>Ga0207873_1001622_pt1 | contig 20841 bp, 17 predicted proteins | sample BGWIniCompost_FD_187373 | JGI IMG/M metagenome (GOLD analysis project Ga0207873, IMG submission 187373) | Cellulose adapted compost microbial communities from Newby Island Compost Facility, Milpitas, CA, USA - BGW Initial Compost (SPAdes)... ...
TCGCGCCGGACCGGCCCGGCCTGTACTTCGTCGGCCTGGTCCGCCCGGTGGGCGCGATCACGCGGCTGGTGGAGGCGCAGGCCCAGTGGGTGACGCGGATCGTGCGGGGCGAGGCCGTGCTGCCCTCGCCGGAGGAGATGCGCGAGGAGATCGCCGCGTACCACGCCTCCATCGCCGAGCGCTACGGCCTCACCCAGGGCGCTTCCATCCAGGTCGATGTGGGCCCGTACCTGGGGGAGTTGCGCGAGGTGCTGAGCGCCGGGACCGAGGTGGACGCGGGGTGAGGGAGCCCGGCCCGCGGACGTTGGGTGGACGGCAGGAGGCAGTCCGCCGTTCGGGACGGCATCGGGCCCGACGTCGTGCCATCGTGGTGCCATGAGCATCGATGTCCGCCCGGCCACGGTCTTCGAGGACGTACGTGCCGTGCTCGGCCCGAAGTCGCCGACGGCCAACGTCTGCTGGTGCCTGAGCTACCGCATCCCGTCCAAGCTCAACAACGAGCTGCGCGGGCCCGCCCGCGGCGAGTACGTGCGCAAGCTGTGCGCCACGGAGCCTGCGCCCGGGGTCCTCGCCTACGACGGCGACGAGCCGGTCGGCTGGGCGGCGGTGGCCCCCCGGTCCGAGACCTCCTTCGCCCGCAATCGCAAGATCCCGCACCTGGACGACCTGCCGGTGTGGTCCCTGTGGTGCATCCGCGTCCGCCCCGGCCACCGCAAGCAGGGCATCTCGCATGCGCTGATCGCCGGTGCGGTCGAGTTCGCCCGCAGCCACGGCGCCCCGGTGGTCGAGGCGTATCCGCTCGACAACGGCGACGCGAAGGTCGACCTGACGATGGCGTACGCGGGGCTCCGCAAGAACTTCGAGCGGGCCGGCTTCGTGCACGCCGCCGACACCACCTCGGTACTCGCCGGTCACCCGAGGATCCTGATGCGGCGCGATCTGCGCTGACCGGCCGGAGCGGAGGCGCCCGTCCGCGCCGGCACCTCGTCCCCCGGGGTGACGCCGCCGGGCTCAGGATCCGGTGTTCACACCGACGGGCTCACACCACCGCTCCTGCGCCGGCCTGCCGTCGCCTGCCGCTGCCTGCCCATGGCCCGGAGCAGTGGGGATCGAGGCGGGACTGCGGGCGCTGACCGCCGGCGGCCCGGACGCCGTGCGCATCGAGGCGCCGGCCCGGCCGCTCGGCGTCACCGAGGGCGGCTTCCGCGGGTGCTTCCGCGCCCGGGAGGCGCTGCTCACCGAGATGCTCGACACCTGGGAGCGTGCGGTCACCGACGACGTGATCGAGCAGACCGAGAGCGGGGGCGGGGACGCACGGGGCAAGCCGGAGAGGCTGTTCACCATCGCCTCCTCCACCGAGGAGACGGTCATCGGCGTGCCGGTGGAACCCGCCGTCCGTGACGGGGCCCGCCGCGATGCGTCCGTAGCCGGACGCCTCCGGCGGGTGGACAACCCGGCGCATGGCCTACCCGCGCGGCCTCTTCCGAGTTCTGCGCCGACCCCGACGACGTGGAGGTCCACTGTCCGCTGGTCTTCTCGCTGCGCGTCGGCCGGCACTGCATCGCGGCCGAACACGGCTCGCGCAGCCGGTCCGAGGTCATGGAGACGACCCGCGGCCGGCTGCTCCGGCAGAGGAGGGGCGGCGGGACCGCGGCGACGCGGCCCCCGCCCTCAGGACTGGGGCCGCTTGCCGTGGTTGGCGGCGTGCTTGCGGCGTGCCTTCTTCTTGCGGCGTCGCTTCGAGGACATACCGGCCTCCTGCGCTGAGGTGAACGTGCACCGCCGTGCCCGGCGGCATCCGACCAGCCCCAGGCAACCACCGTTTCCGCGTGTCCGCGACTCCGGCGCCGTCCTCCGCGACCACGGCCACGGAGCACTCCCGTACCCGGTCAGGAAGGCGGCGGGTAGACCAGGTGCCCGTCCCGCAGCCGCGCGTGCTCGCTGAGGACGGCGGGCTTCGTCACCGTCGGGGACATGATGTGCACGACCTCCGCACCGGCGACGATCAGCGCGTCGGTGATCAGCCGGCGGTGGCACCGCCAGGGCACCGCCTCGCTGCACATGATCGCCGGGCGTTCCTGCACCGCCAGCTCCAGCAGCTCGTCGAGGCCCTCCCGGAACTCGTCGGTCGCCATGTGGTCGGCGTAGTCCCGGAACGCCTTGACCCGCCAGGCCCCGTTGGGACTGGGCACACCCGCCGGAGTGTGCCGCCGGCCGCCCAGCGCCCGGATCCAGCGGTAATCGATGCCCGGGGGCAGCGCCTCGGTGAGCGCCTGCCGATTCCACTGCGGGAACTTCCGCCGGATCCAGCGGTAATCGATGCCCGGGGGCAGCGCCTCGGTGAGCGCCTGCCGATTCCACTGCGGGAACTTCCGCGAGGACGGGTAGGAGCGGACGTCCACCAGGCAGGTGACGTCGTTGCGGCGCAGCATCCGCACCACCTCCTCGACCTCCCGGGTCGAGTGCCCCACGGTGCAGATCCGGTTCACCCTTCCCGAGTCTAGGCCCGGCACCCCGGGCCTGCGCTCGCCGGCAGCCTGCCGGGATGTCAGTGCCGCACGGCAGAGTGCGCGGCATGACCGAAGCCAGCGTTCAGGCCGGCCTTCTCCGCTGTCTCCAGGACGCCCGCGACGCACTGCTGTGGAAGCTGGAAGGGCTCTCCGACTGATCGACCGGATGGCCGCCCAGGGCACCGCCTTCGTGCCGGCCCTCACTGCCTTCGCGGGCGCCGGCCGCAGGCGCGCGGAGCGGCCGAGTGCCCGTCGCGACGTGGCTGGACGGCCGGCGTGGCCTGCCGCCCGACGTCCGGGCCGCCCACGAGGCCGGAGTCAGGGTCCTCGCGGGGACGGACAGTCTTCCCTGCGGCACGGTCTCCTCCGAGGCGGAGTGGCTCGTGAGGGCGGGGCTGCCCGCCGAGGCGGCGGCTCGGCGCGGCCTCCTGGGCCGCACGCGCCCGGCTCGGCCTGCCGGGGCTGGTGGACGGGGCACCGGCGGACCTCGTCGCCCACGACACCGATCCCGCCGCCGACCCGTCGGCGCCCGCCCACCCGAGCCGTGTCGTCCTGCGCGGCCGGGTGGTCGCCTGACGCCTCGAAGGACGTGGCGGGCCGCGCCGGACGGCGTCCGTCCGTGAGCGGCTCCGGCACGGAGAACGTCCGGCTCGTGAGGGTTGGGTGAGGGGATGGTCACGAATCTCGCCCAGCCGCTCGTTTGATCTTCAACCAGCCCTGCCAGCAGGGGTTTTGCCGACAGGTTGGCTCGGCTTTGGGCGGACCTTGTGGAGATGGCATCTGATGTGGCGTCAGTCCGCCGGCGGAGGCATTGATCTGGTCGCGACAAGTGGCCACGCTTCTCGTCATCCTCCGACGCCTCGCCGCGCCGGAGGTGAATCCCCCCACTGACGAGGAGACCCCTCTTCATGACGCATCACACGCACACCGGTGCACGCAAGCTCACCACCGCGGCGATAGCCGTGGCCGCCGCGACCTCCGCGGCGCTCCTCACCGCGCCGACGGCCCACGCCGAACCTCCCCAGGGCACCGTCCTCGGGCTCGGCGCAGAGAACGCCGTCGACGGCAGCTTCATCGTGCTCCTCGACGAGAAGGCCTCCGCCGGCGAGAAGAAGGAGCTGGCCCGTGAGTACGGCGGCCAGCTCCGGCGGACCTACGGCTCGGCCGTCAACGGCTTCTCCGCCACCGGGCTGACCGAGACCGAGGCCAAGCGACTCGCCGCCGACCCCGCCGTCGGCGCCGTCGTCGCCAACCGCGCCCTGCACACCACCGCCACCCAGGACAACCCCCCGTCCTGGGGCCTGGACCGGGTCGACCAGACCGACACCGCGGGCGACCACAAGTACACCTACCCGGACAAGGCCGGTGAGGGCGTCACCGCCTACGTCATCGACACCGGGGTGCGCGTCACCCACAAGGACTTCGAGGGCCGCGCCGAGCACGGCTACGACGCCGTCGACAACGACGACACCGCCGACGACGGCAACGGCCACGGCACCCACGTCGCCGCCACCATCGCCGGCGCCCAGCACGGCGTCGCCAAGAAGGCCCGCATCGTGGCCGTCAGAGTCCTCGACGACAACGGCTCCGGCACCACCGAGCAGGTCGTCGCCGGCATCGACTGGGTCACCGAGCACCACCAGGGACCGTCCGTGGCCAACATGAGCCTCGGCGGCGCCGCCGACCCCGCCCTCGACGCGGCGGTCAGCAAGGCCATCGCCTCCGGCATCACCTTCGCCGTCGCCGCCGGCAACGAGTCCACCGACGCCGGCCAGGGCTCGCCCGCCCGCGTGCCCGAGGCGCTCACCGTCGCCTCCAGCACCGAGGACGACGCCCAGTCCGACTTCTCCAACTACGGCTCCGTCGTGGACCTCTACGCCCCCGGTTCCGAGATCACCTCCGCCTGGAACGACAGCGACGACGGCACCAGGACCATCTCCGGCACCTCCATGGCCTCCCCGCACGTCGCGGGCGCCGCCGCGGTGTACCTGTCCGCCGACCCCGGCGCCACGCCCGACGCCGTGGCCGAGGCGCTGACCGAGAGGGCCACCCCCGACAAGATCAGCAACCCGGGCACCGGAACCCCCAACAAGCTGCTGCGGGTCACCGAGTAGACCACGCCACGCACCCGCCGGGGGCCGCGGAGGAGGACGTCCTCCGCGGCCCTCGGTTCGTGGAGTGGCCCGGCTCACATGGCGTATCCGGCCGGCCACCGACACGATGGTCTTCGTCACCGGCAGGCTGAAGGGATCACCAATGTTCCGCAAGGTGCTCGTCGCCAACCGCGGTGAGATCGCGATCCGGGCGTTCCGCGCGGGGTACGAGCTGGGCGCCCGTACCGTCGCTGTCTTCCCGTACGAGGACCGCAACTCGCTGCACCGGCTCAAGGCCGACGAGGCCTACGAGATCGGTGAGCCCGGTCACCCGGTGCGCGCGTATCTCTCCGTGGACGAGATCATCCGCGCCGCGCGCCGCGCCGGAGCCGACGCCGTCTACCCGGGGTACGGCTTCCTCTCCGAGAACCCCGAGCTGGCCCGCGCCTGCGAACGGGCCGGCATCACCTTCGTCGGGCCCAGCGCCGACATCCTCGAGCTGACCGGGAACAAGGCCCGCGCGGTGGCCGCCGCCCGCGAGGCCGGCGTCCCCGTCCTCGGCTCCTCCCAGCCCTCCACGGACGTGGACGAGCTGCTGCGGGCCGCCGAGGACATCGGTTTCCCGGTGTTCGTCAAGGCGGTCGCGGGCGGCGGCGGGCGCGGCATGCGGCGCGTCGAGGACCCCGCCCAGCTGAGGGAGGCCGTCGAGGCGGCGTCCCGGGAGGCGGCCTCCGCCTTCGGCGACCCCACCGTCTTCCTGGAGAAGGCCGTCGTCGACCCCCGCCACATCGAGGTGCAGATCCTCGCCGACGGCGAGGGCGACGTCATCCACCTCTTCGAGCGGGACTGCTCCGTGCAGCGCCGCCACCAGAAGGTCATCGAGCTGGCCCCGGCCCCCGATCTCGACCCGGAGCTGCGCGAGCGGATCTGCGCCGACGCCGTGCGGTTCGCCCGGCAGATCGGCTACCGCAACGCCGGCACCGTGGAGTTCCTCCTCGACCGCGACGGCAACCACGTCTTCATCGAGATGAACCCGCGTATCCAGGTCGAGCACACGGTCACCGAGGAGGTCACCGACGTCGACCTCGTCCAGTCGCAGCTGCGCATCGCCGCCGGTGAGACCCTCACCGACCTCGGGCTCTCCCAGGAGTCGATCACCCTGCGCGGCGCCGCCCTGCAGTGCCGCATCACCACCGAGGACCCGGCCAACGGCTTCCGCCCGGACACCGGACGGATCAGCGCCTACCGCTCGCCGGGCGGCTCCGGCATCCGCCTGGACGGCGGCACCACCCACGCCGGCACCGAGATCAGCGCCCACTTCGACTCCATGCTGGTCAAGCTCACCTGCCGCGGGCGCGACTTCGCCACCGCCGTGGGCCGCGCCCGCCGCGCCGTGGCCGAGTTCCGCATCCGCGGCGTGGCCACCAACATCCCGTTCCTGCAGGCGGTCCTCGACGACCCCGAGTTCCAGGCGGGACACGTCACCACCTCCTTCATCGAGCAGCGCCCGCACCTGCTGACCGCCCGTCACTCCGCCGACCGCGGCACCAAGCTGCTCACCTATCTCGCCGACGTCACGGTGAACAAGCCGCACGGCGAGCGGCCCGACCTGCCCGACCCGCTGGTCAAGCTGCCGCCGCGCCCCACCGGGCAGCCGCCCGCCGGCTCCCGGCAGCGGCTCACCGAACTCGGCCCCGAGGGCTTCGCCCGCCGGCTGCGCGAGTCCCCGGCCCTCGGCGTCACCGACACCACCTTCCGCGACGCCCACCAGTCGCTGCTGGCCACCCGGGTGCGCACCAAGGACATGCTGGCCGTCGCGCCCGTGGTCGCGCACACGCTTCCGGAGCTGCTGTCCCTGGAGTGCTGGGGCGGCGCCACCTACGACGTCGCCCTGCGGTTCCTCGCCGAGGACCCCTGGGAGCGGCTGGCCGCCCTGCGCGAGGCGGTCCCCAACATCTGCCTGCAGATGCTGCTGCGTGGCCGCAACACCGTCGGCTACACCCCCTACCCGACCGAGGTCACCGACGCCTTCGTGCAGGAGGCTGCGGCCACCGGCATCGACATCTTCCGCATCTTCGACGCGCTCAACGACGTCAGCCAGATGCGTCCCGCCATCGAGGCCGTGCGTGAGACCGGCACCGCCGTCGCCGAGGTCGCGCTCTGCTACACCGCCGACCTGTCCGACCCGGGCGAGCGCCTCTACACCCTCGACTACTACCTGCGCCTCGCCGAGCAGATCGTCGAGGCCGGCGCCCATGTACTGGCCGTCAAGGACATGGCGGGCCTGCTGCGCGCGCCCGCGGCGGCCAAGCTGGTCTCCGCGCTGCGCCGCGAGTTCGACCTGCCGGTGCACCTGCACACGCACGACACCGCGGGCGGCCAGCTCGCCACCTACCTCGCGGCGATCCAGGCCGGGGTGGACGCGGTCGACGGGGCCGTGGCGTCCATGGCCGGCACCACCTCCCAGCCGCCCCTGTCGGCGATCGTCGCCGCGACCGACCACTCCGAGCGGCCCACCGGGCTCGACCTGCAGGCGGTCGGCGACCTGGAGCCGTACTGGGAGAGCGTCCGCAAGGTCTACGCCCCCTTCGAGGCGGGCCTGGCCTCCCCGACCGGCCGCGTCTACCACCACGAGATCCCCGGCGGCCAGCTGTCCAACCTGCGTACCCAGGCCATCGCCCTCGGTCTCGGCGACCGCTTCGAGGACATCGAGGCGATGTACGCCGCCGCCGACCGGATGCTCGGCCGCCTGGTGAAGGTGACCCCCTCCTCCAAGGTGGTCGGCGACCTCGCCCTGCATCTGGTGGGCGCGGGCGTCTCCCCGGAGGACTTCGAGGCCGACCCCGGCCGGTACGACATCCCGGACTCCGTGATCGGCTTCCTCCACGGCGAGCTGGGCACCCCGCCCGGCGGCTGGCCCGAGCCGTTCCGCACCAAGGCGCTCAAGGGCCGCCCCGCACCCGAGCGGGTCCAGGAGCTGTCCGCGGACGACCGGGCCGGGCTGGCCAAGGACCGGCGGAACACGCTCAACCGGCTGCTGTTCCCCGGACCCACCCGCGAGTTCGAGACGCACCGGCAGAGCTTCGGCGACACCAGCGTCCTGGACAGCAAGGCCTTCTTCTACGGGCTGCGCCCGGGCAAGGAGTACGGCGTCGACCTCGAGCCCGGTGTGCGGCTGCTCATCGAGCTGCAGGCGATCGGCGACGCCGACGAGCGCGGCATGCGCACCGTGATGTCCACCCTCAACGGCCAGCTGCGGCCCATCCAGGTCCGCGACCGGGCGGCGGCCTCCGACGTCCCTGCCACCGAGAAGGCCGACCGGAACAACCCGAACCATGTCGCGGCGCCCTTCGCGGGCGTGGTGACCCTCGCGGTCTCCGAGGGCGACGAGGTGGAGGCGGGCGCCACGGTGGCCACCATCGAGGCGATGAAGATGGAAGCGGCGATCACGGCCCCCAGGGCCGGCACGGTCGGCCGCCTGGCCATCAACCGCATCCAGCAGGTCGAGGGCGGCGACCTCCTCGTCGAACTCACCTGACGGCACCCCCGCGGGGAGGCGCCGGCCCGGCATCTCCCCGCGGGTCCCCGCCTCCCGGGGACCAGAGGACTCCAGGCGTAGTACTGTGCCTGAAGTACTCCGAGTCCGGCGCAGAACGCGCGCACCTCCGGGAGGGGCCATGGTGAGGCGGAACGACCAGCGGCGCGCCGCCCTCGTCGACGCCGCGATCGAGGTACTGGCCAGGGAGGGCGCCCGCGGCCTGACGTTCCGCGCGGTCGACGGCGAGGCCGGCGTCCCCACCGGGACGGCGTCCAACTACTTCGCCAACCGCGACGACCTGCTGATGCAGGCCGGCGCCCGGGTCTACGAGCGGCTCCAGCCCGACGAGGCCACCATCGCCCGCCAGCGGGCCGCCGGACGGGACCGCGAGACCTACGCCCGGCTGATGCGCGAACTCGTCGGCCGCATCGCCTCCTTCCGCACCGGCTACCTCGCCCTGCTGGAACTGCGCCTGGAGTCCACCCGCCGGCCCGGCCTGCGCAAGCTGCTCACCGAGCGGGTCCGCGCGGACGTCGACGCCAACGTCTCCTACCACGAGGAGTCGGGACTGCCCGGCGACGCCACCGCCGTGAAGCTGCTCTACCTGGCTCTCAACTGGCTCATCGTGGAGCAGCTCACCCTGCCGGACGTCTTCGGCGAGGCCGAGCGGGAACGGCTGGTGACCGCCGCCGTCGAGCGCGTCGTGGCCGCCGAGTAGGCCCGGACGGCGCCGGGCGACGGGCGGTTGTCAGTGGCCGGTGTCACGCTGAGTCGAGGAGCACTCAGCGAAAGGGACCATCGTGATCACCACCGACTACGCCCCCGGTGCCCCCTGTTTCCTCGACCTCGGCGCCCCCGACGTCCCGGCCGCCGCCGCCTTCTACAGCTCGGTGTTCGGCTGGGACTACGAGGCCATGGAGGGCGAGAACGGCGATGGCGGGAACGGACAGGACATGGAAGGGGGGATGTTCCGCAAGAACGGCAAGATCGTCGCGGGGCTCGGCAAGCTCACCGAGAAGGGAGCCCGCCCGGCCTGGATGATCTACTACAGCGTTCCCGACGCCGACGCCACCACCCAGGCCGTGGAGCGGGCCGGCGGCAGCGTCCGGGTTGCCCCCACGGACCTCGACGAATGGGGCCGCATGGCCCAGTACACCGACCCGCTGGGCGGCCAGTTCGCGGTCTGGCAGTCGGGCACCAGCAAGGGCGCGGAACTGGTGGACGAGCCGGGCTCGCTGTGCTGGACCGAGCTGATGACCACCGACGTCGCCGCGTCCAAGGAGTTCTACACCCAGGTCTTCGGCTGGCGGTACACCGAGATGGGCATGCCCGGCGACGGCGGTACCTATCACATGATCACTCCCGCGGGGCAGCCCGAGGAACGCATGCACGGCGGCATGATGCAGCTCGGCGAGGAGGACCTGGCGCTCAACCAGGGCCGCCCGTACTGGCATCCGGTCTTCGCCGTCGACGACTGCGACGCGGCCGTCGCCACCGCCACCGAGAACGGCGGCACCGTGCAGATGGGCCCGGAGGACGCCGAGGGCGTGGGCCGGCTGGCGGTGTGCCTGGACCGGGCGAACGCCGACTTCGTGGTGCTCGATCCGTCGCAGGGCTGAGCGCTCGCCCGCGCCCCGGCACCTCGAGAGCCGCGAGCGGGCACCCGGCCGCGCACCGTCAGCGGCCGGTCAGGACCACGAGCCGCTGGGTGGCGCGCGTCATCGCGACATAGTGGTCCACCGCCCCCTCGATGCCCTCGCCGAAGCTCTCCGGACCGACCAGGACGACCAGGTCGAACTCGAGGCCCTTCGCGAGCCCGGGGGTCAGCGAACGCACCCGCGGTGAGGACGGCCGGAACGCGGGATCACCGATGACACACGCGGTGCCCTCGGCGTGCTCGGCGAGCCAGGCGTCCAGGACCGAGTCCCGCTCGGCGACGGATCCGTACTGGACGGGGACGCCGGTGCTGCGCACCGACGTCGGCACATTGGCGTCCGGCAGCACGGCCCGGATCACCGGTTCGGCCTCGGTCATGATCTCCTCGGGCGTCCGGTAATTGATCGTCAGCGACGCCGACTCGATCCGGTCGAAGCCGACCCGCTCCAGCCGCTCCCGCCAGGACTCCGGGAACCCGTGCCGCGCCTGCGCGCGGTCCCCGACCACGGTGAAGCTGCGGGACGGGCACCGCTGCAGCAGCATCTGCCACTCGGCGTCGGTGAGCTCCTGTGCCTCGTCCACCACGATGTGCGCGAACGGGCCGGCCAGCAGATCCGGCGCCGGCACCGCCAGCTCGGACTCGTCGACCAGGCTGACCTGCGCGTCCTGCCCGCGCAGCATCGTCACCAGGCCCTCCCCGTCGTCGCCGTCCGCACCGGAGTCGGCCGCGGCCGCGATCAGGTTGTCGACGACCTGGTTCATCCGCTCGCGCTGGGCGGCCAGCACGGCCTCCTGCCGGCGCTTGCGCCGGGCCGTCTCCGGGTCGCCGAGCCGCTGCCGTGCCGCGTCCAGCAGCGGCAGGTCGGACACCGTCCACGCCCGCGGCTCCGCGCGCTGCAGCAGGCGCACCTCCGCACGGCTCAGCCAGGGCGCGCACATCCGCAGATACGCGGGCACGGACCACAGGTCCGCGACGACATCGGCCGCCTCCAGCAGCGGCCACGCCCGGCCGAGCGCCGCGACCAGCTCCCTGTTCCGCCGCAGCGAGACGCGCAGCTGCTCCTCGGGAACCGTGTCGTCGTGCCTGCTCACCAGGATGGTGAGCAGCTCCTCCCAGACCTGTTCGCGCGCCTCGTTGTGCGGTGTCCCCGGCTCCGCCGCATCGAAGGCCGCGGCCCAGTCGGCTGCGGTCAGCCGCACCTCGGACCACGGGGTGACCACGGTCATGCCCTCGGCGGGCGGCTCCTCGTAGAAGCGGACCGCCTTCTCGATCGCCCGCACCATGTCCGCGGACGCCTTCAGCCGCGCCGCTTCCGGATCGGTCTCCGCCACCGCCGAGGCGCCCTCCGCGACCAGATCCCGCAGGGTGCAGGTCTGCACTCCCTCCTCGCCCAGGCTCGGCAGCACATCGGCGACATACGCCAGATAGGGCCGGTGCGGTCCGACGAACAGGACACCGCCGCTGCGCTGCCTGAGCCGCGGGTCGGAGTGCAGCAGATAGGCGGAACGGTGCAGGGCGACGACCGTCTTGCCGGTGCCGGGGCCCCCGTCCACCACGAGGGCGCCGCGCGATCCCGCGCGGATGACGGCGTCCTGGTCGGCCTGGAGGGTGGCCAGCACGTCCCGCATCCGTGCCGAGCGGCTGCCGCCGAGGCCGGCGATGAACGCCGACTGGTCGTCGAGCGCGGCATGCCGCTCCAGCCCGTCCGGGGTGAACACCTCGTCCCAGTAGTCGCTGATCCGGCCGTCGGTCCAGCGGTACCTGCGGCGGCTGGTCAGTCCCATCGGGTTGGCGTGCGTCGCGCCGAAGAAGGGTTCGGCCGCGGGGGAGCGCCAGTCGACCAGCAGCCGCCGCCCCGTGCTGTCCGTCAGGCCGAGCCTGCCCACGTAGACGGGCTCCGTGCCGTCCTCGGCGACCATGCGACCGAGACACAGGTCGAGCCCGAACCGGCGCAGGGTGCGCAGGCGTGCGGAGAGCCGGTGGATCTCCGCGTCCCGGTCCATGGCGTGCCGCCCGAGCCCGCCCGGCGCCCTGCGCTCGGCGTCGAGCCGGGCCGAGAGCTCGGCGATCGTCTGCTGAAGACAGGCGGCCAGTGCCGCGAAGTGCCGCTCGTCGTCGGCGATCAGCGCCGGATCGGCCTTGGCCGCCGGCCGCTCGGGCAGGGCGAAGACGCCCGTGGCAGGCGGGGCGACGCCCTGACACGACCCCTGGACGGATGAATCGGCATACACGTGATGAACTCCCCGTTTCCGCAGCTTCCCGGCTCAGGCCGGAGATTCTGCGGCACAGTGGGGGCCTTGCCGCAAGCCCCCCACTGCGCTATACGTTGAGAGTGGCAAGGAGGGACTCCTTGCCTTTCGTGTTTCCGCACCCGCTGCGAGGCTCTGTGAGTGTGCCGTGGGCCGTGTGCCGGGCGCCTCGCGGGCGGTTACGCGTCCCCGGAGCGGGAACCGGCGCGCGAGCGGGCCGCACGCCGGGCCGCCGCACCCGCGGGCCCGCCCTGAGCGGTCCGGCGGCGACGCCCACGCGAGGACTGCTGCGATGCCTGCGAAGACGCGGCCGGCGCGGCCGGCACAGTGATCACCACGGGCACCCCGGACGGCTGCCGGGCACCGGTGATGCGGCTGAGCTCCGCCTCGCCCGAACGCACCGAGGTGGTCCGCGCGGTGACACCCGCCATGGCCATCAGACGGCTCATGTCGCGCTGCTGATCCGGTGTCACCAGAGTGACCACGCTGCCGGACTCGCCGGCACGAGCGGTGCGGCCGCCCCGGTGCAGATAGTCCTTGGGGTCGGTGGGCGGATCGACGTTGACCACCAGGTCCAGGTTGTCGATGTGGATGCCGCGGGCCGCCACATCGGTGGCCACCAGCACGGTGACCTGTCCGCTCTTGAACTGGGTGAGCGTGCGGGTGCGCTGGGGCTGGGACTTGCCGCCGTGCAGGGCCGCGGCGCGCACTCCGCTGCTCAGCAGGTGCTTGGTCAGCCGGTCGGCCGCCCGCTTGGTGTCCAGGAACATGATGACCCGGCCGTCCCGCGCCGCGATCTCGGTGGTGGTGCGCCGCTTGTCGGTGTCCTGCACGTGCAGCACGTGGTGCTCCATCGTGGTGACCGCGCCCGCGGACGGGTCCACCGAGTGCACCACGGGGTCGTGCAGGTAGCGGCGGACCAGCCGGTCGACGTTGCGGTCGAGGGTCGCCGAGAACAGCATGCGCTGCCCGCCGGGCCGAACCTGGTCGAGAAGCGCGGTGACCTGCGGCATGAAGCCCATGTCGGTCATCTGGTCGGCCTCGTCGAGCACGGTGACGGCGACCTCGTCCAGCCGGCAGTCGCCCCGGTCGATCAGATCCTTCAGCCGTCCCGGCGTGGCCACCACGACCTCGGCCCCGGCGCGCAGCGCGTCGGCCTGCCTGCCGATCGACATGCCGCCGACCACGGTCGTCATCCGCAGGCGCGTGGCGCGGGCGTAGGGCGTGAGGGATTCGGTGACCTGCTGGGCCAGCTCACGGGTGGGTACCAGGACCAGTGCCAGGGGCTGCCGGGCCTCGGCGCGACGGCCCGCGGTGCGGGCCAGCAGCGCCAGGCCGAAGGCGAGCGTCTTGCCCGAGCCGGTGCGGCCCCGTCCGAGGACGTCACGACCGGCCAGCGAGTTGGGCAGGGTCGCGGCCTGGATCGGGAACGGGACGGTCACGCCCTCGTGGCCCAGGGCGTCGAGCAACGGGGCGGGCAGGTCGAGTGCCGCGAACGACTCGACGGCGGGCAGGGCCGGTGTCTTGGTGACCGGCTGGGCGAACTCTGCCTGCGGTGCGGTGCGCTGACGTCCGACGCCGCCTGCGCGGCGTGGCGCGCCGGACCGGCCGGTGCGGCCGGATGCGCTGCTGCCGGCCGCGGTGCGGCGGCCTGCGAAGCCCCCGGAGGGGGCGGATGTGCGGGATGTGCGTGCTCGGCTCATGCGAGACCTTCAGACTTCCTCGATGCGGCACGTATCAAGGAAGTCGCGCGTGAGGCCGCGCGGAGACTCGCGAGAACGAACCGGGGTGAAGGGCGCCCTCGGGGCGCCCGAAAAGGGATCGAGCCGGGGTCCGCACCCGAAGGTGCGGCCCGGCTGCGATGTGCGTGTGCGGGTGGATCAGGCGGGAACGATGTTCTCGGCCGCGGGACCCTTCTGGCCCTGCGCGATGTCGAAGCTCACCTTCTGGCCCTCGTGAAGCTCACGGAAGCCCTGCGCGGCGATGGCCGAGTAGTGGGCGAAGACGTCGGCGCCGCCGCCGTCCTGCTCGATGAAACCGAAGCCCTTTTCCGCGTTGAACCACTTGACGGTACCGGTTGCCATTTTTTCTCCTTCGGAACGGTGTCGGGACTCCTCTGAGTACGGAACCCCGGTCGCCGTGATGATCACCCGTCGGAAAACGTTTCCGGCAACCACTACTGCAACTGATCCCGACACTATCACGCGGTAATCGATGTGGCACGGTCGGCAATGTCACTGCCGACCGGCGCAGATCGAGGACGCCGCGCGGGAATATTCCGGAGTCCGGCCGGAAATTCCGCCGCCAGGCGGCCGGATATTTCCGGTCCGGTCCTCGCCGGGGGTTCGGAGGTCCGCCGGGCGCGCAGGCGCGTACGGACCGATCACCGGGCAGGTCGCCGGGCCGGAGCGGGCGGTCGCGCCCCGGTCCCGCCCGCCCCGGCAGAAAAGCTGCAGCCGCGACTAGAGTTGTCGTGCGGGAGGGAACCGCCCTCCCGCGGCGGGCCACAGCCCCCCGTGGCCCGCGGAAAGGTGCGCATGCCCTCGGAGCACAGACCGGACACCGACGCCCGGCCGCCGGCCGGCGACCGGCTCGACGACGACCACTACCCGGCGTACACGATGGGCAGGGCCGCCGAACTGATCGGTGCCACGCCCGCCTTCCTGCGCGCCCTCGGCGAGACGGGTCTGATCACTCCCAGCAGGTCGGGAGGCGGTCACCGCCGCTATTCGCGTCACCAGCTGCGCATCGCGGCACGGGTCCGCGAACTCGTCGACCAGGGCACGCCGATCGAGGCCGCCGGCCGCATCGTCGACCTCGAGGACCAGCTGGAGGCTGCCCGCCGGGCGCAGGGGCGGCCGCGGGACGCGGCGGACAGCCGCGACGGAACGCACGAGTGAGAAATCTGTACTCGCCGGACCAGAAATGTGCCGCCGCCGCCGCGGAAAACGGCGGCACGGAAATTCGTGCTGGGCTCGACCCCGTTGCAGTTGTGGTTGCCCTTTGCGTCAGCGGTTTCATCCCGGGCAGGTAATCATCGACAGCGATGTGAGGGCCCGCACGGTGTGGGCCTGAAACTGTCTAGGAGTATGAATTATGGCCACCGGTACTGTGAAGTGGTTCAACGCGGAAAAGGGCTTCGGCTTCATCGCGCAGGACGGCGGCGGCGCCGACGTCTTCGCCCACTACTCGAACATCGCCACCCAGGGCTTCCGTGAGCTGCACGAGGGCCAGAAGGTGAGCTTCGACGTCACCCAGGGCCAGAAGGGCCCCCAGGCGGAGAACATCGTTCCCGCCTGACACACGTCGCGCTCCCGCACGGAGCACTCAGGAGGCCCGCACCCGCGACCGGGGTGCGGGCCTCCTGCCGTTCACGGCCCCGCCGGTGAAGCGGCGAAACGCTCCCTCCCTCAAAGGGTGCGGACCGGGCGTGCGGGGTTGCCGACCGCGACCACGCCCGAGGGAACGTCCTTGGTCACCACCGCACCGGCTCCGATGACGGAGTCCTCGCCGATGGTCACACCGGGCAGGACGATGGCCCCGCCGCCCAGCCAGACGTTGTCGCCGATGGTGATGGGCCGGGCGGCCTCCAGCTTGTCCCGCCGGGGCCGGGGCTCCAGCGGATGCGTCGGGGTGAGCAACTGCACGCCCGGCCCGATCTGGCAGTCCTCGCCGATGGTGATGGCCGCGACGTCGAGCGCGGTCAGGTTGTAGTTGACGAAGGTGCGCGCCCCGATGGTGATGTTGCTGCCGTAGTCGACATGCAGCGGGGGCCGCACATGCGCCTGATCACCCAGCCGGCCGAGCAGCTCCGCGAGGATCGGGCGCGCCGCCTCCGCGTCCTCGGCGTAGGCGGCCTGGTAGCGGGCGGCCAGCCGGACGGCCCGCTGCTGTCTGCGGGCGATCTCAGGATCGTCGGCGATGTAGAGATCGCCCGCCAGCATGCGCTCGAGTTGTGTGCGCGGGTCGCCCGCGAAGTGGTCCGTGTCGTCCGTCGCCATGCCCGGCACGCTACCGACAAGCGCACCGGGAGGGCCTCGGCGGGCCCGGGGGGAGCGCTGGACGTCCTCAGCCGACGGGCGGCATCTCTGCGGGCTCCGAGTCGAGCCCCGGCCGGCGCTCGCGCCAGGCGCCGCGGGTGAAGTCCGGGATCGCGACCGGCCTGCCGCCCCCGGCCAGTGAGGCGGCGCTCAGCGGCACCGCCGAGCACCAGGCCGCCGAGTCGTACACATCGATGTCCGGTACGAGTCCCGCACGCATCAGCTGCACGGTGCGCCACTGCAGGATGTAGTCCATGCCGCCGTGGCCGCCGTTGTTCGCCGCGTCGTCCCCCACCTTCTGCCACAGCCAGTGGTCGAACTCCTTGCGGTAGCTCTCGAAGTCCCGCCAGGTGTGCCCGCTGTGATCCGGCTCGAGGTAGATCCGGGCACCCGTCGGCGCCGGGCCGGCGTAGTCCTCGACGATCCCCCGGCTCCCGGCGAGCGAGTTGATCCGGCTGTAGGGGCGCGGCGAACTCACATCGTGCTCCGCTCGGATGATCCGGCCCTGCGCCGTCTCGATCAGGCAGGTGATCAGATCGCCGTTGATGTACGTCTCCTTCCAGGACGGATGCCCCTTCGGAACGAAGCGTTCGCGGTAGTCGGCGAGGCCGCGCGGCTCGGTCGCGGTGGCTCGCAGGGTGACCATGCGGTCGCCCCGGTTGACGTCCATCGCCGCCGCGATGGGGGCCAGCCCGTGCATGGGGTAGAGGGACGCGGTACTGCGGGTGTGCCACAGCCGCCGCCAGGAGTCGGTGTAGTACGTGTCGGAGAACAGCAGTTCGCGCAGGTCGTGCAGATAGCCCCCGTGCCCGTTGGTGATCTCGCCGAAGAGACCGGCGTGCGCCATCCGCAGCATGGCCAGCTCGTTGCGCCCGTAGCTGCAGTTCTCCGCCAGCAGCAGATGCCTGCGGGTGCGCTCCGAGGTGTCCACCAGGTCCCACAGCTGGCGCAGCTCGGTGGCGATGGGCAGTTCCACCACCGCGTGCCGGCCGCTCAGCAGAGCCGCCCGGCCGTGCTCGTAGTGGAACTCCCACGGCGTGGCCACGTACACCAGGTCGATGTCGTCCCGCTGCAGCATGCGCGAGTACGAGTCGGCCGATCCGCCGTACTCGGCGGGGCGCGGCTCTCCCTTGCTCTCCAGCCGGTCGGCGGCGCGCGTCGCCCGGTCGGCGCGGATGTCGCAGACGGCGGTGACCGTGCAGCCCGGCACGGCCGCCCAGCCCGTCACCATGCCCGAGCCCCGGTTGCCCAGACCGATCATGGCGACCCGGACGGTCCGGTGGACGTCGAACGGCACGCCGATCATCGACTTCTGGCCCGGTCTGCGGCCCGGTGCCGCGCCGGTCGCGGCCGCGGCGGCCGGAGCGGCGGAGACACCGGCCGCGAGCGCGCCGGTGGCGACGGCGCCGCCCAGCAGAAGCCGGCGGGAGACAGCGGCGATCTCGGACATGACGGCAACACTCCTCGATGGGCGGCCTGCATCACTGTCGGTGGAAGACTCTGCGGGCTTGGTGATGTCATGTCAATATGTGCTCGATAGGAAGCCGTTTCGCGCACAACTGAGCAACCAGAGGAGGTGAGCGGGCGTCACTTCGGTTGCGGAGGACGGTCCGGGCACCGGCGCGGGTGTCCGAGGGCGACCCGCCGGAGCAACGGTGAACCGATCGCCTGACACGGCCGCCGTGCCGCGGCGACGGGCCGCGCCGGTGGCACAGTGACCGTATGTGCGGCCGATACGTAGCCACCCGCAGCCCCGAGGACCTCGTCCAGCTGTTCCAGGTCACCGACTGGCGCGCCGAGGAGAGACTCGAGCCGAGCTGGAACGTCGCCCCGACCGACCAGGTCTACGGTGTGCTCGAACGCCGCCCCCGGCACGACGACGACGGCGAGGTGCGCAGGCAGCTGCGCGCCCTGCGCTGGGGACTGGTCCCGTCCTGGGCCGACGACCTGAAGATCGGCGCCCGCCTGATCAACGCCCGGGTGGAGACCGTGCACGAGAAGCCCGCCTTCCGCCGGGCCTTCGTCAAGCGCCGCTGCCTGCTGCCGGCCGACGGCTTCTACGAGTGGCGCCGCATCGACGACCCGGCCACCGGCGGGAAGCGCAAACAGCCCTACTTCATCCACGCCGAGGACGACGAGGTGATGGCGCTCGCCGGTCTGTACGAGTACTGGCGCAACCCGGACGTGGAACGCGACGACGACCCCGCCGCATGGCTGATCACCTGCACGGTCATCACCACCGAGGCCACCGACGCCGCCGGCCGCATCCATCCGCGCATGCCGCTCGCCCTCACCCCCGACCACTACGACGCCTGGCTCGACCCCGCCCACCAGGACCCCGACCGGCTGCGCGAGCTGCTGACCACACCCGCCGGCGGCCACCTGCACGCCCGCCCCGTCTCCCCGGCCGTCAACAACGTGCGCAACAACGGGCCCGAACTGCTCGAGGAGGTGCCGGAGCAGCCATGAACCGGAGAGGGGAGAGACGGAGCCGGCGGACCGGAACCGCCGGCGGCCGCATCCGGGGGCCGGACGGGGGCACAAGAGCCGACACGACGAACGACCAGGACCGATCCACGCCGGGGGCACAGGTGCGAGGCGGACAGGACCACGACGGCACACGCCCGCTGGACGTGATCGTCGTGGGCGGCGGTGCGGCCGGGCTGAGCCTCGCCCACCGACTGGCCCGCCGCGGCGACCTCACCGTCACCGTCGTCGAGCCGCCCGACGGACCGCTCCGGCCACCCGAACGCACCTGGTGCTACTGGGCGGCGGGACCCGACGACTTCGCCGGGGCCCTTGAAGCCACCTGGTCCCGCCTGCGGATCCACGGCCGCGACGGCACCGGCATCACCGTCGACCCGGCCCCGCTGCAGTACCGCATGCTGCGCTCCGCGCCGTTCGAGCGGCTGGTGCACTCCGCCCTCGGCCGCAACCCCCGCACCACGCTGCTCCGGGCCACCGCCGAGACCGTGCGCGAGGTACCCGGCGGCGCGGAGGTCCGCTGCACGGCACCCGGCGGCGGAACCCGGATCCTGCGCGCCGCGAGGGTCTTCGACTCCCGCCCGCCGCGCGTCCTCCCGCCGGCCAGGACCCTGCTGCTGCAGCACTTCCGCGGCTGGTTCGTGCGCACCGCGGCGGACCGCTTCGACCCGGCGGTCGCCGACCTGATGGACTTCCGGGTGCCGCAGCCCCGCCACGGCCTCGCCTTCGGCTACGTCCTCCCGCTCGCCGCCGACCACGCCCTCGTCGAGTACACCGAGTTCTCCCGCACACCGCTGAGCCGGCCCGAGTACGAGGCGGCCCTGGAGCACTACTGCCGCAGCGTCCTGCGCCTCGGCCCGTACACCGTGGAGGCCGCCGAGCAGGGCGTCATCCCCATGACCGACGCCCGCTTCCCCCGCCGCGCCGGAAGAGCCGTGTTCCGCATCGGCACCGCGGGCGGTGCCACCCGCCCCTCGACCGGCTACACCTTCGCCGCCGTGCAGCGGCAGAGCCGAGCCATCGCCGCCGCGCTGGCCGAGGGCCGCGACCGGGTGCCGCCCCCGCACGGCCGCCGGGCGCTGGCCATGGACGCGGTACTGCTGCGCGCCCTGGACACCGGACGGATCGACGGGCCCGACTTCTTCACCCGGCTCTTCGGCCGCACACCCGCCGAGCGCCTGCTGCGTTTCCTCGACGGCGCCACCACGCCACGGGAGGATCTCGGCATCGGACTGCACACCCCCGTCGGTCCGATGCTGCGGACCGCGCTCGAACTCCCCTTCCTGCCCCGCCGCTCCCGGCCCGCGCCGAGCGTCACCCCCCGAGACGAAGAGAGCCGATGATGACCCTGCTGCGCGACCACGACCTGGCCCGCGCCTTCGACCACGCCTCGCGGACCTACGACCGCCTCACCGCACTCAACCCCGGCTACCGCTCCGAGCTGCTGCGCTCGGCACGGCGGCTGCGGCTGCCGGACGACGGCGCCGGACTGCGTGTGGCCGACCTCGGCTGCGGCACCGGCGCCTCCACCCGAGCCCTGCTGCGGGCCGCGCCCCGCGCGCACATCACCGCCGTGGACGCCTCCTCCGGCATGCTGCACCGCGCCCTGGACAAACCCTGGCCCCCGCAGGTGCGCTTCCTGCACATGACCGCCGAGGAGTTCGCGGCCGGCGACGAAGGCCCCTTCGACGCGGTGTTCGCCGCCTACCTCTTCCGCAACGTCACCGGACCCGACCAGCTCCTCACCGCCGTGCGGACCCTGCTGCGACCGGGCGGACGGCTCGCCGTCCACGAGTACAGCCTCAGCGGCTCGCCCGTGCACCGGGCGCTGTGGAACACCCTGTGCCGGGGAGTGATCATCCCGGCGGGCACGCTCGGCGGGGACCGGGCGCTCTACCGGCATCTGCGGGCCAGCGTCCTCCGTTTCGACACCGCCCCCGCCTTCGCCGACCGGCTGCGCCGCGCGGGCTTCACCGGCGTGCGCGTCGCCCCCGTGGCCGGGTGGCAGACGGGCATCGTGCACACCTTCCTGGCCCGTAACGGTTCCGCGGCGACGGGGGCGGCGGCCACGGCCACCGCGCGCGCGACCACCGGGGAGGCGCGATGAGCGCCCCCGAGCGCGGCCCTCGCCGGGGGTCCGCCCCGCGCGCCGCCCGGCGCGGCCGCGACCGGCGGGCGGAGATCGTGATGCCCGCCCCCGGCAGGGACCGGTTCGAGCCCGCCGACGCCCCGCACATCGCGGTGGCCGGCGCCGGGATCGCCGGGATCGC
>Ga0207873_1001623_pt1 | contig 20835 bp, 21 predicted proteins | sample BGWIniCompost_FD_187373 | JGI IMG/M metagenome (GOLD analysis project Ga0207873, IMG submission 187373) | Cellulose adapted compost microbial communities from Newby Island Compost Facility, Milpitas, CA, USA - BGW Initial Compost (SPAdes)... ...
CCGCTCGGCCCGGGAGCCCGCTCCATCGCCGTGGTCGGCCCGTTCGCCGGCCACACCGATTTGCACGGCACCTGGGCCGGCCCCGGCTGCCGCCGCTTCCCCACGGTCAGCATCCTCGACGGCGTGCGCGCCGCCGCGCCCGGCGCCACGGTCACCCACGCCGGTGCGGACATCGAGGAGGCCGTGGCCGCCGCCCGGTCCGCCGACGTCACCGTCGTGGTGGTCGGCGAGGAGCCCGAGCTCAGCGGTGAGGCCGCGGTGCGCAGCGAGATCTCGCTGCCCGACGGGCAGGAGCAGCTCATCGCCGCCATCGCCGCCACCGGCAAGCCCTTCGCGGTGGTGCTGCTCAACGGCCGCCCGCTGACCATCGGCTCCTGGGTGGACGAGGTGCCCGCGCTGCTGGAGGCCTGGCACCCGGGCATCGAGGCCGGCAACGCCGTCGCCGATGTGCTGTTCGGCAAGGTCAACCCCGGCGGCAAGCTGCCGGTCACCTTCCCGCGCGCGCTGGGCCAGATCCCGATCTACTACAACCGGGAGAACACCGGCCGCCCCTACTCCCCCGACGGCGCCGAGCAGAAGTACGTCTCCCGCTACCTCGACCTCGCCGACGGCCCCCAGTTCGCCTTCGGGCACGGCCTGAGCTACACCACGTTCACCACCGGCCGGCCGCGCCTGGACCGGGAGACGGTCACCGTCGACGAGCTGGAGCGCGGCGCGCACGTCGAGGTGCTGGTGAGCGTCACCAACACCGGTGACCGCACCGGCGACGAGGTCGTCCAGCTCTACGTCCACGACCCGGTGGCGAGCATCGCCCAGCCGGTGCGCCGGCTGCGCGGCTTCCGCCGCGTCACCCTGGAGCCGGGGCGGACCACCCAGGTGCGCTTCACCCTCGGCGCGGACGACCTGGGCTTCTGGACCAACGACCCGTCCGGGTGCTTCGTCGTCGAGCCGGGCCGCTTCGACCTGTACGCCGGCACCGACTCCCTCGCCGACGCCCGCTGCACCCTGACGGTGGTCCGGTCATGAGCGTCCCGCGGCGCCCGAACATCGTCCTGTTCATGACCGACGACCACGCACCGGCGGCCATCGGCGCCTACGGCAGCGTGATCAACAGGACCCCGTCGGTCGATCGCCTGGCGGCCGAGGGCACGGTCTTCGAGAACACCTTCTGTACCAACGCCATCTGCTCCCCCGCCCGCGCCACCCTGCTGACCGGCACCTACAGCCATGTCAACGGCATGACCTCGCTGGAGGGCCCGGACCACAAGTTCGACGCCCGCCAGCCGTCGTTCCCGAGGATGCTGCAGGAGGCCGGTTACCAGACCGCGATCGTCGGCAAGTGGCACCTCGGGCACGGCGAGGGCCATGACCCGGAGGGCTTCGACCACTGGGAGATCCTCCCGGAGCACGGCGTCTACCACGACCCGGAGTTCCTCACCGCGGACGGCAGGAGGAGGTACCCCGGCTATGTCACCGACATCATCACCGACCTGGCCCTGAACTGGCTCGACCGGCGCGACCCGGACAAGCCGTTCTGCCTGCTGATCCAGCACAAGGCGCCGCACCGCCCGTTCGAGCCCGCCGCTCGCCACCGGCACCTGTACGAGCAGCAGGACGTCCCCGCGCCACCGACCCTGCACGACGACCTCGCCGGACGGGCACCCGCCGCGCGCGAGGCGGAGATGAGCATGGAGGACCTCACCGACGAGGACCTCAAGGGCGTCCCGGTGCCGCCCGGGCTCTCACCGCGCGAGGAGCGGGAGTGGCGCTACCAGCGCTACATCAAGGACTATCTGCGGGTGATCGCCGCGCTCGACGAGAACGTCGGCCGGGTGCTGCACTACCTCGACGTCACCGGCCTGGACGCCTCCACCGCCGTCGCCTACACCTCCGACCACGGCTTCTTCCTCGGCGAGCACGGCTGGTTCGACAAGCGGTTCATGTACGAGGAGGGCATGCGCATCCCGCTGGTGCTGCGCTGGCCCGGTGTCGCCGAGCCCGGCTCGCGCCGGGAGGAGCTGGTGGCGAACATCGACTACGCCCCCACCCTGCTGGACATGGCGGGCCTGCCCTCGCACGCCCGCATGCAGGGCCGCTCCCTCGTCCCCCTCGTCAAGGGAGAGGACCCCGGCGACTGGCGGGACGCGGTCTACTACCGCTACTACATGCACCTGGACGTCTGCCACAACGTCCAGGCCTGCTACGGCATCCGCACCCGGACCCACAAGCTGATCCACTACCCGGGCCACGGCTCGGGCGCCGACGGGGCCCAGGACGCGCCGCGCGAGCCCGCCTGGGAGCTGTTCGACCTCACCCGGGACCCGCACGAGCTGCACAACCGGTACCACGACCCGGAGTACGCGGACGTGGTCCAGGACCTGACGACCCGGCTGGCGGCACTGCAGCGCCACTTCGGCGACACGCCGGAGGGCGTACTGCCCGCGCCGGCACCGGCGGGCACCGCGGTCCGCGTCGCAGCCGACGCCGCCGACGCCTCCCGAAGGGACGACGCCCCATGAAGACCCCGGACTTCGGTCATGACGCACGCCCGGCCGGCGAATGGCTGGCCGACGCCGTCCTCTACCAGATCTATCCGCAGAGCTTCGCGGACTCCGACGGCGACGGCATCGGCGACTTCGCCGGCATCGAGCAGCGGCTCGACCATCTCGAGTGGCTCGGCGTGAACACCGTCTGGCTCAACCCGTGCTTCGCCTCGCCCTTCCGGGACGCCGGCTACGACGTCTCCGACTACTTCACCGTCGCCCCCCGCTACGGCACCAACGACGACCTGGCCCGCCTGGTGGACAGCGCCCGGCGCCGCGGCATCCGGGTGCTGCTCGACCTGGTGGCCGGTCACACCTCCGACGAGCACCCGTGGTTCACGGCCTCCGCCGACGACCCCACGGATCACCGGTACATCTGGGCGGACGCCGAAAGCCGCCCCGCCGACGGCTTCGTGCCCTCTCCCGGCACCCGGCCCGGCTGGTACCTGCCGAACTTCTTCCCCAGCCAGCCCGCCCTTAACTTCGGCTACGCCCGCCCTCACCCGGACGAGCCCTGGCGGCAGCCCGTCGACGCCGAGGGTCCGCGCGCCAACCGCCGCGCCCTGCGCGAGATCATGGAGCACTGGCTGGAGCTGGGCCTGGCCGGCTTCCGCGTCGACATGGCCGCCTCCCTGGTCAAGGACGATCCCGGTCACGCCGAGTCGGCCCGCCTGTGGAGCGAGATGCGCGACTGGCTGGACAAGCGGCACCCGCACGCCGCGCTGCTGTCCGAGTGGGGCGACCCGGCCGTCTCCGTCCCGGCCGGCTTCCACGCCGACTTCTTCCTGCAGTTCGGCGCCCAGGACGACGGGCTCAAACTGCGCTCGCTGTGGAACAACAACACCGGCACCGTCAACGAGAACTGGGAACCGCTGGACCCCTACTTCGGCGCCGAGGGCACCGGGTCCCTGGACACCTTCCTCGACGGCTGGCGCACGGCCACCCGGGCGATCTCGGCCGGCGGCCGCGGCGGCTTCATCGCCCTGCCCACCTCCAACCACGACTTCTCCCGCCTCGCCTGCGGGCCGCGCACCGCGGAGCAACTGCCCGCCGCCTTCGTCTTCCAGCTCACCTGGCCGACCCTCCCGGCCGTCTACTACGGCGACGAGATCGGCATGCGCTACGTCCCCGGGCTCCCGCCGCACGAGGGCAGCGTCCTCGGCCCCCGCTACAACCGGGCCGGCTCACGCACTCCGATGCAGTGGGACTCCACCGCCGGCGCCGGCTTCTCCACCGCCGACCCGGAACGCCTCTACCTGCCCATCGACCCGGATCCCGGCCGCCCCACGGTCGCCGCCCAGCGCCAGGACCCCGGATCCCTGCTCAACCTGGTGCGCCGCCTCATCGCGCTGCGTGCCTCCTCACCCGACCTGGGCACCGGCGGTGACGTGCGGATGCTGCATGCCGGCTACCCCTTGGTGCATGTGCGCGGCGGGCGGTACCTGATCGTGGTCAACCCCCGCCGGGAACCGGCGCACTTCGCCCTCCCCGAGGACATCGCGGGGCGTCTCACCGCCGCCGAGGCCGTCGAGACGTCCGGGGTGGAGCTGCGGCACGGCCTGGTGCACGCGGCCGGTTTCGCCTACGCCGTGGTCGACCTGGGCCGCACCGACCCGTCTCCGGCGGCCCGATGACCGAGCGGCCTCCGGTCCCGCAGGCTCCTGAGCCCCGTCCGGCCGGCGGCACCGGGCCGGCGGCGATCCCCCGAGCCGGCGATCACCGCCCGGTCCGCCCCGGGGCCGACGGCCCCCGCCCGGCCTGCTGCGCCCCGGCGCGCCCGGTGGGGGCGCAGCCCCCGGCCGGGCGGGCCGCTGCCCGTCCTGCCGGGCCCCGGCCAGCCTCCGTGCAGCCGCACGGAGGCTGGCGGGAGCTGCCCGGCGGCCGCTTCCTCATGGGCAGCGACGACTCCCCGTACCCCGCGGACCGCGAGGGCCCGGCGCGCCAGGCGGCGGTCGACGCCTTCGCCGTCGCCGCCACGGCCGTCACCAACGCGGAGTTCGCGGCCTTCGCCGAGGCCACCGGCCATCGCACGGACGCCGAACGCCACGGCTGGTCGTTCGTCTTCGGCGGTTTCCTCCCCGACGACTTCCCGCCGACCCGTGCGGCGGCCACCGCCCCGTGGTGGCGTCAGGTCCACGGTGCCCACTGGCGCCGCCCCGAGGGCCCCGCCTCCGGTCTCGACGGCCGCTGGGACCATCCGGTGGTGCACGTCTCGTACCACGACGCCCTGGCCTACTGCGCCTGGGCGGGCGTTCGGCTCCCCACCGAGGCCGAGTGGGAGTACGCCGCGCGCGGCGGCCTCGAGGGCAAGCCGTATCCGTGGGGGGACGAGCGCGACCCCGGAGGCGAGTTCCGCATGAACATCTTCCGGGGCGGCTTCCCGGCCCACAACACGGCCGCCGACGGCTACCGCGGCACCTGCCCGGTGGACGCCTTCCCGCCCAACGCCTACGGCCTGTTCAACATGACGGGCAACGTCTGGGAGTGGTGCGCGGACCCGTTCGCCCCCGGCGCGCGCGTCCTCAAGGGCGGCTCCCACATGTGCCACGAGTCGTACTGCCTCCGCTACCGCACCTCGGCCCGCATGGGCAACTCCCCGGACAGCTCCAGCGGGAACACGGGCTTCAGGGTGGTGCGCCGGGCACCGGATGAATGAGCGCGGCCTCTGCGGCGGCAGGAACGCCCGCTACGGCAGCAACGGCGCGACGACCCGCTTCAGCTCCTTCTCCCCGATCGCCCCGATGCGCGCCGCCGCGATCCGCCCCTCCCGGTCGACCACGATGGTGAACGGATAGGCGCTGACATTCACCATGCCCTTCGGCAGCCGCAGCAGCTGACGCCCCTTCGGGTCGTGCAGGCTCGGATAGGCGAGCTTCGCCTCCTTCTCGAAGGCGCGGGCGTCGGCGAGCGAGGTGTCGGCGTTCACCCCCACCACCCGCAGGCCCTTGCCGTACAGCTCCTTGTGCACCCGCGAGAGACCGGGCGCCTCCGCTCGGCACGGCCCGCACCAGGACGCCCAGGCGTTCACCACCACGACCTTGCCGCGCAGTTCCTCGATGCTCACCCGGCCGCCGTCCACGCTCTCCCCCGACAGCTCCGGCATCGCCACCCGCTTCGCGGGCGCGTACCGCTTCAGGGGGGAGGCCGCGGGCGTCTCGGCCTCCGGCGCGGGGGCGGGCGCCGAGCAGGCCGCCGACCCGGCGAGCAGCAGGGCGGCCACGGTTGCGGCTCGCGTTCTCCTCATGCGGGTCAGCATCGCATCCCGGTCAGCGCGTCCCGCCCCGGGGAGGGGCGGTGCCAACGGCTGCCGCCTCCCCCTCCGGGCGCCCGGCTGCCCGTCAGGGATCAGGACAGGCCCCACTCCTGGCGGACGCGCGCCTTGTCGGAAGCCCCGCTCTTCTCCAGGTAGGGGTAGGAGCCGGCCTTCGTCGAGTTCGAGGCGATGACCTTTCCGTTCGCCTTGCTGTAGAGCTTCGAACCGCCCAGCGCCCACTGGTGGTTCTTCTTGGCGGAAGTGCAGGTGTACTGCACCAGGCGGCTCTTGGCGCCCACGGCCAGGCACTTCCCCGACTTGTCGTTCTTGATGGTGAACACCGAGCTGTTCTTGGACAGCCGTTTCAGTGTCCAGCGCTGCGTCTTGTCGCTCTTGGCGCACTTACCGAGAACGAGGCGTGCGTTGTTCTTCTTGCTGCCGCCCATCGACAGACACTTGCCGGGCGCCCAGACGCGCTCGAGACGCGTGTGCGCATACGGATCCTTTTTCGCCGGGGCGGCAGCGTGCGCGGGCGCGGACAGGACCGTCATCGAGCCCGCGGCTATCGCGACCATGGCCAACGACCCGACTGTTTTACGCATCAAATACTCCCTCATGGAATGACCGGAAAGGCGGACGACGCACTCGAAGCTAGATTCGAAGTCGCCCCGTCGCCAGGTCCGTTGGGGAGGTGGCCAAAAGGTCATTGCCCGAGAGGGCAGAAGCCCCGGCCAGGGTGCGGCCGGCGATGGCGGATGCCATAGCGTGGCGTCCGACCACTGCCCTCACTCGCCGGGAAACGGACCGTTGAGCATCCCCAGAAAAAGCACGACTCTGCCCCTGGCAGCCGCGGCCCTCGCCGTCGTCGCGGCGCTCGCTTTCATCGCGGCGAAGGACCCGCACTACGACATCCGTCCGGGCGCCCGGGCTGAGAATGCCCAGTGCGCCCGTATGGTCGACGAGGCCCCGGACCGACTGGCCGGAAAACCGCACCACAGCACGGGCATACCCGGCGTGGTCGTCTGGGGGGACAACGAGATCGTCCTGCGCTGCGGTGTGCCGGAACCCGGCCCCACCACCGACCCGTGTTTCGCCGCCGACGGAGTCGACTGGGTGCTGCACGAAAAGAGGAGCACCGAGGGCGGGAAGGTGATCACCACCTACGGCCGCAGCCCGGCCACGGAGGTCACCTTCACCGGGTCGGCGAGCGCTCCCGATGCCGCACTCGTCGAGCTGTCCGCGCTTGTCGCCCCGATCAAGCAGACGGCGCAGTGCATCCAGCCGGACTGACGCACGGGTGACGTCGCCCCACGAGTCCTCGGCGAGGGGGCGTGTCCCCCGGGTGCCGACGGCGGCGCGAACGGCCTTGCGCCCGCACTGGTCGAGTGCGGGCGCAAGGCTGTGGTCACGCGGCTGCCGGCCGGCGCCGCCCGGTACCTCCGGCAAGGTGTCGCGTGCACGCGTCGTCCGAGCACAGCGCCTCGTGGGCGAGTGCGGACACGATCGCGGCCTGCGTCCGTGTTTCCTGCCCGGTCTTCTCCACGATGTTCGCGATGTGCGCCTTCACCGTCCGTTCGGCGATGCCCAGCCGGCGTGCCAGCTCGCGGTTGCCCAGCCCTGTGCCCAGGAGAAGGAGGACTTCCCTCTCCCGGCTGGTCAGGCTCTCCAGCCGCCACACCCCGAAGCCGGGATCATGTCCCGTACGCAGGTACGGACATGGTGCGAATCCCCCGTCGGACCGCTTGGTCATGGTGGTCCTTCCTGATCGCGGTTCCGCTCCAGCAGACCCCCGTGGTCTGGTGGCACCGGCGATCAAGACCCAACCTAGCCGCCCGCTCCGACAGGAGCACACCGGTATCCGGGCGCCGGATCTCCGCGGCCGCGTGCGTCAGAACTTGCCGTAACGGCCCGTCAGATCGGCCTGCGGGCAGGCTATCGAGCCGACGAGGCACTTGGGGTCGGCGTACTTCCTCGTGTAGACGTTGGTGACCTTGCCGCCGTCGTAGATGTAGATGTGGTGATTGGGCATCAGGCGGTGCTTGCCCGAGCGGATGGTGTAGTTGCCGCTCTTGGTGAGGTTCATCGTCAGGGCTCCGTCGATGGCGCCCTTGACGCCGCCGAGGCCCTTGCAGAACGGGTTGGTGGCGTGCAGGTTCATGCGGATGTCGACGTAGTTGGCGCCGGACCCGAGCTTCTTGACCGACATGTGCTTGGTGGTGGCCGTCTTGGTGGCGACCTTCTTGCCGGTCTTCTTCACATACACAGTGGTCGGTTTGATGTGCTTGCTGCCCTGCACCTTCTTCGTCTTCCAAGTGACGGTGGCGTGCAGGGCCGTGCGGTACTTGTCCGACTTCCAGTCGAACTTGCTCCGCCCGTCGCCACCGAACTGGAACTTGCGGCCGTAGTCACAGCCGGCGACGGGAGCGTCGATGCGCTTCTGCGGGATGAAGGCGATCCACGAGAGGGTGGAGGTCTTGGCGACGCCCGCGGCGGCGGCCAGGGAGACGGCGTGCTCACGCAGAGCACCGGCCGACCCGGCGGCCGGGACGGAGACGTTCATGCCCCACAGCCTCGCTCCCGGGGCTCCGGTCTCCGGCAGTTCCGGCGCGACCTGGTAGTGGTAGTCCGTGCCCGGTGCCACGTCCGTGTCGCGGAAGGACTCCTCGCCTGCGGCCAGGCGTGCGATCTCCTTGCCGTCGCGGGTCACCACATAGCGGGCGTCGGGAGCGTACGCCTTCCAGGAGAGTTCCACGAAGGAGCTCCCGGCTGCGGCGACGATCCCCTCCCGGGCCGAGGAGCGGTCGACGACGGCGGTCTCCCCCGAGTCCGCCCGCATCACGCCGAACCCCTGCGCGGCCAGCATCCTGCCCTGGGCGCTGTTCTCGCCGACGCCGGTCACGTCCTTCAGCCCGTCGGAGGACACGGCGGACAGGGAGAACGCGGCCGTGTCGGGCCGGGGGTCGGGCTGCGGTGCGGCAGCCGCGTTGACCCCGCCCGCGAGAAGCGTGAGCGGCGCCAGGGACAGGGCTGCCGTTCTGGCGGAACGAGAAAGGTGCATGTGTGGTCCTTCCGTACTCTGCGTGCCACTGCTGGTCCGATGGGCGCGGGCGGTTCCCGCACCTCGCTGCCCGGGCGCTGCGGGCCTCACGGCCCCGGCCCGCGTGACCGGGGGACATCCGCCGCCGCTGTGCGGCAGGCGAAGGCACGCCCGGTCGGCGCGGATGAAGGGGGCTGAACGCGCGGCGCGCTGCCAGAGGTTCGGTCCGGGCAGGCGCGCGGCGGCGGACGATGCCGGAGTGAGGCCTACGGCGTCGACGGCCGTGCGATGTGGCTGACCGCCACGGCCTTCCCTCGGGCAGAGGACATGCCAATGACCCTAGGAAGGACGGCCGTTGGGGCGTAAGTGTCTCCTTGGGCAGTGCCCCGTCGGGCAGTGCCCGAAAGTGCCATCAATGCCAGGTGCATGACATCCCAGAAGGCCGGCCGAGGGCAGCCAGGGGCACCGGTCGCCAAGACCGCGGGCGGCGCCGCGTCAGGCGGTCGAACTCAGGCGGTCGGCGAATTCAGGCAGTCGGCGAACTCAGACGGTCACGAAAGCGGTGGCGACGATCGGGTAGACCACGCTCAGGGCCCCCAGGACGAGGCCGATGAAGCACTGCCGCCGGTTGAGCCTGCGCCCCAGGCCGAGCAGGGCGAAGGTGACGGCGAGGCAGCCGAACAGGAGCGGGAAGGCGATCCCGATGAAGCCGGCGAACACCGCGGCGAGCAGCGCGAGCACACCGAGAACGAGCGACACGGGCCCGTAGAGAGTCGCAGGGCTGTCTGCGGAACCGGTGGCCATGGCGATCTCCTCGCTGTGCTGTGTCGGCCTTCCGACGTGCAGGTATGCGAACCTGCGGATCCATCATGGCACGAACCGGTCACGCGTCAGGGCCCCTCTCCCGCGGCCGGGCGCCCATGAGATCAAGCTCACCCGCGCGCCGGTCGCCGCGGGCCGGATCGGGCCGGACTGTCGGTGCCCGGTCGTAGGCTCCGAGCCGGTGGGGCCTCGTTTCCGGGCGCCCTCGGGGAAGGGAAGGAGCGTGCCGTGTCGCGACCGCCGACCGCCGCGCAGCGGCGGGTGATCGAGAGCGCCGATCCGGTCACCGGGCGGCTGAAGGGCACCGAGGCGCAGCTGGCGCCGCTGGTCCGCAACGGGCTGGCGTTCCGGCATCCGCGGCCGCCGCACGACTACTTCCTGACACCGGCCGGGCACCGGATCCGGGAGAAGGAGCCCGAGCAGGTGCCCGAGCCGTCCGAGAGGCCCGCTGCTTCCGGCGGGGTGTTCACCGCGCGGACCGGGGGTGAGGAGACGGCCCCCGAGCCGGGGCCGGCGCGGCGGCGGGAGGTGCGCAGTGCCTGGCAGGGGATGCTGGAGCTGCGGCGCATGACCCACCCGGACGGTGCCACGGACCGGCCCTGCCCGTGGGAGCGTGCGCATCTGGTGCAGGCCGCCGCGCTGGCGCTGGAGGCGGCCGGGCACCGGCCGGCCGGGCCGGAGGGTGACGGCTACCGGGTGCGGGAGACGCCGCAGCCGGAGGCGGTCGCGGTGTACGCGCCCGACGGCACCGAGCTGCGCGCCTGCGCGGCGACGCTGGAGCGGGCCGGCTGGCAGGCCGGGGAGTACACCGACCCGAGGACGCGGGTGCGGTACGTGCTGGCCTCGCCGCGTCGTGTCTGAGGGGGCGTGTCAGGATCGTCGGGCAGGTCAGTCGAGCACAGCAGCGTGAGGGGACGCAGTGAGCAAGCCGTTCACCGTACGGGTGACCGTCCGGGGTTACGAGACCGATGTGCAGGGCCACCTCAACCAGGCCGTGTATCTCAACTACGCGGAGCACGCCCGCTGGACGCTGCTCCAGGAGGCGGGGATCACCCAGGCGGGGTTGCAGGCGCACGGGGTGGGGCCGGTCGCGCTGGAGACGACGATCAAGTTCCGCAGGGAGCTGCTCGCCGGTGACGAGGTCGATGTGAGCTGCGTGTTCACCTGGGGCGGCGGCAAGACGTTCAGCATCGAGCAGGCCATCACCAAGACGGACGGCACGGTGTCCGCCGAGATCACCGCGGTGGGCGGGCTGCTGGACCTCAGGGAGCGCAGGCTGGTCGCGGAGCCGGACAAGGTGTTCCGCGAGCTGGCCGGGAATCCGGCGCTGTTCGGGCTGTAGGAGACATCCGGGAGCGGATGTTCCACCGGGAGCCGAAGCCGGTCAGCGACGCGTTCGTGCCGGAGGCGCCGGCGGTCAGCGGGCCCGGCCGCGCCCGGCCCGGCACCGAGGGTGCCGGGCCGGGCGATGGTGCGGGTTCATCGGGCAGGCGGAGCTGCCGGCGGACCTCATGGCGTGGAGCGGGCCCTCTTCGCCGAGCCGGTGATCTCCTCGTCCGTCCTCGTGGATCGGGCCCCCGCCTCCTCGGAGGAGGCGACGCCCGTCTCCACAGGATCCACGGAATTCACGGGATCCACGGGATCCACGGGATCCACGGGATCCACGGGATCCACGGGATCCATGGGATGGGTGACCTCGGCGGCCTCGCGGCGGCCGTTTCCGATGTGGTTGAAGACGAGGTTCAGCAGGACGGCGACCACGCAGCCGGTGGAGATGCCGGAGTCGAGGACGATGCGGGCCGTCTCCGGGAAGGCGTGGTAGAACTGCGGCGCGCTGATCGGGATGATCCCGACGGCGAGCGAGACGGCCACGATCAGGATGTTGTTGTCCTTCTCCAGGCCCGCGCGGACCAGGGTCTGGATGCCGCTGGCGGCGACCGAGCCGAACAGGACCACGCCGGCGCCGCCGAGGACCGGGCGCGGGACGACGGCGATCAGGGAGGCGGCCACGGGGCACAGGCCCATCAGGACGAGGAAGCCGCCCCCGGTGGCCACGACATAGCGGCTGCGGATCCTGGTCATCGCCACCAGGCCGATGTTCTGGGCGAAGGCGCTGCACATGAAGCCGTTGAACACCGGGGCGAGGGCGGAGCCGAGGGTGTCGGCGCGCAGGCCGGCCGCGATGGTCTTCTCGTCGGCGGGGCGGTCGACGATCTCGCCCAGGGCGAGCATGTCGGCGGTGGACTCGGTCATGGAGACGACCATCACCACGCACAGCGAGACGATCGCGGCGAGCTGGAACTGCGGGGTGCCGAAGTGGAACGGGGTGGGAAAGCCGACGACGGCCGAGTCGGCGACCGGGGAGAAGTCGGTGACGCCGAAGGGGAGGGCGACGAGCGTGCCGGCGACCAGGCCGAGCAGTACGGCGATCTGCTTGACGAAGCCCCGGGTGAAGCGGCGCAGCACCAGCACGATGACGAGGGTGACGGCGGCCAGGGTGAGGTTGGTGGCCGAGCCGAAGTCGCCGGCGGAGGGGTCGGGGCCCTGCGCCCAGCCGAAGGCGACGGGCAGCAGGGATACGCCGATCAGGGTGATGACGGTGCCGGTGACGACCGGCGGGAAGAAGCGGACCGCCTTGCTGAAGAAGGGCGCCGCGAGGAAGCCGAGGAGTCCGGCGACGATGACCGCGCCGAAGATGACCGGCAGGGCGTCGTCCTTGTCGGGGGTGGCGGCGACGACGGCGGTCATGGGGGCGACCCCGGCGAAGGTGACGCCGTTGACGAAGGGCAGCCGGGCGCCGATCTTCCAGATGCCGATGGTCTGCAGCAGGGTGGCGAGGCCCGCGGTGAACAGGCAGGCGCCGGTGAGGAAGGTCAGGTCGGTGGCGGACAGGCCTATGGCCGCGCCGACGATCAGGGGCGGGGCGACGACTCCCGCGTACATGGCGGCCACATGCTGCAGGCCGGTGGTCGCCATCTTCAGGGGTGGAAGCGTCTCGTCTACGGGGTGGTCGGCCACTGCGGCTCTCCTCCGGTCGGGTGCGCGTCGGCTCTGACGCGGGTGTCAGGGAGGTCGTGCGGGGCGGGCGTGGGGTGCCTTCCCGCCCGGGCGGAGCCGGAGTCGGGGAGGAACCTGGAGGACGGAGCAGCCGCGCCGGGGCCAGGATGGGTCGCATCTGGGTGTCCCGGGTGCGGGGAGGGTGGCCGTTCCGGGACGCGCGTGCTCGATCATCACGCGCGTCCCGGAGACGGCCGCCGCGGGCCCCGCTCGGGTCCGCGGTACCGGCCGGGAGCCGTCCCTCCCGGCCGGTGGTCTCGGTGTTCAGTTCTGCGCGGCGATCCGTGCCAGTCGCTGCGCTTCCGTACGGGTGGTACGGGCGATCGTGTGCTCGTCGGCGGTGAGCAGCCGGCCGTTCTCGACGATCTGCCGGCCGCCGACGAAGGAGGCGGTGACCGGGGCGGGGGCGCCGAGCACCAGTGCGGCGACCGGGTCGGCGATGGAGGAGTGGGCGAGGGTGTCGATCCGCCACAGCACCAGGTCGGCGAGCTTGCCGGCTTCCAGGGAGCCGATCTCGCCTGCGCGGCCGAGCACTCGGGCGCCGCCGTGGGTGCCGAGCCTGAGTGCCTGCCGTGCGGTGAGCGCGGCCTCGCGGTGCCGGCCGAGGCGGTTGACCAGCAGGGCGTTGCGCAGTTCGGTGTGGAGTTCGCCGGACTCGTTGGAGGCGGTGCCGTCCACGCCCAGGCCGACGGGGACGCCGGCGGCGAGCAGGTCCGGGACGCGGGCGATCCCCGCGGCCAGGCGGGCGTTGGAGGAGGGGCAGTGGGCGACGCCGGTACCGGTGCGGGCGAAGGCGGCGATGTCGGAGTCGTTCATGTGGACGCAGTGCGCCATCCACACGTCCTCGCCGAGCCAGCCGGTGGACTCGAAGTAGTCGGTGGGGCCCATGCCGAACTGGTCGTGGCAGTACTTCTCCTCCTCCACGGTCTCCGAGCCGTGGGTGTGCAGGCGCACCCCGAGCCGGCGGGCCAGTCCGGCGGACTGGCGCAGCAGTTCGGTGGAGACGGAGAAGGGCGAGCAGGGGGCGACGGCGACCTGCGTCATCGCGTCGGAGGAGGGGTCGTGGTGCCGGGCGACGGTCTCCTCGGTGGCGGTGAGGGCCTGGTCGAGGGTCTCGACGGCGAAGTCGGGGGGCAGGCCGCCGTCCTGTTCGCCGCGGTCCATGGAGCCCCGGGCGAGGGTGAGGCGCACACCCATGTCACGGGCGGCGGCGACGATCGCGCCGGACAGGTCGCCGGAGCCGCGCGGGAAGACGTAGTGGTGGTCCATGGCGGTGGTGACGCCGCCGCGGGCCATCATGGCGAGCGAGCCCTGGGCGGCCGCGTGCACCATCGGTTCGTCGATGCGTGCCCAGACGGGGTAGAGGGCGACGAGCCAGTCGAACAGGTTGTGGTCGGTGGCCAGGCCCCGGGTGAGCCACTGGTAGAAGTGGTGGTGGGTGTTGACCAGGCCGGGGGTGGCCAGGTGCCCGGAGGCGTCGATGCGGCGGACGACGTTCTGCAGGTCCGCGGGGGCCGGGCCGGCGCCGAGGGACTCGATGCGATCGCCGGCGAGGACCAGGTGGCCGGAGGCGTACTCGGTGTCCTCGGCGTCGACGGTCGCGATCGCGCAGTGCTCGATCACGGTGCGCGGGGCTGCTGCCATGGTGTGTCCCTTGCTGTCTCGTCCTGTTCACGGGCAGGGCACGGCAGGACCCTGGAAGCCTTGACGGGGCCGGGGAGACCGGTCGGGTGTCTCCCCGGCCGCGGTGCCGAGAGGATGCGGCGTCAGAGGTTGGTGAGGTCCACCGGGATCCGCGCCTCGCAGCCGTCCCGCAGGATGGTGGCCTCGATCAGGCCGTAGGGGCGGTCCGCGGCGAAGTACACCTCGTTGTCGTTCTTCAGCCCGAACGGCTCCAGGTCCACCAGGAAGTGGTGCTTGTTCGGGAGGGAGAAGCGCACCTCGTCGATCTCACTGCGGTTGTTGATGACGCGGGCGCCCATCTGGTACAGCGTCTGCTGCAGCGACAGCGAGTACGTCTCGGCGAAGGCCTGCAGCAGGTGCTTCCTGACCTGCTCGTAGGACTTCTCCCAGTTGGGCATCTTCTGCTCGTCGTCGGTCCAGTTGAACCGCCACTTGCCGGAGACCTCGGTGGCCAGGATGCGGTCGTAGGCCTCCTTGAGGGTGGTGTACTTGTCCTTGATGTAGCCCCAGAACTCGGAGTTGGTGGAGTTCATCACCGTCAGGTCCTTCAGACCGGAGATGACCTCCCACTTCTCTCCGTCGAAGGTGACCTGGGTGGTGCGGATCTCCTGGCCCTTGCGGACGAAGGAGTGCTTGACCTCGTCGGCGCCGATGAACTTGCTGTTGGCGTCGGAGGTCTCGATCCGCTCCCAGGCGTACTCCTCGATACGGATGCGGGCCCGGTGGATCGGCTCCTGGCTGGTGACGAAGTGCCGCGCGAGGTGGATGCCGAACTGCTCGGCGGACTCGATGCCGTACTCCTTGGCGAACGCGTACACCGTGTTCTTGGTGGTGTCGGTCGGCAGCACGTTGGCGTTGGAGCCGGAGTAGTGGACCTCCTCCATGTCGCCGGACAGGGAGACGGAGACGTTGAGGTCCTTGATGTGGTGGGTGGCGCCGTCCCGCGTGATCTTGACGACTCGGTTCTCGGCCTTGCCGTACTGGTTCTGTCCCAGGATGGTCGGCATAGCTAGCTCCCTCGGTAAACGGAGTAGCCGAACGGGTTGAGCAGCAGCGGTACGTGGTAGTGCTCGCCGGGGGTGACCGCGAAGGTGATCACGACCTCGGGGAAGAACGCACCGCTGTCCCGAATCGCGGGGGCGTCCTGCTGCGCCTCGGCTTGCTTCTTCTTCTCGAAGTACGGTTCGACGGCGAAGTCGAGCCGTACGTGGGTGGTGCCCTCCGGCAGTGCCGGGAGGTCCTTGCACCGCCCGTCCGCGTCGGTCACGGAGCCGCCGAGCGCCTGCCATTCGCCTCCCTGCCCGTAGCGGGCGGCGCCCCGCAGCGCGAGGAGGCGGACGGCGACGCCCTCGGCGGGGCGGCCGGCGCTGGTGTCCAGGATGTGCGTGGACACGGAAGCGGTGGTCTCGGTGCTCATGCGTGGTCAGTCCTGTTCGACGAGTCGGGCGAGGCGGATGCGGTTGATCTTCCCCAGTTCGGTGCGGACGATCTCGCGCTCCTGCTCCGGCGCGTTGCCGATGCGTTCCTTCAGGGCGTCCCGCATCTGCTCGCCGGTCCGGCCGGTGGCGCAGATCAGGAACACATGGCCGAACTTCTCCTGGTAGGCCAGGTTGAGTTCGAGCATCTCCGCCTTGAGCTCCTCCGGGGCGCCGGCCATGCCGGCCTGTTCGCGGGAGGAGGTGGGATCGCCTGGCTTGGGGCGGCCGATGGGCGGGTGGCCGGCCATCGCCTCCTCGAGGTCCGCCGTGGTCAGCTCGGCCATGGCGGCGTCGCTGGCGGTGTACAGCTCCTCGGGGCCGGCGTAGGGGCGGTGGGCGAGCAGGTGCCGGACCCACGCCGTGGCGGCACACACCTCGTGGAGCGCGGCGCGGGCCGCGGACTCCTCGAGGGCGTTGAAGCGGGCCAGGCCCGGCGGCGTGGATGTGGACGTCACGGGAGCCTCCGTGGCCTTGTGCTGAACGGGCGTGCCGATAGTGAACGCCGCCACGGGCAGCACGTCAACACTTTGTTGAAAATTCCGGGGAACACCTGCGAGTCCGTCACGCGCCGGTTCCAGGATGCGCCACAAGCCGCGCGGGCCGTCGCCCGCACGGGGGGCGACGGCCCGCGGCAGCTCCACGAAAGCGCTGGTCAGGAGCCCTTCTCGCGGTTGAGGTAGTTGTAGACGGTGAACCGGCTGACGCCGAGCGCGCTGGCCACGGTCTCCACTCCGTGGCGCACCGCGAAGGCGCCGCGCGCCTCCAGATTGCGTACGATCTCCTGCTTCGACCGGCGGTCCAGATCGGCGAGCGGCTTGCCCTTGCGGCGCTCCAGAGCGGCCAGGATGTGGTCGAGCGAGTCCGCGAGCTGGGGCAGACGCACGGCGACGACGTCGGCACCCTCCCACTGCAGGACCACGTCGTCGACGCCGGCCTCGTCGGGCGGGATCAGCTGCCCGCCGATGGCGTCGACCAGTGGCTTGACGGCCGCGATGAACGGCTCGTCACCCGCACCGCTCATCCCTGGTCCTCCCCGATGACATTGACCTGGAGGGTGACCCGGGTCGCGCCCGCCGCGAGGGTGCGGCGCAGCAGCGCGTCCACGGCGCCGAGCACCGCGTCCGCGGACCCCTCGGCGGTGTTGCCGAAGGGACCGACGTCCACGGCGTCGAGGTCGGCCGCCTCGACCACCTCACGGGCCACCACCGCGTGCCGGGGGGCCTCGTCCAGGTCGAAGGGCTCGGTCGTGAACTCCACTCTCAATCGCACGCGCTCAACCTAACGCGCGGCACCTCTGCACGCCGACCCCTCTTGACAAGCCGCGAACCCTCCGGGCAATCTTCCGTTAAGCAGAAACGAACTTCCGTCATACGGAAATCGCTCAACGGAAGGGAGCGCGGCGACCGATGGGATTCGCAGACCAGCGCTTCAACGTCAACCTGTCGATCCTCTTCACGGAACTCCCGCTCCTGGAGCGCCCCGCGGCCGCCGCCGCGGCCGGCTTCACCGCGGTCGAGCTGTGGTGGCCCTGGACCGACACACCCACCCCCGAACAGTCCGAACTCGACGCGCTGCGCGCGGCGATCGAGGACGCCGGAGTCCGGCTCACCGGGCTGAACTTCTACGCCGGCAGGCTGCCGGGCCCCGACCGGGGCGCCCTGTCACTGCCAGGCGAGGAGTCGGAGCGGTTCCGCGCCAACATCGACGTGGCCGCGGACTTCGCGCGGTCGCTCGGCTGCACGGCGCTCAACGCCCTGTACGGCAACCGCGTCGAGGGAGCCGATCCGGCCGAGCAGGACGCGCTCGCCCTGGAGAACCTCGTCCTCGCCGCCCGGGCGGCCGACCGGATCGGCGCGATCCTGCTGATCGAGGCGCTGAACAAGCCCGAGTCGCCGCTCTATCCGCTGGTGTCGGCGGCCGCCGCCGTCGGCGTGGTGGACAAGGTGAACGCGGCGACCGGCCTGGACAACGCGCGCTTCCTGATGGACCTCTACCACCTGGCCATGAACGGCGAGGACCTGCCGTCGGTGATCGAGCAGTACGCCGCGAAGACCGGCCATGTGCAGATCGCCGACAGCCCCGGCCGCGGCGCCCCGGGCACGGGCGCTCTGCCGCTCGAGGACCTGCTGGAGCAGCTGCGCAAGGCGGGCTACGAGGGCTGGGTCGGCCTGGAGTACAAGCCCGGCGACCGCGGCAGCGCCGCGTCCTTCGACTGGCTGCCGGCCGGGCAGCGCGCCGCCCGCTGAGGGCGCTTCCGAGAGGGCCGGCCGCCCGCCGGCCCCGTACCGACACGCAGACCCAGCAGTCCCAGAGAGGCACCCCCATGAGCACACTTCCGAAGATCGCCTGGATCGGCCTCGGCATCATGGGCTCCCCCATGTCCGAGAACCTGATCAAGGCCGGCTACCGGGTCACCGGCTACACCCTGGAGCAGGAGAAGCTGGACCGGCTGGCCGCCGCGGGCGGAACCCCCGCCTCCTCGGTCGCCGAGGCCGTGAAGGACGCCGATGTCGTCATCACGATGGTCCCGGCCTCCCCGCAGGTCGAGGCGGTCGCCTACGGCCCGGACGGCATTCTGGAGAACGCCAGGCCCGGCACCCTGCTGATCGACATGTCCTCGATCACCCCGCAGACCTCCATCGACCTGGCCGCGGCGGCCAAGGACAAGGGCATCCGGGTCCTGGACGCGCCCGTGTCCGGCGGCGAGGCCGGCGCCATCGAGGCCGTGCTGTCCATCATGGTCGGCGGCGAGCAGGCCGACTTCGACGAGGCCAAGCCCATCTTCGAGGCGCTCGGCAGGACCATCGTGCTGTGCGGCCCGCACGGCTCGGGCCAGACCGTGAAGGCCGCCAACCAGCTGATCGTCGCCGTCAACATCCAGGCGTGCGCCGAGGCCGTGGTCTTCCTGGAGAAGTCCGGTGTGGACCTCAGGGCCGCGCTGGACGTCCTCAACGGCGGCCTGGCCGGCTCCACCGTGCTGACGCGGAAGAAGGACAACTTCCTCAACCGCGACTTCAAGCCCGGCTTCCGCATCGACCTGCACCACAAGGACATGGGCATCGTCACCGACGCCGCCCGCAGCGTCGGCGCGGCCCTGCCCGTCGGCTCCGTGGTGGCCCAGCTGGTCGCCAGCCTGCGCGCCCAGGGCGACGGCGGCCTGGACCACTCCGCGCTGCTGCGCTCGGTCGAGCGCCTCTCCGGCGCCCAGGTCTGACCGGCCGCACCCCGATCTCCGGGCGGCGCCGGCGCCGACACCTGTCCCTGTCGCGCCCATGGCGCCGGCGCCGTCCGGGAACCACGCCTGCCCACCACTTCAACAAACTGTTGACGCCCCGATCGTCACGAACCTAGGCTCCACAAAGCGGAAACAGCTTTCCGCTGCCCCTCGCATGGAAGGTCCACGATGTCGAAGCGCGTGCTCACCACCGAGTCCGGCGCCCCGGTCGCCGACAACCAGAATTCCGCCTCCGCCGGCATCGGCGGCCCGCTGCTGCTGCAGGACCAGCACCTGCTGGAGAAGCTCGCCCGCTTCAACCGCGAGCGCATCCCGGAGCGAGTGGTGCACGCCCGCGGGTCCGGCGCCCACGGCCACTTCGAGGTGACCGAGGACGTCACCGACTACACCTGCGCCGAGTTCCTGGACACCGTCGGCAAGCGCACCGAGGTGTTCGTGCGCTTCTCCACCGTGGCCGACTCGCTCGGCGGCGCCGACGCGGTGCGCGACCCCCGTGGATTCGCCGTCAAGTTCTACACCCGCGAGGGCAACTACGACCTCGTCGGGAACAACACCCCGGTGTTCTTCATCAAGGACCCGATCAAGTTCCCCGACTTCATCCACTCGCAGAAGCGCGACCCCTTCACGGGCCGTCAGGAGCCGGACAACGTCTGGGACTTCTGGGCCCACTCCCCCGAGGCCACGCACCAGGTGACCTGGCTCTTCGGCGACCGCGGCATCCCGGCCTCGTACCGCCACATGAACGGCTACGGCTCGCACACCTACCAGTGGACCAACAGCAAGGGCGACGCCTTCTTCGTCAAGTACCACTTCAAGACCAACCAGGGGATCCGCTGCCTGAGCAGCGAGCAGGCGGCGGAGACCGCCGGCCAGGACCCCACCTCGCACCAGACGGACCTTCTGCAGGCCATCGAGCGCGGAGTGCACCCGTCCTGGACGCTGTACGTGCAGCTGATGCCGGCCGACGAGGCCGCGGACTACCGCTTCAACCCGTTCGACGTGACCAAGGTGTGGCCGCACAAGGACTACCCGCTGCACCGGGTGGGCCGCCTCGTCCTCGACCGCAACCCGGACAACATCTTCGCCGAGGTCGAGCAGGCCGCGTTCTCACCGAACAACTTCGTGCCCGGCATCGGCCCCTCGCCCGACAAGATGCTCCAGGGCCGCCTGTTCGCCTACGCCGACGCACACCGCTACCGCCTCGGCGTCAACCACACCCAGCTCGCGATCAACGCCCCGAGGAACGTGCCCGGCGGCGCGAACAACTACGGGCGGGACGGCTTCATGGCGGCCAACTCCCAGGGCCGCCACGCCAAGAACTACGAGCCCAACTCCTACGACGGCCCGGTCGAGACCGGCCGCCCGCTGTCGGCGCCGCTCGCCGTGTCCGGCCACACCGGCACCCACGCCGCCCCGCAGCACACCAAGGACGACGACTTCTTCCAGGCCGGTGAGCTCTACCGGCTGATGTCCGCCGAGGAGAAGAACCGCCTGGTCGCCAACATCGCCGGCAGCCTCTCCCAGGTCAGCCGTGACGACGTGATCGAGAAGAACCTGGCCCACTTCCACGCCGCCGACCCCGAGTACGGCCGGCGCGTGGAGGAGGCGGTCCGCGCCCTGCGCGAGGACTGACCCCACGAACTGCGTCCGGGGGCCGGCGGGGAGGCCCGGCACCGGACGCACGGACCCGCCGTGCCGGCGACCCGGATGAGGGGTGGTCGACCGGC
>Ga0207873_1001624_pt1 | contig 20834 bp, 15 predicted proteins | sample BGWIniCompost_FD_187373 | JGI IMG/M metagenome (GOLD analysis project Ga0207873, IMG submission 187373) | Cellulose adapted compost microbial communities from Newby Island Compost Facility, Milpitas, CA, USA - BGW Initial Compost (SPAdes)... ...
CATCCGCTGGACCATCCGCTGGCCCTCGGTGGGGACGTTCGGCCGGATCCGGGACGTCGTCGAGGTCGCGGCGCTCTGGGTCGCGGGAGTGAGGTACGGATCACGCTGGCTGCAACGTCTGCCCTTAGGCGGTGTCCGGCGGATATTGACGACCACGTGCCCTTGCCAACACCGCTAGAGTCTTCGAGTACTTCTCTAGCTCTTTCTTACTGCAGGTACGGAAATCGATGACAGCGTGGGCTAGGTCCTGCACGGGCTCGTGCACAGGGTCATGAAACGCCGAAAGGTTGAGCTGGCGGCACTCACCGACGGTCACGCTCCATACGCCGGCGGACTTCAACCCCTTGTTCTCCGTATACAAGAGGTATGCCTCCTCTGCTGTAGCCAGAGATCCTTGCGAAACCGAAAGTAACCCCTTGTCTTTAGGGGTGGGGCGGAACGCCTGGCTGCTGGGACGGCCATTTTGGAGAAAGTTCGGGTGTACCTGTCGATGAAGCAGCTCATCGGCGTCCTCCGACAGCCGCGCACCCGACATCAGGACCTTGCCTTCCTGTTGAACGACATAACGAACCTCACGAGCTCGAAGGGGCCTTCGGGAGTCCCGATATTGACCGTTTCCTCCTTCCCTGCGCCGGTCATGGTATCGAGCGCGTCCAACTCGACAGCTCCGGTGCTGAGGTCGAAAACACCGCTCAACTCCCAGGAGCCGATGGTCCATTCCGCCTGGAGCTCCCCCGAGGGCGTTGGGTACAGGTACGGAATGGGGAGTTCCTCTTGCTCGTGAAGCTCGGTAAGGAGGTCCGCTACCTCCTGCAGCTTCACTGAGTCGAGTGTGTGGCCGGCGCCATCGAGCCATCCGTCTGTTAGGGCCTTTAGCTCGTCGATTCGTTCACGGAGTTCGTTCGGGTCGAGCTGACCTTCCTCGATGGGTATCACATCCTCGATCTCTTCGATCCGTTCGAGCCGGTCGTGAACGTTGTAGCGACCAACTCCGATGAGTCGCACTCGGGTGTGCTCATGCTCTTGAAGGGCACCCAGAATTTTTTGATTGTGCTCTGGGGTAAAGTCGCCAGCGATTCGCTGGTCACCTGCCTGGATGTGGAAGATGCGCTTATCGACGTCGGCCTGGCAAATCCTCCCGACGATGTCGACGGCGTCGGAGAAGCTCTTCTCCTCCATCAGCACCAGCCGCTTGCGAACCGCGTGGTCGTACTTTGGTCCTGGTTCCGTTCTCTCCCTACGCAGTTCGAGGGCTTCGTCGTTGCGAAGACTTCGACCGAAGCTGTTGAAACGACCAAGTACGGATCTGGGAAATTCCTTGGGGAGTGCCGAGTTTTCTGCTGCTGCCCGGACAGCGGCCATAACCAAGTCCCTCGCCTCCTCGAACTCGTCAGGCCCAGCTGGGAGAAGGGTCGCCTGTCCCGTCGACGTAGTGTCCACTGTCCGCAGCAGGATCGGCATGGCGCTGCCAGGCTCGACCTCTCTGAGGCTTAGCTTGAGTCGCTCCTCGAAGCCTTTGGGGACTCGCTGCCGGCGCGGATTACGGCCGAGGAAGACGGCCTTGGCGACCTCGATGATCAGGCGCTCGTAGACTTCGAGCTCCTTAAGGACGTCCAAAGGAACCGAATGCGTCTCAAAGCGTCGGCCGTGCAGTACAGGGACTGCGAACTCCTGCTCCTGGCTGTTCAAAGTGCCTCCACCATCGCCGGTATCTTAACGGACCAGGACGCCCGCCGATCTCGGGTTTTGGCTTTGCCCAATCCTCGGGGAAGGGGCGCCGCGCTCCGGTGCTCGCGAAAGCCTCGCCAAAACCCGAGCTTGACGGGCGGCGCCCCGCCTACGGTATCGGGGATGGTGCCTCCACTCTTACCGGAACCCCAAGGTAACCAACAGGCAGACGTGCGTCCTCGTTCCCCGAATCACACACCGCTCCCCTGTAAGGGCTACGACCGACCGAAGTCTTGCGGATGGCCCCGCTGACGGCGTGGGTTACAGTTTTATTGGAACGTTCCCGCGGGCCTCAGTGGGCGCCGGGGAACCTGTGTGGAGCCAGTGGAGGGGAGCCGGGGGCGCCTGCGGGGGATTGGGGTGAGCTGTTGACGGGCGGCGGGTAGCCGTGACCCCTGCAGAACGAATCCGTGGAGGGTCGTTGGATCGCGGCGGCGCCCAACGACGGCGCGGTGCTCACGGAGATCGTCGAATTCATTGTGGGTCTTCCGATTGCGGGCGGTGGGGTGGTGCGTGAGCTGCAAGTGGGGGACGGCTGGGTCTTCCGATTGCGGGCGGTGGGGTGAGCTGATGACGAATGGCGGAGGGCTCAGCGGCGTTTTTCGAGGCTCTGGTGGATGGCTCGGGCCGGTGCGGTGGCGGGCTCAGCGGAGCTTTTCGAGGCTCTGGTGGATGGCCTGGGCGGTGCGGCGGAGGGCTTCGGGGGTGTGGGCGGCGGAGACCGTGAGGCGGAGGCGGCAGGATCCGGGGGGGACCGTCGGGGGGCGGATGGGTTGAGTGAGGAAGCCCTGGGATCTGAGGTCGTCTGCGACGGCCAGGACGTCCTCCGCGGTGCCGACCAGCACGCCGACGATGGGGCCGTGGCTCCCGGGGATGAGGGGCACGTCCAGCTCCCGGAGGGCGTCGCGGAGCAGCTGGGCGCCCCCGAAGAGCCGGGCTCGGAGGTCGTCCGCGGCGCGGGTCCTGTGGACCTGGGCCTTCGTCGTCGCCGCCAGCAGGGGGCTCGGGGCCGTCGAGTACACGAAGGAGCGGGCGCGGTTCCACAACCACGTCCTCAGGGTCGCGCTCCCCGCGATGAACCCACCCTGGGCTCCACAGGCCTTGCCCAGCCCGCCCTGGAGCACGTCCGCCTGGATCCCCGCTTCGGAGCAGAGCCCCGCCCCGGCCGGCCCGAAGATCCCCAGGCCGTGGGCTTCGTCCACGTACAGGTGCGCGTCGTGACGATCGCAGAGCCGTCGGAGGGCCCGTAGGTCCGGCGAATCCCCATCCATGCTGTAGTAGCTCTCCACCACGACCCAGCGCGCTCGCGCCGCGGCGGCGCTCTGCAGCTCCCGCTCCAGGGCAGCGAGATCGAGGTGCGGCACGATCCGGACCTCCGCCCTGGAGAGTCGGCAGCCGTCGATCAGGGACGCGTGGTTCAGGGCGTCGGACAGGGCGACGTCGCCGGGTCCCAGGAGGCAGCTCAGGGCGCCGACGTTTGCGGCGTATCCGCTCGAGAACAGCAGGGCCGCCTCGGTTCCCACCCAGCGGGCCAGCTCCTCCTCCAGCTCCAGGTGCTCGGTCGTGGAGCCGTAGATCAGGCGGGAGGCTCCGGCCCCGGGGGCACTGCTCAATGTTTCACGTGAAACATTCACGGCACCCAGCCCGAGGTAGTCGTTCGAGGTCAGGTCGACGAACTGCGGGCCGAAGCGTGCCCGGAGGGACGCGCGCGCGAGGTGGTCGTCCGGGGTCCGCAGGAGCCCGCTCCGTTCGAGGTCGGCGAGGGCGTCCGGGAGAGCGCGGAGGTGCGGCATGGGGCGCACGATATCACCGTCGAGGGCGCGCTTGGGGTGAAGGGTGGGCGCGGAGGAACGGAGGGATTCGGTGGAGTGCGGGTGAGGGGAGCTTCGGGGTGTTTCGACGAACGCGGGGCGGGGGCGCTTTGGGAAAATGGCGGCGCAGTGAGGGGTGCTTCGCGGTCGCCGAGGTGTCGGTCGTGTGCTGGGGGCGTTTCGTCTGCTTGGGGGCGTTCGTGGGGGGGGCAGGTCCGTTCGCGTGCCTCGAGGAGATCCCCGCCGTGCCCGGGCGGGTGCGCGGCAGCGGGGACGAGGGGACGATCCGCGAGGGCCGGGCTTGGGGTCGCTGCGGCTCTGTTCCGGGGGAGGGGGTTCCGGAGTCTGGGAGCGAGGTATGGAGCGGGGGAGCGTGAGGAGGCTCCTCGTAGTGGCCCCACCTCTGCGTGCGAGACGGGGACAGCGTCCACGGCGTCCCGTTCCGCTCGGCGTAGCGCGCGGAGGATGGCTGCGGGAGGCGGAGACTCCGCCCGGAGGCCGGGCCTTCGTTCCGAGCGGCGCGATCCGCGGGGAGCACAGTGGATCTGCGGGGGCAGGACGCCTCTGCGAGCAGGGAGCGACCTACGGGGAAGCGGACGTCGAGGGGAGGACGCGGGCGGTGGGGGTGGCTCCGGGTCCCGTCGCGAAAGCAGGGGGCGGCTCTTGGCGGCGAGGAGTGAGGGGAGCGCGGCGTGAGAGCCCTGCGCACCGCGCGTCGACCTGAGGGCAGGTTCGGTGCGTTCTCCGCCGGACAGGGCAGGCCGAATGCTGGGCAGGCGGATGCTGAGCAGGCGGATGCTGAGCAGGCGGAGGCTGAGCAGGCGGAGGCTGGGCGGGCGGAGGCTGGGCGGGCGGAGGCTGGGCGGGCGGAGGCTGCCCAGGCGCGCACCTGAACGTGTTTCACGTGAAACAAAGGCCAGCCGTGCCGGGGGGCCGGCGGAGGTTTCCCGGGGCCGTCGGGGGGGCGAGGATGGAGCGGAGGATGTGGGCGCGGTTGGCGGCGAGGAGCTGGGCCCGCTTCGCCTTGGGGGTCGTCTTTTGGATCTCGTAGGGTGACGTCAGGGCTGCGCTGCGCCGGACAAGCCTGCGGAGTAGGAGCGAGCCGGCGCCGCCTGCGAGCGCGGCGCCTTCGGATCGCCCGCGCAACGCACCACGGATACGCCCCGCGCGGAGTCGAGGGGTCGAGAGCGCAGGGGAAGCGCCGCGCGTCGAGTGTTGGGGCGTTCGGGCGGTTCCTTGCCACGAGAAAGGGCGGCGAGAGGCCCTCCGGATTACGAGGCGCCGGAGGCTGCCCAGGCGCGCACCTGAACGTGTTTCACGTGAAACAAAGGCCAGCCGAGCCGGGGGGCCCGGCGGAGGTCTCCCGGGGGCCGTCGGGGGGCGAGGTATGGAGCGGAGCCGTGCGGGGAGGCTCCTCGTGGTGCCCCCAGCGCGGTGCCCCCCGGGCGCGGTGCCCCCAGCGCGGTGCCCCCCGGCGCGGTGCGGAAGGGAGAGCTCGCCCGGAGCGTCCCGTTCCGACCGGTGGTGTCCGGGGAGGAACACGGACGATGGGAGGACATGGACGCGGAAGCTCCGCTTCGGGGCTCCGCGCCGCCCACAAGCCAGCGCTTCGTTCAGATCGGCGTGGCGCGGGGAGCAAACGGAGGGCGCCTGGAGGACCGCAGAACGTCGCTACGACAAGGATCGGGGCGCGGAGACGGGAGCGGACGCCGATAGGAAGATCCTGGCGATGGCGGCGTGCTCGGGGGGGAGCCGTCGCGAAGAGCCAGGGGCGCCTCTTGGCGTGGAGGCGGGCATCGAGAGGCGGAGGGAAAGCGCCGCGCATCGCGCCAGGGGCAGGCGTCTGGCGCGTTCCGCCACGGCGGGGCGAGGGGACTGGCCATCGGTATCCCGGGCCGCCTCCAGCGCGTTCTCCGCCACGGGCGCGGGCGAGGGACAGCCAATTTCACGGAACGACGCCGCTGCCCAGACGCACAGCTGAACGTGTTTCACGTGAAACAAAGGCCAGCCGAGCAGGGGCGCGAGGAGGAGGGCGGGAGCCCGAGGAGAGCCCCGAGAGCCGCTCTGGAGCAGGCCTGGAGCAGGCCTGGAGCGAAAGGGACCCCGGAGGATGCAGTGCCGGAGAGGGAAAGCGCCGGAGAACGCCGTGGGACCCGCGCGAGGAACGTCCGGGAAGGAGGAGGAGACCCGGGGGGAGGAGCCAGGGCCGCCCAGCCTGACTCGCGCCGCGAAGGGGCGGGGCACAGGGGAACGAAGCAGCGTCGACGTCGAGTCGGGGAAGGAGAGCCACGACCCGCCCTCCGTGATCGCGCTAGGGGGCGTCCGATGGCGCGGGGGGCCGCGGAGTTCGGAGGCGCCGAGCTTCTTCTCGGGCCTGGCGCGCCTTCGCGGCCTGACCTGCGCGGGCGTAGGCGTCGGCCAGCTCCTCGTGGAGGGCGGCCCGATCTTCGGGGCGACCTGGGCAGAGGGCCGCGCTCTCCAGCTCGAAGAGCGCGCGCTGGCGGTCTCCCTGGGCCTCGAGGGCGCGGGAGAACAGGGCGTGGATCCGCGCGTCGCTCAGGTTCGTCCAGAGGGCGGCTTCGCCCGCGGCGACCGCTTCGCTCCAGAGGGACCGCGCCACCAGGAGCTCGAGGAGCCTCCGGTGGACGTGCCCCGCGTGCTCTTCCAGGGGCGCGAGGCGCCGCAGCACGTCGAGCTCCGCGTCCTCGTCGCCCCGCTGCCGATGGAGCGCCGCGAGCCTCACCAGGGGCTCCGCCGCCCGGGGGTCGAAGCGGTGGGCCGCCGTGAGGTGCTCCTGCGCCCCCTGCGTGTCCTCCGCCGCCAACGTGAGCTTGGCGAGGAGGAGCCGCGGCTCGTAGCCGTCGTGACCACTGGCGACGAGGCGCTGGAGGCCCCCCTTCGCCCCCTCGGAGTCGCCCTGGGCGAGCTGCATGCGCGCCTGGACGAAGAGGGCGTCCGGATGATCCGGGTGACGCTCCAGCACGGCCCGGACCCGCTTGCCGGCGTCCTCGGCGCGGCCGAGATCGAACAGGCCCGCGGCGTAGGCGAGCTGGGCGTCGGGATCCTTGGGCTTCTGCGCGGCGGCCTCCCGACGCGCCTGCAGGCTCCCCCGCCAGCGCTGGGGCACGAACTGGTCCGAGAAGTGGGCGAGGCGCTGGGTGAGGTGCTTGCGGAAGGCGCCGTCGAGCTCCTCCGGGGTCTGCTGGAGGGTCGTGGAGATCACCTCGGGGGCGGTCCGCCCCGCGCCCCAGCCCTGGAGCATGGCCGCGAGCTTGGCCATCCCGTGCTCCTCTTCGAGATAGGTGGCGATCTGGCTCGAGGCGAAATAGGCGGTCGCGACGTCCTCCATGCGCTCCGCCCGGGTGAAGGCGCGGCTCATGTGGGCGACGGGGGGCAAGCGGCCGTCCCGGAGGGCGCCGAACAGCTGTGGATCGAGCTCGCGGCTCCATTCGGGGCGGTGGAGGGCCGTCTCCAGCTCCGCCAGCCCCTCCGTGAACCACCGGGGGACGCGGCTCTTGGACAGCTGGATGTGGAAGACGTGGGCCAGCTCGTGCCAGAGGGTCATGCCCAGGTTGGCGGGCTCCTCCGCCAGGCTGAGGGTCGCCAAGGTCTTGCCGAAACACACCCCCTGGATCGCCGTCTGGGGGAGGCCGCTCGTCCGCACGGCGAACTGCTCCCGGGACTCGTACAGCTCGATCCCGATGGGCGCCTCGGGCTCGAACCCGTAGTGCTCCGCCATCACCCGGTACGCGCGCTCGAGCAGATCGGGCACGTAGCGCTCGAGGAGCGCCCGCTCCGCCTTGGGGTAGCGGATGTCGAAGCGCCCGGTGCGGACCTGATCGTAGTCCCGGGGGATGATCTTCTCGTAGAGCTCGAGGGTGTTGAACACCCGCACGTTGAAGGGATCCGACTGGAAGGCGCGGCGCAGCTCCACCACCCCGGCGGCGTCGCGGCCGGCGCGGATGAGGTTCAAGCCGAGCTGGGCCCGCGAGCGGCCGTCCTCGGGATCGATCCGGGTCGCGCGGCGCATCAGCCGCACGATCTCGTCGTAGCGGTGCTCCCAATCCGCGAACTCGCCGACGATCTGGAAGAGCCGTGTGAAGTGCGGGTTCAGCTCGAGCACCTGGTCCAGGGCCCGATCGAACCCCGCCGTGTCGTCCGCCAAGAAGCGCACGGTCGCTGCGAGGCTGAGCAGGTCCAGATCCCGGGCGTTGTGCTGGAGCCCGCGCTCGATCCGCCTCTGGGCTTCGGCGAGCTCTTCGTCTCGCAGGGAGATGCCCGCCAGGACGAAATGAGCCCCCGGCGCGCCGGGATCGACCTCGAGAGCGGACCGGGCCAGGCGCTCCGCCTCGTCGAAGTCCAGGGCCTGGCCGAGCCGCACGTGGGCCTTCCAGACCAGCGCCGCGGGGTGGTCGGGGGCGCGCTCGAGGGCCTCGGTCACGACCTCGTCCGCGTGGGCGAGATCGTACTTGTCCAGGTAGAGCTCCGCCCGCCAGAGGAGGGTGCGGACGTCGCCGGGGCTGGCCCGCTCCGCTTCGTCGAAGGCGTCGTTGGCGTCGTGGGGGCTGCGGAGCAGGTGGGCTGCGCGACCCACCACCGCCAGGGCGCGGCCGTCGTCCGAGGGGACGTGCCCCTCGTTGTACGCCTCGATGATCTCCAGGAGCGCCTCGTGGGCGTCGTCCCGCCGGCCCTGCTCGAGGAGGATCTGGCCCCGGACCAGCGCGACCTCGAGCTGCCCGGGGGAGCGGGGCTCTTCGCGGGCGTGGTCGAGCAGCGCGAGGCCTTCGTCGAGGCGACCCTGACGGCGGAGGGCTTCGGCGCCCAAGGCGAGCAGGGCGTGGCGAACGGCGCCGGACGAGGGGACCCCGTGCTCACGGGCCAGGTCCGCGGCCTCGGCTCGGCGGCCCGTGAGGAGGTAGGTCTCGGCGAGGCCGGCGAGCGCGGCGTCACGGGTGCTCTCGGAGCCCTCGTCGAGGACGCGCTGGAGGAGGCGCTCGGCGCGCTCGTAGCGGGAGGTGTGGAGGGCCTCCAGGCCCTGGGTGAGCCAGGTGCTCGGGGACTCGGTGGGTGCCTCGGCGGGCGGCGAAGGGGCGCTGCTCGGGGCCGGTCCCCCCTGTCGTGACCCACAACCCGCCAGGAGGGCGGCGACGAGCAAGGCCGTCGCGCGCTTCGTTCGACTCGTCACCAACGTGTTCACCTTCCATGGTCCGGCCCGCTGGCCGATGGTGCGGGACAGCGGGTTCCGGACGAGGAAGGAATCATGGCGCAAGTGCCCCCGCACCGCACCCGGGACGCGTCAGGCGATCCGCGCCGGCGCCGGGCTTCCCAGCGCCGGGCTCTCCAAACACCGGGGAGCGCCAGGGGCCCTCACGAGCGGGGAGGGATCACCAGCGCTGGTGGACGAGCTCGCGGAGGCGCGTGTCGTAGAGCTCGCGCAGGGCGGCCATCGTGGTCGGGTCCAGCTCCGGGAGATCCGCGGCGCGGGCGTTCTGTTCCACCTGGTCGGGGCGCTTCGCGCCCGGGATGGCGCAGGTGACCGCGGGATCCATGAGGATCCAGCGCAACGCCAGCTGCGCCAGCGTCGCCCCCTCCGGCACGTAGCGACGGATCTCTTCGGCGAGCTCCAGTCCTAGCTCGAAGTCGATGCCCGAGAAGGTCTCGCCTCGATCGAAGGCCTGCCCATGGCGGTTGTAGTTGCGGTGATCGCGCTCGGCGAAGACCCGATCCGCCCGCATGTTGCCGCTGAGCAAGCCCGAGGCCAGGGGCACGCGCGCCAGGATGCCGACGTTGCGGCGCTCGGCTTCCCGGAAGAACAGCTCCGCCGGCCGCTGGCGGAAGAGGTTGTAGATGATCTGGACGGTGGCGACGCCGGGGAACTCGAGGGCCTTCAAGCCCTCCTCCACGCGCTCCACGCTCACTCCGTAGTGCAGCAGCTTGCCCTCCGCGCGGAGCTGCTCCAGGGCCTCGAAGACCTCCGGGCGGTAGTAGACCTCCGTCGGCGGGCAGTGGAGCTGGAGGAGATCCAGGGCCTCCACGCCGAGGTTGGAGAGGCTCCGCTCCACGAACCCGCGCAGGTTGTCCAGATTGTAGCCGGCGGCCTCGTGGGGCGACAGGCGGCGGCCCGCCTTGGTGGCGATGCGGATCGAGTCGCCGACCTCACGCCGGAGCTGTCCCAGGAGCCGCTCGCTGCGGCCGTCCCCGTAGACGTCCGCCGTGTCGAAGAATGTCACCCCGAGCTCCACGGCGCGCCGGAGCGTCGCGAGGGACTCGGCGTCGTCCACCGGGCCCCACTCCCCGCCGATGGCCCAGGCCCCGAAGCTGATGGTGGAGACCTCGTAGCCCGTCTTGCCGAGTGTGCGGTACTGCATGTCGACAGGCTACATGGTCCGCGGCGCGGCCGAGCTTCGAAATTCTGGTCCGCCGTCGCCGGGTCCGCTCGGCTGCTCGCGGGGTCCGCTCGGCTGCTCTGCGGGGTCCGCTCGGCTGCTCGCGGGGTCCGCTCGGCTGCTCGCGGGGTCCGCTCGGCGGCGGGTGCGGCGGTGTGCGGGCCGCGCCGTCCTGGAGAACCGCGCTCTGGTGAGCGTCGCGGGGAGGACCCCGCTGCGGAGTGCGAGGGGCTCGCCGCGAGCGGCTCAGAGGTAGCTGCAGACGTACTGCGCGAGGTCGCCTTCGACGGTGATTTCGAAGGCGCTGTTCGCGGGCACGTCGAAGTGACTCCCCGCCGCGTAGGCGACGGCCTCTCCCTGGTCGGCGAGCCGCACCGCGCAGGTCCCCGCGGTGATCTCCATGCGCTCGGCGACGGAGGTCTCGAAGCGGTAGGTCCCCGGGAAGATGATCCCGAGGGTCTTCCGCGAGCCGTCGGCGAAGGAGATCGCGTGGCTGACCACCTTGCCGTCGAAGTAGACGTTGGCGAGGGCGCGGACGGTGACGGGGGAGAACTCGAGCGGGGTCGACATGGGGGCGGGACTATGAGGCCGTGGCCCGTGCCCGAGCAAGCCCATTCAATGGAGCGCCACCGCTTCGCCGCGGCCGACGCCGAGCTCGCGGGCGGCGGAGCCGTCGCGCACGGCGATCTCCAACGTGCCGAAGGAGCCGCGCAGGGCGACGCATTCCCCGTGGGCGGCCTCGCCGTAGGTGCGCACGACCCGCAGCCGCCGGCCGCGGATGGAGATCTGGGGGGGCGCGCCGTCGGCGGGGCACTCGACGTTCGTGATGAGGTTGCCGAAGCGATCGACGATCACCACGCGGGGCTCGCCCGGATCCGGCAGCAGGATCGGCGCTGGACCCGCGAGGGGGGCGCCCACCGCGTCGAGCCCTGCGCCGCTGGCCAGGAGCGCGGCCGCGGGAGCGAACACGTCGCGCCCGTGGAAGGTCGTGCTCGACGGGTCGGCGCCCGGGAGCTCGGCGAGCACGCGCCGTCGCATGGCGTCCGCGTCGATCGCGTACACGGCGTCGGCCGCGGGCAGGACGTCCGTGAAGAGGCCGTTGTCCGGGCCCACGAAGAAGTGCCCCTGCGCGGCGAGCGCCAGGGCGCGGCGAGCCGTGCCGACGCCAGGATCGACCACGGCCAGGTGCACGGTCCCGGCGGCGAAGTAGCGGGAGCAGCGCTGGAGCCAGAACGCCCCGACCTCCACCGCCTGAGGAGGAACCTCGTGGGTGAGGTCGATGAGTCGCGCCCGGGGCGCCACCGCGAGGAGCACCCCTTGCATCACCCCCACGAAGGGGTCCTGGCGCCCGAAATCCGTGAGCAAGGTCACGACCCCGCCAGGGGGAGCCTGAGCGGCCTCGGCGCGCCCGCCGACGGGCCGTTCGTCGGGAGCGCGTTTCGTCATGAGGTGGTCGGGGCCGCGCGCCAGCGGGTGAGTCGGCGCGGCCACGGGGCGCTGCCCCCGAGCACGCTGCGGGCGGTGGTGCGCAGGAGCTGGGCGCTGAACTCCGTGAGCCACGCCGGAGGGGGCGGATCCGCCGCGCGGATCTGAACGCGTCCGTCCGCGTCGACCTGGATCTCCCCGTCCCAGGTCCGCTCCGACGTCGCCCAGCGGGCGACGTAGATCGCGACGGGCGCGGAGCCTGCTTCCGGGCTCGCTGCGTCGGCGTGGTCTGCCGGCGCAGCTTCGGGGGACGGGCGGAGGCGCAGCTCCACTCGGCCGCCGGTCCCTGGGGGGCTCTGCAGCTGGGGCGCCTGGAACGTGGAAACGCGTCGCGTCATCGGAACAGAGGGTCGAAGGGCACGCCGGCGGTCTCGATCGCCGTCCGCTGCAAGCGGCACAGCTCCGCGATCCCCGCCAGGCCGAGGTCGATCATGGCGTCGATTTCGGCGCGGGGCACGGCTTCTCCTTCCGCCGTGCCCTGGACCTCGACGATCGCACCGCCCGCGGTGGCCACCAGGTTCAGATCGACCCGAGCGGTGCTGTCCTCGGCGTAGCAGAGGTCGAGGGCCAGGGCGCCGTCCACGTGGCCGACGCTCACCGCCGCCACCTGGTCCCGCAGCACGGCCTTGGTCAGGCGGCCATCGGTCCGGAGCTTGCCGAGGGCGAGGGCGAGGGCGACGAAGCCCCCGGTGACCGCGGCCGTCCGCGTGCCACCGTCCGCCTCCAGGACGTCACAGTCGATGGTGATCGACCGCTCGCCCAGGGCGTCGAGAGCCACCGCCGAGCGCAGGGCCCGCCCGATGAGCCGCTCGATCTCGCGGGTGCGGCCGCCCAGAGGGCGCTCGCGGCCATCCCGGCGCTCCCGGCGGCGGGGATTGGCCCGAGGGTGCATTTGATATTCGGCGGTCACCCAACCCCGGCCCCGGCCCTTCATCCACTCGGGGACCGTCTCGTCCACGGACGCGGTGACGAGGACCACCGTTCCCCCCGCGGAGTACAGCACGGAGCCCTCCGCCAGGCGCTGGAAGCCGCACTGGATGGTGACGGGGCGCAGGACGTTCGGCGGCCGGCCGTCCCGTTTGCGCAGCAGGTGGACCGACACGCTCGGATCGGAGCCGGGTGCGGTCCCGGGGGGGTTGGGCTTCGATCGTCCGTCGTCGGCGGTGCTCGGCTCGCTCACGCCTGGGCACCTAAACCGTTTGGCTGGGGGGATCCAACCGTTTTTTGGGATTTGAGGCCGCGTGGCCGCCGCCGAAGCGTCCGCTTCCAGGGGAGCGGCGCGGAAATCCGCCGCGTCGACCTCGGCTCCGTGCCCGACGTCATGACCACCGGGCCGCTCGCGGGCCGGTTCCGCTGCCAGCGCACTCCGCAGGGGCTTGGCGGCCTGCTCGAAGCGGGCATTTCTCCCGTAGCAGCGGGGGGAGCCCCATGGCACCATGGGCATTCTCACGAGGGTTTCCTCATGGCGCTGACTCCTGACGACGTCGTCGACCAGAAGTACCGGATCGTCCGTCTCCTCGGCGAAGGAGGGATGGGCGCCGTGTACGAAGGCGAGAACACGCGGATCCACCGCCGCGTGGCCATCAAGGTGCTGCACTCCCAGGTCGCTGGGTCGAAGGACGCGGTGCAGCGCTTCGAGCGCGAGGCGCAGGCAGCGGGGCGCATCGGATCCGAGCACATCGTGGAGGTGCTGGATCTCGGCCACCTGGCCGATGGCGATCGCTACATGGTGATGGAGTTCCTCGAGGGCGAGTCCTTGAGCGAACGCATCGAGGCGCGGGGGCGCCTGCAGGGGCACCACATCGTGGGGATCGTGCTCCAGCTGCTGGAGGGCCTGAGCGCCGCCCACCAGGCGGGCATCATCCATCGGGACCTGAAGCCCGACAACATCTTCCTGGTCTCGAACCGCTCCGGGCAGCGGGACTTCGTCAAGATCCTGGATTTCGGGATCTCGAAGTTCAGCGACGTCAACGGTGAGTTCTCGATGACTCGCACGGGAGCGGTGATGGGGACCCCCTATTACATGTCCCCGGAGCAGGCGAAGGGGAACCGCAACGTCGACCATCGGGTCGATCTCTATGCGGTGGGGGTGATCCTGTACGAGGCGCTCGCGGGAGAGGTGCCGTTTCGGGCGGAGACCTTCAACGAGCTGCTCTTCAAGATCGTGCTCGAGAGCCCGGTGCCCCTGACGGAGAAGGTCCCGGACATGGATCCCGCCCTGGCGGCCATCGTCCAGAAGGCGATGGCCCGGGAGCCGAAGGAGCGCTTCCAGACGGCGGCCGAGCTGCAGCAGGCGCTGCGGGACTGGCTGGCGAGCGTGGGCCCGCTCCCCGAGGCGACGCTCGGTCGGCACACGCCCTCGGGCGCGGGGATGACCGGGCCCGACGGGACGGAGCTGGTGCGGGACGATCGGCTCGAGCGCACCTTCGTGCCCGAGCCGGGCTCCTCCGACGCGCTGTCCGCGTCGTCGGGGGCGGAGCGGAAGGCCACGCCCCGCCAGCGTACCCAGAGCACCTGGAGCGCGAGCGGCGACTACGGACGCGCCGCCCCCAAGGCGCCGCGCCGCTGGGCTCTGCTCACGGTGGCCGCCGTGGGGCTCCTGTCCCTCGCCGGAGGCGGAGTCTACGCCCTGTCGGTGGCCAGTGAGGACGAAGCGGAGGCGCGCGCCCGCGCCGAGCAAGCGGAGCAAGAGAAGACCGCGGCGGCTCAGCGCGCCGAGGAGCTGCGCCGGGAGGCGGAGGAGGCGCGCGCCGAGGCCGAGCGAGCGAAGGCGGAGCGAGCGCGGCTCGAAGCCGAGGCCCTGAAGATCGCCGCGGAGCGGGAGCGCATCGAGGCGGAGCGCCTGGCGGCGGAGAAGGAGAAGCAGGAGCGCGAGGCGGCGGAGGCGGCTCGCGCCGCGCGACGGCACACGGCGCCTCCGGCCCCGACGACGGCTCCCACGCAGGATGCCTCTCCCCCCAAGGCAGCCGCGCCGTCCGGTGGGCGCGTGATCCGGACGGACTTGTAGCTGCGGTGTCGGACCACACGCGCTGGAAGGGTGAGCCGCGCGGCCGGGCGGAGGCCGAGCCGCGCCAGGAGACCCGTGGAGGAGAGCGGCCGCGGCGGCGGTGTGAGCTCTTGGTGAGTGAGATCTTTCGGTCGGTGCAGGGCGAGGGGCGCCACGTCGGGGTGCCGAGCGTTTTCTTGCGCCTGGCGCGCTGCAACCTGAGCTGCCGCTGGTGTGACACGCCCTACACGTGGGATTTCGAGCGCTTCGACTTCGAGCGCGAGGTGCGGCGGCGGCCTCTGGACGAGGTGGCCGACGAGCTGCTCGACGCTGGCGTCGCGCACGTCGTGATCACGGGCGGGGAGCCCCTGCTGCAGCAGCGGGAGCTGGAGGGGCTGCTCGAGGAGCTGGATCGGCGGCGAGCGGAGGCGGGGCGCGCGCGCCTGTTCGTGGAGGTGGAGACGAACGGCACCGTGCCGCCCACGGAGGCCCTGCTGCGCCGCGTGGACCACTTCAACGTGTCGCCGAAGCTGGAGAACAGCGGCGAGCCGGCGTCGCGGCGCCTGCGTCCCCGCGCCCTGGAGATCCTGCGGGAGACGGGGCGGGCGGATCTGAAGCTGGTGGTGGGCGAGGCGGACATCGAGGAGGCGGACGCCCTGATCGAGTCGCTGGGGTGGCCGCGGGAGCGCGTCCTGTTCATGCCCGAGGCGACGGATCGGGAGACCCTGCGCGCCCGGGGGCCGCTGATCTCCGCCGCCGCGCTCCGGCGGGGCGTCCGCTATACGTCGCGCCTGCACATCGAGCTGTTCGGCGGGCGTCGCGGGACGTGAGTCGCTCGGCGGGCGCTGGCCGTTCGTCCCTGCGCGCGGTGAGCCGTTGGGCGCGCAGGCCGTTCGTCGGTCGCCGCACGCAGTGAGCCGTTTGTGAGGAGCCGCGTGGCGTGAGTCGTTCGTGAAGGTTCCTCGCGCCCGGGAGTCGTTCGTCGAACGTCGCTGTTCGTGAGTCGCTCGCTGGGGTGGACCACCCGGCGCGGGCTCAGGGGAGGTAGCCCCACACGGTGAGCGCGGCGCGGATGTCCCCTTCGAGGTCGATCTGGACCCGCTGCGGGGCACCAGCGCGCTCGTCGCGCTCTCGGCGGTAGGTCCAGTGCCACAGGGACGCCGCCGCGATGGGGTTCTGGTCGAGGAGGTCGTTCACGCAGGCGGGATCGGGCCCGAGCCGGCAGAGGGTGGGCACCGAGCCGAAATCTCCCCGCAGGAGCCACTCCCCCGCGCGGGTGGCGAAGGAGTTCTCCCCCGTCGCGAACAACGCGCGCTGGGGCAGCTGCGCGCGACCCCGGGCGATGTCCCGCAGATCGACGCCATCGAGGGGTCCTGGAGCTTCCACGCCGAGGGCCGCGAGCACGGTCCGGCTGAGGTCGACGGTGGTGACGGGCTGGCTGATCTCGTGGGCGGCGAGGGCTCCGCCGGGCCACTTCACGAGCAGCGGCGCGTGGAGCCGAGCCTCGCTGAGGGGCGGGTGGGGCGCGTAGGGGACCTCGGGTGCCTCGTCCGTGGTCACGTCTCCGAGCACCGCGACGAGGGAGTCGTCCCAGAGGCCCTCGTCCTGGAGCCAGCGGAAGAGGCGCGCGACGGCGGCGTCCTGCTTCTCGAGGGCGGCGCGCTGCAGAGCCTCGAGGCGCGTCCAGTCCTCGTCGACGAGCTTGCGCTGCTGGGGCCGGGGGCGACTACGGACCGCCGCCAGCTGGATGGCGGCGCGGCGCGGGTGCAGATCACCACCGTACTCCAAGGGGGGCAGCTCCCGGGCTCGCTCGAGGGGGACGTCGAAGGGGGGATGCGCTCCCCGCAGGTGGATCACGACGAGCTGTGGCGTGGTCTCCTGGGAGTAGCCGTCGAGCCAGCGCTGGGCGAGGGGCAGGGGCTCCGTCGCGGGTCGGTCCGCGACGGGCGAGATGGCCTCGAAGCGCTCCCAGCCCCGATCGAAGCCGAACGCGGGGAAGCTGGTGGGGACGGCGGTGAAGAAAGCGGCGCGCCCGCTGCGGGCCCGCACCGCCTGGGCGATCGTCTGGACGGAGTCGGGGAGGCGAGCGGTGCTCTGCTCCAGCCCGTGCCGGCGGGGATCCTGCCCCGTGAGCAAGCTCGCCATCACCGCGGGCGCGAGGGTGCTGGGGGTGCGATAGCCGGAGAAGTACGTGGCGCGCTGGGCGAAGCGGGCGAGGGCCGGGAGCCCGTGGGCGCGAGAAGCGGGGGGCGCGTGCTTCCGCCCGAGGCCGGAGAGCACCACGAGGACCGCTCGCCGGGCGGGGAGGAAGGGATTCGCCTCCGTCGACGGGCCAGGATCCCGCTCGATGCGCGGCTCTCCGAAGGCCACCCGGGCGCCCTCGCTGGTCCCGTGCACGAGGAACTCGAGGCGCACCAGCTGCCCGGCGAACTCCGCGAGGGACTCTTCGACGGTGGTCCAGCCGTGCTCTGCCTTCAGATCGTGGACTCCGAGGGAGACGGGGGCCTCGTTGTCTCGAGAGACGACGACCTCGGCCTGACCCTTGCCCGGGCCCCAGAGCCCCAGGGAGAGGCGCAGCTGGGCGTTCGGGGGCACCCAGACGGGGCAGTGGACGTTGCTCCGCTGCCGGAGCGCCAGCGCGCGCATGGGTTTGCCGTCCAGGGCGACGCTGACGAAGGTGTCTCGTCGGGTCGGCGGCGTGTCCGTGGCGTCCTTGGGGTGGGTCTCGGCGAGGTTGAGCCAGGAGATTTCCCCCTCGCTCTGGTTCGCGGCGCGACGAGGTTTGTTGAGGAAGACCAGGGTCAGGCGATGACGACCCTTGGTGAGCTCCATTTCCTTCAGGGGGAAGCGGGCGATGCGGGTCTTGTCCTCGGTGAGGCGGATGATCCCGACGTGCTGACCATCGATGTAGGCGGCCAGGTGGCGGGCGCCCGCGCCGTGGACCTTGGCGCTGAGGGCCACGGAGGCGAAGGGGCGGTCGATCCAGAAATCGTAGGCGACGCGCTTGGTGGTGAAGCGCCCGAAGCGCGCGCCCTGCCGGGTCACCCACTCGACGTCGTCCTCGCGCACCACCGAGAACCCGCGGCGCGCCTCCGCCACGCGGGAGCCGAGATCCAGGGTGATGCCCCGGTGTCCGAGCACGCAGTCGTCGGACTCGTCCAGCAGCGCCAGGGATTGCAGCGCGGGCTCGGGCTCCGTTTGCGGCCCCTTGGCGCCCCGGGCGATGGCTCCGGGCTCCTTCTCGGCGTGCTCCGCCTCACACTGGCATCCCGCCAGGCTCGTGAGGCCCAGGCTCGCGAGGCAGAGCGCGCCGAGCAAGCCGAGCGCCGTCCCGCGAAGCCCCCGGGACCGGATCCGTTCAGCGATCCCGCTTCGGGGCCGCGTCGTCGCCGCCTCCGAGCGCGATCCGCGTGCGCCGGTCGACGGCGACGTCGACGACGTGTTTGCGCTCGCTGGATTCGGTGCGGAGGACGACTTCATGGTTGCCGGGTGCGACGGGGATCAGGCGCAGAGGTCCGCGTCCCGTGAACACCCCATCGACATAGATCAGCTCACGTCCCCCGGTCACCACCTCGATCAGGCCTTTTCCGGGCCAGCTCAGCCCTTCGGGGAGCGGGAGCTGCTCCGTTTGGGCTGCCTCGACGTCGGCGGCAGGAGCGGGAGCGGCGGTGATGTCGTTGGGAACGGAGCTCGCCAAGGAAGGGGACGCGAGCCCGGGGGCGTCCGCCGCTGCGGCGTCTTCGGCGGGCGCGTCGGTATTTCCCGGCGTGGGGACGAGGCTCGCCACGAGGACGTAGCAGGCGCCCGCGGCGCCGAGGGCAGCCAGCGCCGGGAGCACGGGGCGCACCCGCTCGACGACGACCGACGGCGGGCGCGGGGTCTCCTCGGCGATGGGCGCGACCTCTTCCCCGGAGAGGGTGGCTTCGGGCGGCCGCGCGGACGCTGGCCCCGGGAGCTCCGAGCTCTTCGGCTTCCGCTCCTGGCGGCGGGCCCAGGCTTCCGCGGCGCGCTTGCTCGTCGCTCGAGTGGTGGCGAGCGCCCAGCGCCCTCCGGCGCGAGCGAGGCGAGCGGTCCCGCGGGCGGCCTGCAAGGACCAGCGCTGGACCCGGTGCCACGGCTCCGAGGTGCTCGTCGCGCGGGCGGCGCGGCTCGGGGCAGGGGCGGAGAGCGGGAGATCCAGGGGAGCGTCGTCGTCGGTCTCGTCGTCGGTTTGGTCGTCGGTGGACTCGAGCCGGACGCGGGGCGCCTGACTGACGGAGTCGGAGAAGACGGTGGTCGCCGTCCGCGGGAAGGAAATGCGCTTGATCGCCGGAGCCGGGGGTCGCTCGCCGGGGCGCGCGTCGCCGTCGGCGTTGCTGGCCCGTTGCTCGCTCGGCGGCGTCTGCGCGGGCTCCGCGTCGCCGTCGGCGTTGCTGGCCCGTTGCTCGCTCGGCGGCGTCTGCGCGGGCTCCGCGTCGCCCGGGAGTGTCTGCGCGGCCTCCGCGTCGCCCGGGAGCGTCTGCGCGGCCTCCGCGTCGCCCGGGAGCGTCTGCGCGGGTTCGAGGGAGGCCACGGGAGCCGGGGTGCGGGTGGGGAGATCGAGCTCGAGGGTCGGATCGGACAGGGCGAACCAGCTCGGCTCGAGGGGATCCAGCCCCTCCTGGCGAGGTTCTTGGCTCACGACCTCGGCGGGGGGTGCGCTCGCGCTCAGCTGAAAGCTGAAGCCTGGCGTGCTCTGCTCTTCCTTCACGCGTTCCTCCGGCCTGCCGCCGCTCGGCGGGGGACCACCTGGGTACCGAACCATGGCCGCTACCATGGGGTCCGCGGGGCGGGCGAGTTTTCGGCGGCTCGCGTCGCCGCCCCGGCGGCTCAGGCGCTCACGAGCTGGTCGAGGGCGCCGCGGATCAGGGCGGCCACCTGCTGGCTGTCCCCTTCGTCCATTTCCCCGAGCAAGGACGCCGCACACAGCAGGGGGATCCCGAGGACCCCGGTGAGGTGCTCCAGCAGCGGCGACCCTGGCCCGTCGAGCTGGACCACGGCGGCGCTCCCGGGCAGGGACAACCCCCACAGCGGCCCGAACTCTTCGAGCAGGGGGAGCGCCACCAGCTCCAGGCGGGCGCCCTCGGGCAGCTTCAGGGTGGCGAAGGAGTGAGGGACGGGGGCCAGGGGCAAGGACTGGGCGGGCACCTCCGCCTCGGCGAGGCGCCCCGCCGCGTGGGCCAAGGCAGCGAGACGACGCGCGTCGCCCGCGAACACGAGCCGCGCGGTGCCCCCGAACCCCTCTCGGCTCAACCGCCGGAGCAGAGCGGCGAGGAGGTGCTGTCGGTCTGGCTCCGCGAGCTCCGCCCGGGTGGCGCCCTCGCTGAGGCGACGCAGGTGGCCGCGCTCCAGGAGCCGGTGGGTCACTTGGAGGATGCGCAGATCGCTCTCACCGAGCTCCTCGAGGAGGTCGTCGAGGGACTTGGGCGTCTCCAGGGTCGCGAAGATTTCCTGCTCGAGGGGGGCGGCGTCCCCCGGCAGATCCGCGTGGGTGGTCAGGGCCGCCTCGGCGCCTCCGAGCTGCTCGCGCAGCTGCCGCACCTCGTCGATTTGCCGCACGCCCTCGAGGAGGAGCGCGCTGGTGGGCACCTCGATCCGACGCAGGGCGGTTTCGTTGCCGCTGGCGAAGGCGAAGCTGCCTTCCTGCTCCGCGAGGAGCCGGAAGAGCGCCTTCTCTCCCTCTTGCCGGCGGAACACGGCGTCGACGATCTCCCCGTCCCGCAGCCGGACCTCCCCGGCGCCTCGCGCGGTGGCGATGGTCAAGGCACCGCTGCGCCGGTTCATGCTGAGGAGCTGCAGCAGGTCCACGACGCCGAGCTGGGTCAAATCCCCTCGAAAATCCCCCTCCCGGGCGGCCGCGGATCGCTCCCGCGGTAGCTCGTAGAGGCTCCGCGCCAGGGCGGCGCAGTCCCGCCGATCGAGCAGGGTCTCGTCGGAAGGAGCGTCCGCCATCAGCAGGCGTGGGATGGTCGTGAGGTGTCGGTCGGCGGCGAGCCGCTCGAGCAGATCCGTGTGCTGGGCGAAGCTCTGCTCGATGACGAGGGCGTCGGGGCGTCGGCTCCGCGCGCGCTCCAGGGCCAGGGCAGGGGAGTCGGCGATGGCGACCTCGAGCCCGAGGCCCCGCAGGCCGGAGGCGAGCTCTCCGAGGACCTCGAGCTCTGCGTCGACGATGAGCACGGAGAGGGTCATGAGCTCCAGAGCCTCGTGCCGACCAGGTCGCTGAGGCGATCCACCAAGAAGTCCGAGAACAGCGGGTCGGCGGTGTGGACGCCGTGCACGACGTCGTCCCGCAGCCGACCGAGCAAGGAGTACGCCCCATGCTCCGTGATGAGGCTGAAGGCCTCGATGTCGCTCGCCTCCGTGACGAGGCTCGCGTCGGCGCAGTCCAGCCGCGCCTCCTCCGAGGGAACCCCGAGGGCG
>Ga0207873_1001625_pt1 | contig 20823 bp, 19 predicted proteins | sample BGWIniCompost_FD_187373 | JGI IMG/M metagenome (GOLD analysis project Ga0207873, IMG submission 187373) | Cellulose adapted compost microbial communities from Newby Island Compost Facility, Milpitas, CA, USA - BGW Initial Compost (SPAdes)... ...
TATACCGGTTACTCGGCGCTCGCGGTCGCCCTCGCGCTCCCCGAGGACGGCCTCCTGATCGCGTGCGACATCAACGCCGAGTGGACCGCGATCGGCCGGCGGTTCTGGCGCGAGGCCGGAGTCGAGTCGCGCATCGACTTACGACTCAAACCGGCGCTCGAGACACTCGACGAGCTGCTCGCGAACGGAGAGCGCGAGCGCTTCGATTTCGCGTTCATCGATGCCGACAAGCCGCGCTACCTCGCCTACTACGAGAAGCTCCTCGAGCTGATCCGCCCCGGCGGAGTGATCGCGGTCGACAACACGCTCGCGCTCTCGGGAACGCCGATCATTGACCAGCAGACGCCGCATGCCGCCGCGATGCGCGAGTTCAACGAATTCGTGAAGACCGACGAGCGCGTCGATCACGCGATGCTGACGGTCGGCGAAGGCCTCACGCTGCTCCGGAAGCGCGGCTGAGCCATGCAAAAGAAAGCCCCGCGCGAGGCGGGGCTTTCGAGCGAAAAGAAGAAGAGCCGGTAAGGGCTTACATCATCCCGCCCATGTCGGGCATGCCGGCGCCTTCCTTCTCTTCCTTCGGCTGCTCGGCGATCATCGCCTCGGTCGTGAGCAAGAGTCCCGCGACCGACGCCGCGTTCTGCAGCGCGAGACGGGTGACCTTCGTCGGATCGATGATGCCGAATTCGACCATGTCGCCGTACTCACCCGTCGCGGCGTTGTAGCCGTAGTTGCCGGAGCCCGCGGCCACCGCGTTCAGCACCACGGACGGATCGTCGCCCGCGTTCGCGACGATCTGACGCAGCGGCTCCTCGGCCGCGCGGCGTAGGATGCCGATGCCGACGTCCTGGTCCTCGTTGATGCCCTTCAGCTTCTCGATCGCCTTGACCGCGCGGATCAACGCGACGCCGCCGCCCGGCACGACGCCTTCCTCGACCGCCGCACGCGTCGCGTGCAGCGCGTCCTCGACGCGCGCCTTCTTCTCCTTCATCTCGACCTCGGTCGCCGCGCCGACCTTGATCACCGCGACACCGCCCGCGAGCTTCGCGACCCGCTCCTGCAGCTTCTCGCGATCGTAGTCGGACGTCGACTCCTCGATCTCCTTGTTGATCTGCTCGACGCGCGCCTTGATGTCCTCCGGACGGCCGGCGCCGTCGATGATCGTCGTGTTCTCCTTCGAGACCTGAACCTTCTTGGCCTCGCCGAGATCCTCGAGCGTCGCCTTCTCGAGCGAGAGGCCGACCTCCTCGGAGATGACCTGGCCGCCGGTCAGAATCGCGATGTCCTGCAGCATCGCCTTGCGGCGATCGCCGAAGCCCGGCGCCTTCACGGCCGCGACCTTCACGATTCCGCGGATGTTGTTCACGACCAGCGTCGCGAGCGCCTCGCCCTCGACATCCTCGGCGATGATCAGGAGCGGCCGACCGGCCTTCGCGATCGCCTCGAGGACCGGCAGAAGATCGCGGATGTTCGAGATCTTCTTGTCGTGAATCAGGATGTACGGGTTATCGAGCTCGGCCGACTGGTTCTGCTGGTTGTTGATGAAGTAAGGCGAGAGATAGCCGCGGTCGAACTGCATGCCCTCGACGACCTCGAGCTCGTTCTCGAGACCGGAGCCCTCCTCGACCGTGATCACGCCTTCCTTGCCGACCTTGCTCATCGCCTGCGCGATGATCCGGCCGATCTCCTCGTCGGAGTTGGCCGAGATCGTGCCGACCTGAGCGATCGACTTGTCGTCCTCGCACGGCTTCGAGAGCTTCTTGAGCTCCTCGACGACCGCGGCGGTCGCCTTGTCGATGCCGCGCTTCAAGTCCATCGGGTTGAAGCCGGCCGCGACCGCTTTCAGGCCTTCGCGGAAGATCGCCTGCGCGAGGACCGTCGCCGTCGTCGTGCCGTCGCCCGCCGCATCGGACGTCTGCGAGGCCACTTCCTTGACCATCTGGACGCCCATGTTCTCGAACTTGTCCTCGAGCTCGATCTCCTTCGCGACGGAGACACCGTCCTTCGTGACGGTCGGAGCACCGAAGCTCTTCTCGAGCACGACGTTACGACCCTTCGGGCCGAGCGTGACCTTTACGGCGTTGGCGAGGACATTGACGCCGCGCAGCATTCGCTGACGCGCATCATCGGCAAACCTGACTTCCTTGGGAGTCGCCATGAATCAATCTCCGTTCCTTTGTAGGTGAGGCTTTTGACGCGGCGGGCAAGGATCAGCCTTCGATGACGGCCATGACGTCGTCTTCGCGCATGACCAGAAGCTCCTCGCCGTCGACCTTGACCTCGGTCCCCGCGTACTTGCTGAACAGAACCTTGTCGCCCGCCTTGAGCTCGAGCTTCCGAACCTCGCCGTTCTCGAGAATCTTGCCCTGGCCGACCGCGACGACCTCCCCGCGGATCGGCTTCTCGGCCGCGGTGTCGGGGATCACGATGCCGCCCGGCGAAGTGCGCTCTTCTTCGGTCCTCTTGATAACGACGCGATCATGCAAAGGACGCAGCTTCATGGGGTGTCTCCGTTAAGATTTTGATTTAAAAAGAATTCTTATTGGCCGGAACCGGTTATTAGCACTCGGCCGCGACGAGTGCCAATCATAGGGTCGCACTCGGGGATTTCAACCCCGAGAACCCGAGCATGGCGGCGTCCACCGTCGAAAGCTATCCTGATCCACGCCGATGACGGTGCGCCCGTATCGGTCCCGGGCGTCGTCTCCGCCGCCCGGCGCATGAATCGTCGGCCGGAGCCGGATATCGAGATGAGCATCGAATCGGAACCGCTGCTCGTGATCACGACGTGCGGAGGCGCCGAGGTCGCCGACCGTGTCGCGTGCGCGCTCGTCGAGCGCCGCCTCGCGGCGTGCGTCAACGCGCTCCCCGGCGCCGTGTCGACGTATCGCTGGCAGGGGCGCGTCGCGCGGGACCACGAGACGGTGCTGCTGATCAAGACGACCGCGGAGCGCTATGCCGCCGTCGAGGCGGCCATTCGGGAGCTTTCGGGGTACGAACTCCCGGAAGTCGTCGCGGTCCGAATAGAGCGCGGACTGCCGGGCTATCTCGCTTGGGTCGCGGAGTCGGTCAAACAGGACGCCGAATGAGCACGTCGATCCTTCGCTCGCTCTCGACGGTCGCCGCGGGCTTGGTGGCCGCGATGCTGTGGCTCGCGCCGGCCGCGGCCCAGTCGCCGCTGCGACCGGAGCTCGCTTACCCCTACGAGGTCAGCGCGGACGACGACACGCTGCGCATCCGCTTCGACATCGTCGACGGCTACTACCTGTATCGCTCGAAGTTCAGCTTCGAGACCGCGACGCCGGGCGTTCGCTTGAGACCCGCAGTCTTTCCGCGCGGCGAGATCCATACCGACGAGTTCTTCGGCGAGCAGGAGATCTACCGCGGCACGTTCGAGATCGCCGTGCCGTATACCCGCACGGGCGCGGCGGAGCGCCTCGAGCTCGAGGTCGGCCTGCAAGGCTGTGCCGATATCGGCCTGTGCTATCCGCCGCAATCGTGGACGCGCGAGGTCGCGCTGCCGCCCGCACCGGTCAGAGCGTCGTCGGCGCTCCTGCCGAGCGCGCGCGGCGAGGACCTGCTGCCCGTCGACGAAGCGTTCGTGATGAACGCGCGCTTCGACGGGCCGAATCTGCTGACGGTCTCGTGGACGATCGAGCCCGGCCATTACCTGTACGCCGACAAGCTCGAGATCGAGGCCGAAGGCGATATCGAGCTCGGCGCTGCGGAGTGGCCGCAAGGCGTCCCGCACCGCGACGACAATTTCGGCGACGTCCTCGTCTACTACGACCACGTCGAGGCGAAGGTGCCGTTCTCCCGAGCGGGACCGGACGAGATGCCCGTCACCGTGCGTGGCCGCTTCCAGGGCTGTCGCGAGAACAGCATCTGCTATCCGCCGTCGGAGCAGACGATGGCGCTCGTGTTGCCCGCGACGTCCGCGTTCGCGCCGGCCGAGAGCGCACCGCCAAGGGCCTCCGACGCGCCGGTCTCCGAGCAAGACCGCCTCGCCGCGCTGATCCTCTCGGATTCGTGGCTTCTGATCGGCGCGACATTTTTCGGTCTCGGCCTCTTGCTCTCGTTCACCCCTTGCGTGCTGCCGATGGTGCCGATCCTTTCAGGGATCATCGCGGGCCAAGGCGCGCAAACGTCGATGGGCCGCGCGTTCGCGCTGTCGCTGTCGTACGTGCTCGGCATGGCGTTCACGTACACGGTCGCGGGGGCGCTCGCCGCGCTCGCCGGCGAGCAGGTCCAGGCCGTCTTCCAGAAACCCTGGATCATTACCCTCTTCGCGGGCCTCTTCGTCGTGCTCGCGCTGTCGATGTTCGGCGTCTTCAATCTGCAGATGCCGGCTGCGATCCAGACGCGCGTCGCGAGCCTCGCGAATCGGCAGAAGGCCGGCACGTTCGCGGGCACGGCGGTGATGGGCGCGCTGTCGGCGCTGATCGTCACGACCTGCGTCGCGCCGCCGCTCGTCGCGGCGCTCGCGGTGATCGGCCAGAGCGGCGACGTCGTGCGCGGCGCCGGCGCGCTGTTCGCGCTGAGCCTCGGCATGGGCGCGCCGCTCCTCGTCGTCGGCACGTCCGCCGGCAAGCTGCTGCCGAAGGCGGGGCCGTGGATGAATACGGTCAAGGCGGCGTTCGGCGTGATGCTGCTCGGGCTCGCGATCTGGATGATGGGGCGCGTGCTCCCCGGCAGCGTCGTGCTCGCGCTGTGGGCGCTGCTCGTCTTCCTGACCGGCGTCTTCCTCGGCGCGTTCGAGCCGCTGCCGCCCGAGCCGCCCGCGCCGCGGCGGCTCGCGAAGGGCCTAGGCGTGCTCGCGTGCCTGTACGGCGCGCTGCTCCTGATCGGCGCGACGCTCGGGGGTGACGACCCGCTGCGGCCGATCCCGCGTGCAGCGATCGGCGGCGCTCCGGCCGCGCGCGAGGCGCTCGAGTTCGAGCCCATCGGCACGGTCGCGCAGCTCGACGCCGCGCTCGCGAGCGCGAAGGCGGAAGGCAAACCGGTGCTCGTCGACTTCACCGCGGACTGGTGCGTTTCCTGCAAAGAGATGGAGAAATACACGTTTCCGGATCCGCAAGTGGTGGCGGCGCTTCGGCCGTTCGCGCTGCTCCGCATCGACGTGACCGACAACGACGATCACGACAAGGCGCTGCTCAAGCGTTTCGGGAGCTTCGGCCCGCCGACGATCGCGTTCTTCGACGGCGCGGGCCGTCCGCTCGACGCGTTCAAGCTCGTCGGTTACGTGCCCGCGGCCGAGTTCGCGGAGCACGTCTCGCGCGTCGCGGCGCTCTAGCTCGTCCGTCCGACCACGCTCCCTCTTTCTCCCGGCGCGAAAAGCGGGCAGGATGCACAGTCATGAGCAGAGGGATCAAACCGACGCTGATCGCCGTCGCGCTGAGCGCGTCCGCGGCGCTCGGCTACGTGACCTATCGCGTCGTCTTCGACCGCGCGCCGGCCGAGGCGCACGGCGGGCACGAGCAGGCCGCGGAGCTCCATCGAGGGGCCGATCATGACCACGCCGCCGAGCATCAGGCATCGGCCCTGCCCGACGAGCTGCCGGATTTCTCGATGGCCGGCCTCGACGGCACCGAGGTCTCGATTCGAAGCTGGCCGGGCCAGCCGCTCGTGATCAACTTCTGGGCGACGTGGTGCGCCCCGTGTCTTCGTGAGATCCCGATGCTGAAAGCGTTCCAGGACGAGCATCCGTGGCTTACGGTCGTCGGGATCGCGATCGACGACATGGCGAAGGTCCAAGCGTTCGCCGAGGAGATGGGCTTCAATTACCCGATTCTCGTCGGCCAGACCGAAGGCGTGAACGCCGCGGCGAGCTTCGGCGTCGAGTTCTACGCGCTGCCGTTCACGATCTTCACCGCGGCCGACGGGCAGACGCTCGGCGTCCGGACCGGGGAGCTTCACGCCGAGCATCTCGACGAGCTCGTCGCGGTGCTCGAGGCGCTTCGCGACGGCCGCACGGACATCGACGGAGCGCGGGCTCGGCTGACCGAGCTTCTGTAGTCTCAAAGGGTCTGCGCGGATTGGACGTGGCTGTCGATACCTGCCTTTGCGGGGCCGTGTGCCGCCAGGGATGGCGGCACACGAACCCCACAGGGACGTGCTCGCGGCGTGCCCCGCAAAGGCAGGTATCGACAGCCGCGGCCAATCCGCCCCGAATTCGCATCAAACTAGCGCCAACTTCGCCGAAAAGCGGTTAAACTTGCCCGTTATTTGGCGGAACCTCATCGATGGCGCGATTGCTTCTTCTGAACGGCCCGAATCTCGGCCTGCTCGGCACGCGAGAGCCGGAGATCTACGGCCGCACGACGCTCGCCGATATCGAGAATCGGCTCAAGGAGCTGGCGAAGGCGGCCGGGCACTCGCTCGACGCGTTTCAGAGCGACGCCGAGCACGAGCTGATCCGGCGCATCCACGCCGCGCGCGGCGAGGGCGTCGATTTCATTCTGTTCAATCCCGCGGCCTTCACGCATACGAGCGTCGCGCTTCGGGACGCGTTGCTCGCGGTCGCGATTCCGTTCATCGAGCTGCACCTGTCGAACACCGCGAAGCGCGAAGAATTCCGGCGTCATTCGTATTTCTCGGACATCGCCGTCGGCACGATCGCCGGCTTCGGCGTCACGAGCTACGAGCTTGCGCTGACCGCGGCCGATCGGTACCTGTCGGGGAGCAAATAGTGGACATACGCAAAGTCAAGAAACTGATCGAGCTGCTCGAGGAATCGGGGATTGCGGAGATCGAGATCTCCGAGGGAGAAGAGTCCGTCAGAATCAGCCGGTATCCGAGCACCGGCGTGATGACGTACGCGCCGCCGCCGATGGCCGCGCCTGCCGCGGTCCCCGCGGCCGCGCCGGCGGAGACGAAGGCCGAGCCCGTGCCGGAGCCGCCGAAGGGGCATCAGATCACCGCGCCGATGGTCGGCACGTTCTACGCCGCCCCGAGCCCCGGCGCGAAACCGTTCGTCGAGATCGGCCAGCAGGTCGCCGTCGGCGACACGCTCTGCATCATCGAAGCGATGAAGATGATGAATCAGATCGAGTCCGACGTCGCCGGAAAGGTCGTCAGCATCCTCGTCGAGAACGGCGATCCGGTCGAGTACGGTCAGCCGCTGTTCGTGATCGAGGTATGACCGGGCCGGACCGCTCGCCGAAGTCCGAAACACGCTTTTTCACCGACGCGCCGCGCACGAGCTCGAGACGAGACATCGCCGTCGCGGCCGCGACATTGCGGAGCCAACGGAGCCGATGACGAAGAATTCCGGCGTGCCGCCGCTCGAGAAGGTTCTGATCGCGAATCGAGGCGAGATCGCGCTGCGCATCTATCGGGCCTGCCGCGAGCTCGGCATCAAGACGGTCGCCGTGCATTCGACGGCCGACACGTCGTTGAAGCACGTCCTGCTCGCCGACGAGACCGTCTGTATCGGTCCGCCGCCGTCGCAGCAGAGCTATCTCAACATGCCGGCGATCATCGCGGCAGCCGAGGTGACCGATTCCGTCGCGATTCATCCGGGCTACGGGTTCCTCGCCGAGAACGCGGACTTCGCCGAGCGCGTCGAGGAGAGCGGTTTCACGTTCATCGGACCGCGCCCCGAGACGATCCGTCTGATGGGCGACAAGGTCTCCGCGATCCGCGCGATGCGCTCCGCGGGCGTGCCGTGCGTGCCGGGATCCGATGGGCCGCTCGGCGACGACGATGCGGAGAACCTGCGTCTCGCGCGGTCGCTCGGCTATCCCGTGATCATCAAGGCCGCCGGCGGCGGCGGCGGACGCGGCATGCGGGTCGTGCACAGCGAGGCCGCGCTGCTGAATGCGATCTCGATCACGCGTAACGAGGCGCGTTCCGCATTCGGCAACGACCAGGTCTACATGGAGAAATTCCTCGACCATCCGCGGCACATCGAGTTCCAGGTGCTCGCGGACGGGCACGGCAACGCGATCCACTTGGGCGAGCGCGACTGCTCGATGCAGCGCCGTCACCAGAAGGTCATCGAGGAAGCCCCGGCGCCCGGGATCACCGAGGCGCAGCGCCGCGAGATGGGCGAGCTATGCGTCGAGGCGTGCCGCCGCATCGGCTACCGCGGCGCGGGAACTTTCGAGTTCCTGTATCAGGACGGAAAGTTCTACTTCATCGAGATGAATACGCGCGTGCAGGTCGAGCATCCGGTCACGGAGATGGTGACCGGCATCGATATCGTCAAATGGCAGCTCCTGATCGCCGCGGGCGAGAAGCTTCGGATACGCCAGAAAGACGTCGAGTGGCGCGGGCACGCGATCGAGTGCCGCATCAACGCCGAGGATCCGACGACTTTCACGCCGTCGCCGGGCACCGTGACGCTCTGGCACGCGCCGGGCGGGCCCGGGATCCGCGTCGACAGCCATCTCTACAGCGGTTATTCCGTCCCGCCGCACTACGACTCGCTGATCGCAAAGATCATCGCGCACGGCGAAGACCGCGCGTCGGCGATCGCGCGCATGACGACGGCGCTCAACGAGGTCGTCGTCGAAGGCATCAAGACGAATATCCCGTTGCATGAGGAAATTTTCCAGCACTCCGCGTTCAAGACCGGCGGCACGGATATCCACTACCTCGAGAAGCGGCTCGGCCTGAAATAGGACGTGACCTTGCTACGCGTCATCGCCCGCTTGCCACGCGACAAGGTGCCCGCGACGGAGGCCTTGCTCGAGCTCGCCGGCGCGAGCTCGATCTCGCTCGAGGACGCGGAGGACCAGCCGCTGTACGAGCCGGCGCCGGGCGATGCGCCGCTCTGGCCGGACGTCGTCGTCAACGCGCTTTTCGACGCGGCGATCGATCGCGACGCGGTGCGCGCGATGCTCGAGCGGACGCTCGGACCCGACGCTTCGATCGTGATCGACGAGGTGGCCGGCGACGAGCTCGCCGCACGCGGGCTCGGGCGGCTCGAGCCTCTGCGCATCGGTCGGCTTTGGGTCGTCTCCGCGGACGACGACGAGCCCGCGGACGGGTCGCCGACGGTACGCCTGCACCGCGGCTTCGCGTTCGGCACCGGCGAGCATCCGACGACGGCGCTTTGCCTCGAGTGGATCGACGCGTCGCTGCCGCAAGGCTCCGTCGTGCTCGACTACGGTTGCGGCTCCGGCGTTCTTGCGCTCGCGGCGCTGCGCCTCGGCGCTTCGCGCGCGTTCGCCGTCGACAACGATCCGCAGGCGCTCGAAGCCGCGCAGGCCAACGCCGAGCTGAACGCGCTTTCCGATCGGCTCTGGATCGGTCCGCCGGAATCGCTGCCGACTTTCCGCGCCGACGTCCTGATGGCGAACATTCTGGCCGACCCGTTGGTCGAGCTCGCGCCGCTCTTCGCCGAGCGCGTGGTGACCGGCGGGCACGTCGTGCTGAGCGGGCTGCTCGGAAACCAGCGAAGCCGGATCGAGAACGCTTATCGGACGCACTTCGACATCGTCGCGGCCCGCGAGCGCGACGGCTGGGTTCGGCTCGAAGCATGCAAGCGCTCGCCCTTCGAGCCCGTGGCCGCAATCGGCCGCGGTTGACTATAGAATCCGGGGACCGATCCCCGGTGAGCTTCGCGCGCCCATAACCCTATGCTGTTCACGCGCTGCCCGGAGTGCGACACGACGTTTCGCATCACCGCCGACGCGTTGCGTAAGGCGGACGGCCAGGTCCGCTGCGGCCGATGCGCGTGCGTGTTCAACGCGTACACCGAGCTGCGCCGCGGCACGAGCGAGGCGTACTGCGACAGCGGAGTCGTCCGTAAAGCCGTCGCTCCGACTCCGCCGGCTCGCGAAACGAGCGAAGCACTCGCTGAAGGAGCCGCTGCGGCGGCGGGCGCGCCCGCGGCGACGGTCGAGAATCGCACGCCGTCGACGGAGGTCGAGCCCGCCGGAAGCGACGAGCCGGACGTCGAGCACGATCGCGCCGACGCGACGGAGTCAGAGGACGGGCTCGGCAACACGGCTGAGAGCGAAGTCGAAGCCGCCGACGCGGCCTCGACCGACGTCGAGGCGGGCATTGCGACGGCACCCGACCTCCAAGTCGATGACATCCCGGAGACCGACGGCGGCATCGCGCCGGAGGCCGAAGAGAGCGCGAATGCCGTCGCCGCCGACGAAGGGAATCTCGCGTCGACCGAGCCGACGTTCGAGGGAATTACCGTCGAGAACGTCATCGAGGAAGTCGAAGCGAGCACGGACGAGCCTTCGGATATCACGACGAGCGAGATCGAATCGGACGCTTCTTCGACGGAGACCGAGAACACACAGAGCTCGCCCACGTTCGTCGTGCTCGATGAGGAGCGAGCCGCACGCCCGACGCGCAAGTGGACGTTCGGCTGCATAGCGGCGGCTCTGCTGCTCGCGCTGCAGGTGACGCATCATTACCGGGCACAGCTTGCGGCCACCGCGGTCGTCGGGCCTTGGCTGCAAAAAGCGTACGCGTTTCTCGGCAGCGAAGTGACGCCGCATTGGGATCTCGCGCAATACGAGATCCTCGATTGGACGGCCGTTGCGGAGCCGAACGCGGAAGGTCAAGGCAGCCTTACGATCGCCGCGCGCATTTTCAATCGCGGCCCGCGAACGCAACCGTTTCCGCATATCCACGTGCAACTGAAGGATCGCTGGGAGCAAACGGTAGGAAGCCGCATCTTTTCTCCTTCGGAATACCTCGCCGGCGGCGCTCGAGCGACCGAGATGCACGCGGGTAGAACCGCTAGGGCGCAGCTTACGATCGTCGATCCGGGACCGGACGCGTACGGATTCGAGCTCGACGTATGCATTCCGCGCGGCAGCGGGGAGCTCGTTTGCGCGGCGGACGAGGTGTTTCGCTGACGAGACCGACAGACTCGTTTTCCCGGCCCGAGCGCCAAGCGATAGAACGCTTCGGTATGGCAGCGGGGCCGGAGTTCCATGCTATGATTTCGCGCCCCGAGTCTCACGTTCTTGCGGCAGAATACAGGGCTCAACCACAGCGTCGAACGTGCCTGGCTTCATGTCGGGACGGTTTTCATTTCCCATGCCACGGAAGGGCAGTGCGAGAACGACGAGCAGGGCCGAGTATCCGTGCGTGGAAACACGTTCCGTGGGGAGGACGTCGTGAAGGCACCATCCAACAAAAAGCGGGTCGCGAAAAAGAAAACGAAAAAAGCGGTCACGCCCGCAACGCGCGCAAACGCTCGAATAAAACCGCTCAGCGCGCTCACGGATGAGGCGTTGAAGAGCTATTTCGAGAGCCTGAACGGACACAAGCCCGGCGATCTGTATCAGCTCGTCATCGGTGAGGTAGAGAAGCCACTTTTCAAGGCGGTCTTGACCTATACGAACGGCAACCAGAGCCGCGCGGCGGAGATTCTCGGCATCAATCGCGGTACCCTGCGCAAGAAGCTGAAGAGCTACGAGCTCGTCGGCGATTGACGTCTCGTGATGCAACCGAATCGTCGTGCACTGCTGAGCGTTTCCGACAAGAGCGGGATCGTCGAGTTCGCAAGAGGATTGCTCGATCTGTCGTTCGAGCTGATCTCGACCGGAGGCACGGCGCGAGCGCTTCGCGACGCGGCGTTGCCCGTCACCGAGGTCGCGGAGGTCACGGGGTTTCCCGAGATCATGGACGGGCGCGTCAAGACGCTGCACCCGAAGATCCACGGCGGCCTGCTCGCTCGTAGCGGCATCGACGACGATGCGCTCGCCGCGCATTCGATCGCGCCGATCGACGTGGTCGCGGTGAATCTGTATCCGTTCGAGCGCGTCATAGCGCGGCCGAATGCGACGCTCGAGGACGCGATCGAGAATATCGATGTCGGCGGCCCGGCGATGATTCGTGCCGCCGCGAAGAACCACGAGCGAGTCACGGTCGTCGTGGACCCCGAGGACTACTCGATGGTCATCGAGGCGCTTCGCGCCGGCGGGCCGGATCTCGCGACACGGCGGCGCCTCGCGGTCAAAGCGTTCGGTCATACGTCTCGCTACGACGCCGCCATCAGTCGCTATCTCGCCGCCGACGAGGCGGTGCAAGAGACGCTGCCGGACCGGCTCGTCCTCGGCTGGAACAAAGCGCAAACCTTGCGCTACGGCGAGAACCCGCACCAACGCGCGGCGCTCTACGTCAGCACGGTCAAACGCCCGGGCTCCGTCGCGCAAGGCGAGCTCGTGCAGGGCAAGCCGCTGTCGTACATCAACCTGCTCGATGCCGACGCCGCGATGCAATGCGCGTGCGCGTTCGACGAGCCCGCGTGCGTCATCGTCAAGCACGCGACGCCGTGCGGCGTCGCGGTCGGGCCGACGCCAGCGGAAGCCTATCGCGCGGCCTATGCCGCGGACCCGGTCTCGGCATTCGGCGGCGTGATCGCGTTCAACCGCCCGCTCGATGGCGAAGCGGCCGAGGCGGTGTCCGCGCAGCACGCGGACGTCGTCATCGCGATCGGCGCGGACGACGACGCGCGACGGATCCTATCGAAGAAGCAGAGCTTGCGCTTGATCGTCACCGGCGAGCGCTCGGGCGGCGAGCCCGAGGTCGAGCTGCGTTCGATCGACGGCGGCGTGCTCGTGCAACAGCGCGACCGCGGCACGATCACGCGCGACGACCTCCAGGTCGTGACGGAGCGCGCGCCGACGGAACGCGAGATCCGCGACATGCTCTTCGCGTGGACCGTCGTGAAGTACGTCAAATCGAACGCGATCGTCTACGCCCGCGACGGCCGGACGCTCGGCATCGGCGGCGGCCAGACGAGCCGCGTGATGGCCGCGCAGATCGGCATCACGAAGGCCGGCGAGCAGAGCTTCTCTCTCGAAGGCGCGGCGATGGCATCGGACGCGTTCTTCCCGTTCCGCGACGGCCTCGACGTCGCCGCGCAGCACGGCATCACCGCGGTGATCCAGCCGGGCGGCTCCGTGCGAGATGCCGAGGTCATCCAGGCGGCGAACGAGCGCGGCATCGCGATGGTTTTCACCGGCATGCGCCACTTCCGCCATTGACCGCGGCGGAGGCCCTGGTGCGTCGTCCACCCGGGGCGGGCGTGCGTCGAGTCAGCTGCTGAGTCGGAAGCATCATGAAGGTACTCGTCATCGGCGCCGGCGGGCGCGAACATGCGATCGCGTGGAAAGCGGCGCAATCGCCTCTCGTCGACGAGGTGCTGGTCGCACCGGGGAACGCGGGAACGGCACGCGAGCCGGGAATCCGTAACGTCGCGGTTCGCGCGGACGATCTCGACGGCCTCGTCGCGCTCGCCCGCAGCGAATCGGTCGCGCTCACGATCGTCGGCCCCGAGCAGCCGCTCGTCGCAGGCGTGGTCGATCGTTTCGAAGCCGCGGGGCTCTCCTGCTTCGGGCCGAGCGCGGCCGCGGCCCGCCTCGAGGGATCGAAAGCGTTCGCGAAGGCCTTTCTCGCGAAGCACGGGATCCCGACCGCGAGCCATCGCACGTTCGCCGACCTCGACGCCGCGCGCGCCTATGTCCGCACCCGGTCATTGCCGATCGTGATCAAGGCGGACGGCCTCGCGGCCGGCAAGGGCGTCGTCATCGCACAAACGCTCGAAGAGGCGGACGAGGCCCTCGCGGCGATGCTCGAGCGAGGCGCGTTCGGCGCGGCGGGCAGCACCGTCGTGATCGAGGATTTCCTGGTCGGCGAGGAAGCGAGCTTCATCGCGATCGTCGACGGTACGCGCGTCGCGCCGCTCGCGAGCTCACAGGACCACAAGCGGCGCGACGACGACGACCGCGGCCCGAACACGGGCGGCATGGGCGCGTATTCTCCTGCGCCGGTCGTCACGCCCGAAGTCCACGAGCGCATCATGCGCGAAGTGATGCAGCCGACCGTCGAGGCGCTCGCAGCCGAAGGCGTGCACTATCGCGGCTTCCTGTACGCCGGGCTGATGATCGCCGACGACGGCACGCCGCGCGTCCTCGAGTTCAACTGCCGGCTCGGGGATCCGGAAACGCAGCCGATCCTGTTTCGCCTCGAAAGCGACCTCGTTCGATTGTGTCTCGACGCCTGCGAAGGAAGGCTCGGCGAGACCGAGATTCGCTGGGACCCGCGCGCCGCCGTCGGCGTGGTCGTCGCGAGCGCGGGCTATCCCGGCGACTACGAGAAGGGCAAGGTCATCCGCGGACTCGACGAGGCCGAAGGCCCGGCGTGCAAGATCTTCCACGCCGGCACGCGCCTCGCCGACGGCGAGGTCGTGACGGACGGCGGCAGGGTGCTCTGCGCGGTCGCGCTCGGCGACACGGTGCGCCAGGCACGCGACCGCGTCTATGAAGCCGTCGGCAAGATCCGCTTCGACGGCGCGTTCTATCGAATGGATATCGGGCGGCGCGCGATCGAGCGCGAAGACGCGAGCCGCTGACTCGGGCGGAGCGGCGGCTCCGCCGCCGGTCAGCGCTTCATCGCCTCGAAGAACTCGGCGTTCGTCTTCGTGTCCTGGAGCTTGCTCAGCAGGAACTCGATCGCCGCGAGCTCGTCCATCGGGTGCAGCACCTTGCGCAGCACCCACATCTTCTGCAGCTCGTCCGGAGAGACGAGGAGCTCCTCGCGGCGCGTGCCGGAGCGGTTGATGTTGATCGCCGGGAACACGCGCTTCTCGGCAATGCGGCGATCCAGATGGATCTCCATGTTGCCGGTGCCCTTGAACTCCTCGTAGATGACGTCGTCCATCTTCGAGCCGGTATCGATCAGCGCCGTCGCGATGATCGTGAGGCTTCCGCCTTCCTCGATGTTGCGCGCCGCGCCGAAGAAGCGCTTCGGCCGCTGCAGCGCGTTCGCGTCGACGCCGCCCGTCAGCACCTTGCCCGACGATGGCACGACCGTGTTGTAGGCGCGCGCGAGACGCGTGATCGAGTCGAGCAGGATCACGACGTCCTGCTTGTGCTCGGTGAGGCGCTTGGCCTTCTCGATGACCATCTCGGCGACTTGCACGTGGCGCGTCGCCGGCTCGTCGAACGTGCTCGACACGACCTCGCCGCGCACCGTGCGCTCCATCTCCGTGACCTCTTCCGGCCGCTCGTCGATCAGGAGGACGATCAGCCGGCACTCGGGATGGTTGGCCGCGATCGACGCCGCGATGTTCTGCAGCAGCATCGTCTTACCGGCCTTCGGCGGCGAGACGATCAGCCCGCGCTGCCCCTTACCGATCGGCGCGACCATGTCGATGATGCGCGCCGTCAGGTCCTCGGTGCTGCCGTTGCCCTGCTCGAGCTTCAGCCGCTCCTTCGGGAACAGCGGCGTCAGGTTCTCGAAGAGGACCTTGCTCTTCGCGTTCTCCGGCGCGTCGTGGTTGATCTGGCCGACCTTGAGCAGCGCGAAGTAGCGCTCGCCGTCCTTCGGCGGCCGAATCAGCCCCGAAACCGTATCGCCGGTGCGCAGATTGAAGCGGCGAATCTGGCTCGGGGAGACGTAGATGTCGTCCGGGCCCGCGAGGTAGGAGCTGTCGGCGGAGCGGAGGAACCCGAATCCGTCCTGCAGGATCTCGAGCACCCCTTCGCCGAAGATGTTCTCGCCGTTCTTCGCGTGCGCCTTCAGGATCGAGAAGATGATGTCCTGCTTGCGCGAGCGCGCGAGATTCTCGAGGCCCATCGACTCTCCGAGCTCGACCAGCTCCGCGACGTTGCGGGTCTTGAGCTCGGACAGGTTCATGGCGTTCCGTGAGAGCTCGAATTCGGCGGCGGGGATCACATCGAGTTCCTCATCGTCCGGGAATTCCTCCCGTGCGGTTTTCTTGTTGCGGCGCGAAGCCCGCTTGCCATTGTTGCCGCCCTCGCGCGCCTGGCGTGAGCCGTTCTTGGCGCGAGCGCGTGCTGAATTACCCAAGTATCCCCTCACGGACTCGTTTCCAACTTCTGGTTGATGTTCCCCGGTTCCGTTATCTTCACGGGCCGGGTCAAGCTGCGATATTCGATTCAATGAAGGACTGGAGCTGTGCTTTGGAAACTGCACCGACCTGCTGGGCGGCGACGGAACCGTCGCGGAACAGCAGCAGCGTCGGGATACTACGAATGTTGTACTTCGGCGGCGTCTGCGGGTTCTCGTCGATGTTCAGCTTGACGACCCGGAGCCGCCCCTTGTACTCCTCGGCTATGGCGTCGAGTATCGGTGCGATCATCTTGCAAGGAGCGCACCACTCCGCCCAGAAATCGAGGAGCACCGGGCTATCCGCGTTCAGAACGTCTCGTTCGAACGTAGAATCGCTCGTGTGAATGATCAGATCGCTCACGTTTATTATCCTTCGTCCTCGGCTATCTCGTGGGACGTTCCCGTTTCTAGACCTCGAACCTAAGCCTCGAAACGAGGTCCATGGAGGTAGATCCAAGTGACGCAGCCGGGCCCGCTAGGGCAGAATGTCGTAGCTGGTCGCTTTTCTCGAGGCTCGCGGGAGTTCTGCGGAATCTGGGAAAGCGAGAGTCCTCGCCCGATGGCCTATTTTGACCCCGTGGGAAGATAATTTGCAAGCATTAGAGCCCCCTTGCCAAGACGCTTCCGGTCCGCCGGAGCACCTTACCGAGCTCAAGTTTTCCGAGCTCGAGCTCGCACCGGAACTCAAGCGCGGTATCGAGGATACCGGCTTTACGTATTGCACGCCGATCCAGAGCAAGACGCTGCCGATCGCGCTCGCGGGCCGCGACGTCGCCGGCCAGGCGCAGACGGGGACCGGCAAGACCGCCGCATACCTCATCGCGCTGTTCCAGCACTTATTGACGCATGAGCCGCTCGAGTCGCGCGAGCGCGGGCCGCGAGCGCTGATCCTCGCGCCGACGCGCGAGCTCGCGGTGCAGATTCACAACGATGCGACGCTCATAGGTCGGCATCTGCCCTTCACCTTCGGTCTTGCGTTCGGCGGCACCGACTACGAGAAGCAGAAACGTCAGCTTTCCGAGGGCGTCGACGTGCTCATCGGCACGCCAGGCCGCCTCATCGACTTCTTCAAGCAAGGCATCTTCACGCTGCGCCGCGTGCAAGTCGCCGTGCTCGACGAGGCGGACCGGATGTTCGACCTCGGCTTCCTGCGCGATATCCGTTACATCCTGCGGCGCCTGCCGAAGCCTCAGCAAAGACTGAATCTGCTGTTTTCGGCGACGTTGTCCTATCGAGTGCTCGAGCTCGCGTACGAGCACATGAACGATCCCGAGCTCGTGCGCGTCGAGCCGGACAAGCTCACCGTCGACCGAGTCCGGCAATGCATCTACTTCCCGTCGAATCAGGAAAAGCTGCCGCTGCTCGTTTCGCTCCTCAAGCAGATGGACGCGAAGCGCACGATGGTCTTCGTGAACACCCGACGGGAAGCCGATCGTGTCCGAGATCGTCTCGAGCAGGTCGGCATTCGCGCCGCCGCGCTGTCCGGCGACGTCCCTCAGCGCAAGCGACTCAGGATGCTGCGCGACTTCCAGGCCGGCGAGATCTCCGTGCTGATCGCGACCGACGTCGCGTCGCGCGGACTGCATGTTCCGGACGTCAGCCACGTGTTCAACTACGATCTTCCGCAGGACCCGGAAGACTACGTCCACCGGATCGGCCGGACGGCCCGCGCCGGAGCATCGGGCGACGCCATCAGCTTCGGCTGCGAGGATTACGTCATGTCGTTGCCGGATATCGAGGCATATATCGGCAAGAAGATCCCCGTCGCCACCTTCGACCCCAAGTCGCTCGAAGAGTTGCCGACCGCGCCGCCCTCGCGCGAGCGGCGGCGCGAGCGCGGACCGAGCCGCGCGCGGCGCGGCGAGCCGGGCGCCGACCGCGAGACCGGGGCGCGAGCCGGCGACGCCGCGAGCGACAGCCCGGAGAAGGCCGAATCGGAGCGCGGGGAGCCGAAGCGCCGCCGAAGACGCCGTCGAAGGCGCGGCAAGGCCGAGGCTGCACCCGAGTCGTCCGCGAAGGCAGGCGGCGAGCCGGCCGGTGGCGCGCCCGAGCCCGCGCAGGCCGCGGCCGCCTCGGAGCCTCGCGCGGAGCCCGAGGCCGCTCCCGACGCGGCCGATGCCTCGGCGCCGCGAGCCGCGCCGCGCAAACGACGCCGTCGCAGGCGCCGGAGGGGAGCCGCGCAAGGGCCGACTAACGGCGGCGAGCCGAACGGCGGTGACACGCCGGGCGGCGAGCCCGGCGGCGGAGCCTGATCCGCCGCGGTCGCGTCAGATCAGATCGGCGACCCGCTCCACCGAGACGAATCCGGCGATCTCGCGCGGCGGCTGCCGACTGTCCGGCCGCGCGACCGCGATCGGATGGCCGATGCCGAATGTCCGCGCCGCAGCGAGGACCGCGAGGCTGTCCTCGACGAGGAGCGTGCGGCGCGGATCGAACGGCATCTTCCGCTGCAGCGCGGTCCAGAACGCCGCGCTCTCCTTCGGCGCGCCGAGCTCGTGTGCGCACACGATCTCGTCGACGTGCTCATGCACGCCCGTTTGCGCGGCCTTCACCGCGATCGTCTGCGGGTGAGCGTTGGTCACGATCCGAAGCGGTCTTCCGCTTCGCCGGACCCACGACAGGAAGCCCGTCGCGCCCGGCAAATAACCGATCAGATGCCGGTGACTTCGTTTCAACGCGACGAGATCGAGCTCCAGCTCCGCGCTCCAATGCTCGAGGCAATACCACGCGAGCGTGCCCGCGACGCGCTCGTAGCGCGACGTGATCTCGCGCTGCGCGGCGTCGAAAGCGAGCCCGTTCCGCTCAGCGTAGCGGGCCGGCACGAGCTCGCGCCAGAAGAAATTGTCGAACGCGAGATCGAGCAGCGTGCCGTCCATGTCGACCAGCACGGTATCGATCTCGTCCCAGCGGAGAGGTGGATTCGCGGACGCCATGCGCGGAAGATGGTACCGTGTCCGGCCCATGAACGAATACCGTCACCTGCTGGAGCGGATCCGGTCGATCGCAAGAGAGGCGGGCGCCGCGATACTCGAGGTCTACGAGCGCGACTTCGGCGTCGAGACGAAGGCGGACCATTCCCCGCTGACCGACGCGGATCGCGACGCGAACCGCATCATCCTGCGCGGGCTCGAGGGGCTTTCCCCGCGGATCCCGGTGGTTTCCGAGGAAGCCGCGGCAGCCGACCACGCGCAAAGGCTCGCTTGGACGCGCTATTGGCTCGTCGATCCGCTCGACGGCACGAAGGAATTCATCAAGCGGAACGGCGAGTTCACGGTCAACATCGCGCTGGTCGAGGATCATGCGCCGGTGCTCGGCGTCGTGCTGGCCCCGGCGCTTGGCCGCGAGTATTTCGGCGGACCCGCGGTCGGCGGCGCCTGGCGCGCGGATCCGGGCGCCGAGCCTCGGCCGATCCATACGTCGCCGACCCCGCAAAGCCCTTTGCGCGTCGTCGGCAGCCGCAGCCACGGCAACGGCGGCACGCTCGAGCGCTATCTCGACGCGCTCGGCGGCGAGCACGAGCTCCGTCCGATGGGTAGCTCGTTGAAGATCTGCCTCGTCGCCGAGGGAGAGGCGGATATCTACCCGCGTTTCGGTCCGACTTCCGAATGGGATACCGCGGCCGCGCAAGCCGTGCTCGAAGGCGCCGGCGGATGTATGATGGACTTGTCCGGTCAGCCGCTCCGTTACAACCGCGGAGAGAGCGTGCTGAATCCTCACTTTCTCGCGGTCGGCAATCTCGGACGCGACTGGCTGGCGCCTATCCGAAGCGACTCGTGGATGGCAGCGCCATAAACCAGAGGCACTTCAGCAGCGAACGGCTCAAGCAGTTGCGCATCGAGCACCAGGATCTGGACCAAGTCATCTCTCGGCTCGCGAACGACCCCTATGTCGATCAGATCATGCTGCGCCGCCTGAAGAAGCGGAAGCTGATGCTGAAAGACATGATCTCGCAGCTCGAGAGCGCCCGGATCCCGGACTGAAGGCGTAACCGACGAGCCGAACCGTCACGGCGACCGGGGCCGGCACCCGGAGGGAGTAGTGGACCCTCGATAAAGGGAGAGTGACCGGCTTGGATCTGATCGCGGATATCGGCGCGACGAATACCCGCTGCGCGCTCGTCGACGACGACGGGCGAATCGTCGCAACCGAGTTCTTCAGGAACGACGATTTCACGGGCGTGGAGCACGTGCTCCGCACCTATCTCGACCGGCAGAGCACCCGCGATCGTCCTCGACGTGCGGCCATCGCGATCGCCGCACCGATCGTCGGCGACGAGATCGAGATGGTGAATCGCGGCTGGCGATTCCACGGCAAGGCGCTCGCCGACGCGCTCGGCGTCACGGCCCTCGAGCTCATCAACGATTTCGCCGCGATCGCATGGGCGCTGCCTGCGCTCGGACCCGAGCACGTCCGCAAGATCGGCGGCGGCGCGGCCGTGCCGCATAGCCCCATGGTGACGTTGGGTCCCGGCACCGGCCTCGGCGTGGCGAGCGTCGTGCCGGCCGCGGACGGCTGGATCGTCGTTGGCGGCGAAGGCGGACATCAAACGCTCGCCGCGTCGAACGCCGAGGAAGCCGCGGTGATCGAGCTGATCCGCGACGAGTTCGGGCATTGCTCGGCGGAGCGCGCGTTGTCCGGGCCCGGGCTCGTGAACCTCTACCAGGCGCTAGGACGGCGCGTCGGGCGCGGCACGCCCGTCGCGACGCCGCACGACGTCACCGCGCTCGCCGAGCAGGGCGAGCCGCTCGCGCGCCGGGCACGGGCGATGTTCTTCGCGTTGCTCGGCACGGTCGCGGGCAACGTCGCGTTGACGCTCGGCGCGCTCGGCGGCGTCTATATCGCAGGCGGGATCGTGCCGAGGTTCGTCGAAGCGTTCGCGGAATCCGAGTTCCGTCGCCGCTTCGAGGCGAAGGGCCGGTATCGGTGGTACATGGAGCGGATCCCGACCTACGTGATCACGGACCCGGTGCCGGCGTTCATCGGGCTGAAGCG
>Ga0207873_1001629_pt1 | contig 20757 bp, 17 predicted proteins | sample BGWIniCompost_FD_187373 | JGI IMG/M metagenome (GOLD analysis project Ga0207873, IMG submission 187373) | Cellulose adapted compost microbial communities from Newby Island Compost Facility, Milpitas, CA, USA - BGW Initial Compost (SPAdes)... ...
ACCCGGCTGATCCTGCGGCGACTGCTGTCCCGGAGCCTGCTCCTGTCCGGCCGACTGCTGCTGATGTTGCCGTTGCTGCTCCAGCAGCTTCTCGAGCAAGTCGCGATTGTAGCGAGCATCCTCGTGGTCGGGATCGAGCTCGAGAGCGCGGTCATATGCCGCAATCGCCGCACGGAGCTCCCCGGCGCGCGCGAGCGCGTTGCCGCGGTTGTAATGCGCCGTCGCGGTGTCGAGCCCGGCAAGCGTTGCCGCGCTCGCCTCATAGTCGCCGGCGCGATACTGCGCCGCGGCCCGCCATTCGGGATCCTCGAACAGCTCGGCGGCCCGTTGCGGCGCGCCGCGCTCGAAAGCGGCAGCGGCACGCTGATCCGGGCGACGCCACAGAGACCACCAGAGATCCGCGAGACCTCCGTCGTCGGCGCTCGCGGCCGGTGGCTCGCTCTCGGCGACCGGCTGCGCATCGGCGTGCGGCGGGAGCGCGAGCAGGAAGCCCGCGATCACGGCGATCCAGCCGCGCCGGAAACCGAGCGCGATCAGCGGAAGCAACAGCACGGCGAGCCACGCTCCCGCGTCGCGCCACGTGTCGGCGACGTGGACGTCGTCGCCGCCTTCGTCGAGCACGCCGCCCGAATCGGGAGACTCGAGCCGCATCAAGTCGCTGTCGTCCGCGGTGATCACCGAGAAACGGCCGCCGCCCGCTTCGGCGAGCCGCGCGAGCGCGGCCGTATCGACCTTCGGAACGACGACGTTGCCTCTCGCATCGGTGACGAAGCCGCCGTCGCGCTCGGGAATCGGCGCGCCCTCTTCGGTGCCGATCGCGAGCACGTCGATGTCGATCCCGGCGTCGCGCAGCGCCGCCGCGGACCGAAGATCCGCCGCCGTCGGCTCCGCGTCGGTCATCAAGAGGATCCGTCCGCGCGTGAGCCCCGCGCGGCGGATCAGCTCGGCGGAAGTCTCGAGCCCCGCGCCGATCCGGCTTCCGCGCGTCGGCATGATGTCCGTCGACAACGCCGCGACGAGCGACGCGATCGTCTGGGTATCGGTCGTGAGCGGCGTGACCGTGAACGCGTGCGACGAGAACACGACGAGGGCGGTCTGCCCGCTGACGCGCCGATCGAGCAGCGAGAGCAGCTTCAGCTTCGCACGCGCGAGACGGCTCGGCGCGAGATCCGCAGCATCCATCGACCGCGACAGGTCGAGCGCGACGACGAGCGCGTCATTCGAGCGAAACGCGGGGACCGGCAGGCGCTCCCACGCGGGCCCGGCCAGCGCGACGGTCGCGACGGTCCACGCGGCAAGCGCCACGGCGAGCGGCCAGCGCCGGCCCGAGTAGCCGTCGGACGCCGTTAGCACGAACGGCTGCAGCGCGCGATCGACGACGTTGCGCCACGCGCCGCCGCGGCCTTGAAGCCGAAACAGATAGAGGATCAGTCCGACGCCGATCGGCAGCGCGAGAAGCCAGCCGGGACGCAGGAAATGAAGCTCAGCCATACGCGGCCTCGCTCGAAGTCGTCGCCGCGGCGCGCCGGCGAAAGGCTGCGATCGCGGCCTCGCTCGCGGCGGCAGCGAGCACGATCAGCACGGCGGCCGCGAGCGGCCAGAAGAACAGCTCCTTCACGGGCCGATACCCCGAAGCTTCCGTTTCCGCCGGCTCGAGCTCGTCGAGGATCGCGTAGATCTCGGCGAATTCCTCGGTATCGCGCGCCCTGAAATAACGTCCGCCGGTGAGCTCCGCGATCTGCGTCAGCGTCTTCTCGTCGAGATCGGCGGACGGGTTGATCTGACGCAGGCCGAACAAAGAGCGCACCGTCAGCGCGTCGGCGCCGATGCCGACCGTGTAGATCACGACGCCTCGGCGCGCCGCGAGCTCGGCCGCCTTGAGCGGATCGACCGCGCCTGCCGTGTTCGCGCCGTCGGTCAGCAGGATCAGCACGCGGCGACCTTGCTCGATGCCGGCGTCGTCGAGCGTGCGAATCGCAAGGCCGATCGCGTCGCCGATGGCGGTCTCCTTGCCGGCGAGCCCGATCACGGCCTCGTCGAGCAGCGTGCGCACCGTCTCGCGATCGAAGGTGAGCGGCGCCTGCAGATACGCCTCGCGGCCGAACAGGATCAGGCCGATCCGGTCGCCGACGCGCCGCTCGATGAAGTCATCGGCGACGGCCTTGGTCGCGACGAGCCGGTTCACCCATCGCCCCTCGAGCTGGAAGTCCTGCTCCTCCATGCTGCCGGAGAGGTCGACCGCGAGCAGCAAGTCGCGCCCGGTGATCGGAATCGCGACCGCATCGCCGACCCATTGCGGCCGCGCCGCGGCAAACACCGCGAGCGTCCACACGAGCCAGAGCAGCGCGAGGCGCGGCACGCGAGCCGTTCGGCCGGCGCGAGACGAGGCGAGGTCGGCGAGAGGGCTTCCGGGCGGCGCCACGAGCGCCGCGCCGCGCTCGACCGACGCGGGCGGCAGCACCCGCCGGACGAGCCACGGCATCGGCAGGAAGATCAAGAGCCACGGCCACGCGAACGTCCACATGCGCTCAGCCCCCGGCCTTGTGCGGCACGAGGCCGCGCAGCGCGACGGCGAACACTCTGGAGCCGCGACTCGGCGCGAGCTGCGCAGCGCGAACGAAGGCCGAAACGACAAGCGCGGCCTCGAGCGCGTCGTCTCGCGCGACGCCGCCCGGCCGATACGGCGCATCGGCGAGCAACCGGCCGGGCCCCCGGCGAAACGCCTCTCCGCCGCCGTGCCGATCGAGATACTCGAGCCAGCTGCGACCAACCAGCCCGGGCACCATTCGCGCTTCGCCGTCTGCGGCGACCGACATCGCGAAGCGCCTGAGCACGATCGACATCTCGCGCAACGACTCGGCGGGATCCGCACCGGCGCGAAGATCCGCGACGATGCGGTCGATCGCGGCGAGCGCGGCGCGGCGGCCCCGCTCGCGGTGGCGCCGATACAAGGCGAAGACGAGCACGGCCAGACCGAAAGCCAAGAGCACCCACCAGCCCGGCGCAGGCGGCCACCACGAGACCGGCTCCGGGAGGTGAATGTCCCGAAGCGGCAGCGCACTGTAGTCGATGCTCGGATCCATCTTCCGTTCGACGTTACCGCATGAGCCGGCGCGCACCGCCGAAGCGCCGCACGAGCACGCCGTGCGGATCGTCGCTCGTTGCGCAGTCGATCACGTGCAGCCCCGGAACGCGAGCGAGCGCAGCGAGGCGTGCCCTGCGGCCCTCGAACTGCGCCCGGTACCGGGCGCGCAGGTCGGCATCCGATGTGTCGATCGATACCGACCGCCCGCCGACGAGGATTCGATACCGGCCGGGCGGCGGAAGTTCAGCCTCGATCGGATCGTAAATGTGGACGAGAAAAACGTCGCCGTGACGCGCGAGCTCGAAGAGATGCCGCTCGGCGGCCTCCCCCAAGCCGCGAAAGTCGCTGAGGAGAAAACAAAGGCTCCCGGGCCGAGCGACCCGCGCGAGCCGCTCGAGCGCGTGGTCCGCGCCGGCCTCGCCGTCGGCTCGCGACGGTTCGCGCGGCGTCCAGAACGCATCGCCGGCGACGAGCTTCAGCATCGAAAGCGCCGCGCGCCGCCCGAGACTCGGTCTGCGCTCGTCGTGCGCGGTGTCGGAGAACACGAGCCCGCCGAGCCGGTCGCCGTTCGCCACGGCGCTCCACGCGACGAGCGCCGCGAGCTCGGCCGCGCGCACGGCCTTGAACGCCCGCTGCGTGCCGAAGCGCATCGACGCGCGCAGATCGACCCACAGCATCACGGGTCGATTGCGCTCCTCGCGAAAGACTTTCGTGTGCGGCTTGCCCGTGCGCGCCGTGACGCGCCAGTCCATCGTTCGCGGATCGTCACCGGGCTGATACGGACGCGACTCGTCGAACTCGACGCCGCGGCCCTTGAACGTCGACAGATGCCCGCCTGCGCCGACCGCGCGGACACGCGGCGTTCCGATCTTGAGCGATTCGCCGGCCGCACGCAGCGCAATCAGCCGCTCGATCGTCACGCGGTCCGGCGCGGCGTTGTCGCGGACGGCGTGCCTGCGAATGCGGCCGATGACGCCGGTATCGATCACGGCACGCCTATCCTCGCGAGCAGCGCGTCGATGATCTCGTCCGGCGTCCGGCCCGCCGCCTCGGCCTCGAAGCTCAATAGCACGCGATGCCTCAAGATGTCGTGCGCGACGTCTTGTATATCCTCCGGCGTCACGTACTCGCGGCCGGCGAGCCACGCCCTCGCACGCGAGCAACGGTCGAGCGCGATGGTCGCGCGCGGGCTCGCGCCGTACTGCAGCACGCCTGCGAGATCGGCGCCGTAACGTCCCGGATCCCGCGTCGCGAGAACGATCTGCACGATGTACTCCTCGAGCGGCTCGGCGAGATAGAGATCGAGCACCTCTTGCCGCGCGGCGAGCACCTCGTCCTGCGTCAGCGGCTCCTTCGACGCGAACATCTCGCGCTCCGTGCCGGGTCCGGTCGGTTTCCGCGCTTCCGCGCGATTGAGCGCGAGAATCGCGCGCTCGCCCGCGGCGTCCGGATAACCGACGAGGACGTGCAGCAGAAAGCGATCGAGCTGGGCTTCCGGCAACGGATACGTGCCTTCCTGCTCGATCGGGTTCTGCGTCGCCATCACCATGAACAGGCGGGGAAGCGGATACGTCACCGAGCCGACGGTGATCTGCCGCTCGGCCATCGCCTCGAGCAACGCGGATTGCACCTTCGCCGGTGCGCGGTTCACCTCGTCGGCCAGCACGAGGTTGTGAAAAAGCGGACCCTCGCGGAACACGAACGTGCCGTCCTGCGGCCGATAGATCTCGGTGCCGGTGAGGTCAGCCGGCAGCAGATCCGGCGTGAACTGCAGGCGATGGAAGTCGCCCTCGATGTTATGACTCAACACCTTGATCGCGCGCGTTTTCGCCAGGCCCGGCGCGCCCTCGACGAGCAGATGCCCGTCGCACAGGAGCGCGATCAGCATGCGGTTCAGCAAACGCTCCTGGCCGACGACGAGGCTCTTCAGGTGCGACTCGAGACGGACGAATTTCTGCTGCAGCGACGACATCGAACGGTCCGGAACCAAAGGCGGTGATTCTAGCAAGGCGGAGCGAGCGGCTCGGCGACGGTCAGGGGCCGCGGAATCCCGGCCCGCGTCCCGACGCGATGCCGATCGGGCCGCGCGGCAGATAGATCTGCATCGGCTGCCCGTCGCGTAGGACGTCGACGACGACCGTCTCGCCGGGCCGGCCCTCGAGCGTGAGCCGGTTCAGCTCCGCGACGCCGAAGACGCGCCGGCCTCCGTACGACACGATGGCGTCCCCCGCGCGCAAGCCCGACCGCTCGGCCGCCGATCCGGGCAGGACGTCGCGGACCGCGACCGCGGTCGGCCGCCCCATCGCCGTCAGATACTTCTCGTACTCGGCGTCGCCGAGCTCGGCGCGCAGCCGCTCGTCGATCCCGCTCCGGGCGCGCGGATCCACGACTTCGCCGCGTCGGGCCGCCTCGTACTCGGCTTCGAGGGCCTCGAGCCTGAGCTCGTCGATGCGGCGCTCGATCCACTGGACGCGGTCCGGCGTGAAGCCCGCGGCGATGAACCGCTCTCGGCGCCGTCGCTCGATCTCCTCGGCCGACGGCCGTCCGCCGAAGCGGACGCTCCCGGCAGCAGGAACGGGCGAGCCTTCGAGCTCGGCGGCACTCTCCGCGAGCTCTCGCTCGACGCGCACGATGCCGCCGGGCTCCCGCATCCACGGGAGATCGGCATCGCTTCCGTAGGCGTCTTCGCTCGAGATCGCGGCGCGCAGCTCCTCGATGGCCGCCGCAAGCGCCGCACGCGCGCTTCTCTCGCGGGCGAGCTCCCGCTCGAGCGCGTCGATCCGACCGGCGAGCCAGGTTGCATCATCCGGCGACGCCGTTTCGCCGTCGTCCTGGCTCATCCATTGGGCAATCGCGAATCCCGCGACGAGCCCGACGCCGAGATACGCGACTATCCTGACGATCCCTTGCATTCTCGAGGCTCCCCGCAGCCGCTCGGCCGTTGAAGTATGCTGCGCGGAGCCCACGACGTGAACCGATGCAAAGACTTCTTCGGGCGCTCGCCGCTCTCGTCGTTCTGCTCGTCGTCGCGGCCGCGGCCGTGGTCGCCGTGCTCGCAGCGTCGCTGCCGCGGCGAAGCGGGGAAGCCGTCATACCGGGGCTCGAGGCGCGGGTCGGCGTCGAGCTCGACCGCGTCGGCATCGCAAGGATCCGCGCGGAGACGCTCGAGGACGCGTTTCGTGCGCAGGGGTTCCTGCACGCCCAGGCGCGCTTCTTCCAGATGGATCTCACGCGCCGCAGCGCCGCCGGCGAGCTCGCCGCGCTCGCGGGCCCCGCGCTGCTCGAGCGCGATCGCGCGCAACGCGTCTTTCAATTTCGCAAGCGTGCACGGAGGGTGCTCGAATCGCTGCCGGAGCGGCACCGCGCGTACCTCGCGGCGTACACCGAAGGCGTGAACGCGGGCCTCGCCGACCTCGATGCACGTCCGCCCGAGTACTGGGCGCTCCGAGCCCGCCCCGAGCCCTGGACCGCCGAAGACAGCATGCTCGTCGTGTTCGCGTTCTACACGCTGCTTTCGCCGAACGCCGCGTACGAGCTGCCGCAAGCGGTCATCGAAGCCGCGCTGCCGCCTGCCCTCGCCGAGTTCTTGACCCCGTCGACGTCGCGTTTCGATCGCCCGCTCGCAGCACCCGCCTCCGATCCGACGGGCGGATACCGCCCGCTCCCCGTTCCGCTCGCCGCCGACGTCGGCCCGCGTCGCCCCCGCGGCGCGCCGGCGGTCGTCGTGCCGCCGCCGGCCGATGCGGCGTCGAACGCGTGGGCCGTCGGCGCGGCGCGAAGCGAGCACGGCGCGGCGATCGTCGCCGTCGATCCCCATCTCACGCTGCAGCTGCCGAGCTCCTTCCACCGAGCGGAGCTTCATTGGCGCGACGGCGTCGTTCGCGGCGTCGGCATTCCCGGAGTGCCGGGCATCGTGATCGGCGCGACCGAGGGCCTCGCGTGGGGCCTGACGGCTAGCTACGCGGATCAAAGCGACTGGGTCGTCGTCGAGCCGTTGCCCGGCGGGCGCTATCGCGTTCCCGAAGGCGCGGAGCCGTTCGTCGTCGAGCGCGAGCTCATCGACGTGCGCGGCCGCGCGGAGCCGGAACCGCTCGACGTCGTGCTCACGCGTTGGGGTCCGATCGTGCGCAACGACGGGCTCGGCCGGCCGCTCGCGCTGCGCGCGACGTGGCTCGAGCCTCGCGGCACGAACGTCGACATGCTCGACCTCGTGTTCGCGCGATCCGTGCGCGAAGGGCTCGACGTGATCGCCCGATGGGCGGGACCGTCGCTCGGCTGGGTGCTCGCCGACCAGGACGGACGTGTCGGATGGATCGCGAACGGACCGCTCCCCGATCGGGTCGGCTTCGACGGCTCGGCGCCGAGATCGTGGGCCGACGGCACGGTCGGCTGGAACGGATTCGCGGCGCCGCCGCGCATCGAAGGCGACGCCGACGATGTCGTCTATGCGGCGAACAGCCGTCCGCTGCCGCTCGACCGGACGAACGCGCTCGGCCGCATCTTCATGCCGCCGTTCCGCGCGAAGCGGATCGCGGACCGTCTCCGCGAGCATGCGCGTTTCGACGAAGCCGATCTCGCGGCGCTCCAGCTCGATACGCGTGCCGAGGCGTACGACCCGATCCGCGATATCGCGCTCGAGGTCCTCGATGACGAGGAAGCGGATCCCAAGCTCGCGGCGGCACGCGCGCGCATCGCGGCATGGAACGGACACGCCGACGCATCGGAAATCGGCTTCACGCTGCTCAACGCCTACTATCTGGCGTTGCTCGACGAGGTGCTCGGGCCGCTGCTTCTGCCGGCGCTGGCCGTCGATCCCGGTTTCGTGTATCGCTGGCCGCTCGGCGACGAAGCGTTGCGCCGCGTGCTCGAGGAGCGCCCGCCGCATCTGTTGCCGGCGGACGCCGCCGACTGGCCGTCGTTTCTCCGCGAGATATTCGTCGAGACGATGCAAGCTCTCGAAGCCGGCGGGCACGCCCTCGATACGCCGTGGGGCGAAGCGAATCGGCTCGCCGTGCGGCACCCGCTCTCCGGTCTGCCGCTGATCGGTCCGATGCTCGAGCTCCCCGACGTGCCGCAGTCGGGCTCGTCGGTGTCCGTGCGCGTCGCCGAGCCGTCGCGCGGCGCCGTGATGCGAATGGTCGTCGCGCCCGCCCGTCCCGAGCTCGGAATCCTCCAGCTCGCGGGCGGACAGAGCGGTCATTTCCTGTCACGACATTTCGACGATCAGTGGCACGCGTGGCACGAGGGCTCGCCGGCGCCGTTCCTCGCCGGCGAGACGGTCGAGTCGTTCACGCTCGTGCCGACTGGAGCGGCGAGCGAAGTGCGTTAGCGGCGCTGGCCCGCGACGACGAGAGACAGCGAGCCCAACGCGAGCACCGCGATCGACGCGGGCTCCGACACCTGGACCGGCGGCTCCTCCGGCTCTTGGGGCTGCGGTGCGGCAAAACCGCTGACCATGACGACCAGGTCACCGCCGCCGAACGTCGAGAACAGGAACGCGCCGGTCAGCGGGTCGATCGCCGCGCCCTCGGCAGCCGCGCAAGACCGACCACGCGCTGGCCGGGCGGCACCCCCCCTGGATCGGCATTGGTTGTCCCCCTATGCGTTCTCGTTTTTTGCGCTTTTTGTCTCGAAGCGCCGCACAACTCCAGATCGTCTCGTCTCACATATGTTCTGGGAGACCTGCCCTATCCCGCGTGAGAGAATTCATGGACCAGCCTACTTTGCTCCCACGGAAACCAAGAGCGCACACCCGAGCGTGTCCGTACCCGCTCACCCATGCGGCGTGGGGCCGCCGGCGTTGCTCGAAAAAGAGGGCTGCGCTGGGGCATCAAGAAAAACGGCGCGCCGCTACGCGACGCGCCGCGATGCAAAGCGAATCGGCTCGCCGGACTCGCGTTCGCTCGTGCCGCTCACTGGATCGAGACGCGCTCGATCTCGGGCGGCGCCTGATCCTGGAACTGCGGCTTGACGACGAAGATGTCGTCGCCGACGACCGCTGCCGTCGTGCCTTGGCCCTCGAACGTGCCGATGCCGGCGATCTCGGCCGTCGCCCAATCGTCGTCGCTCGATAGAAGGATCACGCGGCTCGTGCTGTTGCTCACGACCGCGAGACGCCCGTCGGGCGCCCAGACCATCCCGTCGCCGCCGGCGAGCGGCTCGGGCAGCGTGACCTCCGCGGCCGCGTCGGGGTTGTCGACCGGGATCTTGTACAGCGCCTGGCTCGTGAGCCCTACGACGAGGAGGTACCCTCCGTCGTGGTACACGATGCCGTTCGGGCCCGCGTCGCCGTCGAAACGGTGCAGCACGCTCGGCACGCCGTCGTTGCCGACACGATAGACGAGGTTCTGCCGCGTGTCGGTCACGTACGCCGTGCCGTCCGCCCCGACCGCGACGTCGTTCGCGAAGAACGCGCCTTCGGGCGAGTCGCCGAGGGCGGCGCCGAGATCGATCATCGAGATGCGTTCGCCCGAATCGAGCGCGTAGATGCCGAGCTTCGCGTGACCGGTTGCACTGCCGCCGAAAACGTTACGGTCCGAGTTGCAAACGAGCAGGCGGTTGCGCTCCTCGTCGACCTCGATGCCGACCGACGAGACGAGCTCGTCGTCGGTGACGAAAGGCGTGAGCCGACCGTCGAGCCCGACCTCGAATACCGTGCCTTCCCCGAGCGAGCCGACGAGAAAGCGCCGATTCGTCTGGTCGTACTCGATGCCTTCGGGGATCACGCCCTGGCGCTCGATGACGATTCGATCGGGAATGTCCCCGGCACCCGCACTTTGCGCGGCGGGAGCAGGGGCGGCCGGCTCCGCAGCGGGCTGGGCCGAGGGGCTGGCGGAAGGCTCGGCGGTGGAATCCACCGACGGGCTCGTCGACGGCTCCTCGGTGCACGCCGCGAGCATCGCTGCCGCAAACGCGGCGATCAGAAATCGCTGGCTCATCGTCATAACCTCCGGTCCTGACTCGTTCGAACGTCGGCAAGATCGTAACAAGAGCACCGTTTACACGCTCCTCGTCACACGGGCAACGTGACGCTCGCTAGCTTCTCTCGAATCGTGCGCCGCATCCGCATCGCCAGCTCGCGAAACAGCGTGCGTGAAGGAGATGCCGGCCGCCATACGAGCGCGTGCTCGCGCAGCACGCCGTCGCCCACGACCGAGATCACCTCGAGACCGTCGGCCGCACGGATCTCGGAATGCACGTAAAGTGCCGGCAGGAACGAAACGCCCATGCCGAGCTGCACCATCTGACGCAGCGTATCGAGGCTCGTGCCCTCGTAATCGCGACGGATCGTCGCGCCGAAGCGCTCGCAAAGCCGCTGAATCTGCGAGTGAAGCGGATGGCTTTCCTCGATCGCGAGCACCGGCTCGCCGGCGAGATCCACATCCCCCACCTGCTTTCTGCCCGCGAGCCGGTGCTCGCTCGAGACGACCAGCTTCAGCGGCTCGCGGCACAGCGACACGTGCACGAGCTGCCGTGCGGAAATCGGCAGCGTCGTCAGGATCAGATCGTACTCGCCGTCGAGCAGCGCGGCCTCGAGGACATGCGGCGGGTCCTCGCGGACGTAGAAGCGAACCGCCGAATAAGCACGGTGGATCTCGGGCAGCACGTGCGGCAAGAGATATGGCCCGACGGTTTTCGGAACGCCGAGCCGAAACGTTCCTCCGGGTCCTCGGCTCAACGACTGCGCGCGCTCGACGAGCCCGTCGAGCTCCTCGAGCACCCGGCGCGCGTCACGCACGAGCTCTCGGCCGAGCGTGCCCAGGAAGGTGCCCCCGCGGCCGCGCTCGAATAGCCGAGCGCCGATCGCGTTCTCGAGGTTGGCGATCTGAGAGGTCAGCGTCGGCTGGCTGACGCCGAGCCGCTCCGCGGCGCGCCGGAAGCTGCGCGTCTCCGCGACCGCGACGAAATACTCGAGCTGGCGAAGCGTGATGCGAGGTTTGTCGCCCGACGTCGGCATGATAGGGAGAAACTATCACTACTTCTTGGCAGATTGTCTAGCGTTATCAGTGAGCACGCGCTTACCCTCCTCTACCACCGTTACGAGCAGAGAGCCTTCGCATGGAGCAGGTCGTCGCCGGCGCCGTCAGTTTTCGAGAAGACGTCTTCCCGAAGCACCGGGAGCTTTTCGCGAAGCTCGTGGGCGGTCAGCGCCCCGAGGCGCTGTTCATCACGTGCTCGGATTCGAGGATCGATCCGTGCCTCGTCACGCAAACGCGGCCCGGCGATCTTTTCATCATTCGAAACGCCGGGAACATCGTGCCGCCGCACACGCGTCACGCCGGCGGCGTCACCGCGTCGATCGAGTACGCGGTGTCCGTGCTCGATATCCGGCACGTCATCGTCTGCGGCCACACGCATTGCGGTGCGCTCCATGGCGCTTTGATGCCCGAGTCCATCGCGTCGCTGACGCACGTTCGCGAGTGGCTGGAGCATGCGCGCGCAGCCGTCGAGATCGTCCGCGCGCGCAAAGGCCATGCGGGCCCGGAGCATATCCGCGACGTCATCGAGCAGAACGTGCTCGTGCAGCTGCAGCATCTGCGCACGCATCCAGTCGTCGCCGCGGGCATCGCCGCCGGCCGGCTCGAGCTCCACGGCTGGGTCTACGAAATCGAGACGGGCGACGTGCACTGCTGGGACGAGTCGTCCGAGCGTTTCCACTCTCTCGCGGAGCGCTACCGGACGCTGCTCGCCGACGAGACGGTCAAGGCCGGTTGAAGCCCGAAGAGCGCCGATGCCGCGAATAGACATATCCAATCTCAGAGGCGACCTCTTCGGCGGCATCACCGCCGGGATCGTCGCGCTGCCGCTCGCGCTCGCGCTCGGCGTCGCCTCCGGCATGGGGCCGATCGCCGGGCTCTACGGAGCGATCTTCGTCGGTTTCTTCGCCGCGCTTTTCGGCGGCACGCCCGCGCAGATCTCCGGGCCGACCGGGCCGATGGTCGTCGTGCTCGCGGGCGTCGCCGCAAGTCTTCCGGGCCGCCCGGACCTCGTATTCACCGCGGTGATGCTCGCCGGGCTGTTCCAGATCGGTTTCGGCGTGCTGCGCCTCGGCGAGTACATCCGGCTCGTGCCCTATCCCGTCGTCTCCGGCTTCATGAGCGGAATCGGCGTGATCATCGTTCTGCTGCAGGTCGGCCGGCTCCTGGGCAGCGAGCCGCCCGGCGACACCGTCTCCGCGCTCGTGCACATTGCGCATGCGCTTTCGGAGGTCGATCGCGGCGCGAGCACGGTCGGCGTGCTGACGGTCGCGGTCGCTTTCTGCTGGCCGAAGGGATTCGCGAAGTATTTGCCGGCGCCGCTCGCCGCACTGATCGCGGGCACGATCGCCGGTCTCTTCGTCAATGCGCCGGTGCTCGGCGATATCCCTTCCGGGCTGCCGCGGCTCCAAATGCCGGTCTTCGATCGCGAAGCGATGCTGCTGGTCCTCGAGGTAGCGATCGTCCTCGCCGCGCTCGGCGCCATCGATTCGCTGCTGACGTCGCTCGTCGCGGACAACGTGACGCGCACGCGGCACGACTCGAACCGCGAGCTGATCGGGCAGGGTATCGGCAATACGGTCGCGGGACTCTTCGGCGGCATCGCCGGTGCCGGGGCGACGATGCGCACGATCGCGAACATCCGCACCGGCGGGCGCACGCCGTTGTCCGGCATGCTGCATGCCGTCGTGCTGCTCGCCTTCGTGCTCGGGCTGGGACCGCTCGCGGCGCGCATTCCGCACGCGGCGCTCGCCGGGATCCTCGTGAAAGTCGGCTGGGACATCATCGACTGGAACTACTTGAAGCGAGCGCATCGCGGCCCGCGGTGGGATCTGTTGCTGATGTTCGTCGTGCTCGGGCTCACGGTCTTCGCCGACTTGATCACGGCGGTCGCGATCGGCGTCGTGCTCGCGTCGATCGCGTATGTTCGGCAGGTCGCGACCGCGCAGATCGAAGCGGTCGCCGAGCGGCCGCACGTCCCCCGCACCGAAGAGGAAGCGGAGCTCACGCGACGCGCCGGCGGACGCATCCACGTGCTCGACTTCGCGGGTCCGCTGTCTTTCGGCGCGACCGCGGATCTGGTGCATCACGTGCGCGAGCGCTCGCGTCGCGACGGAACGAAGATCCTGATCCTCGACTTGTCGCGAGTACCTTTCGTCGACGTCTCCGCGGCGCGCGCGATCGAGGCGATCGTGACCGACGCACGGCAATCGAATCGAACCGCTTTCCTCGCCGGCGTGAAAGACGAGGTCCTGCGCGTGCTCACGGCGCTCGGCGCCGATCACGGCATAGACGAGCGTCACGTGTTCCCGACTCGAATCGAAGCGCTGCGCGAGGCGGTAAGCATGCTCGAGACCGCGCACGATTCGGCGCTTCCCCGCAGGACGGCGATCGCGGGCTGAGAAGATCCCCGAGAAGACGACGACGGCCGACGCCTGCTCGACCGCGGAAAGGGTCTGACCCCATCACGGGGGTCAGACCCGAGCGCCTACAGATTGAAGTCGAACGTGTAGCCGATCACGAACTTCACGGAGCCGTTGTCGAGGCCGTCGTCCTGCTCGTCGTCGAGATCGGTGTCGGAGATCGTGAAGGTGAAACCTCCCTTCGACAGCGACAGGCCGTAGTCGATGTAGTCTCCCGGCACGCCGTTGAAGACCTCCATGAAGTCGCCCTTGTGCCGGCCAAGGTGCAAACCGAGCGCGAAATCGTTCTTCAACGGTATCGCGTAGTCGAGCGCCAAGTAGTACGAATCGCCGAAATCGAAGCTCAGGCCCGGCGGCTCTTCGAGCTGCGTGTTCGCGAGCACGTACGCGCTGATGCTGAAATCGCCGAAGCCGAGCGTCGCGTAAATCTCACCGAAATCGGTGTCCGCGATATCGTCGTAGTTGTAGTAGAGATAGCCGATGTCCCACGTGACGTTATCTCCGCCGGAGAAGCCGAAATAGATGTCATGCTCGTACGAGAAGACATCCGAAGGCGCGAAGCTGACGTTCGAGACCCACGTGCCGATGTAGAAACCACTGTCGGTCACGTAGTCGAGTCCGCCCGAGACCGCGGGCTCGTTCATCGTCTGGGTCAGCCCTCGCCAGACGTAGTTGTTCGTGACTGCCGCGTTCGCGGTCAGCGAGGCCTCCTGAGCGGACGCGGCCGAAAGCCATCCCGCCGCGACGAAAGCCGAGACGAGCCTGGAATCGATCTTCATCTTGGTTCCTTCCTCTTCGTGAAAATTGGATGGCGTGAGAGCACGCTGCGGGCAGGGTTAGCAGGAAGCGTGCCACCACAAAAACTCCTGCACACTCATCGAGTTACGTGACCCGACGCGCAGGGCCGTGCGCTTTCGTGGTGCACGTTGAAACGGACTGCTCTCGATTGGTGCGTGTAAGATCCCCGGTGCGATGACTCACGATTGGTGGCTGCTCGCGGCGGTGCCGCTCGTCGGCTTCGTCTCGGGCTTCGTCAACACGCTTGCCGGCAGCGGCTCGCTGATCACGCTGCCGCTCCTGATCGTGCTCGGGCTGCCCGCGAATGTCGCGAACGGCACGAATCGGGTCGGCATCCTCGTGCAGTGCATCGTGTCGGTCGCGACGTTCAGGCGCCGCGATGCGTTACCGCGCGCGGACGTGCTCACGATCCTCGCGCCGTCCGTGCTCGGTGCAGCGGTCGGCGCCGAGCTCGCCGCGGATCTCGACGAGGCGCTGCTGCGCCGCACGATCGGCGTGCTGATGCTCGTGATGCTCGCGGTCGTGCTGCTGAGGCCCCGGCGCTTCCTCGAGAGCCACGTCGGCCGGCCGCCGCTCCGTGCGTGGCTCCAAGCCGTTCTGTTTTTCGCGATCGGCGTCTACGGCGGATTCATTCAGGCCGGCGTCGGCATCTTCCTGCTCGCGGGTCTCGTGCTCGGCGCGGGCTTCGAGCTCGTCGGCGGCAACGCCGTGAAGAACCTCATCGTGCTGGTCTTCACGGTCGCCGCGCTCGCGGTCTTCGTCGTGAACGATCAAGTGCGCTGGGGCCTCGGCGCGCTGCTCGCGGCCGGCAGCGCTGCAGGCGCATGGGCCGCGGCGCATCTCGCCGTCGTGCGCGGCGCGCCGTTCGTGCGCGCCGTGCTGATCGCGATCCTGATCCTCTCCGCGGCGGCGCTGCTCGGCGACTTCAGGCTGCGCTGACTTCTCCGCGCGGCAATTCTCCGGCGGGCGAGACTGGACGAAAGCGGGCGAACGTCATGGAATTCACGAGCGGGCCGCGCCCGGCGCCGCCCGTGGCGAGCGCTCGAGGCTGGGTTAACATGATCCGCATCGGCGCGGGGGGAACTCGGCGCATTCGCCGAGTCGCTGTCGCCGCAGAGGGGAGCGGTGATCGACAGACGCGAAGTCTTGGCAGCGGGATTGACCGTCTCGCTGCTCACCTGCACGAAGGCGGTCGGAGCGGCAGGCGCCGCGCCTCGGCCCACGCCGCTTTTCGTCGCCGACGAGCGATTCGCCGAAGCACGCGCGGCGGCGAGCGCGGCGGCGAGAAAGGGCGCCGCGGTCCACGCGATCTCGGATGATCTCACGGCCCTTTACGATCGGCTCGATCGCGCGTGGAGGGAGCATCCGTTCCCCGTGGCGGGATTGACGACGTCGAGCGCACTCTTCGTCATCGAGCGGCTCGCGGCCGATCGAGGCTCGAGGACCGTCTATCGCGGCATTCATCGACGCGGCGCGGACGGCCGTCTCGTGCACGAAGCGTCGGGCGCGCCGACCGTGCCTGCCGAAGTTCTCGCGACGGCCGGCTGGACCGAGGCGCTCGGCATGTCGCTCGTCGACTTCCCGCTTGCGGCGACGAGTCTCGAGCCGCTTCCGATGCTCGCACCGCCCGGCCCGGACGGATCCGTGCTCGTCTCATGGCTGCTCGCGCCGCGCCGCGGCGGCACCGCCTTCTGAAGCGGAAGACCTCCAAGGAGCATCTCGAATGGCCGTCTTACCGCCGAACGTCAGCGCCGAAGCGTTTCAAAGCGCGATCCGCGAGCTCGCCGACGCCGTCGGCCCCGAATGGGTCTTCACGTCGGACGAAGACCTCGAGCCCTATCGCGATCCGTATTCGCCGATGCGCGATACCCCGAGAGAGCTGCTCGCCTCCGCGGCCGTCGCACCCGCATCGGTCGAGCAGGTGCAGCAGATCGTGCGGATCGCGAACAAATACAAGACGCCGCTCTACCCGATCTCGACCGGCAAGAATTACGGCTACGGCGGCGCGTCGCCGAACTTGAGCGGCAGCATCATCGTCGATCTCAAGCGCATGAACCGTATCCTGCGCGTCGACGACGAGCGCAACTTCGCGCTCGTCGAGCCGGGCGTCACGTACTTCGATCTGTATCGCTACATCCAGGAGCGCGGGCTCAAGGTCTGGATCGATTGCGCCGACGTCGGCTGGGGCGGCCTCGTCGGCAACGCGCTCGACCGCGGCATGGGCTACACGATGCCGTTCTTCCGCGAGCACGCGAACGCGATCTGCGGCCTCGAGGTCGTGCTGCCGAACGGCGAGATCATGCGCACGGGCATGGGCGCGCTGCCGGGCGCCGACACGTGGCAGGAGTACCGGCACGGCTACGGGCCGGATCCGGCGGGACTGTTTCCGCAAGGCAATTTCGGCATCGTCACGAAGATGGGATTTCGACTGATGCCGCAGCCCGAGCATTACCGCACGGGTCTGATCCGGATCCCGAAACGCCGCGACCTGATTCCGGCGATCAAGATCGTCAACTACCTCTCCGACTCGCACATGATCGGCGAGGTCTTCTACGAAAGCCCGCTGCGCGCATTGCTCGGCGATGCGGGCTTCAGAGATGCCGCGAACCGGCGCGGCGGCGCAGACGACGCCGAGCTCGACCGTTACGCGGCCGAAGCGAAGCTCCCGGCGTGGCAAATCGAGCTTCAATTCTACGGTCCCGAGAAGACGTGCCTCGCGAACTGGGAATACGCGAAGGAACGCTTCGAGCGCGAGATTCCCGGCGCGACCTTCGTCGACGGCGAAAGCCTCGACGTGCCGTTGACCGAGGAGCAGCTCTATAACCCGAAGCCGTGGTTCCGCAACGGCCTGTGGCACCGGCTCGCGAGCCAGGGCATCCCGTCGATGGACGCGTGGTCGCTCGTCAACAGCCGCTCGCCTGCGAACCCCGACGGCGAGGTCGTCGCGCACGCGGGCTTCTTCCCGATCATCCCGCGCAGCGGCGAAGCGGTGTTCAAAGCGCAGCGCGTCTTCGGCGACGCGTTCCACGACCTCGGCCTGCCGCCGTTCAACGCCGCGCTGTCGACGCCGCTCGTGTGGGCGATGTTCGCGTATCAGATGGTGTTTCCGGTCCCGGACGGCGACCTCGAGCGCGCGCATCGCGTGTTACTCCATCTGATCCGCGTCGGCGCCGAGAACGGCTTCGGAGACTATCGTGCGCCGCCGATGTATCAGGATCTCGTGAGCTCGACGTACTCGTTCGGCGGCAACGCGCTGCGGCGCTTCCATGAGACGCTCAAGGACGCGATCGATCCGAACGGCATCCTCGCGCCCGGACGCGGCGGCGTGTGGCCGAGCGCGTACAGCCAATATCGTCTCGACTGGGATCGCGAAGCATGAGAGCGACGTATTCACTCGCGGCCGCGCTCGCGGCGCTCGTTCCGGCGGCGGCGGGCGCGCAATCCGCGAACGACGCGGCTGCCGAGCGCGGCGCCGAGGTCTACCGTAACGTTTGCGCGCCTTGTCACGATCGCTTGCCCGAGGGCGCAGCGATCGAGATGCTGGCGGGGCCGGAATCGCTGACGTTGAAGTACCGCGGCGCGCTGTCGCCGTACATCACGGAGCGGCCCGATCTCGCGAGCTACGAGGTGCTCAGCATGTTCTTGCGCAAAGGCACCGGCTCGATGCCGCCGTTCCGCAAGACGGAGCTGAGCGACGAGGATATCGCGGCGATTGCGGCCTATTTCGCGCGCACGTCGGCGGGGTCTCGATGACGCGCGAGAGAGTCGCGAGCTCGCTCGCATCGAGCGTCGGAGCCGGATCGCCGAACGACCGTCGTGTCACGGTCCGCGCGAACCGCTCCCTCGCTCCCGGTCGACGACATAAACCATCCGAACCTCGTCCTGATCGATTCCATCGACGACCATGAAGGTTTCGTCGATGCCGCGGGACTCGAAGCCCGCCGCCTCGTAAAGCCCGATCGCTGCTGATTCGAAGCGCTCGCCCCGAGGGCGTAGACCCTCGAGACGCAGACGCTGGAACTCGGCGGCATCCCGAGAAGAAAGCACGCGCACCTCGATCGTCGCCCAACCTGTTACCACGCTCGAGCGCGGTGCGATCCGCACTGTTCGTGGCTATCATGCCGCAATGCCGAAGCCGACTCGTCCGCCTGCCCGCGACGAATGCATCGTCCGCGAGCTGCTGCATCACCGTGCGGCCGAATGCGCGGAGCAGGATTTCGTGCTGTTCGACGGCGGCGAGCGCTGGACATATGCGGATACGCTCCGCCGCGTTCGCCGCATGGCCGCCGGGCTCGATGCGCTCGGCGTCCGTGCCGGCGAGCTCGTGCTCTCGTGGCAGGCGAACGGACCGTCGGCCGTCGCGACGTTCCTGGCGTTGAACTATCTCGGTGCCGTCTACGTTCCGATCAACACGAGCTATCGCGGCGCGCTGCTCGAGCACGTCGTGCGCAAGGCGGGCGCGCGCGTCTTGATCGCCGACGGCCGGCTGCTCGACCGGCTCGCGTCGGTCGACCGCGGCGCGCTCGAGACCGTCATCGTGATCGGCGATGAGCGCGCCGATGTGCCGGGTCTCCGCATGATCCCGCAAAGCGCGCTCGACGGGGCGGGCGATACCCCGCCGCTTCACGACATCGCGCCGTGGGACACCCACATGGTCATCTTCACGTCCGGCACGACCGGACCGTCCAAGGGCGTGCTGTCGTCGTACATCCACAGCTACACGGCGGCGACCGGTTTTCGGAACATCGGTGCGGGCGACCGCACGCTGATGCAGCTGCCGATGTACCACGTCGGCGGCCCATATGCGCTGCTCTGGGCGCTGATCCACGCGGGCTCGACCGTCGTCGTCGACGCGTTCAGCGTCTCGCGGTTCTGGGATCTCGTCCGCCGCTACGAGATCACGACGGTCGGGCTGCTCGGCGCGATGGCGCAGTTCCTGCTGAAGCAGCCCGAATCGCCGGACGACAGGCGGCACACCTTGCGCTCCGTGATCATCGCGCCGTTCGACGAGAACGCGATCGCGTTCGGTAAGCGCTTCGGCGTGCCGGTCTACACCGAATACAACATGACCGAGCTCTGCGTGCCGCTCTGGGCCGGACCGAATCCGACCGTGCCCGGCACGTGCGGCCGGCCGCGGCCGGACGTCGAGCTCAAGCTCGTCGACGAGCACGATATCGAGGTGCCGCCGGGCGCCGCGGGCGAGCTCGTCGTGCGCACGGCGCGGCCCTGGATGCTGAGCCATGGCTACTTGAACGACCCGGAAGCGACGGCGAAGGCGTGGCGGAACGGCTGGTTCCATACCGGCGACCTGCTGCGCCGCGACACCGACGGCAACTATTTCTTCGTCGATCGGCTGAAGGACGCGATCCGGCGCCGCGGCGAGAACATCTCGTCGTTCGAGGTCGAGACCGCCATCCTCGCGCATCCCGCGGTGCGCGAGGCGGCCGTCGTGCCGGTGCCGGGCGACGGCTCGGAAGACGAGGTGCTCGCGGTCGTCGCGCTCGTTCCCGGCGCGTCACTCGAGCCCGCGGAGCTCGTCGGTTTCCTGCGCGACAAGCTCCCGTACTTCATGATCCCGCGCTACGTGCGGCGGCTCGACGAGTTGCCGAAGACGCCGACGCAGAAGGTCGAGAAGCATGTGCTGCGCTCGGCCGGCATCACCGCGGATACGTGGGATCGCGTCGCGGCCGGCGTTCGTGTCGAGCGCGACCGGCTGTCGGCGCGCTAGCGGCTTTCGGTGCACTCATGGACGCTCATCCCGGACCGCTAAGAGGGCTCAGGATTCTCGAGTTCGGCGCGCTCGGGCCGGTGCCGTTCTGCGGCATGCTGTTCTCCGATCTCGGCGCCGACGTGCTGCGCATCGATCGCGAGAACGGCCGTCGCTACGACCGGCACTCCGTCGAGACGCGCGGACGCCGCTCGCTGATCCTGAATCTCAAGGAACCGCGCGGCCGGGAGATCGCGCTCGCGTTGATCGAGAAGGCCGACGCGCTGATCGAGGGCTTCCGGCCGGGCGTGATGGAGCGGCTCGGCCTCGGGCCTCGTGATGCTTTCGTGCGCAATCCGAAGCTCGTCTACGGCCGCATGACCGGCTTCGGTCAGACGGGCCCCTATGCACGGCAGCCGGGCCACGACATCAACTACGTCGCCCTCTCCGGCGCGTTGCACGCGCTGGGCTCGAAAGAGAAGCCCGCGGTGCCGCTGAATCTCATCGCCGATTTCGGCGGCGGTGCGCTCTATCTCGCGTTCGGCGTGCTCGCGGCGCTCAGACACGTCGCGAACGGCGGCGAGGGTCAGGTCATCGACTGTGCGATGACCGACGGCGTGATCTCCACGATGGGGATGATCTACGGCGAGCACGCGGCCGGCCGCTGGAAAGATGCGCGCGAGAGCAACATCATCGACGGCGGCGCGCACTTCTACAACAACTACGAATGCGCGGACGGCAAGTGGATTTCGATCGGCTCGATCGAGC
>Ga0207873_1001630_pt1 | contig 20756 bp, 23 predicted proteins | sample BGWIniCompost_FD_187373 | JGI IMG/M metagenome (GOLD analysis project Ga0207873, IMG submission 187373) | Cellulose adapted compost microbial communities from Newby Island Compost Facility, Milpitas, CA, USA - BGW Initial Compost (SPAdes)... ...
CCGTCGAGCTGCTGGAGACCTGAGCGCCATGGCGAACCCCATCCCGAACCTGTTCCGCATCCCGGAGCTGAAGCAGAAGATCCTCTTCACGCTCCTGGCCCTGTTGATCTACCGCATCGGCGCACACATCACGGTGCCGGGGCTCGATGTCCGGGTGCTGGAGCAGCAGTTCGCCCAGCTACAGGGGACGCTGTTCGGAGTCTACGACATGTTCGTCGGAGGGGCGCTCTCGCGCGCGACGATCTTCGCGCTCGGGATCATGCCCTACATCTCCGCGAGCATCATGTTCCAGCTCCTGGCGGCGGTGATCCCCACCATCGAGAGGATGCAGCGCGAGGGGGAGGATGGGCGCAAGAAGCTGACGCAGTGGACCCGCTACGCGACGGTGGGTCTGGCGTTCATCCAGGCGTACGGCTACGCGGTGTACGTCCAGAGCCTCCAGGGGGCGGTGCTCTACCCGGGCTTCGGCTTCCTGATCAGCACCGCTCTCGTGCTGACGACGGGCGCCATCTTCATCATGTGGCTGGGGGAGCAGATCACGGAGCGCGGGATCGGGAACGGCATGTCGCTCCTGATCTTCTTCTCGATCATCGAGGGGTTCCCGCGTGAGTTCGGCGGCGTCTGGGAGGCGGTCGCGAGCGGGGTGCTCTCGCCGTTCGCGTTGATCGTGCTGCTGCTGGTGCTGGTCGGCGTGGTGGCGGGCGTCGTGGCGATGACGATGGCGGCGCGGAAGATCCCGGTGCAGATCCCGCGCAAGGTGATGGGGCGGGGCCGCATCCGGGAAGGCCAGAAGAGCTTCATCCCGCTCCGCATCAACTCCGCCGGCGTGATGCCGATCATCTTCGCGCAGTCGATCATCATCGTGCCGGGCACCCTGGCGGCGTTCAGCAGCTTCGCGCTGCTGCGCAGCCTCTCGGACCTGTTCCAGCCGAACAACTGGGTGTACTACCTGACGTACACGGTCCTGATCGTCTTCTTCACGTACTTCTACACGGCGATCATTTTCAACCCGGTCGACCTCGCCGAGAACCTGAAGAAGCAGGGCGCGTTCATTCCTGGAGTGAAGCCCGGGGCGCGGACGGCGGAGTACATCGATTGGGTGCTCAGCAGGATCACGCTGCCCGGGTCGATCTACCTGGCGCTCATTGCGCTGCTGCCGTTCTGGATCTTCGACATCTTCAGCATCCAGACGTTCATCTTCGGTGGCACATCGCTGCTGATCGTGGTCGGCGTCGGGCTGGACACCGTGCAGCAAATGCAGCAGCATCTGCTGCTCCGCCACTACGAGGGCTTCATGAAGAAGGGGCGGGTCCGGTTCCGCGGGCGGCAGCGGTTCATGTGACGACGGGCTGAGGAGGGCGTGAGCTGAGCCACGGCATCGACTTGCCCGAGGGCACGAGACCTGGCAACCATCCAGGTGCAGCGCGCGGCGCGGAGAAGACGCCGACGGGCGCGAGAGCGACGATGAACCTGCTCTTGCTCGGGGCTCCCGGTGCCGGGAAAGGCACCCAGGGAGCCCTGATTGCCGAACGGTACGGGATCCCCAAGATCTCGACGGGAGACCTGTTGCGCGAGGCGGTGCGCGAGGGCACGCCTCTCGGGCAGAAGGCGAAGAGCTACATGGATGCGGGCGAGCTGGTGCCCGACGAGGTGATGCTCGGCCTCATCCGAGAAGTGCTGACCGGGGACGGCGGCCGCGGCGCGCAAGTGGAGCGTGGCTTCATCCTCGACGGCTTCCCGCGGACGTTACGGCAGGCGGAAGGACTCGACAGGCTGCTGGACGCGATCGGACGGCCGCTCGACGCGGTGATCGTCGTCAGCGTGCCTGACGACGTCCTGATCCGTCGCTTGAGCGGGCGCCGGACGTGCGCCGACTGCGGGGCCGTCTACAACGTCTATCTGGAGCCGCCGCGCACGGCCGGCAAGTGCGACCGGTGTGGAGGGACGCTCGTGGAACGCCCGGATGACGCCGCAGCGACGGTGCGGAGGCGGCTGGAAGTCTACCACGAGCAGACCGAGCCGTTGATCGCCTACTACGAGAGGAGCCGGACCCCGGTGTACCGGATCGACGGAGACCGGCCGGTCGAAGAGGTGCAACGAGCGATCATGGGAATTCTGGAGTCGTGATCCACCTGAGGACGCGGGCGGAGATGGAGGCGATCGCGCGGGCGGGGGAGATCCTGGCCCGGCTGTTCGCAGAGCTTCCGAAGCAGGTCCGCCCGGGAGTGACCACCGCTGCGCTGGACGAGTTCGCCGACGAGTTCATTCGCAGCCACCCCGGAGCGACGCCGGCGTTCAAGGGGCTGTACGGGTTCCCCGCGAGCACGTGCATCTCGGTGAACGAGGAGGTCGTGCACGGCATCCCCAAGTCCACCCGGGTGCTCGCGGAAGGCGATCTGGTCAGCGTGGACGTGGGCGTGCGGCTGGATGGCTGGTTCGCGGATGCGGCGGTCACCCTCCCCGTGGGCGAGGTGGACGCGGAGGCGCTGCGGCTGCTCGAGACGACCCGCGCGGCGCTTGAGGCCGGCATTGCCCAGGCCGTTCCCGGCCGGCACCTGGGGGACATTGGCCACGCGATCCAGAAGACGGTCGAGGACGCGGGCTTCGGGGTCGTGCGGGACCTGGTCGGCCACGGGATCGGCCGGGAGCCGCACGAGGAGCCGCAGGTCCCGAACTACGGGCGGCCCGGGCGCGGGGTGCAGCTGCGGGAAGGGATGGTGCTGGCGATCGAGCCCATGGTGAATGAGGGCGGCCCGGCGGTGGTGACGCTGCCGGACCGGTGGACGGTGGTCACGGTGGACCGGCGGCGGAGCGCGCATTTCGAGCACACGGTGGCCGTGACGGCGGAAGGGCCGTGGATCCTGACGGCGCGGGCCGACGGGAAGCCTTGATGCTGGCGGTCCGAAATCCTATATTACATAGCTGTTCGAAAAACGCCTAGGAGGGCCGGAGCATGAAGGTCCGGAGCAGCGTCAAGCCGATCTGTGAGCATTGTCGGGTGATCCGGCGCCGGGGGGTGATCCGGATCATCTGCAAGAAGAATCCGCGACACAAGCAGCGGCAGGGGTAAACGCATGGCGCGTATCGCAGGGGTCGACCTCCCGCGGAACAAGAGGATCGAGGTCGCGCTGACCTACATTTACGGGATCGGCGCCACGACATCGGCCAAGATCCTCGCGCAGACGGGTGTCAATCCGGACCGGCGGGTGCACGAGCTCTCCGACGACGAGGTGAACCGGCTGCGGCGGGTCATCGAGAACCAGTACAAGGTCGAGGGCGCGCTGCGGACCGAGGTGTCGATGAACGTGAAGCGGCTGATGGACATCGGCTGCTACCGTGGCCTGCGGCACCGGCGGGGTCTGCCGGTGCGTGGACAGCGGACCCACACGAACGCGCGGACGCACAAGGGGGCGCGCCGCGCGATTGCCGGCAAGAAGAAGCCGCCGAAGAAGTAATCCACCGAGCGAGGACGAGGGATGGCGAAGGCCAAGACGCGGACCAAGCGTGCGCGGCGGCATGTGGATGCGGAGGGGATTGCGCACATCAAGGCGACCTTCAACAACACGCTGATCACGATCACGGACATGTCCGGCGCCGTGGTGGCGTGGGGGAGCGCGGGGAAGTCCGGCTTCAAGGGGTCGAAGAAGTCGACGCCGTTCGCGGCGACCGTGGCCGCGGAGCAGGTTGGCCGGGAGGCGGTGAACCTCGGGATGAAGCGGGTTCACGTGCGGGTGCAGGGGCCCGGCAGCGGCCGCGAGTCCGCGATCCAGGCGCTGGCGGCGGCGGGGTTGCAGGTCAAGTCCATCCGGGACGTGACGCCGATCCCGCACAACGGGTGTCGCCCGCCGAAGAAGCGGCGGGTCTGAGCTTCGCAGGGCCGGGGCGACGGCAAAGGCATGGAGCCGAGCGAGCCCCGGCGTGGACGTAAACCGCCAGACCGTCGGGCGGGAAGAAGTCCGAGGCAGGAGACAATACGAACGCAGAGGAGATGACGGTCCGACATGGGACGCTACACGGGTCCGGTCTGTAAGCTTTGCCGCCGCGAAGGGCAGAAGCTGTTCCTGAAGGGGACGAAGTGCTACACGGAGAAGTGCCCGATCGAGCGGCGTAATTACGCGCCGGGTCAGCACGGCATCGCGCAGGCGCGGCGGCGCAAGGCATCCGACTACGCGCAGCAGCTCCGGGAGAAGCAGAAGGTCAAGCGGATCTACGGGGTCTCTGAGCGGTACTTCAGGAACCTGTTCGACCGCGCGGCGAAGCAGCCGGGCGTGACGGGCGAGAACCTCCTGGTGGCGCTGGAGACTCGCCTGGACAACGTGGTGTACCGGATGGGCTTCGCGGCCAGTCGGAAGCAGGCGCGGCAGCTCGTTCGGCACCGGCACGTCCAGGTGAACGGCCGGATCGTGGACATTCCGAGCTACCAGACGCGGCCGGGCGACGAGATTCGGGTCAAGCCGGCCTCGAAGGATTTGCTGCCGGTGCAGGCGTCGCTGGAGTCGAAGACCCGGCCGGAGACGGTTTCGTGGCTCGCGGTCGACGAGGCGACGCGGACGGGGCGGCTGCTGGAGCGCCCCTCGCGGGCTGACATCCCGCTGGCGGTCCAGGAGCAGCTGATCGTCGAGCTCTACTCGAAGTAAGCGTCCTGCGGAAGGCGGACCCGGGCGGCCGCGGCGTGGGATGGGCCGTGGTGGTGCGGTGGCCGCCGGCAGGATCAAGGATTTCGACCAACCGGCCCCGGGCCGGGGAGGTAGACGTGGAGCTAGATCTCACCGGGTTGGTGCTGCCGCAGCGCGTGGAGGTGTACCAGCGCTCGGAAGATGGGCGCACGGCCCAGTTCGTGATCACGCCCCTGGAGCGTGGGTTCGGGCAGACGCTGGGGAACACGATCCGGCGGATCCTGCTGTCGTCGCTCCGTGGCGCGGCCGTGTGGGCGTTCCGCATGGACGGCGTGGTCCACGAGCACCAGACGGTGCCGGGTGTTGTGGAGGATGTGCACCAGATCATTCAGAACCTGAAGACACTGGTGCTCACACTGGATGGTGACAAGGACGAGGCGACGCTCGAGCTCCACGTGAGCCGGGCCGGGGCGGTGACGGCGCGGGACATCGAGAAGACGGGTTGGGTTCGGATCATGAATCCGGACCATCACCTGTTCACGCTGCAGGACGACAGGGACCTGCACATGACCCTGTACGTCAACCGCGGGCGCGGTTTCGTGCCGGCGGAGCAGCACGCGCTCCCGAAGGGAAGCCCGGTCGATCTCGTGCGCATCGACTCGATCTACAACCCGGTGCTGCGGGCGAACTTCACGGTCGAGGAGACGCGCGTCGGGCAGCGGACGGACTTCGACCGGCTGACGATCCTGGTGGAGACGAACGGCAGCGTTACGCCGGAGGACGCAGTCGCGTACGCTGCGGAGCTGGCGCGCAAGCACCTCGAGTACATGCTGCGGTTCGGGGAAGGGGGCGGCGCGGCGCCGCCGGTGCCTGGGGCGGTGCGGGTGCCGATGCCGTTGCGTGACCTGTTCCGGCGCAACATCGAGGACCTGGCGGAGCTCTCGGTGCGGTCGGTGAACTCGCTGAAGAAGGAGAACATCATCACGCTCGCCGACCTCGTGCAGCGGACCGAGGAGCAGATGCTGGACATCGACAACTTCGGCGTGAAGTCGCTCGAGGAGATCCGGCAGTTCCTCCAGGACCACAACCTCCACTTCGGGATGAAGCTGGAAGAGGGCGAGGACGGGGAGCTGTACCTGGTGGAAGAGCCGCAGAAGTCGGGCGCCGTCGAGGCGGAGGTCACGGAGTCGGCAGAAGAGGAGCAGGAGAAATGAGGCACCGGAAGAAGGGGCGTCACTTCTCGCGGACGGCGGAGCACCGCGAGCTGATGCTCCGGAACATGGCCACCTCTCTCTTCCTGCACGGGCGGATCGAGACGACGGTCGCGAAGGCGAAGGAGTTGAGGCGGTTCGCGGAGCCGTTGATCAGCAAGGCCAAGCGGGGAGACCTCCACGCCCGTCGCCTGGTCGCGCGGCGGATCCGGGATGACGAGGCGGTGGCGAAGCTGTTCAACGAGATCGGACCGCGGTTCGCCAATCGGAACGGGGGGTACACGCGGGTGCGCCACCTGGGACATCGGGCGGGTGATGCGGCGGACGTAGCAATCATTGAACTCGTCGAGTGAACTGCCATGGCTCAAGGTGTAGGTCGGGCCGAGCGCCGCGGTGCTGGCGGCCGGTACACGTGGATCTGGATGATCATTGCGTTCCTCATGGTCGGCGGGCTCATGGCGTGGCTGGCCGTGAACGGCCAGAAGAGCACCGTCGCCGTCGTTGAGGAAGAGGATCCGGCTGCGGCGTCGTCCGTCGCGATCACGCTCGACGACCTGGCGACCAATGCGTCCGGGCTGAGCGGGCAGAACGTGTCGCTCGCCGGGATCCAGGTGGTGAGCCGGCTCGGCACGCAGGCATTCTGGATCCAGTTGCCGAACCAGAACCCGTACCTGATCAAGCTCGGGCCTGAGCTGGTGGCAGCCGGTTTCGCGGTCCAGTCGGGTGAGGTCGTCGACGTATCCGGCCGGATCGTGGCGATGACCGACTCGGTGCTGGCCGCATGGCAGCAGTCCGGGGCGATCGCGGACGAGAGCCAGAGGTTGGAGGCGGAGTACGTGCTCGGCCAGACCTTCCTGGAGGCCCGCGAGGTGCGCCGGGCGGCGAGTGATACCGCGGCGGCAGGCGCCGCTGCGCAGTGAGGAGCAGGAGGCAGGGCGGCAGGGGGCTCGCGGGAGCGAGGCGGCTGCCCGACGAGGTCTAGGGAGCCGGCGCGACGACTGGCCGGCATGGAGGAGCATCATGGCACGCGTTTGCTACGTGTGTGAAAAGAGGACCCGATTCGGGCACAACGTGAGCCACGCGAACAACAGGACGCGCCGGCGCTGGCTGCCGAATCTGCGGCGAGTTCACATCGTGACGGAGGACGGAACTCGCAAGCACGTGCGCGTGTGCACGCGTTGCATCTCGGCGGGTAAGGTCCGCAAGGCATGAGCGCGGGCCGCCGGCGCAGGGAGCGACGTCGCAGGCGCGCCGGGTGACCTGGGAATCACCGCCCGGCACCAGTCGTGGTGCCGGGCGTTTCGTTTTCAGGGCCTGCGGCGCGGCTTCGAACGCAGCCAGGGAGACGAGATAGAACGATGGCGTTGATCGCACCACTGGCCCAGGGCGACGGCCTGACGATCGAGGCCTTCCTCTTCATTCTGGTCGCCATCCTCGGATCGGCGAAGCTGCTGGGCGAGCTGGCGGAGCGAATCGGGCAGCCCGCGGTGCTGGGCGAGCTCGTCGCGGGTGTGCTGCTGGGTCGGTCGCTCCTGGGGATCGTCGATCCGAGCGAGGAGGTGATCCACCTCCTGGCCGAGGTCGGCGTCATCCTGCTGTTGTTCGAGATCGGCCTCGAGACGGACCTGAGACGCCTGCTGAAGGTCGGGGCGGCGTCGTCGCTGGTGGCGGTCGTGGGCGTGGCGGCGCCGTTCGTCCTTGGATACCTGTCCGCCTCCTACATGGGGCTGTCAGACCTCCAGGCGGCCGTGACCGGAGCCGCGCTGACCGCGACTTCCGTGGGGATCACCGCCCGCGTCCTGTCCGACCTCGGGCGGCTCCAGGAGCCCGAGAGCCAGATCGTACTGGGCGCGGCGGTCATCGACGACGTGATCGGTCTGATCATCCTCGCGGTGGTCGCGCAGCTCGTGGCCGGCGCCGAGGTCACGGCGGGGAGCGTTGCCCTGACGACGGCGCTGGCGTTCGGGTTCCTCGGCATCACCCTCCTGGTCGGCCGGCTGGTGATCCCGCCCATCTTCCGATGGCTGGAGAAGCTGGGGCGGAGCAGCACGCTCGGGACGATGGCGCTGCTGCTGGCCTTCGTGACGGCCTACCTCGCCGACGCCGCCGGGTCCGCCCTGATCGTCGGGGCATTCGCGGCGGGCCTGATCCTCGCGCCCACCCCGCAGGCCAAGCCGATCCAGCGCGGCGTGGTGAGCCTCGGGCAGTTCTTCGTGCCGATCTTCTTCGTCTCCGTGGGCGCGGCCGTCGAGGTGCAGAGCTTCCTGCAGCCAGGCGTCCTGGCGATCGGGCTGACGCTGATCGCCGTTGCCGTCGTCGGCAAGGTCGCCGCCGGCTACGCGCCGGTGTGGTTCAGGGGCAAGAAGATCGTGATCGGCGTGGGAATGGTTCCGCGGGGCGAGGTGGGGCTGATCTTCGCGCAGATGGGGCTGACAGCGGGCGTGCTGGATGCCGGGTTGTTCAGCGCGCTGACGCTGATGGTCATGGTCACCACGTTCATCGCGCCGCCGCTCCTCAAAGCCCTGTTCCCCGAGCGGGCGCCGGCCGGCCCGCCGCCGGGCGGTGTGGCGGAGATGACCACAGAGGTGTAGGCGGCGGTGGGACGACGCGCGCTGTCCGGGGGGCAGCGGCCGGAGGCCCGGCCTCTGCTGGGCTGGACCGTGGTGGTCACGCGGGCCGCAGCCCAGGCCGGCGACCTCGCGCGGCTGCTCAACGATCGCGGCGCGTCGGTCCGGGAGGTGCCGTTGATCCGGCTGGAACCGCCAGATGACGACGCGCCCCTCCGTGCCGCCGTCGGCAGCCTGGGCTCCTTCGACTGGGTCGTCTTCACCTCGGCCAACGGCGTCGAGTGGTTCTGGGCCACCCTCGAGCGGGAATCCCTGGACGCCAGCGCTTTCGGCGCGGCTCGGATCGCGTGCATCGGGCCGGGGACCGCTGCGGCCCTGGCCCGCCGGGGCATCCGGCCCGACCTGGTGCCCGACGCCCACGTCGCCGAGGCCCTGCTCGAAGCGCTGGAGCAGGCCGGCGAGCTGTCCGGCACGCGGATCCTGCTGCCCCGGGCCGCGGGGCGGCCGGTCCTGCCGGACGGCCTCCGCGCCCGCGGGGCCGAGGTCGTCGAGGTCGAGGCGTACCGCACCGTGCCGGAAACCGCCCGCGCGGCCGAATTGCGGTCCTGGCTCGCCGCAGACGCGATCGATGCCCTGACCTTCACGTCTCCGTCCACCGTCGTCACCTTCGTGGACTCCGTGGGAGCCGAAACGGGAAGGGCGCTCGTCGCGGTCATCGGGCCGGTCACGGCAGATGCCGCCCGAACGGCGGGCCTGCCTGTACACATCGAGGCAACGGACCACACCATGCTCGGCCTGGCCGAGGCGCTCGCCCGTCATGCTCTCCAGGAGCGGCGGGGCGGCGGAAGGGTATGAAATCTGCTATGCCGCTCTCGCCCCGGCGGCCGCGTCTCGCCGGCCACGGCGGGCGCTCTCCAGGTGGGCAGCCGCACGGGAGATGGTCTCTCCCGGCCATGATGGCGGCCCGGTTCCAGCTCACAGAGGGATGAATCGATGAGTGATGGCAATGTGATGGCGATCGGCTCGATTCTCCGGAAAATCGAGACCCGCGAGGCCGTATGTGGCATTATGGGGCTGGGTTACGTGGGTCTACCGCTCGCCGTCGAGGTGGCGCGGGCGGGGTTCCGCGTTCTGGGTTTCGATGTATCGGAGTCGATTGTCAAGAATGTGAATGCAGGCAGGTCGCACATCCAGGACGTGCCGTCGGAAGTGCTGGCGGAGCAGGTCGGAGCCGGGCGACTGGAGGCCACGGCGGACATGAGCCGGCTGGCGGAGTGCGACGCGGTGCTGATCTGCGTGCCGACTCCCCTGTCCAAGACGCGTGATCCCGATGTGAGCTATGTGGTCGCGGCGACCGAGGCTGTTGCGAGGACGCTACGACGCGGGCAGCTCGTGGTGCTGGAGTCGACGACGTACCCCGGAACGACGCGCGAGCTGATGCTGCCGAAGCTGGAGGGCCGCGGGCTCCGGGTAGGGGAGGACTTCTTCCTTTGCTTCAGCCCGGAACGCGTGGACCCGGGGAACCAGCAGTGGGGGGTGAAGACGACGCCGAAGGTGATCGGCGGGATCACGCCGGCGTGCCTGGAGGTGGGGAAGGCGCTGTACGGGCAGGTGATCGACCGGGTCGTGCCGGTGAGCTCCACGGAGGCGGCGGAGCTGACCAAGCTGCTGGAGAACACGTTCCGTACGGTGAACATCGCGCTGGTCAACGAGATGGCGCAGGTTGCCGACCGGCTGGGGGTGGACGTGTGGGAGGTGATCGACGCGGCGGCGACGAAGCCGTTCGGTTTCATGAAGTTCGTCCCGGGCCCCGGGATCGGCGGGCACTGCATTCCGCTGGATCCGCATTACCTGATGTGGAAGATGAAGACGCTGCACTACAAGACGCGCTTCATCGAGCTGGCGGACGAGATCAACGCGGAGATGCCGTCGTACGTGGTGGCGAAGGTGCAGGACGCGCTGAACGGGGTGAGCAAGGCGCTGCGGGGGAGCCGCGTCCTCGTGCTCGGGGTGGCGTACAAGCGGGACATCGATGACATCCGGGAGAGCCCGGCGCTGGACGTGATCCGCCTCCTGGAGGAGAAGGGAGCGGAGGTCTCGTACCACGATCCCCACGTGAGCGAGTTCAGCCACGAGGGTGTGGTGCGGCGTGGGATCGATCTGACGGACGAAGCGTTGTCCGAGGCGGACATCGTGGTGATCACGACCGATCACACCGCGGTGGATTACGAACGCGTCGTGCGGCAGGCGCGGCTCGTGCTGGACACGCGGAACGCGACGCGCGGGATTGCTGCGCAGAACGTGGTGGGGCTGAGCGGCCCGATGGCAGTGCGGCCCGTGGAAGGGGCGGTGCTGGTGGCGGCCGGCGACTGAGGACGCCCTCCGCGCGGCCGGGGCCGCAGTCCGAGCTCGGAGACTCGAGGCTGCGGCCCGGGTACGCGGATCTGCTCAGGACCTGCGAGAGCGTCTGAACTCGCCGTATGCGCGGCGGAACTCGGCCAGGGGGTCGCGGAGGTCTGCATTTCCCGCATCGGCGCCATCTGCGGCGTGGCCTTGCGGCCGTCGATGCTCCGGGAACGCGGAGGCGAGCCCCGTCGGCGCGTGGAGGGACCGCCGGGGTCCAGCCGAGGCCGCGAGCGGCTGCGGGCGACTGAGGAGTGAAGGCCCACGGGCATCGTCCGCCGTCGTCGCGGTCTGCAGCGCGACGGTGGCGGCCGGCTTCGCCGGCTCGCTCGGCTGACCGGCAGAGGGCCGGACGATCAACTCGAGGACGATGCGGACGCGCTCCCCGGGACTCACCTCGACCGGCACTTCCACGGTACGCTCACCATTCTGGAACACCGCGCGGCGACGGCGCCGGCGCCGGCGCACGGTGCGGGGCGGAGCCGCCCTCGACGAAGGCGCCCCGCCATTGACGGTGAGCTCGGAGACGGGGACGCCGTACGCCTCTGCGAGGCGCTTCAGTGTCTTGCTGTAGGGCTGGCGGACGCCCTCCTCGTACATGCGGATGCGCTGCTCGGGAATCTGGGCGCGGGCAGCGGCTTCGGCGAGGGACATCGTACCCCTGAGCTGGCGCAGCTTGACCGGGAGCGATTCGGGGGACATGCACACGGCTCCTTCGCTGGCAGTCGTCGTTTTCGAGGATATTGGAGAGGTGATGCATTAAACGTGCCGGGAGCCGCGGTTGTTCCGCGGCCGGGCGCGTGGCGCGCCCGGCGCGGGGCGGGAAATTCGGCGGGTTTCAGAGCGTGCGCGCGACGGCTCCTTCCTTTTCGACCAGGCGCTGGAAGTACGGGATCGTCCGCTTGAGGCCCTCTTCGAGGGACACACGCGGCTCCCAGCCGAGCACGGTGCGAGCGCGCGTGATGTCGGGCCTGCGGACCTTGGGGTCGTCCGTGGGAAGGGGCCGGAATTCGATCTGCGAGCTGCTGCCGGTGAGCGCGATGATGCGATTCGCGAGCTCGAGGATCGTGAACTCGTCGGGGTTGCCGATGTTGACGGGGTTCACCTCGTCGGAGTGGAAGAGGCGGTAGATGCCCTCGACCTCGTCCTCGACGTAGCAGAAGGAGCGGGTCTGCGCCCCATCGCCGTAGACGGTGATCGGCTCGCCGCGCAGCGCCTGCACGATGAAGTTGGAAACGACCCGGCCGTCGTTGGGCCTCATGCGGGGCCCGTAGGTGTTGAAGATGCGGACGATCCGCGTGTCGAGGCCGTGATAGCGGTGGTAGGCCATGACCAGGGCCTCGGCGAACCGCTTGGCCTCGTCGTACACGCCGCGCGGGCCGATGGGGTTGACGTTGCCCCAATAGGACTCGGGTTGGGGGTGGACCTCGGGGTCGCCATAGACCTCGGAGGTGGACGCGAGCAAGTAGCGCGCGTTCTTCGCCTTTGCGAGACCGAGCGTCTTGTGGGTGCCGAGGCTCCCCACCTTCAACGTCTGGATGGGGAGCTCGAGGTAGTCCACCGGGCTCGCCGGACTCGCGAAGTGGAGCACCCCATCCAGCGGCCCCTCGACGTAGACGAACTCGGTGACGTCATGCTTGATGAACCGGAACCGCGGATGGCCCATGAGGTGGGCGAGGTTGTCCGGGATGCCGGTGATGAAGCTGTCCATGGCGATCACCTCGTGGCCGTCGGCGATGAACCGGTCACAGAGGTGCGAGCCGAGGAATCCGGCGGCGCCGGTGATCAGTACGCGCATATCCGTGTTCGTTGCATCGAGTGGAACGGGTCCGCAGACGTCCTACCCCAAAGGCGGAGCGGCTTTCCCCGGGGGGCGTGGGATCCGCAGCGAGCGGCCGCCGGGGCGTCGATCGTCGGCGCGGGCAAGAACGATGCCGGTGCCATGCGGCGCAGAGCGCGGGTCCTCACCGGCCGTGCACCGTCAGCAGCCATTCGACGAAGCGGGGGATGCCCACTTCGACGGGGACGCTCGGTCGGTAGCCGAGCAGGCGGGCGGCCTTGGAGACGTCGGCGCAGGTGCGCAGCACATCGCCGGGCTGCGCGGGTGCGGGCTCGATCCGCGGTTCGACGCCCAGCGCCTCTCCGATGAGGTCGATGAGGCGGCGGACGGACGTGGTGCGGCTCTCGCCGAGGTTGATGATCTTGAACTCCGGGTCCACGCGGCCGGTCCGTTCGACTGCGGCGACGACGCCATCGATGATGTCATCGATCCAGGTGTAGTCGCGCTCGGCAGACCCGTCGCCGAACATCGGCACCGGCTGCCCGTTCAACATCAGCGTGGCGAACTTCCGGATGGCGAGGTCCGGGCGCTGGCGGGGGCCGTAGACCGTGAAGAAACGCAAGGCGATGATGCGCATGCCGTAGAGGTGCGCATACGTGTGGCAGAGGACTTCGCCTGCCCGCTTGGTCGCCGCGTAGGGAGAGACGGGGCGATCGGCCGGGTCGTCCTCGGAGAACGGGATATCCACCCGGTTTCCGTACACGGAGGACGAGGATCCGAACACGAAGCGCTGGATCCCGCGCTGGCGCGCGAACTCGAGCAGCACCTGCGTGGCCATGACGTTGGCGCGGGCGTAGCCCACGGGGTCGCGGAGGGACGGGCGCACGCCCGCTTTGGCCGCGAGGTGGACGATGGCGTCGATCCGCTCGTCCGCGAGCGCCTCCTCGACCTGCCGGGGTTCGGCGCAGTCTGCCTCGACCAGCCGGAACGCCGGGCTCGCGAGCGCGGCGGCGAGGTTGCGGCGTTTTTCGTCCGGCGAGTAAAAGGGGTCGAAGTTGTCCAGCGCGATCACCCGGTGCCCCTGGCCGAGGAGGCGCTCGACGAGGTGACTGCCAATGAAGCCGGCGCCGCCCGTGACCAGGATGCACTGGGGAACCGCGGGTGTAGACGGTGACGGCAAGGCGTGCTCCTGTCGCGCTGGTGAACGGGCCCTGGGGCGCGCCAGTGGAGGCGGGGCCGCCCTCATTCTAGTGATCGGCGGCGTGGCGGTAAAGGCGCCTGGACGTTGGATTTGCTAGGGAGCGGCGCCGGGCGGTATCTTTGCGCCGCGGGCGCCACGCGGGCGCCGCGACCGGCACGCTGGAAGAGCAGGATTCATGACCGTTCCGCTTCTGGATCTCAGGGCACAATACCATTCGATTCGTGCAGAGATCGATGCCGCCATTGCGGCCGTCGTCGAGTCTCAGCGTTTCATCCTCGGCCCGGTCGTCGAGCGGTTCGAGGCCGAGGCCGCGGAGTACCTCGGCGTGCCGCACGCGGTGGCGTGCGCGAGCGGGACGGATGCGCTGCTGCTCGTGCTGAAGGCGCTGGAGCTGGAGCCGGGCGACGAGGTGATCGTCCCGGCGTTCACGTTTTTCGCGAGCGCTGGCGCGATCTGGAACGCGGGGTTGCGCCCGGTTTTCGCGGACATCGATCCGGCGACGTTCAACGTGGATCCTGCGTCGGTGCGGTCGGTGATCACGGATCGCACGCGGGCGATCATGGCGGTGCATCTGTTCGGGCAGATGGCGGACATGCCCGCGCTGGAGGCGATCGCGCGGGAGTACGGGCTTGCGCTGATCGAGGATGCGGCGCAAGCGTTCGGTGCGCGCCAGCATCAGGACGGGACGTGGCGGATGGCGGGGACGGTGGGCACGGCGGGCTGCTTCTCGTTTTTCCCGACCAAGAACCTGGGCGGATTCGGCGACGGTGGGATGGTCGTGACGCGGGACGCTGCGCTGGCCGAGCGCGTGCGAAAGCTGAGGACGCACGGCGGGCGCGAGATGTACCATCACGAGATCGTGGGCACCAACTCGCGCCTGGACGCGTTGCAAGCGGCCGTGCTGTCGGCGAAGCTGCCGCACCTGCGGCGCTGGTCGGAGGGGCGCAGGGCGAACGCGGCCGCCTACGACGCGGCGTTTGCCGATGTCGCGGAAGTCATCACGCCGTCCGTGCTCGACGTGAACGAGCCGATCTTCAACCAGTACACCCTTCGGGTGCAGGATCGGGACGGGCTCAAGGCGCATCTGGACAGGCAGGGCATCGGGAACGGGATCTACTACCCGGTGGCGCTGCATCTCCAGCCGTGCTTCGCCGCGCTCGGGTACCGGGCCGGTGACCTGATGGAGAGCGAGCGGGCGACGCGGGAGGTGTTGAGCCTGCCCGTGTTCGCCGAGCTGACTGCAGACCAGCAGGGCCAGGTGGTGGAAGCGGTTCGCAGTTACTACGGACGGGGCCGCGCCTGAGCGGCGTTGCCCCGTGCCGCCGGTCCAGCGCCGCATGCGTCGGCCGGTCGCGTGTGGACGGGGCAAAGTGCGGCATCACACTTGCAGACGGGATCGCCCCCGCGCCCGGTCGGCGCGGGGTACATGCGAACGCTCGAGAGGGATGACCCATGCATGTCGCGGTGATCGGAACCGGTTACGTGGGACTGGTGGTCGGGGCCTGTCTGGCCGAGACGGGCAACGATGTCATCTGTGCGGACATCGATGAAGACAAGATCAATCGCCTGAGCGTGGGTGAAATCCCGATCTACGAGCCGGGGCTCGAGCCGCTGGTCCGCCGGAACCTGGATGAGGGGAGGCTGCGCTTCACGACGGACGTGGGGTTCGCGGTCCGGGAATCGGAGATCATTTTCATTGCCGTGGGCACGCCGCCGGACGAGGATGGGTCGGCCGACCTCAAGCACGTGCTGAAGGTCGCCGAGACCATCGGCCGGAACATGAACGGCGAGAAGATCGTGGTGACGAAGAGCACGGTGCCGGTGGGCACCGCGGCGCGGGTGCGGGCGGAGATCGAGAAGCACTCGAAGTATCCGGTGCACGTTTGCTCGAACCCGGAGTTCCTGAAGGAGGGAGCGGCGGTCGACGACTTCATGAAGCCGGACCGCGTGGTGGTGGGTGTGGACTCCGAGTACGCGCGGAAGGCGCTCGAGGAGCTGTACGCGCCGTTCGTGCGGACGGGAAATCCGATGCTGTTCATGAGCATCCAGTCGGCGGAGATCACGAAGTACGCGGCGAACGCGATGCTCGCGACGCGGATCTCGTTCATGAACATGGTGGCGCGGCTGTGCGCGGAGGTCGGGGCCGATGTGGACGAGGTGCGGCGAGGGATGGGCACCGACTCGCGCATTGGTCCCGCGTTCCTGTTCGCCGGATGCGGCTACGGCGGGAGCTGCTTCCCGAAGGACGTCCGGGCGCTGGTGCGCACGCTGGGCGACTACGGCGTGGACGCATCGATCCTCGAAGCGGTGGAACGGGTGAACGACGCGCAGAAGCGCTACCTGCTGGAGGTGGTGGAACAACGCTTCGGCGGGAAGCAGCTGGCCGGGCTGACCTTCGGGGTGTGGGGGCTCAGCTTCAAGCCCGAGACGGACGACATGCGCGAGGCGCCGGCGATCGTCGTGGTGGAAGGGCTCCTGGAGCGAGGCGCGCGGGTCCAGGTCCACGATCCGCAGGCGCTGGAGGTGGCGAAGCGGCACTTCGGCGACCGGGTGACGTACTGCGAGCACAATTACGACGCGTTGACGGACGCCGACGCGCTGCTGATCATCACCGAATGGAAGCCTTACCGGCGGCCGGACTTCCAGAAGATGAAGGGACTCATGCGGCAGCCGATCATCTTCGACGGCCGCAACCTGTTCAAGCCGGAGCGGATGCGGGAGCTCGGCTTCGAGTACGTCAGCATCGGGCGGCCGCGGGTGGTTCCGGCCGCGACGCGCGCGATCGCCGCGACGTGAAGGCCGGCAGGCCAGCGCAGCATTCCGCGCGAGGCGGCGCGATGTTGCCGGCCTGGGTACGGGACCGGGCGGCCGTGGCGGCGACGTCCGGCAAGGGTTAACTTTTCGGTATGGATCCGCGTATCGAAGAACTGATCCGGGAAGGTCGGGAGGCCTACGACCGCCGCGATTACAGCGCGGCTCTCGCGCGCTTCGCGGAGGTGCTGGAATTGCGGCCCGGCTACGCGGACATCCGCAACTACGCCGGCGTCTGCCTGAGTCTCCTGGGGCAGCCCGAGGCGGCGCTGGCCGAGTTCGAGCAAGCGGTCGCGCTGAACGAGGGCTACATCGAGGCGCAGCTCAACCGCGCGATCACACTGAACGAGCTGGGCCGCTACGAGGAGGCGCAGCAGGCGTTCGAGCGTGCGGGCGAGCAAGAGGCGCGTGCGGCGGGCCGCTTCCCGTCCGCGATCTCCAGCCGGCTGGCCAACGCGCATGCGGCGGTGGGAGAGCTGTACCTCCAGGCGGGGGCGCCGGAGGAGGCGGCGGCGCAGTTCCGGGCGGCCGTGGCCCTGCGGCCGCAGTTCCTCGACATTCGCAACCGCCTCGCCCAGACGCTGATCGAGCTCGGGGACCTGAATGGCGCCGAGGCGGAGCTGGGGGCCGTGCTCGAGCGGAACCCGAGATTCGTGGCGGCGCGGTTGAACCTGGGCCTGGTGCATTTCCGGCGCGGCGACCTGGAGAAGGCGGCGGAGGAGTGGGAGCGGTGCCGCGAGCTGGATGCGACCAACGCGCAGGTCCGTTCCTACCTCGCCCTGCTCGATCGCCGCGCCGTCGCCCACGATTCGACCGATTGATGATGGAGATCAGGCCGCTGCCGGAGGCGGCGCGGGGGCCGCGACCGCCCGGTGCCGAGCCGGCGCTGCGGGGGCGTTCCTACCGGCGTGCCGGAGAACGCCGCGCGGGCGCACAACGGCCGGGCGCGCGCCGTGTCCTCGCGAGGGGATGGTGCGTGTTGGCGTGCGCCCTCGTGCTCGTGGGGTGTCGGGATGGAGAGGACGCGATGGCACGGGGCGACCGCCTGTGGGCCGATTCCGCCTACGCGGCGGCGCTGGCGGAGTACAGGCTGGCCCGCCGGCAGGATCCGGGCGACGAGTCCGTCCTGTTGCGCGTGGCGCATAGCTACGCGACAGCGGGGCAGATGGAAGAGGCCCGCGAGGTGTACGGCGAGCTGCTCGCCCGGGACTCGAGGCACACGGACCAGGCGGTGTTCGACTACGTCCGGCTCGCCCGGAGGGCGTTCCAGCGCGGCGACCGGTACGGGATGGCGGTCGCCGTCGAGGCGGCGCTCGGGCTGCGCCCGCAGATCGGGCTGGGCGACCTCGCGGCGCCGCTGGCGCGGTATTACGCCGAGAACGGCGAGCCGGCGCGCGCGCTTCCGCTGTACGAGCGGGCGCTGGCCGTGGCGGCGCCGGATTCGGCGGCGGAGCTCCTCTACGAGATCGGCCGGATCGAGGAGGCGCTGGGCCAGTGCCGTGAAGCGATCGGCTCGTTCAGCGCGTACCGTCAGCGTCGACCCACGGGGCCGAGGGTCGGGGAGGCGCGGTGGCACACGGGGAGCTGCGCGCTGACGCTGGCCCGGCAGGCGCACAGGGACGGAAAACCGCTGGAGGCGCTGGAGCACCTGGATCTCGTGCTCGAGCTCGGTGTCCCGGAGAACGTGCAGGACCAGGCATGGTTCGAGCGGGGTGAGATCCTGTTCGCGCTCGGGCGCTTCGATGAGGCGCTGGCCGCGTACAGGCGTGTGCTGGACCTCACGCCGACGCGGACCGGCCAGCTCGTCGAGCGGGCGCAGCGGCGCATCGACCAGATCCGTTTCGGGACCTGAGGATTGGCCCGACGCGCCATGGCGCTGTCCCGGCAGGTGCACGATCCTTGAAACCCGATTGTCGCGGGGAGTGTAGCAGAGGCCGATGTCGGGAACTTGGATTTCGAACCGGGTGCTCCTGCCGATGCTGGTGGCGGGGTTGGCGGCGTGCGCGTCATCGGGGCCACCGATCAATACGGTGGGCCCGACCGAGCTGTTCGAGCGAGGGATGGCGGCGTACGAGGCGCGGAAGTGGACGGAAGCGATCCGCGCCTTCGAGCGGATCACGTTCGAGTACCCGACGCATCCGCGCATCCAGGAGGTGCGCTTCCGCCTGGCGGACTCGTACTTCGGACGGAAGGAGTACGTGACCGCGGCGAGCGAGTTCGTGCGCCTCGCGACGGACTATCCGACCGGGAGCTGGGCGGATGACGCCCGCTACAAGGCGTGCGAGGCGTATTACAAGCTCTCGCCGAAGCCCGCGCTCGACCAGGAATACACTCGTGCGGCGATCGACCACTGCCAATCGCTGGCGACCTACTATCCGACGAGCGAGTTCGCGCCGCTGGCCGAGGAGAAGGTGGCGGAGCTGCGGAACAAGCTTGCGGTGAAGGTCCTGGAGAACGCGGAGTTCTACTACCAGCGCAAGGCGTACGACCCGGCGATCCTGTACCTCGAGGACCTGCTGCGGGAATACCCCGGCACGTCGGTGGTGCCGAAGGCGCTGTTGCGGCTCGTGGAGATCTACACCCGGATCGGGTACGAGGAGGAGGCGGAGGCGGCAAAGCAGCGGCTGCTGGAGGAGTACCCGAACACGGCTGAAGCGCGGCAGGCGGAAGCGATCTCGCTCGCCAGGGTCCCGTGAGGATCGGGGTACTCGGAGGGACGTTCGATCCCCCCCACATCGGCCATCTGATCGTCGCCCAGGATGCGTGGAGCGCCCTGGGGCTGGATCGGGTGTTGTTCGTGCCGGCGGCGGTGCCGCCGCACAAGAGAGGGCGGGTCCAAACCCCCGCGGAGGTGCGGTTGGCGATGGTCGAGGCCGCGTGCGCCAACGATCCGCGCTTCGAGGCGAGCGACCTGGAGATCCGGCGCGGCGGGACGTCGTACACGGTCGACACGCTGCGAGCCCTGAAGGAGCGCGACCCGCAGGGCGCGCTCTTTTTTCTTCTGGGCGCCGATCAGTTCCGGGATATTCATACATGGCGATCGCCGGAGGAGCTGGCGCGCCTGGCGGAGCTGGTCGCGCTGTCGCGCCCCGGGTACCCGAACGTGGAGCCAGCGATCCGGCTTCCGTACCGGCGGCTGGATGTGACGTGCGTGGACATCTCGGCGACCGAGATCCGCAGGCGTGTCGCGGCGGGGGAGCCGATTCGCTACCTGGTGCCGGAAGCGGTCGAGGCGATCATCCGTGCGCACGGGCTGTACAGGGCGGCCGGTGCGTCGGGCGAGTCGGCGTGACCGGCGCGCCGGCTGCTTCGTGGCAGCGGCAGCGCCGCCCGGCGCGCGGCGGGATCGCCGGACCGGGGGTGCCCGGACGGGGTATGAAAACGGAATGCGGTGACTTCCATCCGTAGACTGTCGGAAATCCAATGTTGAAGACCCTGGTAGGCCGGCTTTTCGGGACGCGGCACGAGCGCGAGGTCAAGAGGCTGCAGCCGCTGGTCGACGAGATCAACGAGATCGCGGAGCGGCTCGCGTCGCTTTCCGAGGAAGAGCTGCGGGGGCAGACGGAGAAGCTGCGCGGCATCGTCCGTTCCCGGACGCAAGCACTGGAGACGGAGCTCGCGGAGCTGCGCGAAAAGAAGCGGCAGGCAGCGGATGCGGGCGAGCGTGAGCGCCTGACGCTCGAGATGCGTCGGGTCGAAGACACGCTCAAGGCGGAGCTCCAGGCGGTGCTGGACGAGATCCTGCCCGAGGCCTACGCGACGGTGAAGGAGGCCTGCCGGCGCCTGCTCGGGACGGAGATCGTGGTCACCGGTGTCCCGATGGTCTGGGACATGGTGCCGTACGACGTGCAGTTGATCGGCGCCATCGCGCTGCACCAGGGCAAGGTGGCGGAGATGGCGACGGGTGAGGGCAAGACGCTCGTCGCGACCATGCCGCTGTACCTGAACGCGCTGGCGGGCCGGGGCGTGCACCTGGTGACGGTCAACTCGTACCTCGCCCAGCGTGACGCGGAATGGATGGGCACCGTCTACCGGTACCTCGGGCTGACGGTGGACTGCATCGACCTGCACGAGCCGGGCAGCCCTGCGCGGCGGCAGGCCTACCTCGCGGACATCACCTACGGGACGAACAACGAGTTCGGCTTCGACTACCTGCGCGACAACATG
>Ga0207873_1001635_pt1 | contig 20664 bp, 14 predicted proteins | sample BGWIniCompost_FD_187373 | JGI IMG/M metagenome (GOLD analysis project Ga0207873, IMG submission 187373) | Cellulose adapted compost microbial communities from Newby Island Compost Facility, Milpitas, CA, USA - BGW Initial Compost (SPAdes)... ...
TGCTTGCTGATATTTCTGAAGCTGATTTACTTGTAAATAAAAACCTTGATAAAATAAATGTCGCTGAGTATAATAAATTAAAGAACAGCATTTTATTTACTAATCCTACAAGTATTTTAAATTCTTACTGGAATGAATACAAAAATTTAGGAACACAAATATATAATGAAGTTGGACCTGGAGGTAAATGGTATTCAGACTGGTCGCCTTACCATGCAAATTCAATGGCTTGGGGTGTTTATTCTTCCTTGAATAATTTGCTTCCTGCAATTTATACTTCAAACCAAAATGTTGCTGTTTATGATGCTTATTTTGAAGTTAATGGAAATAGAATCATAGGTCCACAACAACCACAAGTTTTCAATAACAATCCTAATGTAAAAATTGTAGTAGAACTTTATAATACTTCTAATGTATCTTCACAAAGCGTTACTTTAAGAGTAAAAAAAGATCACAGCTCATCAAATTATTCTTCGGATGTTCTTAAAAATTCAATTTCCTTTACATTAGACCACGATCCATTAACATATAATACAACCGGGAGAAAAAAAGTAGAACTTCAATTTCCAGTTAGTCTTGCCGATCTTAGTGGTTTCAAAGGATATTATTTTGAGTTAGTAGATAATGCAAATAATAAAGTAATGTTCACGTCATCTTTTGAGCAATACCAAGAACAGTTGGTTTTAACTCCTAATTATACAAGACTCTACGGAACCTATGAAGAAGGGAAATGGCCTGTCTCACTTGGTTTAGTACAAAGTGTTGCAACAGTAAATTTAACAACGCCTGAATTTCCTGAAGGTGGAGGATCTGGCAGTTCTTATAAAATTAATGGCATTACCCAGAGTTCAATAATAGGTTATGTTGATGACTATATAAATTTAGAGGCTGTAACACCGGCTGGTTATATTTTCTATAAGTGGTCTGATGGTAATACTAAAAATCCAAGAACATATAGAATTCCGTCTTCAACCATTAATTTACATGCTATATATAAAGGAATTAATCTTTCCAATAATCAAAATGCATACTCCAATAATAGCCAGAGAAAATTTGTAAAAACTTCTAACGGCGATCTTCACTATGTATATTCAAGTCTTGGTCATATATGGTATGAGAGAAGTACTGATGGAGGGAACACCTGGACAATCGCTAACGGTGGAAATTATCTTGACAATGGGGAAGGAAAACTACCTTCAATTGATGAGAATGGGTATGATAATTTTGTAGTTATTGCCTATCAGGAAAGGAATGGGAATAATTTTGGAATAAAAATAAAAATATTTGAAAATGGAATTCAAAAAGGAGAAGAGCATATTTATTCTGTAGGTCAAAGTTATGACTTCAATGCTAACCCTGGTGTGGCATATACTAACAGTACATCAGGTAATGATAAATTTATTGTGATATTTCAGACCAATCAAGGTTTATATTATAGATACGGACTTATTAATATTGATGAAGAAGTTATTTGGCCTGAACCTCCTCAGGATGGAATAATAAATGGAACTAATCAACACTCAACTAATCCAACAATCGCTGCCAAAAAAAATGTTGGCGCCCAGGGAGATTTCTATTTAGCCTGGCAGCAGTATGATACTCAGATTCTTTATAAACAAATTCATTTTATTAATAATGAAATTACCAGCGATCCAACTCCCGCTCTATATTCCTACAACAGTGGATTTACAAAGAACTATTCTCCTTCAATAAGTCTGGCAGGCGGATCAAATCCGGTAGTAAGCTGGGTGGGGCACAATGGCTCTGTATCAGAAAAGATGGTATTGAAAGGAAACGGCGGCGAGCCGCTGGAAGAAACAAAAATTGTTGTTAAAAGAGGTACTAGCGGGAATTTTTTTGTTGCGGGAAATAATGTTAATAATGTTAATAATAACTCCACAACAGCAGGCGGAGAAAATACAGTTGTTACCTGGAGCGAAAATAATCCGGCTGTATCTAAATGGGTAAAAAGAACCGGAACTAGTTTCAGCCCTACAGTTAGCCTCAGCAATTCGGGTATTCAATCGCAGGTTTCAAATGGTACAAATTATTCAGGGATGAAAGCAATGGTTTTTAATAATCAGACCACTCCCTTTAATTTTAAACTAGCCACTTCAGATTTCAGCCAAAATTTTGATATTGAAGTTGACAAAATAACTACTGATGGAAATTATTTGACATACGGAAGAACAGGAATAACAGGGAAAAATGGTGTTCAGTTTATTTTTAATGTTGGTGATATAATTCTTGCCGATACAAATGTTCAGTTCATTGATATACCTGATACTTTAGTTTATACAAGCACAGAAGAATTGAATGAAGTTACAAGATCGTTGGATTTTCATTTAACTAATCAATCTCAATTATATTTTACTAATTATTATTATGTAGTAAATCCAGAACTTGCAGACAGTGTACTCACAAGTACTGATGAGGTTTCATTCAGGGTTGAATTAGTTAATTCGAATAACAATGAAGTTGTTGGGACTTTTGATAATATAACTTACACAAAAAATAATCTTGAAAATTACGACAATATAAGTTACCAGGTTGATTGTTCAGGAATTCAGACAGGAAATTATTTTATAAGACTTGTAACTAATGTTTCAGGTGAAGCAAGTTATAACCTTGCAAATGTTCAGAACGATAACCCTGAATTAGAAAAAAAACATTACAATCAGGTTAACTTTACAGGCAGCGAACTTCCCGTTACTTATGAATTGTTCCAGAACTTCCCTAATCCATTTAATCCTACAACAAGTATCAGATATCAGGTTCCTGAAGATGGGATTGTTTCATTAAAGATTTATGACATTCTTGGGAAAGAAGTAACCACACTGGTAAATGAACAGAAAGCTGTTGGAAAATATCAACTGAATTTTGATGCAACTGATCTTGCAAGCGGTGTTTACATTTACAGGATACAGGTTAATGACTTTGTTTCTGCTAAGAAGATGATGCTTGTTAAATAAATATTTATAGAAAAAACCTTTCTAAATCTCCCCCTGTCCGGGGGAGATTCTTTCTTTAGGCTCAATACCAGATATGAAATTGTATTACAGCCGAATCATTATCTACACTTGGTTCTTCCATTTGTATTCTGTACTGGGGTCTTATTTCAATAAAGCTGTATGGGAATATTTCAAAACCAATCACTACTCTTGTCAGTTCATCCTCTTCAACATCTGTTACAGGATCAAACCTGTCTAACCTTACTACTGCTTCAAGTCCTTTTATTATTCTGTAAGCAGCTTCAATCATTAATGCAGATGTCTCAGTATCAATTGCCGCATAATCACTTGCCATATCATATTCACCCATCAAAGTAAAATTGCCGATTCCAAATCCTGCATAACCGCCGTACATATTTACAACAGGCATAGTCGGACTTCTTCTGAATGTAGTATATGAAGCTCCCGCAAACATTGCTGCATCATCACCGATTGAAGGCTGCAGTTTTAAACTTGCTGTATAAACAGGGTCATCTCTGAAGAGCGGACCGGGAGGACTGCCGGCACTTAATGTTAAGAGTACAAATTCTTCTCCAAAATAAAAACCTGCTTCCACTCCGCTCTGCGTATGAAACGGATCATAAATTAATCCTGCAACTGAATTAGAAAGCAAACCCATATCACCACCCCTTGTGTAAGCTGTATGGTCATCGAGTCTTATTCCATAATTCGGCTGGAATACTCCGCCTTTAATGTAGCTGTTGTTGGGAAGAATATGTAAAACTCCGTAAGCTTCCCAGATTTGCTGAACAAAATCATAACGTGTAACTACATTAATATTTTCTGAAAGAGCAAGTCCTGTGTAGATGCTTCCCGACATTCTCTGGAAATCAATTCTTTTTCTGTCGGGTGTCATCATTAATAAAGTTTGCCCGCGCAGATCCATTCCAATCTGAATATTATCACCGATCCTGTTGCTCATTTTAAAATCATCTGAAGGAGAGATCATTGGTATAACATTTTTACCGAATGACCAGCCGCTTCGGTTTCTTAAAACTCCGCCGGTAGGATTAACATGACACCCCATACAGTCACCACCGCCTCCCCTTAGACTAAACCTTGGCAGTGCAGATAATTCTGAAAGGAAAAATAAGAAAAGGAAGGAGAGCAGAAGATATTTCATTTTCATAGCAACCTCTGTTGTTTAGTAATTCAAATTAAGAAATAATTTTTTATCCCGAAATGTTTAATTAAAACAAAGTTTTAGTAGATTATATAGGTAAAAAGTGTCAGAATCCAATAAGAATGTTATCCTTCTTTACTTTAATTTACATTGATTAACATTTTTATCTTTCATAGGTTTAAAGGCTTTTTTTAAGAGATAATGAAGAAAATTTTATTACTTGGCTCTACAGGGTCAATAGGAATTAATACTTTAGATGTAATTAGAAAACACCCTGATAAATTCTCAGTTTCTGCACTAACTATTAATACACGCATTGATCTTTTAATTCCTCAGATAGAAGAATTTAGTCCTGAACTCGTTGTTGTTGTAAACGAAAATGCTGCAGAAAATTTAAGAAATACTGCCGGCATTAATTGTAAAATTCTTTCAGGTGTTGAAGGATTAATTTATGCAGCTTCAAATTGTGAATATGATATTTTACTTGGTGCAATGGTTGGATTTGCAGGACTACTCCCGACAATTGAAGCTGTTAAGCGGGGGAAAAGAATTGCGCTGGCTAACAAGGAAACTCTTGTTGTAGCAGGGGAACTGGTTACTAATCTTGCAGAAAAAAATAATGCTGAAATAATTCCTGTTGATTCTGAACATAGTGCAATCTACCAATGCCTTGTCGGTGAAAAATTAAAAGAAGTTGAGAAGCTGATTCTTACTGCTTCAGGCGGACCTTTCCTGAACAAGAATAAAAAAGATTTTGAAACAGTTTCGGTTGAAGAAGCACTTGCACATCCAAACTGGAAAATGGGAAATAAAATTACAATTGATTCAGCATCTTTAATGAATAAAGGTCTTGAAGTAATTGAAGCACGCTGGCTGTTCAATATTCCGAAAGAGAAAATTGAAGTTGTAATTCATCCTCAATCAATAATTCATTCTATGGTAGAGTTTAAAGATTGCTCGGTAAAAGCGCAGCTTGGCATACCCGATATGCGTTTGCCCATTCAATATGCTCTTTCATTTCCCGATAGAATTGAAAATGATTTTGCAAAAACAGATTTTGCAAAAATAAAAGAGCTGACATTCTCAGAACCTGATCTTGAGAAATTCAGCTGTCTGAAGCTTGCTTATGAATCACTTGCTTTGGAAGGTACAGCCCCCTGCATTTTAAATGCAGCAAATGAAGTAGCTGTAGAAAAATTCTTAAGCGGTAAAATAAGCTTTAGTAAAATACCAGAGATTATTGATTATGCTCTTAACAATATTGAAAATCATAAGTCGCCTGATCTTGATACGATAATTCAGTGTGATAAAGAAACACGCGAGCTTGTAGGAAAATCTCTTTTAAGTAAATTTTCTTAAATTTCTTTTCGGCATTTATTTTGTCAATAAAAAATTTTTAAATTCAGATTACTATAGGAGTTCCCTTTTAGATGGATTATATAATTTATTTTGCTATTACAATCGGAATACTTGTTTTTGTACATGAGTTCGGACACTTTGCTGCTGCCAAATTATGCGGAATGAGAGCAGATGTTTTTGCAATTGGTTTTGGTAAGCGTCTGTTTGGATATAACAAATTAACCGGTTTTACTTTTGGAGAACTCCCCAAAGATTTTGATGGACAAGGAAATACAGATTACAGGCTTTGCCTTTTACCGCTCGGCGGTTATGTAAAAATAGCAGGTATGGTTGATGAAAGCATGGATGTTGAATTTGCCGATAAAGAACCGCAGCCTTATGAATTCCGTGCAAAACCCGCATGGATGAAAGTTATAGTAATTACAGCAGGCGTTATAATGAACCTGCTGCTTGCCTGGGCAATTTTCTGGGGAAGAAATTATTTTACAGAAAAACCTGTTACTAAGACCACCACTATTGGGTATGTTATTCCCAATAGTCCCGCCGATTCAATTGGTTTTATGAAAGGTGATAAAATACTTTCAATTAACGGAACCACTGTTAATAATTGGGAAGAGCTTAGCCAGGAATTATTCATTTCAACACTTGGTGAAGATCTTGTTCTTAAAGTTGAAAGAAATAATGAAATTGAAACTATATCATTCCCTCGTTCAAGAATTCCTGAAGAATCTGCAGAAAGATTTATTTTACCTGAAGGTTTGGGAAGACCTACAATTGCAGAAGTAATTGAAAATTCCCCCGCTGGAAAAGCCGGAATTAAAGCTGGTGATGTATTTCTTTTTGTAAACGGTACTGAAGTTTTTGCAGGAACCCAGGTAACAGAAATTATTCAGAGTAACAAAGAGCAACCGGTTAGTATTATAATTAAAAGAGATAGTGATACCTTAACTTCGGAAGTTATTCCCGGTGAAGATGGAATAATTGGTGTTCATATTACAAATCCTTTTACAGGAGAAGTAGAATATAAAAGTTTCGGTTTCTTTGAATCAGTTTATATGGGATGGACAGATATTGTTAAGATAACCAAACTTACATTCCGGATGCTTGGAAAAGTAATAACCGGCAACCTTGAGTTTGGTAAAGCATTTGGTGGTCCAGTTAAAATAGCGCAGTTTGCAGCACGCTCAGCAGATACAGGAATATTAAGCTTTTTATATTTCCTTGCTATGCTTAGTCTTAGTCTGGCAATAATAAATATACTGCCATTCCCTGTATTAGACGGCGGGCATCTTATTATAATTATAATTGAAGGAATAATGAAAAGAGAAATTCCCGTTAAAGTTAAAGTTGCAATACAAAATACGGGATTTGTACTTCTTCTTCTTTTAATGGCATTTATTATTTATAATGATATTATAACACTTTAAGTATTTTTCTTTCACTATATATTTCATTATAAGCATTTAATAAATTGGATAATTCTTCCCTCCATTATATACCTTTTAGCGGGTATTTTATTAAATTTGCATATTAGTTTTTTATAAATAAGCAATAATCATGTTTCTTATTGCACATCTTTTAGTGGGGACTTAGCTCAATCCGAATTTTTCAATTCGAAATTCTACATTCAGATAATAATATCAAAAGGAGTTTATATGTCTAAGAAAAATATTTTGATAATGGGTGCCGCCGGCAGAGATTTTCATAATTTTAATACTATTTACAGAGATAATGATGAATATAATGTTGTTGCATTTACTGCCACACAAATACCAAATATCGAGGGAAGATTATATCCGCCGGAACTTGCCGGAAAGAACTATCCAAACGGAATAAAAATTTATGAGGAAGCAAAGTTAACCGAACTTATTAAAGAATTAAAAGTTGATGAGGTTGTTTTCTCTTATTCCGATGTTCCGTTTAATTATGTTATGACAAAAGCTTCCATTGTTAATGCTGCCGGTGCTGACTTTAAATTATTAGGTGCTGAAAAAACAATGATTAAAAGCAGTAAACCTGTTATTGCTGTACTTGCTGTGAGAACAGGTTCTGGAAAATCCCAGACTTCAAGAAAAATTGTAAATCTTCTCCGTGACGCTGGTAAAAAAGTTGTAGCTGTTCGCCATCCTATGCCTTACGGTGATCTTGTTAAGCAAAAAGTTCAGCGCTTTGGAACTTATGATGATCTTAAAAAACATAACTGCACAATTGAAGAGATTGAAGAATATGAACCGCATGTTGCTGTAGGTGGTGTTATTTATGCAGGTGTTGATTATGAAGCAATTTTAAGAGAAGCTGAAAAGGAAGCTGATATTGTTCTTTGGGATGGCGGTAATAACGATACTTCGTTTTACAAAGCCGATTTAACTTTTACAGTTGTAGATCCACACAGACCGGGTCATGAAATGACTTACTATCCCGGCAATACTTCTTTATTAATGGCTGATGTTGCAGTTATAAATAAAATTGATTCAGCCGATCCTGAAAATATAGACAAGGTTAAAAAGAATATTAAAGAGGTAAACCCCAAAGCAATTATTATTGAAGCCGAATCTACTGTTACTGCAGAAAATCCTGATCTTATCAAAGGCAAAAGAGTTCTTATAGTTGAAGATGGTCCGACTCTTACTCATGGAGAAATGAAATACGGTGCCGGAACAATTGCAGCACAAAGGTTAGGTGCTTCGGAAATAATTGACCCAAGACCATATACTGTTGATTCAATTACTGAAACATTTAAGAAATATCCCGGGATTGGTACTCTTCTTCCTGCAATGGGTTATGGAGAAAAGCAAATGAAAGACCTTGAGGAAACAATTAATAGAGTGGATTGTGATTCTGTTGTAATTGGTACACCTATAGATCTTGGAAGACTTTTAAAGATAAATAAACCATTTACACGAATCAGATATGATCTTAATGAAAAAGGAAAGGTTACAGTTGAATCGGTTTTGAAAGAAAAAGGTCTTTTGTGATTGAAAAAAAATCCGGTATTACCGGTAAAAAACTTGCAGTTGTAGCTTTGGGTGGAAATGCCCTCCTGCGCGGTAACCAGGCAGGAACAATTGCACAGCAGGAAAAAAACACTTACGATACCTGCATTCATCTTATTGATCTTATTAAAGAAGGATATGAGTTAATTATTACTCATGGAAACGGACCGCAGGTTGGCAACATTATGCTGAGAAATGAAGCTGGATACAATACGTACAAAATTCCTCCAATGCCGCTCGATGTTTGTGTAGCAGATTCACAGGGCGGCATAGGATATATGATTGAAAGGCAAATTAAAAATATACTGATTGAAAATAATATAGATAAAAATGTTATTACATTAGTAACGGAAGTTCTTGTAGATATTAATGATCCTGCTTTTCAAAATCCCACCAAACCAATCGGTCCATTTTTTCTTAAAGAAGAAGCAGAACTTTTGGCACAGAGCAATAATTATGTTTTTAAAGAAGATCCGCGGAAAAGAGGGTGGCGCAGAGTAGTTGCATCTCCGGATCCAATTGAAATAATTAATAAAGATATTATTAAAGAAATTGCTTCCGAAGGGAACATAGTTATTACTGCAGGCGGGGGAGGCATTCCGGTTTATCTCGATGAAAATAAACATTACAAAGGTATTGAGGCTGTAATTGATAAAGATATGGCTTCCTCTCTGCTTGCTGTAGAGGTAGGTGCTGATAAACTTATAATACTTACAGATGTTCCTTATGTCTATATCAACTTCCATAAACCTAATCAGAAACCACTCGATGTTGTTAATATTGATGAGTTAAAAAATTATTACAGGGCAAATGAGTTTTCATCCGGCAGCATGGGGCCTAAGATTAAAGCTGCTATTAATTTCACAGAAAAAACCGGAAATGAAACTTTAATTACAGAGGCAACACAATTACATAATAAAGAAACAGGAACAAGAATAGTTCCTTAATACAGAGGAGATTTTATGAACGTAAATATGAAAGGCAAAAGTCTTATCTCAATAAATGATCTTTCACTTGAAGAGATCAATGCGATATTTGAACTTGCTGCAGATTTAAAAAAGAAACTTAAAGAAGGTATTAAACATAATTACCTTGAGGGACAAACCCTCGGTATGATTTTTTCCAAACCTTCTACGAGAACAAGAGTTTCTTTTGAAACCGGTATCTATCAGCTTGGCGGTATCGGTATGTATTTCGGACCAAATGATCTTCAGTTAAAAAGAAGCGAAAATATTTCTGATACTGCAAAAGTTCTTTCAAGATATCTTAACGGCATTATGATAAGAACATTTGATCACCAGGATGTTATTGATCTTGCACGTTACGGTTCAATTCCTGTTATAAACGGGTTAACAGACTTGCTTCATCCCTGCCAGGTTCTTACAGATTTATTTACTATTCTTGAAAAGAAAAGAATTCTTAAAGGTTTAAAACTTGCATACATCGGTGATGGAAATAATATGGCTCACAGTTTACTTCACGGATGTTCAAAAGTTGGAATGCATATTTCAATTGCTTCTCCCCAGGGATATAAACCAAAAGAAGAAATTGTAAACAATGCTTTGAGAAATGCAAAAGAGAGCGGCAGTAAAATTGAAATTCTTGATAATCCTGTTGAAGCTGTTAAAGATGCAGATGTTATTTATACAGATGTTTGGGCAAGTATGGGACAGGAAGCAGAAGCAAATGAAAGAAGAAAAAAATTTGAAAGCTACCAGGTAAATGAAAAACTTGTAAAGCATGCAAAGGAAGATTACATTTTTATGCATTGTTTGCCTGCACACAGAGGCGAAGAAGTAGTCGACGAAGTAATTGATTCACCAAACTCTGTTGTATTTGATGAAGCAGAAAACAGACTACATGTTCAGAAAGCTATTATGGTTTTGTTGATGGGAAATTAAATCTTAGTGCATCTTGTGTCTTAGTGCCTTGATGGCAAAATAATTTAACCACGAGTCACTAAGGCACAAAATTGCCCAATGAATTTTTGAATAATAATTTTCTAATAAAATTTAAAAGCATATAACAAAAGGATATATGTGCAGAATTTAATTTTTGCATTAACTCTTGTTGCTCCTGTTTTTCTGATTGTAGCACTGGGATATTTCTTAAAAAAACTGGGAATTATAAATGAAAATTTTGTTTCTGTCTCATCTAAAATAGTTTTTACAATATCTCTCCCCGCATTAATTTTTATTGAAGTTTCATCAATTCATATTGAAGAGATTTTAAATATTAATCTTATCCTTTTTGTTTATGGAGGGACATTAATTTCTTTCTTCTTTGTCTGGATTGTATCAGATTTCTTTACCAGCGCCGGAAAAGATAAAGCATCATTTATACAGGGAAGCTTCCGTGGTAATTTTGCAATTGTCGGACTTGCTATAATCGTAAACTATTACGGAATTGAAAGTCTTGGCAAAGCATCACTTGTTCTTGCATTTACAATTCCTCTTTATAATGTTCTTTCGGTAATTGCTCTTACAGTTCCTTTAAAAGAAAAAGAACACAATTACAGTAAAACATTTTCAGAGATTTTAAAAAATCCTTTAATACTTGCTGTATTAACTGCAATTCCTTTTTCATACTTTGGTATTCGTTTGCCTGAAGTAATTAAAACAACCGTCAGCTACCTTTCTTCTTTAGCACTTCCTTTAGCATTAATTGGTATAGGAGGATTTTTAAATTTCAGAGATATAACAAAGGATTCTTCTTTAACTATAATCTCAACAGTTTTAAAATTAATTGTTTTCCCCGGTGTTATGACATTAGCAGCTTATATTTTGGGTTTTACAGGAATTGATTTGGGGATAATATTTATTTTGTTTGCATGCCCCACTGCAATTGCAAGTTTTATTATGGCGGAAGCAATGGGTGCAAATAGTAAACTTGCTGGAAGTATACTCTTACTAACCACTCTTGCATCGGTTGTTTCAATTACTCTGGGACTCTTTATTTTAAGAGAAAATGGTTTAATTTAATTCGGCAGAGATGCTAATCTTTCCTTTAACTCTAACGCAGGCTGATAATCAGGTTTAAGTGATAAACATTCATCAAGATAAAATTGAGATTCACCTAAATTATTTTCTTCAAAATTAATTCTTGCCAGAGAAAAATAGGCTTCAAAATAACCAGGGAAAATCTCCAATGCTTTTTTCAGGTTTTCTTCAGCTTTCTTATAATCTTTTAATGATTCATAAGCAACACCAAGAAGAAAATAAGTCATTGAAGATTGAGCATCATAATTTAATGACTGGTTTAAATAATTAATTGCAGTTAAAGATGAACCTCTCTGCATCATTTGAATAGCTGCCTGGTTTAAATTGGAAACAATCTTTGGCTGAATGTGTGTTTGACCCGGTTTATACTTAAACACTTCAAGAAATTCAAACTCATTAACAGGAGTATAAACAGGCTTGTCGTTTACAACTTCAAACCAGTTTCTTAATGTTATAAGATAATTAATGTTTTCTTGGGCTAGATATTTGTTTATATATGAAGAATATGTTGGAGTATTTATCTTATCAATTAATTCAGGAGTTACAAGTCCTGCCATATCAATTATTTTTCTTTCTCCATAAAAAGCAATTGCCCCGATATCATGCGTAGCGATTAAATCTGATTCATTTGTGTTTTCTTTAATCCATTTTCCTGCTGCAACATGTCTCTCATTATGATATTTATTGAATAAATTATATTCGTCCAGCACATAATCATTAAAATTAATGAAGACAATAACTGCTGATGCGGAATAAATAAGAAACAAAAAATTGGGTAAAGGATTTTTTTTAGCAACCATTCTGTTGTGAATAAAATCAATAATGATTTTAATTCCTGATATAGCAATCAAAATATAAAAAGGAATCACAGGTATTAAATATCTGCCGAACCTGTGTGAGAAAGGAAGTTTAATATAATAAACTGCAATAAGTCCGATTATAAATAAAAGATAAACTAAAAAAGAGTTGTATTCTTTTTTAATAAATGATTTTAATATTCCCAAAACACCAAACAAAAACGGAATCCAGATTACAACAAATTCATACTGGGTAAAATAATTTAAAACTTCATTTTCAAGGAATAATGCTCTATCGTTATTCTGATAAAACTCAAGTTTGGCACTGTAAGTATTTGGCAGGATTGAACCTGAAAGAATAAAGTTGAATAAAAAATATCCTGCAATAAAAATACCTGCAACTGCAAAAGCTTTAATTAATTCTTTTTGATTCAGATAATTTTCTGAATCAGTTTTGAAAAAATATTTCAGAAGAAAATAATCTATTGCAATTGCAATCCACAGAATAAAACCATCGGGCCGGCACCAGATTGTTAATCCCAGGAAAACTCCAAGCAGCAAAATCTTTTTTGTGTGATAAGCATACAGACTCACTGCAATAAAAAATATAAACATTGAAGTTTCCATTCCGGAAACATTAATCAGGTTCAGCTTAGGCTGAAGTGCGATTAATAAAGCAGCAAGAAGAGCAATTATACTTCCGTTTTTAAAATGAAGCCCCGATAATTTTACAAACATATAAACAAGCATAGCCCCAAATAAAATTCCAATTATATAGCTGAGGATATATTCATTTTTAATTATAAAGTAGAATAAAGACAATAGAAGTGTATAAACAGGAGAAGTAGAACCTGATGTTACAATTTCATCTTTAAAGTAGGAGAAACTGCCGTACTCAACAAGATTTTTTGCAAATGTTAAATGTATCCATGGGTCATCTAAAGGAAAACCAAAATAGCCATTTACATTATGAGAAGAATAAACAAAATAAACTCCCGCAGCTATTACAACAATGAAAGGAATATAAATAAGATATTTTAATTTTCCTTCCAGCAGAAAAGAATACCAGAGTTTAATTGATTTTTCTTCTTTCTTTTGCTTCTCTTTTAATTCCTTTTTTCTGAGAGCTTTTTTGTTCACTTATAACCCTGAAATGATTTGTTCATATTTAAAAATAAATAATCACTGTTTTAAAAATAAGCTTATCATTTAATAAATATTAACAAGATTGAGATTCACTAACGATGCAACTATCTTACAAGAACTAAATATTATTTTTTATGGATGATACTAAAGAAAAAATTATATCAGGACTCTTAATTAAAATTGACAGGGGTACCTGTATTGCTACGACAAACTGCAAAAAAGTTGCTCCTGAAATTTTTGAACTTGACGAGGAGAATATAATTTCATTTATAAATGGGAATGTAGAGATAGAAGGTGAAAGATTAATTGAAGCTTGTTCTGTTTGTCCGGTTAATGCGCTCTATGCTTTTGATAAAGAAGGGAAGCAGGTCGTGCCGTAAATGACTTAGTTGATAATTACAAACTTTTCATTTCTGGCAAACGAAAATATTTTTCTTTCCATTGACTTTCAGTTTTTTTTACAAATATTAAACCAGAGAAACGGAAATAATTATGAAAAGTTCTTTATCTCTAAATACTCTTCTAAAATTCACTCTTAAAATTATTTTGGGGAGAGGAGTATGGGAAAATTAAAGAATGCAGGGAAAGTAAAATTACTTTTAACATTCGAAATAATTTTCTTTGCAATACTCTTAACTCAATTAAGTTGTAAAAACAATATTACAGATCCAATTGAAACTAATTGGGAATTACTCGGCTTAGAAGGAAAATTAGTAAACGACCTGAAGTTGATTGATAATTATCTTTATGCTTGTGCAGGTAAAGATGGATTGTATAGATTGGATTTAAATTATTCAACCAAAGAATGGGAATATTTAGGATTTGCAGATTCTTTAATAGAAAGGGGGTTAGAAATAGGAATAACTGACATTATTTCTATTAACGAAAATTTAATTGTTGGTTATTCGGCAAGTCAGGATTTAAATTATAATGGTATCTATCTTTCTAATAACAACGGAAAAACTTGGCAACCTTCCGATAGTGGTATGATTACCAACCCAACTAGCCAGATCATTCGCTTAAAACAGTACTCTCAACAATCAGATATAATTTTTGCAACTACTGTCGCACATTTAATTTACAAAAGTAATAATGCTGGTGCAGTGTGGGAAAAGATATATGGTATGGTAGGTGGTGGTGCAGTTCATTATGCAGTTAACATATCGAATAAAAATGAAATATGGATTGGTGGTGAAACAGGAAGGTTTTCACCTTATTTACTAATAAGTAGTGATGATGGGTATAGTTGGTCAGATTACATTTGGTTCCCCGAAAATTTTGGCCCCTACTTTAGTGATAATGCGGTTTATGATATAGTAATTCACCCTACTGATGAAAATACATTATACTTTGGAATGCTTGGAGTAATAGGTAAAACAACAGACAAGGGAGAATCTTTTCAGAGAATACTTGGATGGGATGATGGTATTTACCGCTATTGGAGATTAGAAATGAATCCGAATAACCCACAAGAGATTTTTGCAACCGGATATTATCTATACAGAACATTAAACGGAGGTGATAGTTGGGAAAAAATTAAACCGCCTTTTTTTGAAATTTATGCACTGGCAGTAAACTGGCAGCAGAGGATACTTTATATAATTGCATCAAGTCCTGAAAATGGCATTTATAAAATGCAATTTTAAATATGTAATTATGTAAAAATTATTTCAGCAAGACTTTGACAGAAAATATTCTCCTCTTGCCCTTTTGGCATTTTATCAGTTTGCATCAAATGTAATTAATCGGGATTCATTAAATACAGGATTGAATACAGTATTAACAAATATTTACAATAGAGTTAAAAGCGATTCATTAAGACCTTTTGCGGTAAGTCTTCTTGCCAGAAAAAATGCTCTTTCAAAGAACTTTGATAAAATGCTTTTTTATAACACAGAGATCATTGAAAATTATCCAAGCTCAGTTAATGAGCTAACAGCTTTGTATGATTTGATAACCTATTATGCAGACATTGAAAATGATTTGACAAAGGCACAACCTCTCTTTACGAGAATGTTAAACACTTATCCGGAAGAAGACTTAACTAAATTTGCAGCAATTAACCTTGGATATAATTTTGAGAATCTGAAGAAAATAACATCATCAGAACAGATTCCTGAAGAATATTATTTAAGTAATGCTTTTCCAAATCCATTTAATCCAGTAACACAAATAAAATTCAGTATACCAAAAGATGGTTTTGTAACACTAAAAGTATTTGATATACTTGGAAGAGAAGTTGCTACACTTATTAATGAAGATAAATCTGCCGGAGCGTATACTGCAAACTTTGATGCATCTGGTTTTGCAAGCGGTATCTACTTCTACTCAATTTCTTCCGGGAGTTTCCATCAAACGAAAAAGATGATTCTGGCAAAGTAAAATTTTAAGTAGGTTCACTCCCCTAAAATCGGTGAACCCTGCTATTGTATTGAACTTAAACTTGAATTTACACTTTGTTAGCTATACTCGTCCCAGCTTTTTACAGTAAGACCATCTTCAGTATGATGTTTTAATGCTTTGAAAAATCTTTTGGCAAATTGCAGATTAGTAAAGAGAGGAATATTAAGATCTACAGCTTTTCTTCTGATTATATAGTCACTGTCAAGTTCAACCTTTTCAGTTGTTTTGGGAATGTTGATAACCATATCAATTTTTCCTTCTGCCATATATGAAAGAATAGAAGGTTCTTTATTATCAAAAGGTCTGTAAAGAACTTCGACATCAATACCATTTTCTTTATAGAAATCTGCTGTTCCTTTAGTTCCGTAAAATTTAATTCCTCTTTTTTTAAGGAATAACAATTCATCAATAAGTTCAGCTTTATTTTTTAAAGTACCTGTTGAAAGCATTACAGCTTTTTGAGGAAATCTGTATCCGGTTGAAATAAGGCTTTTAAGAAATGCTTCATTAAAATCATCACCCAAACATGCAACTTCACCGGTTGACGACATTTCAACTCCGGTAACAGGGTCGGAGCCTTTTAATCTTGTGAAAGAAAATTGTGAAGCCTTAACACCAACATAGTCAAGGTCAAAAGATGATTTATGAATTTTCGGAACTTTCTCACCCAGCATTAATCTAGTTGCGATTTCAATAAAATTTATTTTTAAAGTTTTAGATACAAACGGAAAACTTCTCGAAGCACGGAGGTTGCATTCAATTACTTTTACATCATTATCTTTTGCAATAAACTGAATATTAAACGGACCAGTTATCTCAAGAGCTTTTGCAATTTCCTTTGTAATAATTTTAACTCTTCTCATTGTTTCGAGATATGTTCTCTGCGGGGGAAGTACAATTGTAGCATCACCCGAATGAACACCTGCGTTTTCAACATGTTCTGCAATTGCATAACAGAAAAGTTCGCCGTTGCTTGCCACTGCATCAACTTCAATCTCTTTAGCATCTGTAATAAATTTACTGATAACAACAGGATGTTCGGTATTAAGTTCAGTAGCTTTTTTAAGATATTCTTCAAGCTCATCCTCAGTTAAAACAATGCTCATTGCCGCACCGCTTAAAACATAACTGGGACGAATAAGCACGGGGTATTTAACTTTATTTGCAAAGGCTTTGGCTTCTTCAAGACTCGTAAGTTCACGCCACTCAGGCTGGTCAACTCCAATCCTATCGAGTATTTGAGAAAATTTATGCCGGCTTTCGGCATTATCTATTTGTACAGGACTTGTGCCGAGAACTTTCACTCCATAGTTATGAAGTTTTAATGCAAGGTTGTTAGGTGTTTGTCCCCCCATTGAAATAATTATGCCTTCCGGTTTTTCTATTTCATAAATGTCAAGAACTCTTTCAAGAGTTAATTGTTCAAAATAGAGTTTATCACAAATATCATAATCTGTACTTACGGTTTCAGGATTGCAGTTAATCATTATCGATTTGTAATTGGCTTTGTTAATTGCCATAACAGCGTTAACACAGCACCAGTCAAACTCTACTGAAGAACCAATTCGATATGGACCGCTTCCCAGAACTATTATCTGTTCTGTTCCGTTTTTTCCAACTTCAATATCATTTTCTTCACCATGGTATGTCAGGTAAAGATAATTTGTTTGTGCCGGGAATTCTGCTGCGAGAGTATCAATTTGTTTTACAACAGGAAGTACATTTAATTCTTTTCTAAGTTTCCGGATTGTCATTTCATCTGATGATGTAAGCATTGCAATCTGCTGGTCTGAAAAACCATTTTGCTTTGCTTCTTTCATCAAATCTTCACTAATATTCTGGGGATGAAGATTCACAAGTTTCTTCTCAGTCTCTATAATATTCTGCATTTTATAGAGGAACCATTTGGTAATCTTTGTAAGCTCAAAGATTTTATCAACTGAATATCCGCATTGAAGAGCCTGTGCAATTGCAAAAATTCTTTTATCTGTGGGTTCAGATAATTCTTTTTCAAGATTATCAAATTTCAAATTATTGCATACAAAGCCGTTCATTCCTACATCAAGCATTCTTATAGCTTTCTGCAGAACTTCTTCAAAGCTTCTTCCCAGGGACATTACTTCGCCGACGGATTTCATCTCGGAGCCAAGTTGCGTGCTTACCTGCTGAAACTTCTGCAAATCCCAGCGTGGAAATTTCAATGCTACATAATCAAGTGCAGGTTCAAAATTAGCTGATGTTTCTTTTGTGATAATATTCTGAACTTCATTCAGTGCATAACCAAGAGCAAGTTTTGTTGCAATAAATGCAAGAGGGTAACCTGTAGCTTTAGATGCAAGTGCAGAGCTTCTGCTTAATCTTGCATTTACTTCAATTATTCTGTAGTCGTCAGAGTTAGGGTCAAGTGCATATTGAATGTTGCATTCACCAATTACTCCAAGATGACGAATTAATTTTATTCCAATTGAACGAAGTTTAAAATTTTCTTTTGCAGACAGAGTTTGTACAGGAGCAATAACAACACTATCGCCTGTATGAATTCCCATCGGGTCAACATTTTCCATTGAGCAGATGGTAATACAATTATTATAACTGTCTCTTACAATTTCATATTCAACTTCTTTCCATCCGTAAAGAGATTCTTCAATTAAAATCTGGTTGGTAAATGAGAATGCTCTTCGTGCTTTTTCGATTAATTCTTCTTTACTGTTAACTATACCGGAGCCGAGTCCCCCAAGTGCATAAGCAATTCTTACCATAACAGGAAAACCAATTTCCTCAGCTGCAGCTACAGCTTCATCAATGTTAGTGGCAGTTTTACTTACAGCTACTTTTAAATTTACTTCCGCACATTTTTTTGCAAACCTGAATCTGTCCTCTGTGTCTTTAATTGCTTCAACAGGAGTACCTAAAACACGGATATTATATTTATCGAGTATTCCTTTTTCATAAAGATCAACACCTACATTTAATGCTGTTTGCCCTCCAAACTGAAGCAGGATACTATCGGGTCTCTCTTTTTCAATTACCTTTTCTACAAATTCAGTTTTAATCGGGATGAAATAAACTTTATCCGCAAAGTTTTCTGAAGTTTGAATAGTAGCAATATTAGGATTTATAAGAATTGAAGTAATACCATCTTCTTTAAGTGCTTTAATTGCCTGGCTGCCTGAGTAATCGAATTCGCCTGCCTGTCCTATCTGCAATGCGCCTGAGCCAAGGATTAATACTTTTTTTGGTTTTGTTTTTTTGAACATATAAAAATTTTGTTCCGGTTATTCTTTAACTATGAAATAATCGTATCAATAATTTGAACTATACCGGGTTTAATGCCCGTACAAACATATCAAATATAAATTCTGTGTCATCAGGACCTGGTGACGCTTCAGGATGGAATTGAGCAGCAAAAAAAGGTTTTGAAATATGGAATAACCCTTCATTTGTTCCATCATTATCATTTACAAACCATTCACGCCAATCCTCGGGTAATGTTTGTGCATTTACAGCATATCCATGATTCTGTGAAGTAATATAACATCTCCTCGAACCCATCTCGTTGCAAGGCTGATTATGACCACGGTGACCATATTTTAATTTATATGTATCTGCTCCTGCTGCAAGAGCAAGAATTTGAGAGCCGAGACATATTCCAAGTATAGGAATATTTTTTTTCATGGCTTTTTTGGTATTCTCAATAGTCACCTTATTCATTTTAGGATCACCGGGACCATTCGAGATAAGAATTCCATTACATTCTTCATCTGCAAAATTATAATTGTAAGGAACCCTTTTTACCGAAATATTTCTTCCTAGAAAAGCATGAATAATATTATTCTTTGTTCCGCAGTCAACTAAAACTACTTTTTTATCTCCGCCATTATAAATAACAGGCTCTTTAACAGAGACTTCGCTTACAAGATCTTTAGCATTGGGGTCTTCAAAATCAATATCCTGGTTTTCATCTATAATAATTTTTCCCAGCATTGTTCCTTTATCACGGAGTTTTCTTGTAAGCATCCTGGTATCAATTCCTGTAATGCCGGGAATTTTATTTTCCTTTAACCATTCGCCGAGAGATTTTTCTGCACTCCAGTGTGAATATTCATCTGAATAATCAGAAACAATTAATGCTCTTACATGAATTGCATCGGATTCAAAATTCTTATACATCCCGTTTTCTCTTTCATAACCGGGAATACCATAGTTGCCGATAAGGGGATAAGTGCAGACTAAAATTTGTCCCCTGTAAGATGGATCGGTAAGTGTTTCGGGGTATCCAACCATCCCTGTATTAAAAACAACTTCCCCATTTGTATTTCCTTCATAACCAAAGCTTTTGCCTTTAAATATTGTTCCATCTTCAAGTATCAGACGGGCGGTTTTTTTCTTGTTAATCATACTTTCCCTGTAAGAACAAAAAAATAGCCACTCTGTAGCGGCTACTCATGATTCCTGTGTTATTTTAATATTTTCTTTTTGATCAATATAGGTTCCGATTTGGGTTTCAAATATAGAGGATTGTAATTTCAGATACAATTGAAAAGCACTTGTACATAAAATTTTCAATAAAAAGTAAATAGAAAATTTATTTATGCTATTACTGACTTTAATTTGACAGAATAAAAATTTATATATTGATAAGGAATATTTTTCAAATTGTAATTTTTTTAAATAATTGAAAATTTCTAATAACCAAATCATTTTTTCTTATCTTATTTATCCTGCGGCAGCAATAAAATCTTATGAAACAAACTAAAGTACCAAAAGCATTTATTTTAGATACAAATGTAATTCTTCATGATGCATCTTCAATCCATCAATTCCAGGAGAATG
>Ga0207873_1001636_pt1 | contig 20654 bp, 19 predicted proteins | sample BGWIniCompost_FD_187373 | JGI IMG/M metagenome (GOLD analysis project Ga0207873, IMG submission 187373) | Cellulose adapted compost microbial communities from Newby Island Compost Facility, Milpitas, CA, USA - BGW Initial Compost (SPAdes)... ...
ACTCCCTACTCGAAGACGCGTCGTTCAGGAACGTGCACCCTGGTCTTTCGCGCGGCGATGCGCCGCCACGTGCGCGTCCACCCCGGCGGCCCCGGACACCTCGTCGGCGACGTCGCCGACGCCCTTGCCGGCCAGCGCCCGCTGGATGGCCCGATCCATGCGGCGCCCGGCCCAGGCGTGCGTCGCATCGTCGAGGGCGTCGAGGCGCGCCTGCACCACGGACGCCTTCCGCGCGGCGCCGCTCGCCCCCTCCGGGCCCTGACCGAGCGCGCGCCGCAGGGCGTCCATGGCGGCGTCGACGTTGCGGCGTTCGTCCGCGTCGAGCAGGTCCGCATCGACCTCCAGGGATTTCGTGGTCGCCAAGAGCACGCGCTCCGCCTCCACCCGCGCGTCCGCCAGCCGGCGCGCCTCGAGGTCCTCCTCGCCGTGCTCCAGCGCGTCGATCAGCATGTCCTCGATCTCGTCGTCGCTGAGCCCATAGCTCGGCTTGACCTCGACGCTCTGCACCTTGCCCGTCGTGAGCTCGCGCGCCGTCACGTGCAGAAGGTTGTTCTCGTCGACGTGGAACTCCACCTCCAGGCGCGCCAACCCCGCGGGCATGGGCGGAATGCCTCGCAGGGAGAACTTCGCCAGCGAACGGCAGTCCTGTGCCAGCTCCCGCTCCCCCTGCACCACGTGGATCTCGAAGCCCGTCTGGTTGTCCGCGTAGGTCGTGAAGGTGCTCTTCGCCCCCGCGGGGATCGTCGTGTTGCGCGGCAGGATCTTGTCCACGCCTCCGCCCATCGTCTCGATGCCGAGGGAGAGGGGCAGGACGTCGAGGAGCAACACCTCGTCGCTCTCCTTGGACAACAGCTCCGCCTGGATCGCCGCGCCGTAGGCCACGACCCGCTCCGGATCGATGTCCCCGAGCGCCTCGCGGCCGAAGAGCTCGGCCACGTAACTCCGGACCCGAGGGACCCGGGTCGAGCCCCCGACGAGAATGACGCCGTCGACCTCCCCCGGCCCGACCCCCGCGTCCCGGAGGGCCCGTCGGCAGACCCGCCCCGCGCGCTCCATGAGCGGCTGCATCCACTCGTCCAGCTCCGCGCGGCTCAGGCGGAACACCCGTTGATCTCCGCCGCGGGCCGGCAGCTGGACCTCGACCTCCGTCCGATCGGTGAGCGCGTGCTTGGCCTGGCGAGCGGCGTCGAGCACGAGGTTCACGATCTCCGGGCTCACGGACTCGTCGGCACCGAAGCCCATGACGGGGAGCATCCGCTCGGCGATCAGCCGGTCGATGTCGTCACCGCCGAGCGCGCTGTCCCCGCCCGTGCTCTTCACCTGGAACACGCCGTCGTCGAGGAGGAGGATCGTCACGTCGAAGGTCCCTCCTCCCAGATCGAACACGACGAAGACCCCGTTGCGCCTCTTGTCGAGCCCGTAGGCCAGCGCTGCCGCCGTCGGTTCGTTCAACAGGCGCAGCACCTCGAGCCCCGCGAGCCGCCCCGCGTCTCGGGTGGCCTGGCGTTGCGCGTCGTCGAAGTAGGCGGGAACCGTGATGACCGCGCCCCCGACGTTGGTCAGCTGATCCACAGCGCTCTGTTTGAGGCTCCGGAGGATCTCCGCGCTCACCTCCACCGGGGTGACGACGCGGTCCCCCACGTCGAAGCGCACGGTGCGCGCCTCCTCCTCGGTGCGCGGCTCCACGAACTTGTACGCGCCCAGGGCGCGCGTCTGCGGGTCGTCCGCTCCGCGCCCCATGAAGCGCTTGACGCTCACGATGGTGGACTCGGGTTCCCGCAGGGCGTGGGCCTTGGCCACCTCACCGACGACGACGTTCCCGCCGCGCCCGTAGTACACCACGCTGGGCAAGAGGCCCGTCCCGTCGCAGGTCGTGAGCGCGTAGGGGCGGCCATCGCGCAGGCTCGCCACGATGGAATGCGTGGTTCCGAGATCGATCCCGATGGGTTTCGGGGGCGCCTTCGGGTCGAAAATGTCGAAGAGTGTCATGCTGCCCTACTCGCTCGTGAGCCGTGCTCCCCGACGACGCCACCGATCGGACGATCGATCGCGCCGGCCGCGGACGCCGCCCAGCGCGGCGCCGGGAGGGCACCGCATCACACGGCGTCCGGGAGCTTCGAAGATTGTTTTGGTGAGGCTGTGGGGTGAGGTCCCGGCGGGCTAGTCGCTCAAGAAGGCGTCCGCCTCGTCGAAGAAGCGGCGCAGGTAGCGCAGCTCACCGAGGCGGAGGGAGAGCGTCGCCGGGACCGGCGCCTCCGGTGTCTCGAGGGCGCGGCGGAACCCCTCTCCGAGCTCCCTCAGGAGCTCGCGCTCCTGGCCCCGCACCTCCTCGCTCAACGCCTCGACGCCCGCCAGATCTCCGGCGCGCCCGAGCGCGCGCAGGCTCTCGCGGCGCTCCATCATCTCCATCAAGAACTCGGGGCGCGCCGGCGGGTTCGACTCCTCGCCCGTCGGGACCCCGAGGCGCTGGAGCAACACCTCCGCGCGCCGCGCCGGATCCCGCAGCACCCGCCAGGCCTCGTTCACCTCGATGGCCCGGCCCAGCGCCTCGCGCCGCTCCGCCGCGGGGCGCCCCACGTAGCGGTCCGGGTGCAGCGCCCGACTGAGCTCCCGATGCCGCCGCCCCAGCTCCTCGAGATCGAGCTCGAAGGCCGGCGGGATCTGGAAGAGATCGAACGGATCTCCGCCGCCCGCGGAGCGCCGCGCCTCGGAGCGGCTCCCCCGGTCGAGGGGTGGCGTCCCGCTCCCCTCAGCGGACCGTGAAGGAGTGACCGCAGCCACAGCTCTGCGCCTCCTGGGGGTTGCGGAACTTGAAGCCCTGAAACATCAAGGTCTTCTCGTAGTCGAAGGTGGTCCCCACCAAGTACACGAAGCTCTTCTTGTCGATGAGGAACCGCACACCGTCGACTTCGTACAGATAGTCTCGTGAGCGAGGCGGATCGTCCTCGAACTGGACCACGTAGCTGAACCCCGAGCAGCCGCCCCCCTTGATCCCGAGGCGGATGGCCGCGTCGGGGGTCCCGCGCTGAGCGAGCTTGTCCCGCGCGTGCCGAGCCGCTGCCTCCGTGATGGTAATCCCCTTCTCCGGAGCACGCTGGCGCGCCTCGGCGAACGGATCGGGCGTGTTGGGGACGACTTCGGTGTTCACGAATCGGTTCCTTCGAGCGCGGTGGGCGCGGTGCCCTCGAGCGCCGCGCGCGCCGCCTTCTTCTGGCGATAATCCTCGATGGCGCTCTTGATCGCGTCCTCCGCGAGCACGGAGCAATGGATCTTCACCGGGGGCAAGCTGAGCTCCTCGGCGATCTGGCTGTTCTTCAAGGCCTCCGCCTCGGCCACGGTCTTGCCCTTGATCCACTCCGTGGCCAGCGACGACGACGCGATCGCGGAGCCACAGCCGAAGGTCTTGAAGCGCGCATCTTCGATCACGCCATCATCGTTGACCTTGATCTGGAGCCGCATGACGTCTCCGCAGGCCGGCGCGCCCACGAGCCCCGTTCCGACCTGGGGATCCTCCTTGTCGAGGGTGCCCACGTTGCGGGGGTTTTCGTAGTGCTCGATGACCTTGTTGCTGTAGGACATGGCTTGATCCTCTCTCGAAAAACTCTTCTGAAAAACTGGGCGGGGACCTGGGTGGACCCCTGGGTGGACAGAGCGCGCGGCGTCGGGCGCCGCGCCGCTCAGTGGGGGGTCCACTGGATCGACTTGAGATCCACCCCTTCCTTGAACATCTCGTACAACGGCGACATGTCCCGCAGCCGATTCACCTTCTCCACGACGAGGTCGGCGACGTAGTCCACCTCGGCCTCCGTCGTAAACCGACCGAGCCCGAAGCGGATCGACGAGTGGGCCAGCTCCTCGTCGAGGCCCATGGCGCGGAGCACGTAACTCGGCTCCAGGCTGGCGCTGGTGCAGGCGGAGCCGCTGGACACGGCGACGTCCTTGATGGCCATCATGAGCCCCTCTCCCTCCACGAAGGAGAAGGAGAGGTTCAGGTTTCCGGCGAGACGTCGCTCAGGGTGACCGTTGAGCGTCACCAGATCGAGCCGGGCGCGGATGCGATCGTGCAGCCGATCCCGCAGCGCCTGGATCCGTCGCGCCTCCTCCTCGCCTTCTTCCTGCATGATGCGGCACGCCTTCGCGAAGCCGACGATGCTCGGGACGTTCAGGGTTCCGGAGCGGTTGCCGCGCTCGTGGCCGCCTCCGTCCATCTGGGCCACCAGGCGCACCCGGGGCTTGCTGCGTCGGATGTACAGCGCGCCCACGCCCTTGGGTCCGTACAGCTTGTGGGCGGTGAGCGAGGCCAGGTCGACGTTCATCTCCTTCACGTCGAAGGGCGTCTTGCCGAGCCCCTGCACGGCGTCGCAGTGGAAGAGCACCTTCTTCTCCCGCGTGATCGCCCCGATCTCGCGGATCGGCTGGATCGTCCCCACCTCGTTGTTGGCCAGCATGACGCTGACGAGCAGGGTCTTGTCCGTGATGGCCGCGCGCACCGCCTCCGGATCCACCATGCCCGTCGAGTCGACCGGCAGATAGGTGACCTCGAAGCCCTCCTTCTCGAGGCGCTTGCAGGAGTCGAGCACGGCCTTGTGCTCGATCACGGTGGTGATGATGTGATTGCCGCGGCTCTTGTAGTACTCGGCGACGCCCTTGATCGCGAGGTTGTCGCTCTCGGTGGCTCCAGAGGTGAACACGATCTCCTTGCCGGAGTCGGCGCCGATGAACTGGGCGATCGTCTCGCGGGCGTCCTCCACGGCCGCCTCGGCCGTCCACCCGAAGCGATGGGTGCGGCTCGCTGCGTTGCCGAAGGTCTCGGTGAAATACGGCAACATCGCCTCGAGCACCCGCGGGTCGAGCGGGGTCGTGGCGTGGTAGTCCATGTAGATGGGGAGTTTGAGGCTCATGGTGGGGATCTTCCGGCCGGGTGGAGGCTCTACCTCACGGGGCTTGCTTCATTGGGCGTGCATGCCGATCACGAGCTCCGGCGGAGTAGGTTGATCGGGGTGACGTTCACATTGTGGACACGAGTCCACCGAGACGGCGGTCTCGCAGGCGCTCTGACAGGTCTCGAGATAGGTGAGGCTGGCGATCAGCTCGCGTTCCAGGCGGTGCATCTCCCGGAGCTTCTGCTGCACCTCGGCCAGCTTCTCCAGGTAGACCTCCCGCAGACGGTGCGCCGCGCCGCGCGCCGACTCCGCCTGCTCGAGCTCGCGGGCGAGCTTCTGGATCTCCGTCAGGGACAACCCCAACCGCTGGAGCTTGGTGATCCAGCGCACGCGCTGCAGGCCTTCGCGGTTGAACAGCCGGAAGCGCCCCTTCGAACGATCCGCCGGGCGCAGCAGCCCGAGCTCCTCGTAGAGGTGGATCGCCCGCACCGTCTTGCCCGTCAGCTTGGCGAGGTCCCCCACCTGGAGCAGCTGCCCCGGTGAGTTCGCGTCCCCGTCGACGGGCGCGCTCCCGGCGTTCCCCGGAGGGGACGCGAGCTCGTCGAAGACGGCGAGGCGGCGGGGCTGCGGCTTGGACATGGGGGTCGAGACGCTTCGGAGAACTCTTCCGTACGGGTCAGCACCCTTACGTACGCGTTAGGGTGTGTGCAGGTAGGGTTTAGCTCCCCCGCTCCTCCGTGTCAAAGGCTCTCGACGGGCCAGCGCGCGCTTTTCCGGCCACTCGAAACAGAGCGGCCCGGCTCCTCACGGAGACCGGGCCGCGCCTCGAGCCTCGGTGGCTCTTCCGCCTCTCAGCGGCGCCCCGGGGGGCCTCCCGCCGCCTCGGGGAGCGCGGGCGGTGGAGGAGAGCTGGGCCGCTGGCCCGAGGGCGGCGGCGGGAGCGGAGGCAGAGGGGGCGGAGCCGAGGAGGCTCGACCCGATGCCGGCGGAGCGCCCGCGGGCGGAGGCGGCGTCAGGGAGCGACGGCTGCGGTCGGCCTTCCGGCGCTCTTCGAAGAGCACGAGCTTGATCAAGGAGTCCGCGTCCGCGTCTTTCTCCAGGGCGGCGATGTCGATGTTCGGATCGAGCACCTCTGCCAAGGCCAGGAGCGCGCCGCGAAGCATCGCGTCATTGGGGAAGGCCTCGCGGATGCACTCCTCCCGCGCTTCATCCGTCGTGAGCGGCGCCAGATCGACGTACAGGCTGTCGATGGCCAGCAGCGTCGCGGTGTCGAGGGCCTCGTGCCGCGGGGGCAGCCGGCCGATCTTGGCCAAGGTGTCCACCGCCCGCTGGCGCGCGGCCAGCTCCGCCGCGTCCCGCTCCCCATCAGCGGACGCTGCGCCATCGCCGGCGCCGGGCGCGGCCTTGGCGGCGGGGCCCGACGCGGGCGGGTTGCCCCCCTTCTTCCCGGAAGAGCCCTTCCCGCCCTTCCCCTTGCTCGGAGGAGGTCCGGCCGGGGGAGGCTCGTCACCGTCCACGGGGGCGATGTCGGTGTCACTGACCAACGCGATCCCGTCGTCGTCGAACCCGGCGGCGGGCTCGATCCGGCTCTGCACGACATTCGCCCAGAGGTGCTCGAGGGACACGTGGGCGACCCAATCGGGCAACTGGACCACCTCGAAGAGCCCCGCGGGATCGAACGGCTTGCCAGCACGCCCGTCACTCACCGCCCGCACGAGCACCTGCTCCAGGAGCCCCTTCGGCAGATCCTTCGCGAGCCGCTCGCTGCCGACCCCGTCGATGAGGTCACCGAGGTCGATGAGCTTCTCCTCCAAGGCCGTCGCGAGCACGAACACCATGCGTGCGCGTGCCTTCTCGGAGGGCTTCTTCCAGAACTCGTCCCGCGTCACGAAGTCCCACAGTCGCTGACGCTCGAGATAACGCACGCGGTCGTCGGCGCTGAATAGCTCGAGCAGACGGGGCGGATCGCAGATCCCTTCGTCCAAAGAAATCTGCAGATCCTCCGCGGCGGCCTGCGTGGACTTCTTCGGCGCGATCTTCTCGTGGACTCCAGCTGCCTCGATCAGGATGCGCGCGCGCAGCTCGGTGGCGCCCTCGAGGGACTCCATGATGTCGGAGGGTCCAAAGCTGGCCACGAAGTCCGCAGGGGTTACCCACGACTCACCCAAGATCTGCTGCAAGCACCGCGACAAGAAGCGGTCGCCCGACCCATCGAGCTCTGAAACGTATGTCATTCCTATCCTCCTCGATCCTCGAGGTGGGTCTCCGCTGGTTCAGCCCACAGTCGGCGCGGTGCACCCGGTCCGACATCCTAGGCGAAGACGGCCGCCTTGAAACCGCCGGTCGCAGGATTCCGCTCCCGATCCGCGCCCAGGACAGTTCCCTCCCGGAGGCCCCGGGCGAGCCTTCAACTGGATTCCAACATCAACACATTCCTGGAGAACGAAAGCACTGCCCGCGCCCGGCGAGGCACTCCCCTACACTCCCCCCACTCCCCTCTCCCCGAATCAGCCCCTCGTCACTTCCACCTCAACGGGCGGTGGACAGCGTCCGTTGTTGCCGTTCCTTGCGGAGATCGGTCATGCCCAAACTCAACGGCAAAGTCGCCATCGTCACCGGCGCCACGGGCGGCATCGGAGCGGCCACCGCGGAGCTCTTTCTTCGGGAGGGCGCCCGGGTGGTCCTCGTGGACTTGCAACCCGAGCCCCTCCAGGCCCTCGCCCAGCGACTCGGAGACGGCGCCGCGCCCTTCGCCGCCGACGTCGCGGATCCCGCGGACACCGAGAAGTACGTCGCGGAGGCGACACGACGCTTCGGCGGCGTCGACGTGCTGTTCGCCAACGCCGGCATCGAGGGGGCGGTCCGGCCACTGATCGACTGCACCGTCGAGGAGTTCGATCGAGTGCTCGCCGTCAACGTCCGAGGCGTCTGGCTGGGGATCAAGTACGCCGCCCCGGAGATGGCGAAGCGAGGCGGCGGCAGCATCGTGATCACCTCTTCCGTCGCCGGGCTCGTCGGCTCCCGGGGGCTCGGCCCGTACGTGTCGAGCAAACACGCTCTCATCGGGCTGGCGAAGACCGCCGCCCTGGAGCTCGCCCCCGCGAGCGTCCGAGTTAACACCGTTAACCCCGGCCCGATCGAGAACCGCATGATGCGATCGATCGAGGAGCACGCGAACCCGAGCGACCCGAGCCTCGTCAAGACGGGGTTCCAGAACAGGATCGCCCTGGGGCGCTACGGCACCAACGAGGAGATCGCGCGGCTCGCCCTCTTCCTCGCGAGCGACGACAGCAGCTTCTGTACGGGTTCGGTCTTCGTCGCCGACGGGGGCTTCACCGCCGGCTGACGACACGCGGACTGCCTCGGGCGTGGCGGACGCGCGCCGCACACCACCACGTCGCTCGCGCCGATGCCGCCCTGGCCACGCGCCGGACACGCTCACCTCGATGCGCCCTCCGTCGCCTCCTCGGGGATCTCGAGCTGCGCTCGGTGGAGGACGCCGTGGATGTCGAGGGCGTAGGCGTACCCGTCGGGTCCCGTGCGCCACTGCGTCACGTGGACCAGGTGCCCGATGGGGCGATCGAAGGTGACCTCGCCACGAGCGTTCACCCGCAGCGCCCGCACCCACCCCGTGTAGAACTCGCCAAAGACGACGACGCCATCCATGAGCCCGGCGTAGCGATCCCGGGCGGGCTTCTCGTAGATCTGCCCCAGCCAGATGGCTCGGCGGACCGCCGGCTCCGCGAGGGGATCGTCGATCAGGTACGGGTCGTCGCCCTCCCGCGTGTGGTGCGCGATGGGGTCCACGAAGCCCTCACAGGGCTCGTCGGACGGAGCGCCGCCCTCTCCTCGCACGACGCGGCAGGGCCCCTCGTAGGTGGGCCAACCGAAGTTCTGCCCCACCTCCGTGAGCAGGTTGATCTCCTCCACCTTCCCGAGGCCCACCTCCGCGATCCAGAGGCGCCCCTGGGAGTCGCGGGTGCCCCGCCAAGGGGAGCGCAGCCCGTAGGCGAACACCGCGGGGTGAATGGTCTCGTCGTCGTCCGCCATGTTCCCCTCCGGGTAGGTGTGCCCCGCGCCGTCGGGGGAGCGGTCCGGCACGATGCGCAGCACTGCACCGAGGGGGTTGCGCGGGTCCTGCGCTTCACGGGACAGGAAGTGGTCCCCGGACAGGGCCCACAGGGTCCGTCCATCGGGCTCGAAGCCGATGGATCCGAAGCGATGCCAGAGATCCTGAGGCTCCTCGATGACCGTCTCGAAGATGACGGTGGCGGGGCCGAGCCCGTCGCGCGCCGACCAGCGGTGACGAGCGAGGTGCGTCACGGACTCGTCGACGCAGTAGGTGATGTAGACGAAGCCGTTGTCGGCGAACTCCGGATCGAGCAGGACGTTCGTCGGGCCGCAGGCGGCCTCCGTGAGGGTGGCCTCCTCGACGCCCCAGCGCTTGAGGCCCCGCACCGAATCCCCCTCGAGCACCGCGTGGACCAGCTCGCCCTTGCTCGTCGTCAGCAGCATCTCCTGACTCCCGGGGAGGAAGACGAAATCCGTGGCGTCCGCCGCCCCGGGTACGGACATCGACTGGAAGCGCAGCTTCAACTCCGTGGGGCGGGGACCGGAGTCGCTCCCCCCGAAGCCGCCGACGCCGTGCATCGCCCCGGGCTCCGCCGCGTCGTCGCGACAGCCGACCATGCCCACGGTCACGACGCTCACCACGACGCCCGCGGTCATGGCGCACCGACGCACGGCGCACCTCGCCACGGGCCCCGCGCACGCCACGCTGGCCCGAAGCGAGTCGGCGCGCCCTGCCCTCCCGGGCCGTACTCCCCACTTGCTCTCACTCATCTCTCACCTCCTTCGTTCGTTTCGAGTCTCGCGCTGCCTTCGGGCGCTCCGGACGCGCGCGCACCGCCCGCCGCTGCGCGCGGACGTCACCGACCCATCGCGGGGACCGCGCGTTCCTCCCTGAGCTCCGCGAGACCGCGAAGCACTCGTCCTTCAGCGCTCGTCGCGGACCTCCCCGAGCCCGGTGATCCAGGCACGGAACAGCTCCACTGCTGCCTCGTCGACGCGCTCCACACCCAGAGGCGGCATGGGCTGCGCCGTCGTCACCTCCGCCCTCGACAAGGCGAGAAACAAGCCGCTCTCCTCGGGAGCTCCCGATCTGACGCGCCACCCTCCGACGAGCTCGCTGGTCGTCGGGACGTCGACGAGGTGCTCGAGCGCGACCGGATGCCGCAGGTCGAAGGCGGAGGCCGGTCCGTCTCCGCCGTTATGACAATGGGTGCAGTTCCCTTCGAGGTAGCCGAGCACCGAGCGCGTCGCCTCGTCCTCCGCGATGATGCGCGCCGGCTGCTCGGGGAGCGCACCGAGCCAACCGTCCTCGTAGAACCGTTCGAGCTGGGTCACCTCGCCCGGTTCACGAGGCTCGGCGAGGCGCAGCTCGTCGAAGCCGAGCACCATGCCCGGCGCCGACTCGTGGCACGAGCGGCACTGCAAGGTCGAAGGGACCACGTGCTCGAAGCGCTCCTCGCCGATCGTCACCGCGACCGGTACGGGCGCCGCGCCGTCGAGCAACGCGGCGTCGGTGGCTTCCTCGTTCCACAGGTAGACGGCGTAGTCCCAACCAGCGGCGCCGTGCCGCAAGATGCGCGTCTCCACGGGCGTGGGCCGGTCGTGTCGCCCGGGATAGAAGAACGTCTTCGCGAGCACGGCGCCGCGAGGAAAGCGCCAGGGCACGGCGCTCGTGTCGACGCTCGTGCCCGGCGGCAGGAACAGGAGCCGCTGCTTCGACGCGCCGTTCGTCCAGAGGCGATGAGCGGGGCGGAAGGAGATGGCGTCGACGTGCGGTTCTTCGAGCGCCTCCAAATCAGGGAACAATCCGAGTTCTGCCAGGGTGTCGGGAAGCGGTCCGAGGCGCTCTCCCGCGAGGAAGGAGTCGTCGACGTTCTCCGTGTCCTGCGCGTCCTCGTCCTCCGGGGCCTGCGCGGAGGGAGCGGCGCAGGCGCCGTGCGTGGCGACGGCGAGCAGCGCCGGCAGCACATGGTGCACGACGCGGACGACGGAGCTCTTCGATGGACGTTGGACGTTCATTTCGGGGGGAGGGCGCCATCGCTCTTCGACGCCCGGTCTCTCCCCGTTGGGCCCTCGGCGCGCGCGAACGGCTCACGACCCGACGAGCTTCCCTGAACTTCACTCGCAGGTGCCCGCGCCCGCCCCACAAAGCCAGGCCCCACGCTCCACGTCGCAGCCGCACTCCTCCGCCGCGCCACCGCCCACGCAGCGCCGCCCGTCGGGGCAGCCCACGACGGCGCAGTCGAGGCCGACGGTGCCGCACCCCGTCACGTCGCAGAGGTTGCCGTGGCAGCATCCCGGCTCCTCTGGATCGCACCCGGGAAGGCAAGCCTGGCCGGGGGAACAGAGGCCGCCGTCCGTGCAGTCTGCGTCCTCCGCGCATTCGCTCGGGGGAACACACCACCCACAGCCGTTGCGGGGCACGCTCACCCACCCCTCCCGGCACGGCTCCTCGACGCAGGGCGCGCAGCGACCTCCGACGCACCACGCGCCCTCATCGCAGTCGAGGTCCCCGGAGCACACCTCATCCGCAGCGCCCCCGCCCGCCGGGATGGCGCTGCCCGCGCTCCCTCCCCCGACGCCTCCGGAGCTCACGGTGCCCCCGACGCCTCCGGAGTAGGCCATGGAGCCCCCCGAAAGGAAGGCGCCGAACTCGCCACCGCCGCTCGCGCAGCGGCCGCCCGTCGCTCCACCAGAGCCACACCCCGCCGGCTCACCCAACACCTCCTCGTGAGCCACACACCCGCTCCCACTCGAAAACCAGAGGCCGAGCCCGAAAAGCAGGCCCATGGGCCGGAGTCGCCACGCGCGCACACACCGGCACCCGTCGACGATCCAAGCCGGGCTGCCGGAGACGGGACGGACAGGGGGTTTCACGAGGGGTGGTGGGAGGGGAGGGAGCGCGGGAGCCACCATGTTCCCTCAGGGCCTTCGCACCGCCAAGACGGCTCGCCGCGACCGCGCGCGGCCGAGCCCTGGCACATGGGCGCGGCGACGTCGTTCTCTTTGAGCTGATCTCCGGGTCTCGTGGCCCTAGCCTGATGACATGCGGCTCGAGCTGCTCTCCCGGCCCACTCCGCCTCGCGCGGAGCTCGCGCTCCGCCCCGCCACGGGGTCGAGGGTGCTGCTGCCCGATATCGCGGACGCAGAGCTCGTGGAGCGGGTCGCCCGGGGGGACGGCTGGGCCGAGGAGGTCGTGTACCGACGCCACGCCCCCGCGGTGATCGGCGTGGCCCGTCGCCTGCTGGCAAGCCAGACGGAGGCGGAGGACGTGGCCCAGGACACCTTCGTCACCGCCTTCGAGATTTGGGGGCAGCTCCGTGATCCTCACCGCCTCAAGCAGTGGCTGATCCAGATCGCCGTGCGCAAGGTGCACCGCATCTTCCGGCGTCGCCGGCTGCTCCGCGTGCTGGGCATCCGCTCCTCCGAGAACCCCGACACCCTCGAGCAGTGGGCCCACCCCACGACGAACGCGGAGGTCCGCGCCGAGCTCGCCCTGCTCGACAAGGCCCTCCACGGCGTCACGCCCGCTCAGCGCATCGCGTGGATGCTCCGCTACGTCGAGGGCATGTCCCTGGACGAGGTGGCCTTCGAGTGCTCCTGCTCCCTGGCGACGGCGAAGCGCCGCATCGCCGCGGCCCAGGCCGCCGTGGGCGCGTTGGTGCACCTGGAGGTGCCCCATGAGTAAGTTGCGGGTCCCGCTGAAGAGGTACCTCGTCGACGAGGTGCCCGAGGCCGCCCTGCACGAGGTCTGGCAAGGGATCCGAAAGCGCCGCACGCGCCGCGCCCCGCCCGTGCCGTTGCGCTTCGCCTGGGTCGGCCTGGTCGCGGCCTTCATCGTCTCGAGCGTGCTGTGGCTGACCTTCCACGAGGCTCCGGGGCCCCTGGCCACCTTGGACGGAGCTCCGCCGCGGACGCTCGGTGGGCCTCGCCCCGAGCGGGTCGTCCTCTCGGACGGCTCCGCCATCGAGCTCGCCGAGCAATCCTCCTTGGAGGTGCTCAGCAACGATCGTGAGTCGTTCGTGACCGTGCTGCGCCAGGGGCGCGGCACCTTCGACGTGAAGCCCGGTGGCTCGCGGCGCTGGCGCATCGAAGCGGGTCCCGTCGAGGTGGAGGTCGTCGGCACGCGCTTCACCGTGGAGCGCTCGGCGGATCAGGTGTTCGTGCACGTGGAGCGCGGCGCCGTGCTCGTCCGCGGCAACACCGTCCCCGACCGTGTACAGCGGCTGAACGCAGGCGCGGGGCTCGTCGTCGGGCGTGAGCCGAAGGAGCCGGTCCCGCCCGTCCCCGCGAAGACCACGGCGCCCGACGCCAGCGCGTCATCGGAGACTCCCCCCCAGGAGCCCTCCCCCGAGGACGCTCCCGCACACGACGCGAGCCCCACGGCGGCGCCCGCCTCGCCCTCTCTCTCCGCACCGCCGCCCCCGAGGGCGCATCCCTCCGCGGAGCCCCCGAGGGCGGCCACCACCGCTGCCCAGGGAGCGCCCGAAGAGCCAGGCCCCGCGGAGACGACGGAGAACACCGAGACCACGACGGGAGCCTCCCGCGCCGGCGGAAACGGCGCGCCGTCAACCACCACCGCAGACCAGCAGCCCGCGGCGGAGGTCGCCCTCGCGCCGCCGACGAAGCCCACGGCCGCGGCGCTCGGCGGCGACGAGATCACGGAGCTCCTCCGCACCGCCGATCGCCAGCGCGCGGAGGGCAACACCGCCGCGGCCATCATCACCCTGCGCGCGCTCTTGAAGGGCACCTCCCACGATCCGCGGCGCGCCCTCGCCGCCTTCACCTTGGCGAAGCTCCTCGTCGAGCGGGGTCACCTCCTCGAGGCGGAGGCGGCCCTGCGCACGTGCCTGAGCGTGCAACCCTCCGGCACTCTCGCCGAGAACGCCTGGGCGCGTTTGGTGGAGGTGCAGCTGCTCTCGGGGCAGCCGAACGCGGCGCGGCGATCTGTCCGGGAGTACGCGCGTCGTTTCCCGAACGGTCAACGTCTGAAGGAGCTCAGGCAGTTGATCGAGGACAGCCCGCCTTGAGGTGATCGCTCTCCGTTCTTTCTCCGTGGGGCTCCCGTCTCCCCAGGCGCCGCTCACGGCGCTCCTCTTCTCGGCGTCCACGCTGCTCACCTCTCCCCTGGCCCGAGCGACGGAGGCTGTCCTCCCCTTCGCCTTCACCGACTGCGCGGAGGCTCCCCTCGGTGGCGCCGCGCTGCTGGGCGCCCTCCGCCTGGAGAGCACGCACCTCCTCACCGACTCTGCCCTCCGGCTCATCGAGGTGCGCTATCACTGCGACGGTCACGCGCACGTCCGGATCGACACCGGGGACGAGGTGATCGCCCGCGATCTGTTCCTCCAGGACGCTCCCCTCTCGGAGCGGACCCGTGCCCTCGCCCTCGCCCTCGCGGAGGAGACCCGCGACCTCGGTCGCCTCGCCTCACCCCGCGCCGAGGCGCTCGCCGCGCCCCCCTTCATCACCACGCCCGCTCCCGACGAGACGCCGCCGTCCACGGCGCCCGCCGCTACCGGGCCTTCCCCCAAGAATGCTTTCGTCGGGCTCGCTCTCCGCGCTCCGCTGGGATCGAGCACGGCGCTCCTCGGCGCCCTGGCGGCGCACCGCTGGGAGCGCTGGTCCGCGGGCGGCACGCTGGTCGCCACCCGCGAGGAGGCAAACGTCTCACGACAGCGTCTCGGCTCGGTCACGGCCGTGATGGTGGGTGCGCGGGTGGCCTATCGGATCGCGGAGGTGTCCCTCACCCCCGTCCACGTGGAGCTCGAGCTCGTCGCCGGGGCGGGCGTGGTGCACGTGGGCGGATCGGCGAGTGGCGCCGTCGCGACCCGCGACGTCTACAAGCCCTATGGGGAGGCGCACCTGAGCGTGCTCTTGCGGCTGCGCACGAAGGAGGTCATCGCGCCCTTCCTCTCCGCGGATCTGGGGCGCTCCTCGGGCGTGGTCGCCGAAGCCGCTGGCCACGAAATCCTCCGCACGGGCGGCTGGTTCACCGGCGGCGCCCTCGGGCTGAACTTCTGAGCTCGAAGGTGCAGAGGCTTCGAGGAGCGCACTCCATCACGCCGCGTGGGAGGCTCACTGGGTACGTAGCCGCCCTTGAAGCGGACGAGATTTGCCCCCGGTACCTCTGCTTGTGGACAGCGTTCGGAGTACAGCGGAGCAGCTCGGCCAGCTCGGCCAGCTCGGACACGGTAAAATACTCGGACACGACAAAACCTTCTTCGTCTGGGAGAGACCAGGAGGAAGGCTCGGTCCGATTCGGGTCCCCCGCTACGAGGGGACGTGCTCCACCATGATGGTCCGGGCTGTTGGCGGAACTTCTGGGCTGCCAACCGAGCCCCCGCCAACACTCGGCAAGGGCTCCATCGGCTGTTCTTGGCAGCGCTTGGGGCTGCTGCCGATTCGGTCGTTCTTCTCGGGAAGAACGTGGTTGCGCGGGTAGGATTTGAACCTACGACCTTCGGGTTATGAGCCCGACGAGCTACCAGGCTGCTCCACCGCGCGTCAGTGGTGGCGGTGAACATAGTCGCGGCGGGGGGCCTGTCAAGCGGTCGTTGCTCCATCGGCGCTGACTCCGCAGCGGCCCCCCAAACGGCCCTGCTTTCCGCCCCCTGCTCATCGACCCGGCCCCCCACCTCGGCCAAGCGCGTCCCCGAGCCGCTCACGGATGTCGCGACTCCGAATGACCACAAAAGGCTACTCAGCGCGGACCTCGACGCCGCTCAACGTGGGCGCATCGACTCCGCGGCGTGCCACCCGGGGTTGCTGGCGAACGCCGCGGCGCACGTGAGCGAGCAGAACCAGAACTCACGCTCCCGATAGCGGAGGCGGCCAGCCGCGGCGCGACGGTCCACGGGCATGTGGCAGACGGGATCCAGGGGCGTCTCCGCCGCGCCCAACATGAGGGCCAGCGAATACACGGGGATCGGCCGCCGCACGTTCTTGAGGAGGAGCTCCCCCAGCTCCACGACGGGGATGCCCGTGTCCCGCGCCGCGCCGGCGACGCGATCGGTGCCGAGCACCTCTCCGGCGTGGGCCTCGGCCGCCACTCGCGCCGCCAAGTTCACCGCGGCCCCGAAGACGTCCCCCTCCCGCTGGACCGCCTCCCCGTGGTGCAGCCCGGCCCGCAACGCCGGAAACGCCGGCTCGGCCGCCGCCACCGTGAAGAGGCGCTCCACGAAGGCGACCCCCGCCGCGGGATCCGAGGAGCTCACGAACACCGCGTCGCCGATCGTCTTGATCAGTCGATCGCTCCGGCCCAGCACCTTCCTCGCGAGTTCACCGAAGCGAGTCGCGACGTCCGCCGCGTCCTCGTCGCCTTGTGCCTCGGTGAGTGCGGTGAATCCCGCCATGTCGATGAAGGAGAACGTGCGCTCGACGCGCTCCGAGCCCCCTGGCCCGACCTTGGTCCCGGACATTGCTCGCGTCATGACTGTGGACAGACTCTGTTCCGCCCGCTCCGCTTGGCCTCGTAGAGTCGGGCGTCGGCGGCGGCGATGAGCTCGAGGGGCGTTCGATGGACGGAGACGTCGTACTGGGCGACCCCGGCCGAGATCGTCGCGGAGACCTCTCCGCCGCGGGTCGCGAAGGGGCTCTGCCCGATGGCTTGCCGCAGGCGCTCCCCCGTCACGATGGCGCTGTGCAGATCGTTACCGCACAGGATGAGGCCGAACTCCTCGCCCCCGAGGCGGGCCAAGGTGTCCTCCGCCCGAACGGCGGACGCGAGGTGCTCCGCCACGCCGCGCAACACGTCGTCTCCCGCGAGATGCCCGTACTCGTCGTTGACCTGCTTGAAGTGGTCGATGTCGAACAGGATCACGGACAGCGGGTGCCCGTGGCGCTTGGCGTAGGCCGTCGCCCGCTCCAGCTGCTCCTCGAATACGCGTCGGTTCGGCACCTTGGTCAGGGCGTCCCGGGTCGCGGCCGAGTACAGGTGATCGCGGAGGTTCGCCTCGATGTCGTCCTCGAGGGTGAACTGCAGACACGTCGACGCGCCGATGCGGATCCGATCTCCGTCGGCGAGGGGGTGCGCGTCCACCGGCGCCGAGTTGATGTAGGTGCCGTTCGTGCTCCCGAGGTCCTTGATCATCGTGACGTTCTTCGGAAGGAGGACGATCTTCGCGTGCTGCCGGGACACACCGTCGTCGTCCAGGCGAATGTCCACTTCGCTCCCGCGCCCGATGACGTAGGCGGAGTTCGTGAGCCGAAAGGAGCGCCCCACCGCCGACCCCGTGAGCACGAGCAGGCACGGTTGGAGCTCCCCCGGTGACCGCACCAAGGTCTCCGTCCGCTTGGTCACGGTGGTGTCGTCTTCGGTTTTCCTCACGAGCTCACCATCCATGATCATACACCAAGGAGCCTCCCGCGTCGCGGACGCCGCCCCTGTCGCCACGAAACTCGTGAGCGCTCCCGCAGCGGCGCCGCGCCGCCCACACCGAATGACATTCCACTCACATGTAGAGAAGTGTGCCAGCTCTGCGCGGAGCTGCGGTCGCGCAACTCGCTTGGTCGGGGGCAATGTGACTGGCCCGACGACGCGGCGAGACGGCCCAGGAGTCGAGCAGGAGACTGCTCAGCCGCGCCGGCGCCTGCGCGAACGCGCCGCCCACGCCACCACGCCGAGCGCCGCTGCCCACCCCGACGCTGACGTCCCCAGGGTCGGGGACAGCGTGCACCCCGCGTCCGTCGTCCCGGCGCCGGAGGATGGCGGCTCCGCGCCCGCTCCCTCAGCGCCCGCCCCTCCCGTGAGGCCGCCGGGCGTGGGCTCGGGCTCCTCGTCGCTGCCCTCCAGCCGAGGCTCGTGGCCGGCCGCGGCGAACGCCTCCCGCGCGAGGGCCTCGTAGGGAGCGATCTGTGTGAAGAAGCTCCGCACCTCGCTCGATTCGCACTCGCCCCGCGTCAGGGAGCTCACCCCCAACACCGCCCCCGTCTCCTGAGACAGCCCCGGTCCACCGCTGTCCCCGGCGCAGGCGGAGGGGCCAACGACGAAGGTGCGCGGCAGCGCGTTCCCGAGCGCCGGGAAGTAGTCGCTCGGTCCGACATCGAGGATCTCCACGTCGGCGCGTTCGTGGCGTGTGTTCTCGCGGGTTTCGTTGAGCCCATAGCCGACGACCAGGGTCGCCTCTCCGGGGAACGTGCCGCGGTCGAGCCGCACCGGTGCGATCGGAAGATCGAGGTCGTCCTCGAGGAGCACGAAGGCGATGTCGTTGCGGCAGATGGTGTCCGTGTCCTGCACGAAGACGCGCTTGCCCATGGTCGTCGGCACGTCGAAATCGGGGACCTGACCCGCGTGGAACGAGATCACCTCGGCGGGGTAGGCGAACCCCATCTCCCCGGCGTTCGGCGGGTTGCGCGGGCGGTGCAGATCGAGGTTGCCCTCAATCGTGCAAAAGAAGGTGCCCTCCACGTACACGGAGATGCAGTGGCGCGCGGTGACCACCAGGTTCGGGGCGATCAACGTCGCCGTGCACAGGGTCGCCCGATCGGGGCCCTCGGCGAGCATCAACAACACCGCGTCACGCTCGGCCCCGCTCGGCACGCCTCCGATCACCGGCTGCCTCGCTTGCACCCCGCGTTCGGCGCGGGACGGCTCCGCCGTCTCGTTGCCACAGCCACCGACGGCCCACAGCAGGGTCGCACAGACGAGAGCGGAGTACCCCTCGCCCCGAACCGGTCGTCCATCGCGACCGTACCGGCGCGCTAGAAGCCTTCGATGCACGGCTCTCCCTCGAGCTCCTGCGAGACGGGATCGTACGTCATCGCGTCCTGCACGAAGGTGCCCCCTTCGATGCAGTAGACGCTCGGCAGCCCGCGCCGCACCCCCGTCGACGTGTTGAACGTCGGTGGGCCCATGGTGCCGTGAAGAGTCATCGCCGCCGATGCGGTGCTCTCGAGGGTGTCGATGGCGTCGGCGATCCGTTGCCCCACCTCGAACTGCAGCGGGCCATCGACGAGTCGCGCCATGCCGAGGGCCACCTCTCGCCCCGTCAGCCGTGGAGGATTGCCGGCTCCAGCGATCGCGTACATCAAGTAGTAAGCTGCGTCGTAGAAGTTCTCGGAGCCCTCGAGGAGGAGGCCGGAGCTGCCGTAGTTGCTCTGGAGCTTCAGCAGGTACGCCTCGTACAGGGTCCTGTCCTCGGCGCCAGCGAAGTTGACCCCGAGGGTTCGGCTCGCGGACGGGTGCCCCGCGAACGCCGGGTCCCCGAACAAGTAGGGCGACACCAGATAGACGGGCTTGAACTCCGAGGGCGGGAGTCCGGCTTCGTAGCTGTCTCGCAGCTGCGCGAACTCGCCGCTCGCGATCGCGAGGACGACGTGCGGCTTGAACTCTTGCAGCTGACCGAAGGCCTCGGCGATGTCCGGCGTCGACACCAGGATGTTCGAGTCGATCGTCACCCGCCGCAGGTTCCCGTCGTTACCGTTCTGGGTGAGGCTCTTGCCGTTGAAGCGCGCGTTCTTGACCAGGTAGTCGACGATGTCCGTCAGGAACGGGACGCGGGCGTCCACGAGGGCCACGCGGATCGGGTCGTCCTCGCTCAGCTCGAGCTGCGCGCGCACCCACCGCTCACTGCGCTCGAGCAAGGGGAGGTAGGCGGGCGCCAGCTCCGTGGAGGAGGTCAGCATGTGCCACAAGAGGCCGTTGTCCGGCAGGTTGCGCAGCTTGTTGTCCGCCTCGAGTGGGCTGAGGAAGAACACGTTGTTCGGCAGCCCCTTGGTCTCGAACGCCTCCAGCAGGTCCAGCCCGTGGAGGGAGGCCAGGATGGCGGGGACCTGGAGCTCGTCCACCAGGTGCCCCAAGCTGGCGTCGAGATCCGGGGAGTCCCGCCCATTGCACACCACGGCGATGAACGGCCGCCGCGTCCCGCCGGTGCCACCGGACAGCCCGCCGCGCTCGTTCACTTCGTTGATCGCGAGCTCGTAGTTCAACGTCGGTACGGAGAGGCGCGGCGCGATGGGATCGACGTAGGAGTACGCGCCGAAGACGATCGGGTCGGGCCTCTTCAGGTTCTCGTTGTCCTTGCCCAGCCCGAGCACCAGGGGGCACTCCCGCGCCAGGGTGAGGGGCACGCAGCTCCCCTCGCGGCACAGGTGCGGGTTCCCGTGGCGGGCGTTGACGCAGTCCATGTGCTCCACGCACTCCGCCCCCCGGGAGCCCGCCTCTCCGGAGCCACCGCTCCCGCCGGACGAGCCGCCCGTAGCGGCAGGGGTGACGCAGAGGGACGCGACGCACTCGGTACCGGCGAAGCTCGGCCCCTTGCTCTCGCAGTCGGCGTTCGTGGAGCACTGCGCCGAGTCGAGCTCGTAGAGGAGCGAACACCCCAGCGCGACCAACCCGATGGTCGACCCCGGAGCGAGGAGACGTCCCCTCGAGAACCAACGTGGACTCACGAGCCCCGAGCGTACCATTTCCCCCGCCGGAGCACTGCACCGCCACCGCCGGCCGCGCCGGGTCGCACACCCCCTCCCCCCGCCCTACGCTACCCAGCGGGCTCGGAGCCTCGCGAAGCCGACCCCGAGAAGCCCGTCGCTCCCTCGAGCTCCTTCGACCCCGGCCCCCCCGGCTCAGCGCTTCGTCCTCCCCGTGGCCAGGGCCGAGCTGGACGAGGATGGTCGCGGCGGCGGGGGCATCGCCGGTATCTTAACGGACCAGGACGCCCGCCGATCTCGGGTTTTGGCTTCGCCCAATCCTCGGGGAAGGGG
>Ga0207873_1001637_pt1 | contig 20647 bp, 9 predicted proteins | sample BGWIniCompost_FD_187373 | JGI IMG/M metagenome (GOLD analysis project Ga0207873, IMG submission 187373) | Cellulose adapted compost microbial communities from Newby Island Compost Facility, Milpitas, CA, USA - BGW Initial Compost (SPAdes)... ...
CAGGAGAAAATGGGGCCAATTATCAGAGGGTATTATCCACAGATATAGAATTCCAATGGCGAAACTATACGCCGTACCTGCAGTCAGCACAATATTTGCCGCCTTAGCTGTCATTTTTTTCCAGAATATGCCAAAAAGGAATACTACAGACATCGGAGGAGCGATAAATCCCAGTACCGATTGAAATACGTCAAAAAGGTTCAGTCCTTCAATGCTGTCTATGGCCAATGTCATAAATATGGAAATCACCGCCCCCAAAGCTGTTACGATCCGGCCAATTTTGACAATCTCTTTCTGACTGGCTCCTGGATTACATTTTTTCACATAAATATCTATAGTGAATACCGCGCTCAACGAGTTAAGCGCCGAATCGATTGTGCTCACCAATGCCGCAATCAAAACAGCCATTACCAAGCCGGTCATTCCAGCCGGGAACAAGCGAGTAACCATCGTCATATAGGCTGCGTCAGGATTTTCAAGTTCGGGGAAAAGGATAAAACAGATTATCCCCGGTAAGATGAACAAAGGCACATCCAATATTTTAAGCCATCCGGTAAAATTAGCTCCAAGCTGTCCCTGCGTTAGATTCTTTGCTCCCAAAACAGACTGCACCATCGATTGATCGGTGCACCAAAACCATACTCCCATAACAGGGTAGCCTAAAATGATCGCCGGCCAGGGATAGTTGGGATCCTCAATAGGCAGGAATAGATTCCAATAAGCGCCAGGCGCCGTTTCATATATCGCCATGACGCCGCCAGCCCTTGATACCCCCACAACCACCAGGATCAGAGACACTACAATCAATAATATCATCTGAAACACATTGGTGTAAGCTACCGCTTTCAGTCCGCCCGATATGGTGAAAAAAGCGGAAATCGCCACTAAAATGACCACTGAAATCCATAAAGGTAAAACAAGGATCTGACTTACCAGGATGCCGCCTGCAAAGAGCGTCAAAGCCAGCCAGGAAATGAGTATCGTAGCCAACGTGTACCATGCCAGGATATTCCGGGTTGACTGTCCAAACCGTTTACCCATAAATTCAGGCAATGTCGTTACCCTTGCGCCCAGGTATCGCGGCGCAAATACCACTGCTAACAAGAAGATAAATACAAACGCATACCAGCCAAAATTACCAGCGACAATTCCCGTTGTATAACCAATGCTTGCCGAAGCAATCAGCATAGACGGTCCGACGTTGGTCCCCCACATTGTGAAACCAATTGCGGGCCAGCGCAGAGAATTCCCGGCAAGAAAAAGATTTTCGCCCGATTTTTTCTTTTTTATAAAACTTACCCAATACCCTATCGCAATCAAAACGGCCAGATACATTCCCACAACAACAAAGTCGATGGGCCTTAAAAAGCTATTGATATCTTCCATTATCTCATTGTTTCACGGTCCCGATATTGTCTGTTCAAATCCCTGCTCATATTAGAGAATATGCGGTGTTCTACCGCCGTACATCTCTTTTTAGGAATAATCGACAACGACATTGCGACTTTAGATTCGCACATTAATGGCAAGCGTTTCTTACTCAAGCACGAGGCCATATTTCATTTACTTTTACCGGCGCGCCACGCTCCAAGGACAATTCCATTGCTTTTAACAAAGCTACGGTGCCAATTCCTTCTTCCAGATCGGGATAAGCTGTTTTTCCCATTTCTAGGCACTCGCCGAAATAGTCCAGATAATTTTGATACTCTCCCGCATGATGGCTTTTGCCTTCGAATCTGAAATAATGCTTCAATTTATGCTCAAACGTGATTAATCTTTCTTCTCCCGTGTTTGTAGTTGCAGCGTATCGCAAATCCATATAATCCGCCTGGCTGCACCCCTCTGTGCCGCGCAGAATACAACTCATTTCGCTGTCCCTTATCACTGGTTGGACAGGTCCGGAATACGCTCCGCTCACTCTAGCGATCCTTCCGTCTTTTGCCCTAAATATGAAATGCATGGTATCTTCGTTTTTTAAACCTGCCTTTTCCCCGTTGGGGCTGAGCATACCGTATCCCATCGCCTCGTCAATGTTGGGCATGTACCACCTGACGAAATCCACAGGATGACTTAGTCCGCCAAATAGCCATTTGAAAGATTTCTCCAAAGCCCACGGTTTGGTTAAAAACCAACGATGATCAGCGTGATAATAAGCCTCGACGGTAATGAGTTCGCCAATTACGCCATTTTCATAATCCTTCCGTTGTCTTATCATGGGTTCGAAAAAACGGCTGCTCTGTCCAACAAACACTTTCTTGCCAGTTTTTGCGCATAGGTCACGCAACTCTTCTGCGCGAGACAGATCATCCAATAAAGGTTTTGTACAAATCACATGTTTGCCATGATTAAGAGCTAACGCAATATGCTCTGCATGAAGATGGTCCGGAGTATAAATAGCGATAGCGTCAATATCGGGATCATTGAGCATATCATTGTAATCCAACGCATAGTTGGGGAAACCAAATTCGGTGCATCGACTTTTACAAACTTCCTCATTGATATCGCAAATCATTTTAAGCGTCCATTTCGAACTGCTCAATGCTGCGGAAATAGCGCTTCGTCCCTCTCCAAGTCCTAAAATGCCTAGTTTATACATTGTTCTCTTTTTTAAATGACAGCGTTATGTAAGTTTAATCGCTATAACTAATCTCCTTCGGTGCGATACCGCTTACTCTAAACCAGTATTTCCCCGAACCGACTTTTACCACAGTTCTGCCGTCAACATTTCCGGCAATCTCAAGTTCTGGAATCTCCCCAAGCGGTTTGCCGCTTTCAGTAATGTCCCCTTCAGTGAATGGGATATAGATTGCCGCTGTAGCGTTTACAGGTATTTCCACATCTAATTCAAGGTTTTGGTCATTTTTTCGCCATACGCTTTTTATGGTACCATATGGCGATTCATGTTTTGAGAAAACCTCTGTTATGTCTCCGACCATATCCGGAGAGATCACAATATCCCTGTATCCACACGAGCCTGATTCCTGCTCGATTCCTCCCAAACCTTTATAGAACCACTCCATAATATGGCCTAACATGAGATGGTTGTTCGATACATCCGGCAACGCTTGCCACGATTCTGTGAGCGCCGTGGCCCCTTTTTTTAACTGGTATCCGTAGCCGGGGACATCGTCGCGGTTATTCATTTCATAAATCAGTTGCGAACAGCCTCCATCGGTTAAAGCGTCAATAAGGTAATGGAAACCCACATCGCCGGCAGTCAGTGCATTATTGTTGTTGCGTATTGAATCCACTAAATTCTCCAGTACAGCCTTTTTGTCCCCTTCAGGAACAAGGCCAACGCTTAGTGGCATCGCCATTGCAGTCTGACTTCCTGTGGCATAAATTTTCCCTTCAGGATCGTAAAACTTATTATTAAAGGCTATCTTGATATCCTCGGCCAGCTTCTTAAACTGTTTTTCATCCTCCCGCTTACCTAGTATTCCAGCCATTTTCGCCATCAGGCTGGCGTCATAAAAATAAATAGCGGTTGCCGTGAGCGGAATTGGAGTCAATTGAGAATATCCTGGGCGCTTAGGTCCAAGATCATACCAATCGCCTAGCCCGTGAGATACTATATGCTCATCAGATTTACTACCCAGATAATCCAGATATCTTTTCATCATCGGCCACGCTTGTTCCATTACAGAAATATCCCCGTCCCATTTATAGATCAACCAAGGAAGAATTATGCCTGCGCTTCCCCATTCGGGCGAATCGGTAAAATCGCCGCCGAAATAAACGTATTCGGGGGCGATGGAAGGGATAAGACCATTATCCAATTGCGATGCAGCCATATCGCTAATGAGTTTTCTATATAAATGATATAATTCGAAATTAAAATGTACCGATTCTCCCATCAGGTGGGTTTGTTCGAGCCATCCCAGCTTTTCCCGGTGTGGGCAATCTGTAAGCACACTCTGAAAATTACTTTGTATGGCATACCGAATCAGACGGTCCACCTGATTGAATAATCTATTTGAACTGGAGAATGAGCCCGTTTGGGGAGCTGAATTGTAGGTATGAAGAAAGGTTAAGTCAGTAATTTCAGGCTTCTCGCTATCGTCATTTTCATCCGCCGGTTTACCTCCCTCTACTTGAACGTAGCGAAAACCATAATAAGTAAATTGAGGCCGCCAAGTTTCCTCCCTTTCTCCTTTCAGGACATATTCCCAATAATATGGTTTCCCCGTAGCCCCCTGCATTACATACTGTTCGTTATTGATCAATTCGCCAGGGATGAGCCGAATCCTCTGTCCTTTCTTACCTTTCACCTTTAAGTTAACAATGCCTGAAGCATTCTGTCCAAAATCATACAGGTAGTTGAGCGAATCAAGTTTGACGATTCGAGATGGACCAAAAGTCTCGTTCACTTTTACCGCGTATGTGATTTCAGGCTCCAAAATACCTCCCGGATGCTTGCCTGGCAAGGCATCCTGCCATTCTTCATCGTCAAAACCCGGTCGATCCCATCCCTCCTGTTCCAGGTTAGCGTCATAAGTTTCTCCGCCATATATTGTGCTAAAAGTAATGGGAGACGGCGCTGTTTTCCAGTTTTCGCCTGTTATCACCGACTCTTCTGAACCATCGGAATACACTAGTTTAAGCTTGGCAAGCAATTTTGGCATGCCATAGGTAATCAACATTTTCCGATAACGTTCATTATGAATATTGTAAAACCCGCCGCCGACAATTACTCCAATGGCGTTTTGCCCGCGATGCACTTTATCCGTCACATCATAAATATTGTAAAGGATTCTTTTCTGGTATTGCGTCCATCCAGGCGACAGAAAGTCGTCGCTGATTTGCCGGCCATTAATGAATGCTTTATAGTGGCCAAGCCCGCTAATAAAAAGATATGCAGCGCGGATGTCCTTACGGACATTAAATTCCTTGCGGAATAAAGGAATCACGGGCTTGCGTAAAGCCAAGCTTTCCACATTCTTCCCCCATGGATGTACGCCAGGCACAAGAATCAGTGAATCATGCATATCTTCATGTTGAATCCACTGAGCTCCTTCCCAATCTTCTTCGCTAAACAATGCCGTTACAAACCGGCTGGTTTTACTCCAATCAGATTCAATTCCATTTTTGTCCCATACCTTTACTTTCCAGTGATAGACTTTCCCTGGTTCAAGCGCATTCCCCTCATATTGAATATGTAAAGACTGATCGCTTTCCACCTTTCGAGTATCCCAGATCGTACCAATGTCGCCATTGAGGAGAGCGAGATCATCTGAAACCAAAATCTGGTAAGCAGTCTGTCGTTGGTTGCGCATATTAGATGAGAGCGTCCAACTAAGAAGTGGATGGGGTCCCACTCCTACAGGGTCTTCTTTGTAATCAGTTTTTACCGAAACGACCCAAATGTCAGGCTCTGTGCCACAGGAGAAAAGTAGAATAAACGCTATCCAAATCCAAGAATATTGTAATGTATGTCTCATAAATCAAGCTCAAATTCTAAGATATAAGGTTGGGCATTCTGATCGGCAGGCGTCGCTAAATTCCCACTTGTTATTCTATTTCTTTCAATAAATCCTTATATTCTTCTTGCAACCCCGTCTTTTCCTTTATTTCATTAGACACCTTTGGCCCGTTATTCTCCCAGAGCGTACCGGGACCGTTTGAATTGGCAAAAAACTTTTCATAAGGCGTCCAGTTGTCAAAAGCCCTGATAAACGATGAACCCTCGTCAAAATAAATAAATTGGTAATGGTTTGGGTCGTGTGCATATGGCGCCATAATCAATTCATCCAGAACATTTTCATAGATGTCGGTAGCTGGTTGAGCCGATAGCGTGTATATGCCTCCTACATCAAACATCTGCTTGGCAAAATGGTGTATATAGTTTGCATAAACACGATTATTTCTCATCGCATTCACCCATTTTGTCCATCCCCAACCTAAGCTTATGCCAGAGTAATTGACGTGACTGATCTCATTGTGTTCGATATTTACACCCCGAGCATAACCAACTCCAATCCCTACACATCCCCAATCTTCGTTGGTTACATCGATCACAAGGTTGTTGGCGATGCGCTCGTTTGTGCATATCTCGCGTTCGTCTGAAGGATCATAGGGAACATGCGTTTCAACGCCCTCATCGGGAAATGCTCCAAGCAATATTCCATTGCCGCCAATATCGTTAAAAATATTTCCTTCAATTACGCTGTTTTTCGTTCCCCATACATAATCCAAACCAGTTGAAGCCATATGGCGGAACTTGCATCTTATGAATTTTGTGTTATGAGCTCCGCGCACCTCCACTCCTGAGGGAGGACGACCTATCCAAGCTTGGTTTTCGAGGCTTGCTTTCTCGGGGAGGCCTGGAATTTCCAACTTATATGCGTCATAAAGGAACATACCGGTTTGTAACGGTACATGCCCCTGGTAGGAAGGCCTGAGCCACGATGTATGCTCAAAGCCAATTCCCTTGAAATGGACATGCTTTACAGGACGGTCAAGCGTTCCTGAAATCTTTACCAACGTCTCCAAAACCGGAATAATCGTTTCAACTTTTCGCATGTCTTCTTCCGGAAGAGGCCAATAGTAAACTTTGCCGGCGGCAAGGTCAAGATACCACTCTCCCGGTCTGTCGAGGAACTGGATTGAATTGGTCAAATAATATGCAGAATTGCCGTATCCTTCATCAATCACAGGTTGAGGCCATGGATGCTCAAATTGAATTCTGCTTTCTGGTTGGTAAAAAGTCAATTTTGCTCGAGAACCTTCGACTTTAATATCTTTGATGCGCAAAATAGCGATTGCCCAACGCTGAAGGATTACCATTTCAACTGGCGTAACTTCCGAATCCCATATTCCTGATTCAGGAATAGGAATCCACATTTCTTCAGTCTCTTTATTCAGGGCGATGATACGATTTAAATTATCCAATTCCCTGTCGCGCGCACGCAAAGCCTTTTTTCCATTTACCCACATTTGACGAAATTCAAAGATTCGTCCGCCTATCTTCGGCGCATCCGCCACCCATATATTGCCGGCAGCGACCTTCGGCAAGCCAGGAATCCTGTTCTGCGCTTTACGCCAATTACTAACCGGAACGCCTCCGCTCAAAACAGGGTATTCTCCTTTTACTCCTTCGATAACAGTGGGTATCTCTTCTGTGCCAGAATCCTCCGGACGAATTAAAACTGGCTCAACCAGGGGGTAAACGCCTCCCCTCAATATGATACGAACGCCTTCCTGCACGGCATGATTATTCAAACGCCGCATTTCGCGAGCCTTACGCAAAGCCATATTGAGCGTCGCCATCGGCTGATCCTTTGAGCCCGAATTCTTATCGCTGCCATTTGGCGAAACCCATATCTCGGCCGCATATAAAGGAAACGAAAAGAACAACATCAAAATAAAAAACGCTAACCGCCTAAAAAGCTGGATAATAAAGAAATCCATTTTACAATCCTTATATAGCGTTCTTGAATTTTTATTTTTAGCGTGTATCATTTTTATAATACCGATTTTCTTTTTACTGAAACTCAAATGCGTCTATTCTTATCCCATTTTTCTTGGGAGCGCTAAGTCGTACTATATATTTTCCGGCATTGATATACGAGCCGGTAGTAGTATTCACCGACCTCCACTTTTCAGTGGCGGGCGGAAATTCAATTACGTCTTCTCGCATAACACGCCCGTCTGCTGCAATTACCTCCAATCGAGCTGGGATTGACTGATCAGACATATTCATATACCGGAAGCGAATAAGATATACTCCAGCTAATCCTGGGTTAATCTCCCACTCAATCAGAGTTTCTTCGGATGCCGGTATTTCTACATAAACCTCCTTCCGATATTCTCCTTTGGCTATTCCCGGGCCCAGAGCAAAAGCGTCCTCCGCCTCATAGCGAATCATGGGCCTTGGCCCCTCCGCTTCTCTTCCCATTTCAACTACAGGCAGAATCGCTACCGTAAACGTTAATTCTTTTGAGCGTTCACCCAAAGTCACAACTTCTCCATCTCCGAATTTTTTTGAAAATATTTCAAAGGTTTGGCCTGCATTATTCTTAGCAATTTCTTCAATTTTATTAAAACCCTTCAGCCATTCGGATTGAGTGTGATCGCTTTCGATTAGAACATATATCTCTGCATCTTTTGTCAATTCAAAGGAAAGCGGACTGTTTGAGGAAGCGAAGCCACTGATCCACTCTGCTCCAAATAAAAAAGAAGGCAGGCGGCAGAAAGCCGTTTCCCTGTCCAAAAATTGCTTGTTACCGCTATCCAACCATTTATTTGCTTTCCATCCATCAGACAGCATCTTGCCAATTAATGACGGCGAAGCTGGCGCAGCCTCTATTTCAGTTTGCTCTGAGGCAATGGCAATTGCAGATATCAAGGCTTGCCCTGCGATTACTTCTGGGAAATGAATTTCCAAATGTCCACCATCTACGCGAACCTTTACTGTTTTTTTCAATACCCTGTCATGACCCACCTCATTCCATACATCCAAGTTCTTGATTACTATTGTGTCGTTTATCGCCACATCGAAGATTCGCCACCCCTTCGCATCCAGACCGCCTCCTGTCCCATACCATGGCTCGACAAAATAGAGTTCAACATAATATTCTCCGTCTGGCACAGGGAAACTGAATTTCAACTTACTTGTTCCAAACCGAAAAGTCTGAAACAAGGGCCAATCCTTTGTCCCTTTTATAGGATCGCGTATTCGACGCTGACTGCCAAAAAATGGCGGCATCCCGGGAAACTCATCAGTCCATGAAAGAGATCCCCAAGCGTTGCTATTTCTTTTTTGCACATCCGCCATCCACAAGTTCCCATTTTCATCAATATAATCCGGTCCGCCGCAATTGACGCGATAGAGGTAATTCAAGCCATTTTGCGGCGCTGTTACCGGCTGGGCGCCTTTCTTTAATTCCTTAAAATTCGGAGATTCAGGAAGATGATGTAGAATGATGCAGTCTGAGGCCACAGGTCTCCCATCAATGTACCCAATTGCGTATAGCACATTATACCGAATATCAACCCTATTCCACATGAAATGGCGACCCACCCCGAGATTCTTTAATTTACCCAAAGAAACGGAGTTTACATCGTTGAACAATTCAACTTCATCACAGTTGGAGAATACGCTAATACTGTCTTTCAGCCCTGGCCCAATCCATCTATCCGGCCATGTATGCGATACGATATAAACCATTGGCTCCGTCTCTTTAGGGGCATAGTTGGCTCGAAACATATAATAAACGTCAAGCGGTTCGCCCCAAGGAGTCACAAGCCCTTTATAATTTACAGGCCCCACTTTGTCCATATCTCGAAACCCCTCTCCATTTTGGACTCTTCCTGGATTTTCATGGGAGTTAAATAGCCAATGAAAATGTCCGGCGCATTGACCTTTTACCGACTCGGCTATTCGAATCTTTGATTCCATCAAAAGCGTCATGCGATCTTCGCTCCAAGGACCATCTTGTACAAAAGGCCCTTCAGTATGCCAATCGATACTACGCCAGGCTCCATATTCGCCATTTAATATTTGTCGCTTCAACTCCTCAGCGTAAAGATCTGGATTTCCACCATACGTCCCGGACCAATTCTGAGGCACATCCCAATCTGTTCCCACTCCACCGTTACAAGTGGTTATCTTCCGTTGACTAGAGGCCGTGGGGTCCATTTCACGGATGATTTGAGCGCATTCTCGCGCAAACTCTTCGGGAAGAACGCTTTCGTTCTGCAATCCCCAAAGCATGACCGAAGGGCTATTACGTCTTTCTTTTACCCATTGCGCAAGCAAGCGTTTAAAATTCTCGCGAAATTCCGGAGTATCATACCATATATGCGCGGACATCTGGGTCCATAATAATACGCCATGTTCATCCCAAAATTCATGATATAGAAAATTATGCGGCTGATGCGCGTCGCGGAAAGCATTAAAACCAGCGGCTTTCATCTGCCTAGCGCGAGCCAAGATCTGTTCATCTGTGAATGCATGGCTTCTACCCATGTTATGTTCATATTCACAAATGCCATTGATAAAAACCGGTTTGCCGTTCAAGTAGAATTGATTCCCTCCCCAATCGCGATCGATGGGCCAACTTATCCAACGAATACCATATTTTGTGACAAGTTCATCAATTATTTGTTTTTTTTCCTTAACCTCGGTTACTATCTTATAGAGCGCCGGATCTTCGATGGACCACAATCTGGGATAGGTAATTTCAGGAGTTGTCTGCGAAACAGTTGTCGACGTCCCAGGACCAAGATTGATGTTTTTAGAAACTTCAAGCACAATTCGCCCCTCGGGATCCAAAAGCCGGTTGATTACTTTCAACCTTCTTGTTTTCTCTCCATAGTTCTTAACTTCGGTGTTGATTTTTAAAAAGGCGGTCTTTTCTGAAATACTACTATCATTCCAGATATGTACGCCAAAAGGTTCAATCCGAACTGAACTTGTTACAATAAGACGAACAGAACGGAATATGCCCATAGGTTGGGACCCTTCTGAAAACCCCCACTCCGCCGAACAACCACCGCACACCCAAGGCAAATCGGCAATAAAAGCGGGGTGATCGGCGCGTACAGCCAGAATATTGCCGCCATTAGAGTTAATAGCCTGAGTGACGTCGAGCGTAAATGAGACGCGTCCTCCCGCATGTTCCCCCACCTTAATGCCATTTAACCATACATGACAATACGAGCCAACCCCTTCAAACATAAGAAAATAACGTTTTTCTCTCTTTGAATCTGGGAAATCGAGTTGGAATGATTTCCGATACCAAGCGGAACCATGCCTGTTGCCATGTTTTATTTGGCGAAAACCATGGTATTCATCCCAGTTATGAGGAATCTTAACCTGCTTCCATTCACTGTCATCGTAACTCATCTTTTCAAATCCATCGGATGAATACTGGTCGCCAGTTATTGTACGCCAGCTATCATTAAGGAGAATCTGATAACGGACATCGTTCGAAAAACATGGTAAAGCAGGAATTAGACCAAGCAATATCAGGGAAACCCAGAAAAAACGCGCCAATTTACCCTGGCGCCAAACTAACCTTTTCGAAATATGAAGAACATATTCTCTGATAATATTTCTATATATGTCTGGATCTATAATCATTGATTAAAGTCCCCTGTTGCCTTCTGATTGATTTTTGTTCTCGCTGAACATTGACTAATAAAACAGCCAATCTACATTCTTATCCTTACCTCCTAACCCAATGGTTGCATCTCTTTGAGTTACTTTTTGTGAAGCGTCGGCAAAACCTAAGATCAAAACGACCCCTTGATTTAGCTTTAAGATATTTTTACCAGGTTCATAATGATAAGTATGAATATTTACCCGAGGCATTCCATGAATATCCATCGCATTCGCAATGATGGTCTCCGCTTGTCCACGATCATTAGCGTTGGCGTCTGTTTCAAGCGTGGGAGGCTTCAGGTAATCGTTATCATCCGTTGCAAAAAATCCAACAACCACATCCACAGGACCGCTATTCTGAAACTCAATTACGGTACCATTATCCTCCAGATCATCGAATTTAAACCGGTATCCTTTCAAGTCCTTCAATTCTTCCGCAAATTCCTGAATCACAAAATCTCTGTCGGTAAAGACTCTTGCCCCTTTTGTTATTGAAAATGTTTCTGGATTTAAGTTTAATATTTTTACAGGAGCCGGCTTGAAGGCCCTTTCTATTTTATAATTCAGTTTGCCGGAAGTAGAAAGCCTCAACGTTTCAAGGTTCCTGGTAAAATTTTCAAATTCCCTTTCGTAATGAACCAGCAATTCAGCCCATGTTTTATTCTTACCTTCATTTCCTCCAATTGGAATCCTACGCTGTCCAGTTTGCATGCTGTTGGCGTACAAATAAGTATCCTTTGTAAGTTCAACCAGGTTTCTATAATACTCAAGACTTTTTTCAAGATGCGACTTTGCGCTATCAAGATCGGATATTTCATTGGAGCAGCCATAACGCAAAACCAGCATAGCGGCCTTTACTTTCTCAGCGAAATAGTGTGCAAACGTATTGTAGGCATGAATGTCGTTACGTAAACGGTCGAATTCTCCCTTATTTTTCTTAACATGAGGCGCGGCCCTTTCGATGGATGCTACAGCCCGCTTACCATGCTCAACAACCTCTGAAATCAGTTGCGGCGGCGTCTCGCCTACGTGCGGCACATTATTCCACTCTTTTTGAGCCCATTCAATAAGAATCTCCCCTTCGGGACCCACTGATTCATAAAATCCAGGATAGACTCTCCACTTATAAGGATTAATCAACTGGCTCATGAACATGCCCAATAACAAGGTTTGACGGTTTCCTTCTGTAATCCCGAATTTCCTTAATAATTTCGGAGCGATTTCGCCGGTCTCTTCATATGCTGTTAAGATATCGGCGCTATGCCGTCCGGCGCCATATATATTGTCAAGTTGCTTAGACCAATATTCAATTTCATTTTTCCTATCCCGATTCACATTCCATGCGTATCTTGCCCAAGCTTTATACCATATCCAATCCCTTTCAATCTGCAATAATCTCGGTTCCGATTTGTCGGCAGTATAAGGCCAATCCCAATATGACGCCTGAGGATACAGATGCAGGGCATTGGCCCCATGAATATCATGCATTGCTCTTACGCATTTTTGAATGAAATCAGGAGACCCATAACGAAAGGGCTCCAAGTTGGCCAGAATATGCACATTGGAAATATGAATAGAGCCCAATGAACTTAGGTCTTCATGAATGTCTGTCCACGGGCCGCGTGGCTGGTAAGTAGTTAAAGACTCGCCATTATACTTATGCATGGTGTACAAGTTCCTATAAATCGGAAGCGCAGCATCCATTACCATCCTGGCATTTGTATCATGCGCACGCAATATGATTGGCGGTTCATCAGTCCTTCCCAATGCCTTTAAACCATCTTTTACTCCTGGGATAATGGTTTCAGTGAACCATATCACATCATCCTCATGCGTATTCATAGCTTCGCCCAAAGCCACCAATAAACCTACATTCGGATATTTCTCAATAAAAGCTGCTATTGATTTGCGGGTGTAATCGGCAATTAATGGAATGATCGGGCGGCTTCTGTCCTGCGTTGCAATACCGTGATAGTCGGCAAAAGGCTTGGAAACAATGATGTTATAAAACATCTGGATTACCCAAATTCCACGTTTTTCCGCTTCTTCGGTAATAAAATGAAACATTTCTTCATTTTTCCTGAAAGTGGGGTCGTCCACTTCAATGGCATATGGATAATCCTCTAGTTTAACTAGAGAAGCAAAAGGATGGCCATTCCAAAGGTAGAGGCTGTTCATCCTGTTCTCAGCTAACATATCCAGATAATCAATCCAATGCTTTTTATCGTAAAACCACGGAAAAGTTTCAGGAGTATATGGATATTCATAGACCTTTCTTCCCGGCAGATAGGTTGGCTTTTGCATGCCAATTGCCGTACCGCGAAGAACCATTTCAGGTTGATCAGTAATGTTAAGATTGAAAGGGATTTTTCCTTCCTCTTTCACTTTTTCGGCAATCTCAAGCAGACCATATAACACACCAGACGGATCCGCGCCATTTACATAAACTGATTTCCCTTTTGATTTAATGGTAAAACCCTCTTTGCCTGGCTTATTCTCAGAAAGGACGCCAGCGCTTCCTGCTATTCCCTTCACAAAATCGTCAAATTGTCCGACGATGATAGACGGGCCCTTTATATCATTGAAAGTAGTTATTCTGTCAACGCTGTAACCAGCATTTGTTAACGATTCGGTAAGCTTTTCAATTCCATACTCCATTCTTGAGGGTCCATTTTCGGGCGCTACTATGGCTATCTTGCGCCCGCAAGAGAAAAAGACGATACCCAAAAGAATAAATAATATGATGTTTCTCATCGGTCAATGTTCTTGTTAGTTCAAGTTATTTTTAACTCTCTAATTCGCTTTATGAAGCGAATTGCTTCTTTCACTGAAAAATTTTTTTCAGATAAGCGGTATTGGCACCAAAATTTCTTTTTACGTTCCTTGGATCGCTATCATCCCGGGAGCGCTCAACCACAAGCCAACCGCTCCATCCCATCCTATCAAGGATCCGTTTTACTTTGTGCATATCTATTCGCTGATTATCCTGCAACAATACGCCGTCCTTGTCGGTGCAATGGATTTGGCATATTCGGTCTTTTCCAAGTATCCTTAACTCTTTATATAAATCACGACCTGCCTGAAGCGCATTGGCAAAATTGAAATAGCTCTTCACTGCCGGCGACCCAATATCTTTCAATAGTTTTAACTCCCCTTTGGCGTCCAAAGCTGTTTCTATACCGATGATCACCCCCACCTTTTCCGCTATCCTGCCAACGTCCTTAAGCCGCTGAACTACCGCTGGACGTAGTTCTGGACGCTTTATCAAGTCCCCCTGAACGCCAAGGGGCAAAAAAGCGATCTTCACGTTCATCAGCTTCATCGTTTCAATGCAATCCCCGACCATTTGCATATATGTCGGCCGTTCTGCAAATGATTGCGCATAAAATCCAGACATAGCTAGGGAACTGATTTCCAAGTTATATTCTTTGGCGGCATCAAGAAACTGCTGTCTCACGTTTGGATCCTTAAGGGCATTATCGAAAGTATCCCTTGAACCCAAGCTGCCCATGTCGATTTCTAGGCCATCGGCTCCTATTTCATGCGCCAACTTAAAAGCTCCAAGTTTTTGGCGCTTCAAGATCATCCAGTCGCACACAGCAATTTTATAGCGTTGATCCTTATATACCGGCAATCGATCATACGTTCGGGATTGGAGAAACGGCCCTGTCCATGTTTTACCAGAAGCAGTAAAAATGCCCGCCGCAGATATAGCCGCCAAGGTTAGGAACCGTCGTCGGTTCAACCTTAAATTTTCCTCTCTCTTTTCCTGTAATGGCAAATCTGTCCCCATATTATTGATTATCGCTCATTTCTCTCGGATTCCTGCCAATCTCATCCGGCCATATGCCGTTTTTAATTTTCGTCAACTTCAACTTACTCGGATCAATTTTTACATACTTTATTCTTTCCCTACGCCAAGTGTACACAACATGCACCATTCCATCGGAGCTTTGAAAAATAGAAGGATAGGAATATTGGCTTACAGGCGAATCTTCCAAAACCAAAGCCGCATACCAGGTTTTGCCATTTTTTGAAACCGAAAGATGCAAAGGGGTACGGGGACCTTTTACTTCTTCGCCAGGAGGTAAAACATGATTATACACCAACAAATGTCGTCCATCTTTCAAGGTGACCGCATCTGTACCAGAATTGTTATTGGGCAAATTTGTTCTTTGGAGAGGGGACCAAGTTTGACCACCATCTTTGGACCATGATTCGACTATCGCTCTACTGCGGCTGCGGCAAAGGATTTGCAATTTACCCTTTCCATGATTCAGAATACTAGGTTGTATAGCGTCATGCCCTTCACTTCCGTTATCTAATGGCCCGATTTTCGTCCATGTCTTTCCAAAATCCTCGGTGATTTCAAAATGAATCTTCCAACCATCTCCTTCAGTACTCGAAGGACAGAATAATTTATCGCCTATAAGTATGGGCTTATTTTTTACAGGACCGATATTTCCTTCAGGAAGCATTCTGGCCTCAGACCAGCTTTTACCTCCATCGTTCGAGATTTTCATCCACCCCTGCCATTCGGAAGGCTTTGGTCCTATCTTATAGTAAAGCTGGAGTTCGCCGCCAGGAACATGGTAAAGAACAGGATTCCAGGTAGGAAGCCGGCTTCCATCTGGTTGGACGCCATCGGCTACCATCTGTGGGGTCGTCCATTTGCCATTTTCACGGCGACTCAAATAGATACAAACATCGGGATGGCGCTCGTGGGTGCCCCCAAACCAGGCTGCGACCATTTCTCCCTCATCGGTCTCCACAATTGTTGATGCATGGCAGGAAGGGAAAGGAGCTTGCTCATAAATAAACTCATCAATTAAAATACCCTGCTTCCATCTATCGGCTTGTTGGGCATAGGAACAAAACCCTCCCCAAAATCCAGCAACATACAAAATCAAAATTCTTTTCATTTCCCTACTTAAAACTACTGAATTGAATAAAATATTGACTCAGCGAATGAAGCGCCTTAAAATTCCGATTTGAAAACATAATCCCCAGAACCGATTTCAATCACCGCCCTGTCTTGATCCATTCTTAATAATTTGATTTCCTTAACAGAAGAAATTGGATTCCCACCTTCTGTAACACTACTCTTTGAATTAGCGGGCAAATAAACCAATGCCCTAGTGTTTCCCGGAATGCTAATTTGCCATTCCAACTTGTCTGCCGACTTCTTCCACTCGCTTCGTATTAAACCATGCGCCGAATGATACCCGGCCTTGACGTATTCCAAATCATTGGGAAATTCAGGTTTCATCACAATCTGTTTAAATCCCGGTTGGTCAAGACTGGATCTAATTCCAGCCAGGTTCTCATAATACCAGATAAGTAAGTCGCCCAACAACATTACATGATTATAAGAATTCATGTTGGGGGCGGCTATATTTCCATTCCATAGTTCCCAAATGGTAGTGGCTCCATTTTCAATCATATAACCCCAACTAGGGTAAGTTGTATTGGCGGCCAAACGGTAAGCCAGGTCAGGCCTTCCATAATCAGACAAAGTCCGCATCAACCATTGAACTCCCACAACGCCGGAGCTTAAATGACCATTATCCCTCTTTTCAATAATATCTTGTACATTACTAAATACTATATCAACATGCTCATCAGGAACAAGTCCAAAACTTAAAGCGAGTATGTTGTCTGTCAAAGAGGCACCGCCGTAATATGAGGAATCTACATTGAAAAAAGTATTGTTAAAAGCTTTTTTAACCTTTTCGGCCAGATCGCAATACTCCGGGATATCCGCCTCATGACCTGTCAGCCGGGCAAATTCTTGCATCATGTTCATATACCTATAATAATAGGCGGTAGATATCAACATACTTGGCCTTTTCACATTGGCGCTCATTCCCCGCCCTTCCTCCAAAGTAGGCGGAGGAGCGCACCAATCGCCATAACTGTCCTTTGTTAAGATATAATCCTCATTCATATACCGGTTGCGCATATACTGCAACCACTTCTTCATGGAAGGATAATGTTTTTCCAAGACCCGCTTATTGCCATATTGCCGGTAAAGCATATTAGCAATTTCAAGATAAGTTCCGGGCCATGTCATATTATCGCTGTAATAAAACCAAAAAGCTGGGGCTACATCGGGAATTGCTCCATCAGCTTTCTGGGATTTTTGGATATCGTCAAGCCATTTTTCATACAAACGTCGATTATCAAACAGAAAACTCTCTCCATAAGCGGAAGCAGGACGATCGCCCAACCATGGCTGCCGTTCATTCCTTTGTGGGCAATCAACAGGCATCCCTTTATAATTGCCAGCAATACCCCACCACGCATTTTGAAAAATCTGATTAATTATCTGATTTGAGGTCTCAAAAGTTCCTACAGTCTTGATGTTGTCGTAAACCACTCTTCCCTCAAAGTCATTAACTGTCGGCGTACCAGGATATCCTGTAACCTCAACATACCGGAATCCATGATACGTAAATGAAGGCTCCCATTCTTCCAACCCGCCGCCCTTTAGAATATATATGTCGGTAGCAAGGGCGTCTCGCAAGTTGCGGGTGAAAATATTTCCGTCTTCTTGTAATATTTCTGCAAATCTCAATATTACTTTGTCCCCTCTGGCGCCGCGCACTCGCATTTTAACCCAGCCCACCATGTTTTGGCCCATATCCAAGACCCATATTCCCTTTTTCACCTCCCGTATAGAAATGGGTTTAAGGGTCTTCATGACTTTCATGTTTTCGTTCATCTGCGCTTCATACTCGCCTCCCGGTTCTTGCACATATTCACCTCTTAGCCATTTCTCATCATTAAAGCCAACATTATTCCATCCGGGCATCTCTTTTCGCGCATCATATTCTTCCCCATCGTATTCGTTGTTGCTACGAATCGGGCCGTCGGCTGTAACTTTCCATGAATCGTCTGTTTTGATGATCTGCCTTGTCCCATCATTAAAGACAATTTCAAGCTGAAGCAACATTTTGGGGTATCCAAAATCCTTAATCTTATAAGGTTTATAATTTTGCCGCATTGTATAATAACGTCCATTCCCCAAAACAGTCCCTATTGCATTTTCTCCAGGTCTCAAGTATTCAGTAACATCGAATACATTATATTTCACATTCTTGAAATAGTCTGTAGGAGTTGGAGCAAGAACCTGGTCGCCAACTTTTTTACCATTAATATACAATTCATAAAGGCCGAGCCCCATGATATAGACAGTGGCGTTCTTTATCTCTTTCTCTACTTTGAATTCCTTTCTAAAATATCTTGCAGAAAGGCGGGAATGCATGCTTTCATCATCCCAAGGGAAAGCTCTGTCAAGTCCAATCCATCTGCCGCTCCAATCCTTGTAATTCAGAAATCCCATCGCCCAAAATGCAGGAGCGCTCCAATTGCTTTCTCCATGGTTTGACCAGACCTTAACTTTCCAATAGCATTTCATCCGGCTTTCTAGCCTCTTCCCACTGTATAAAACATTGATAGATTGATTTGATTCTACTTTTCCTGAATTCCACAGATCGCCTTCATTATTATTGAGCTTATCCATCGAGCTCGCCACCAATATCTGATAAGCTGTCTGTTCAACCCCACGGCGGTCGCTTGACAGTTCCCAACTTAAATGCGGCTGAACCACATCAATGCCTAATGGATTGGTAATCGTCTCGACCTTCAAGGCCCTTATAACAATTGTTTCTTGTACGGCTTTTACAGTGCAGGACTGAACCCACAATGCCAGTACAAAAAATAAATATGTCCTAATCCTTGAAGATAAGAGTCGCTTAATTCTTATGTGTACGCCACCCATTCTATTCAAAGGTCTCCCATGCCTCCAATTATTTATTTCTTATTTGTACTACAAGCAGATACATTAACCGGTCTATTAAACCCAAAGTCCGCTTGCCATTTTCAAAGAATCTAAATTGAATCTTTCCTGTTATTTGCCATTTCATGCTCTATGCTAGCCCAAATAAAAGGTCCGATGGCTTTTGGGTCATTTTTAATGACTGGCTCGCTTATGTAATACTCAAAGCTTCCGTCCCGGTAGGGATTGCCCCCCAGACCTGCGACTGCGCAACAGTTGGTAAGCGAAATTGTTCCATCGGCATTCTCTTCAATGAGATTATCTAATATGCCTTTATATCCATTTCCTGCCGCCTCGAGATAAGAATCATCTAAATAACCCATTCTAACAGCTTTATAGAGGAAGTAAACAAACATCGAAGAGGCGGACGACTCAAGATAATTCCCTTCTCTATCGCCCTGGTCTACAACCTGATACCAAACGCCGGACTCTTTATCCTGGAATTTCACAATACCGTCTGCTACCTTTTGCATTACATCGACAATTTCTTTTCGTTTGGGATGATCATACGGCATGAAATCCAGTATATCGACCAGGGCCATCCCAAACCAACCCATTGCTCTTCCCCAAAAGTTAGGAGACTGACCGGTTTCCTTATCGGCCCATTTCTGTTCGCATTTTTCATCCCATGCATGATAAAAAAGACCTGTCTCTGCATCATAGGTATGCTTCGCCATCAATACGACCTGATTAGCCACCTCGTCAAAAAGCTCCGGCTCATTGAACTCCAGCGCATATTGAGCAAGGAATGGCGAACTCATATATAACCCGTCAAGCCACATCTGCCACGGATATCGCTTTTTATGCCAAAATCCCCCTTCAGATGTGCGAGGGTGTTCCCGCATCTGCTTGCGAAGCGTATCTATTGCCATTTTATATTTCACATTGCCGGCCTCCCGATAGATATCGAACAATATCTTGCCGGCATTGATGTTGTCGATATTGAACGAAGAATAATCATATGTCCTAATCCTCCCAGCTGGCGAGATGAGCGTGTCCGCGTATCCTTTGGCATAATCAAAATATGTTTTGTCGCCATTATATTTCCACAAATCCAGCATGGCTTTATTTACCACACCCCAGGTATAACCCCAACGCGGTTGTTTTGCGTTCTCAATCATCCAACTTTCGGGATGGCGAGCCATTTCGGATTGAGCCATCCAAACTGAATACAAATTCTTATCGACGGTTTTAATATCGCCCTGTTTAGCGAGGGTACATCCTATTGCGACTGCTGCAATTGATAACCCCATTAACCATTTTCTTTTCATTGTTTTTTATGTTAAAATGTGGTTCATCATTTTTGACCAAGTAGTTTGTAAAGAGCGTCGATATCTTTGACAGCGCGTTCAGGCAACCCTTTTCCATCTTTTCCAAAGACATATAAGGCTTCTGGCGGTTCAATCACGCATTTGGATTCGTCCACTTTCCCTGAAGCGTCTTTCTCCTTATCAATATCTAACCCAAAATGATAGGAGATAAAATTGTACATTGCTTGCCTTTTTGAAGGACCATAATCATGCCCCTCTTCCGGCAAATGGACATTTGCCACATTATCCTCTTTGCCAAAGAAACCATATATTCTACGAATAAAAGGAAACTCCAATTGCGGCACGGTGTGGGTCCAATCTTTACCGTTGGATATAATCAATTGCGGCTTTGGGGCCGCCATTGCGGCGACTTCAGCGTTATTGGTTCCG
>Ga0207873_1001642_pt1 | contig 20619 bp, 16 predicted proteins | sample BGWIniCompost_FD_187373 | JGI IMG/M metagenome (GOLD analysis project Ga0207873, IMG submission 187373) | Cellulose adapted compost microbial communities from Newby Island Compost Facility, Milpitas, CA, USA - BGW Initial Compost (SPAdes)... ...
GAGCGCGAGCGCCGACGCGTGCGGCGTCACCGCCTGCCCCGGGTAGCCGGCCACGCCGAGCACGCGCACGCCGTACTCCTGGTAGCCGCTGCCGTCCGGCCGCCAGCTCGGCGACATGCCCCACACCGGGTAGCCCAGGTGGTCGAGCGCATAGCGCTGCTGCACCGCGACGTGTACGCGCGCGTTCGGCCCCAGGCCGTACGGGGCGAGCCGCAGCTCGTCGACGAGCAGCATCGGCATGAGCGCCTCGAACATCGAGCCGCCCCACGAGGGCACGAAGCGGTAGCCCTTCCACTCGAAGTAGCCCGAGACCGTGCGCTGCGGCGGTACGAAGCGGCCGCCCGCGCGCGCGCCGCGCGTGGGCCGCTCCAGCTCGCGCTGGCCGTTGCGGCTCCAGCGCTCGACGCGGGTCATCGCCTCCCAGTGCGAGGCCGGCACGTCGCCCTTGCCGATCGCCACCAGGCTGCCGAGCCGCGACTCGGCGTAGAGCATCCCGTAGTGGTAGGGCGAGCGGCGCAGCGGATCGACGTAGAAGCCGTGCACCATGAGCCGCTCGCGGCGGTCGTAGAAGTGCCCGAAGTCGCGCCGGGCCAGCATGGCGCCGCAGCGCTTCGCGAGCTCGGGGAAGGCCTGGCGCGCCACCATGAGGCCGGAGGCCAGCCACGCGGAGTCCACGAAGGAGACGAAGTCGCTGGTGCGCTCGAGCGTGGTCGTGTCGTAGTAGTTGAAGAAAAAGCCGCGGATCTTCTCCAGCTCGTCCAGGCTGTCGAGCGTGCGGCGCAGGCGGGCGAGCGCCTCCTCGCGCCCGATCAGCGCGAGGTCGTGCGCCGCCACCACCGCGACCATCCAGACCCCGATGTCGGTCGTGCTCGCGTAGTCGCCGATCTGGCTGTGCAGCGGGGCCAGCGAGCCCTTCGGGAACAGCACGTGGTTCATGGGCAGCCCGTGCTCGCGGTCGGTGAGCGCGGCGAGCCCGCGCCAGGTGTCGCGCGCGATGCGGTCCAGAAGGGCCTGGTCGGAGAGCGCGAGCAGCGCGTCGCGGTCGGCGAGCAGCACGGACGGCCAGCCCTCGAGCCGGCGCCAGAGCGCCTCGCGCGCCGCCTCGCGGCCGCCGTGCTCGCGCTCCCAGGCGCGCTTGCGCGGCGGCGAGAGCGGAGGACGCGTGCGGTACTCCGGCTCGAAGCCGGCGATCTCGGCGCGCGCCAGCGGCGCCCGCGCGCCCGCGAGGAGGAGCGCGGAGAGGGCCGCCCAGACGACCGCGAGGGTGCACGCGCGACGTGCGGCCATGGCTCGCGAGCTCCTTCGCCGCCTCGTGGCGCAGAGGCCGCTCTCGGGATCGGATCGCTGCGGGCGGGTCTGTAGCAGCATCCACGCAGCCGCACCGCGGGGTGCGGCGCGCGCGCTCAGGCGGCCGAGGCGCTCGCGGGCCGCTTCGGCCAGCGGCGCTTCGTGCACAGCCACTGCTCGGGCCGCTCGCGGATCCACTCCTCGAAGCGCTCGTTCACGCGGCGCGTGAGGTCGCGGGCCCGCTCGCGCTCGCCCTGCACCGTGGGATCCGGCTCGAGCGCGGGGCCGAACGTGATCCGGAAGCGCGCGGGCGCGAGCCGCTCGGCGCGCACCGGCACGAGCGAGAGGCCCGCGCGCAGCGCGAGCCGGGCCGGAACCGTCGAGGTGAGCGCCGGCTCGCCGAAGAAGGGCACCGGCTCGCCGTCGTCCTGGCGGGTGTCGATCAGGAAGCCGATCGAGCGGCCCTCGCCGAGCGCGCGCAGCAGCGCGCGCAGGCCGCCTCGCTTCGGGATCAGCTCGCAGCCCAGCGCCCGGCGGTAGCGGCGGATCAGCCGGTCCACGAAGGGATTGGAGTCGGGCGCGTAGATCACCGCGAGCGGCACGCCGTACTGGCGGGCGACCAGGGTGGTGAGCTCCCAGTTTCCGATGTGCGCGGTCACGAAGATGCCGGGCCGCGGCGGGTCCGCGAGCGGCGCGAGCGGGCCGCGGAACTCGACCTCGATGCGGCTCGCGGCCTCGCGGTCGAAGCGCTCGAGGTGCGGGAACTCGCCGAACACGGCGCCGAACTGGCCCCATACCTCGCGCGCCAGCGCGGCCCGGCGCTCGGGCGGCAGCTCGGGGAAGGCGACCGCCAGGTTGGCGAGCACGTGGCGCTGCTTGCGCAGGTGCGGCCCGATCCGGCGGAACAGCCCCGCGCCGAGCGCCGAGGCGCGCTCGGGCGACAGCCGGCCCAGCGCCCACCACGCCACCGCGAGCACCGCGGCTTCCAGCCACTGCACCACGCTGCGCAGCGCGGGCATGCGGGCCAGGCCGCGTCGCACGAACTCGGGCGCCCAGGCCTGCTGGGCCATGTGCGTCCGCCACGCGCCCTACGCCGAGGCGGCCGCGTGGGCCGCGCCGCCCGCCTCTTCGAGCGGCCGCGTCATCTCTTCCCACTCGTCCACGGTGTAGAAGGCGAGCCCGCCCACCGGCGCCACCACGATGTGGTTGCCCCGCTTGGTGCGCGTGAAGTCGAACCAGCGCCGATAGTGGGCGCGCACCTTGGCGGGGTCCCGGTACTCCTCGCGGATCACGAGGTGGCGCTTGCGCCCGCGGAAGCCCTTGCGCGGATCGGTCTTCGGAATGATCGAGCGCTTCTCGAGCCGCTCGCCGAGCACCTCGGGCGGACACCAGATGGTGAGGAAGGTCACCTCCTCGGCGAGGTCGAGCAGCTCGAGCCCCTCGTCGCGCGCATGGATCCGCGCGCCGCGCATGTAGGGCCGCAGGAAGTCGTAGTGGTAGAGCACTCGGTCCATGTACGGCTCGCTCGGCTCGTGGAGCCGGTTCGACATGAGCGGGGTCCAGGTCGAGCCGTCCTCGATGCCGAGCCGCTTCATCAGCTCGGGCGGCGCCTGGTTGGTGCGGATCTGCTCGATCATCGTCGACTTGCCGGACGAGGTCGGCCCCGTCACCACGACGAGCCGCCCGATGCGGCGCTTGTGCGCGATCGTGATGAAGCGGTCCTTGTGGCCGGTCGGCATGTGCTCGACGCGCGCGAACGAGCCGCGCTGCCAGCGCAGGAAGTTGTCGATGGCGGGGGCCGTGATGAAGAAGTTCTGCGAGCTGCGCTTGCCGTGCGTCGCGCTGCGGCTCACGTAGATGATCGGCGCGCGGTTCAGGAAGTAGCGCGCGATCGGGGAGAGGCCGAGCTTGCGGCGGTCGTGCTCGCCGAGCGCCGCCACCTCGAGCACCAGCCGCTCGCGGGTGAGCTTGATCAGACGGTCCAGCGCCGCGATCGGGTTGCGCAGGTGATGCAGCACGTTCAGGCACAGCACGTAGTCGAAGGTCTCGTCGATCGGGTCGCTCTCGATGTCGAGGAACTCGAAGCGGGCGCCGTGCGCGCCCAGGCAGTCGGCGAGCAGCCGCGACTTGCGCAGGCTCTCCGAGTCGACGTCGACGCCGACCGCGCGCTTGGCGCCGCGGCGCAGCGCCTCGAAGCAGAAGAAGCCGTACTTCGACCCGACGTCGAGGACGGTCTTGCCCGTCATGTCGTCCGGGAAGATCGCGCGCGCGGTGCCCGAGCGATCGTCGCCGCCGGTCGACAGGCCGTAGGGAAGCTCGATCCGCTGGTAGGCGAAGTGCTCGCGGCGCAGCAGATCGCGGACTTGCTCCTCGCTCCACGTGGTCTGGAACACGGTCTCGCCTCGCGCTGGGGGAGGAGTTGGGGGAACGGCGGCCGGCCTGGAAGGCGGCGCCGGCCGAGAGTCGTGCGGGCTGCGGAGGGGCCGCGGGCACGGGGAATGGCGGGCGATCATAACGAGCGACGATGGGGCTGCCAGCCCTCGCGCAGCGCCCCGGCGGCACCCTCGCCGGCGCGGGCGCGCCGCGGCCGTTCCCCGACGCGCGCGAGAATCACCTCGGTCACCTGGCGGGCGGTGGCTTCCGCGGGCCCGCCGGCGTCCACCGTGGCCGCGATCAGCCCGGGCGGCGCGAGCGCGATCAGCTCGCGGTGGTAGTCCAGCCAGCGCGGGAACTCCTGGCGCCTCTGCTCGCTCGAGCTCGCGCTGAAGCGCTTGCCGCGCGTGCGCTGGAAGACCCGCTCCTGGACGGTGGCGTCGTCGAGGAGGAAGCGGATCCCCGCGGGCTTCAGCACCCGGTGGTAGCGACGGAGGAAGTGGCGGATCAGCCAGCGCCCGCGCAGCGCCTCCGACTCCACCAGCATGGACCACAGCATCTGGAGCACCCCCTCGTGCACGACGAGGACCTGGCCGCGATGGCGCCGGCGCAGCCGCTTCAGCATGCGGAAGCCGGCGAGCACGCGATTGGCCTGGCGGACGCGCCGCTTGTGCGGCTGCCCGTGCAGGTAGGCGAGCGCGAACACGACCGCCACCACCGTCGGATGTCGCAGCGCGAGCGGGAGGATCATCCAGGTCTTGCCGGGGAAGTTGTACTGCGTGATCCGCTTCTCGCCGAACTGGCGGTCGGCGGCCTCCAGCTCCGCCAGGCTCACATGGGGCACTCCGCGCTCGTCGAGCGCGCGGTCGACCAGGTGCGCCACCGTGGTCTTGCCGCAGCCCGCCGGACCGATCAGCTCGATCAGGACGGCGCGGCTCACCGCGCGCCTCCGCGCGGGGTGCACACGTCGATGCGCGTGGCGGCGAGGCGCTGCAGGGCGGGCAGCCGGTTCGCCATGCGCTCGAGGCGGCGGGTGAGGCGGCGGCCCAGCAGCGGGCGCCGCTCCTTCAGCACCGGCAGCACGCCGATCCGGTGCGACTCCACGATCGCGAGCCCGTGGTCCGCGGCGAGCCGCTCCATCTCGGCGTCGGACATGCAGTGGCGCGGCTTCTTCTTGCGCCGCACGCCGATCCGGCGCAGCGCGGCCTCCCAGCGCAGCGAGGCGCTGCCGCAGCGGAGGTGGTTGTTGTAGATCAGCAGCCCGCCGGGCGCGAGCAGGCCGCACAGCCGCTCCATCGCCTCGTGGCGCAGGGCGGGCTCCGCGTTGGGGAAGAAGCGGAACGCCGTGATCAGGTCGAAGCGGCGGCCTTCGAGCGCGGGCTCGCGGGTCAGGTCGCAGCGCAGCAGCGTGGCGCGCCGCACCTGCTGCTCGGCCACCGCGAGCATCGAGGGCGAGACGTCGACGCCGACCGCCTCGCCCACGTGGGGCTCGAGCAGGGCGAGGATGCGGCCGGTCCCGCACGCGAAGTCGAGCAGGGACGCGGCGCGCGGCTGCGGCACCCGGCGCGCCAGCACGTCGAGCAGGATCTCGCGCTCGAGCTCCCACAGGATCGCGCGCCAGACGTGGCGCTCGAAGCGCTCGTGGTAGCCGGCCCCTTCGCCGAGGTGCGAGCTGCGGTAGTCGCGCGCGCCGCCCGCGGTCCCGCTCACGGGCGGCCCTCCGCCGCCGCCCGCGCCTGCTCGCGCTCCCACTCCTCGACCGTGAGGCAGCGCATCTCCTCGAGCGGCGCCACGACCAGCACCTCGAGCCCGCGCGCGGCGCAGAAGGCGAACCACTCGCGGTAGTGCTCGAGCACCCGCTCGCGGTCCGAGAACAGCGCGTGGATCGCGCGCCGGCGCCGGCCTTTCCTCGCCTTGCCCTGCTGCTCGAAGCGGGCGAGCAGCACCGGCTGCGGCGTCCAGACGGTGAGCACGCGGGCGCGGCGCGCGCACGCCAGCACCTCGAGCGCGCGCTCGCGCGCGTGCACGTGCGAGCTGCGCAGGAAGGGCCGCAGCGTGTCGTAGTGGAAGAGCACGCGTTCCAGGTGGGGCTCCTGCGGCTCGACCATGTCGAACGCGCACAGCATCGGCCAGCGCGCGCCGTCCCCGAGCCCGAGCCGCGCGCACAGGGCCGGCGCCCCGCCCCTTTGGATCGTCTCGATCAGCGTGCTCTTCCCGCTGCCCGTCGGGCCCGCCACCACGACCAGGTCGTCGATGCGGCGGCGCTCGGCCGCGACCCGCAGCCGGCCGGGCGGCGCGGGCAGGCGCCCGAAGCGCGCGAACACGCCGCGCTGGAAGAAGAGCAGGTTCTCGAGCGCGGCGTAGCTGAAGGCGAAGCGCGGGTTCTCCTGCCACTTGTGGGAGGAACCGCTGCGGCCGACGGTCGCGACCGGCATGCGCGCGAGCAGCGCGCGGCGCAGCGACGGCCAGCGCTCGCTCCCCTTCGGCACGGCGGGATCCGCGACCTCGACCACGAGACGCTCGGCGGTCTGGTCGACCAGCCGGTTCAGCAGCGCCAGCGGATCGCGGGCCCACTCGAGCACGCCGAGGCAGAGCACGTGGTCGAAGGGGCCGTCCAGCGCGGCGTGCTCGCCGTCCGCGAGCCGGAACTCGACCGCCAGCCCCTCGCGCTCGGCCTCGGCGCGCGCGGCGCCGAGCCGCACGGGATCGAGATCCATCCCGACGACGCGCTGCGCCCCGCGCCGCGCCGCCTCCAGGCAGCGGCCGCCCGTGCCGCAGCCGAGGTCGAGCAGCGAGCGGCCGCGCAGGTCCGCGGGCAGCGGATCGAAGGCCACCGCCTCGCGGGCGCCGGCGGCCGCCGCCCCCGGCCGCCCGGGCACGCCCCCCGCAAGCGGGCCGGCCGGCGCGGGCGCGCCCGCAGCGACGGCCGCGGGGAAGGGCTGATCCGCCACGCGGCTCAGCGCGAGGACGACGCCACGCGCGAGCCGAACAGCCGCTGCGCGGTGCGCTTGGTGCGCTTGTAGGCCCGCTTCCACAGCGGCTTCTCGGGCCGGTAGACGAAGAAGCCGTGGCGCGGCCCGGCGAAGCACTCCCCGACGAAGTTGATGTAGCGGCGCGGGACGTTCGTGATGCCTCGCGGTGTCACCCCGTGGATGCTGAACGGGGTGTTGATCCAGAACACCAGCACGTTGGCGTCGTAGCGGATGCGGTCCACGCACTCGACCTGGTCGGCCGGGATCACGTCGAGGTCCGGGTACGGCGAGTTGCGGACGAAGTAGTAGTCCATCGGCCGGTTGGGATCGAAGTGGTAGCGCGGGTCCTTGAAGCGATAGAGCTCCAGGTCGCCGCCCTCGGAGTCGTCGCCCGGCGGCCGGAAGTAGAAGGTGGCGGCGTAGAGCTTGAGCCCGCGGTCGACGTGCGGGCCGCGCACCGACGACACCGTACGCACGGGGCTGTTCATCGCGAACTGGCAGTCGAGCGTGATGTCGGCGCGGTAGTTGTCGTCGCGGTTGTGCGCGCCGGGCTGACGGGTCTCGGTGCGGAACTGCGAGAGCGGCTTGCCGAAGTCCTTCTCGAGGTTCGGGTACAGGCGGTCCACGATCGCGCCCCACATCGCCCGGAACTCGGCGAAGAACTCCGGCGAGCAGTGGTAGGCGAAGAACTCGCGCCAGGCCGGGTCGATCGCCGGGTTCTCCACGACGTCGGCCGCCGACAGCCGGTAGGCCTTGTTGCTGGGCAGCTCGCCCGGCCCGGCGACCTGCTCCAGCGACGGATAGGTGGCCGCGAGGTGCTCGTAGTAGTCGCGCGGGACCGCGTCGCGCACGATCACGTGCGGGAACGGATCCATGCGGATGTCCTCGGGGCGGACGCGTTCGAGGATGCTGTGAACCATGGAGAGCCTCCTTTCGGCCAGGAAGCGGAGGGACTCGACTCGGGCCTGCCAGGGGGACGCCGCGCGACCGCGCGGCGGCGCACCATAGCACCCCGGGGAGCGCGCCGCGCGTCCGCCCGGCGACAGCCGTTCAGGAGGCGCGGTCGCGGGTCTCGCGCAGCACCGCCCTGCCCTTTTCCAGCTGGTAGACGCGATCCGCGGCCTCCACCAGATCCGGTTGGTGCGAGATCGCGAGGATCGTCACCTGGCCGCGCAGCCCGCGGAGGGTCTCCGCCAGCGCCGCGGCGGTGCCGGGGTCGAGGGCGCTGGTGGCCTCGTCCAGCACGAGGAGCTGGGGGCGCCGCACCAGCGCGCGCGCGACCAGGATGCGCTGTCGCTGCCCGCCCGAGAGCAGCCCGCCGCGCTCGCCGACGCTGCTCTCGATGCCGTCCTCGAGCTTCGACACGAAGTCCCAGGCGCCGGCCGCCCGCAGCGCGTGCTCGACCTCCGCCGGCGAGATGTCCGGATCGCCGAGCGTGACGTTCATGCGCACCGAGTCGTGGAGCAGCAGGTTCTCCTGCGCGACGTAGCCGAGCGAGCGCCGCCACGCCTTGCGGTCGGCCTGGTCGAGCGGGACGTCGTCGACCCAGATCCGGCCGCGCTCGGGCTGCAGGAGCCCGATCAGCAGATCGATCAGGGTGGTCTTGCCGGCGCCCGAGTGACCCACGATCGTGGTGAACGAGCCGGCGGGGATCTCGAGCGAGAGGCCGCGCAGGATCGGCGTGCCGTCGTCGTAGGCGAAGTGCACGTCGTCGAAGCGCAGCATGCGCTCGAGGCGCGGCGCGGCCTGGCCGGTCTCCTCCTCGCGCTGGCTGCTGGCCTCGCGGATCGTGGCCTGCAGGGACCAGTAGGCGCTCTCGCAGGACGCCACGTCCTGCCAGGCGCTCTGGACCTTGCCGGCGCCGTTCATGATGCGTGCGAGGAGGAGCAGCAGCACCATCACCTCCGACACCGGAAGCTTCCACAGGACCAGCCCCGCCCAGCCCGCCACCACGACCAGGCCGTACAGCGTGATCTCCTGGGCGGTCTTCATGCCCTCCTTGGCGAGCACCTCCTTGCGCAGCGCCTTGCGCAGCCCGCGCGCCTGCGCCGCCATCACGGCGCCCGCCAGGTCCTCGCGCGCCATCGCCTTGAGCGGCTTCACCGACTGCAGGGCGTCCGTCATGCCGGTGAGCAGGTCGCGGTTGAGCCCGGTGATGCGCTTGCCGGCCCGGTGCGCCACCTGCACCAGCGAGTGCAGCAGCGCCACCACGACGCCCGCCGTGCCCAGGTAGATCAGGGTCGCCTGCCACTGGACGTAGAGCGCCACCCCCACGTAGGCGGCGAGCTGGATGGCGGCTGCCGCCATCGTCGCGCCGTGCAGATAGGCGCGCGAGGAGCGGTCCGCCTCCGTCGACATCGCGTTGGCGAGCTTGCCGACCGGCTGGCGGAGGAAGTACTCCCAGCGCGCGTCGAGCAGCGCGCGCATCAGCTCGAGGCGCAGGTCGGTCGCGACGTACGCCACGGTGTAGCCGACCTGGCGCTTGGAGAGCAGCACCAGCAGGCTGCGCAGCGTGACGCCGCCCAGCACCACCAGGATCAGCGCCAGCGGCGTCACGGGCAGGTGCAGGTGCTCCAGCACCTGGACGGCGACGCGGCCCGGCCCCTCGGTGTCGGCCAGGTCCCCGCCGTCGGCGTCGAGGACCGCCGCCATCACGGGCAGCAGCGCCGTGAGGCTGAAGCCCTCCACCGCCCCGGCCACCAGCAGCGCCACGAGAACGAGCGCGGTGGGACCGGGATGGCGAAGCGCGAAGCTGCGGAGAACGCGCATCGGGCCGCGCTCAGGCGGCCAGCGGCGGCGTGCGCTCGAGCACCTCGAGGGCGTCGTGGCGGATGTGGTTCTGGCGCATCTCCTCGCGCAGCAGCTCCTCGGTCACCTCCCCGCTCTCCAGGCACTCGCGCAGCAGCCCGAAGAAGAAGCGCTCCTGGTTGGGGTCGGGGTGGCGCGTGTAGTAGCGGGGCGGTCGCCCGCGCGTGAAGGGGCGCAGCCAGGTCGCCGGGTTGAGCGGCTTCACGCGCTTGCGCGCCGGCGTGAAGTCGGCGGGCAGGCCGGTCTTCCAGGGCTGCGTCTGCCGCTTGGTGTTGTGCAGCATGCGGGTGGCCGGCGTGAGCCGGTCGAAGTCGTTCCACTCGTTCTCGAAGAGCAGGATCGACTCGCGCGGCTCGTACTGGAGCAGGATCCACTTCATGTAGTCGCGCTCGCCGGTGAACAGCTCGTTGAACTGCTGCTCCCAGTTCCAGTGCTTCAGCTTCGCGCAGTCGAGCAGCATCACGCTGCTCGCCATGCCGCCCGCCAGGCCCTTGCTGCCCGAGCGCAGCCGGCAGGAGATGGCGTGGCCGCGCAGGTCGCGCGTGAGCAGCTCCCACACGTCGCCCACGGCGAACACGTCCGGGTCGATCACCACGGCGCGGCCGCGGTAGCCCATCTTCTCGGGTGGCGCGAAGCGCAGCGGCGTGAAGGACTGGAGGTTCTCGTAGCGCCAGGGCACCCACTCGCCTTCGCGCAGGTAGAGCTGGCCGTCGCGCTCGCGGAGCACGGGGTGGTCCACCGTGCGCAGGAACTCGACGTCGAAGCGTTCGGCGTGCCGGCTGTTGCGGATCAGCGCGTGGCGCGCCACCAGCGCACCCACCCACTGCCGCTCGTTGGTGTGGATGAAGACCCGGGGCCTGGGCTCCCCCGCGGCGGGGACGCCCCCATTGGGCTCGGTCATGTCTCCCCTCCCTGGGCGCGAAAGCCGCGCGAAGGGTAACCCTCGCATCTCGGCCCCGAAACCTGCGGCTGGAGGCGCGCGCGCGCGTGTGCTTCCGTCCCGCGCCATGCCCTCCGGCTCCGATCCGCCGCCGCGCGCGCAGACGTCGCCGACCGGACGTCCCCCGCCGCGCACCTGGCTGCTGCTCGGCGAGAAGGCGGGCGACAACGCACAGGCGCGTCTCGTGGCCGACGCGCTCGGCTGGCCGTACGAGGTCCGCACGCTGCGCATGCGCCCCGAGTGGGTGCTCGGCAAGCCGCCCGTGCGCCCGTCGCTCGCGCACGTCGACCTGGAGCGCTCCGATCCGCTCGAGCCGCCGTGGCCGGAGCTCCTGATCACCGTGGGACGGCGCCTGTCGTCGGCGGCGCTGTGGGTGCAGCGCGAAGCGGGCGGCCGCACGCGCCTCGTGCTGATCGGCAAGCCGCGCCGCCACGCGCGGCGCTTCGCGCTGGTGGTGGCGAGCGCGCCGTATCGGATCGGCGCGCGCGCCAACGTGGTGCGGATCGGGCTGCCACTGGTGCGCGTCGATCCCGAGCGCGTGCGCGCGGCCGCCGAGGCCTGGCGCGCGCGGCTCGCGGCGCTTCCGCGCCCGCTGCTCGCGTTCCTGGTGGGCGGCCCCACCAAGGCGATGCGGTTCGACGCCGAGGTGGCGTCCGCGCTCGCGCGTCGCGTCGCCGCGGAGGCGGCCGCCGCGGGAGGCAGCCTCTACGTGTGCACGAGCCGCCGCACCGCGCCCGAGATCGCCGATGCGATGGAGGCCGCGCTGCCGCCGGGCACGCCCTTCTACCGCTGGCGGCCCGACGACCCCGACAATCCCTATCTGGCGCTGCTGGGCCTCGCCGACCGCTTCGCCGTCACCGCGGACAGCATCACGATGCTGATCGAGGTGGCGCGCCTGGCGCGGCCGCTCGCCATCGCGCCGCTTCCGCCGCGCCATCGCTGGCTGCGCGCCCTCACCCGCTCGCGCGACCTCGAGGCGGTCGCGCGCTGGCTCCGCGCGCACGGCTGCGCGGTGCTGCTGGGCGAGCCCTGGCGCGAGCCGACCGGTCGCCTCGACGACGATCTGGCCGCCGTGGTCGCGCGCGTGCGCGCGCTGTTCGATTTCCCCCCCGGGTCGGACCCCGCGGCGGCAGCCACGGCGAAGTGATACGTTGTGCGCCCGAAATCGGCCGCCGCGACGCCCTCCACGCTCGGCCAGCGCCGACGACTCCGGCGGTCGTGAATCGGTTCCGCGCGCCCGCCCACGAGCTTCGCCCCCCGGAAAAAATCAGGAAGTCGAACGCATGTCGATGCTCGCATTGACCTGGTCCGTCGTGCGCAACGAAGCGCCCAAGGTGCTGCGCTTCGTCGTGGTCGGACTCGCCAGGCCTCTGCCCGCCGAACGGCGCCGCGCGCTCGAGCGACGCCTGCGCGGGCGCGAGCAGGTGCGCAAGCTCGCCGAGGCCGACGTCGTGGTGGTCTCCTACGGCAAGGCCGGCCGCACCTGGCTGCGCGTCATGCTCTCGCGCTTCTACCAGCTGCTCTACGGCCTGCCCGAGCGGCTGCTCGGCTTCGACAACTTCCACGCGCGCGACCAGCGCGTGCCCAAGATCTTCTTCACCCACGACAACTACATCCAGGACTGGACCGGGTACCGCGACAAGCGCGCCTTCCGCGACAAGAAGGTGATCCTGCTGGTCCGCAATCCGCAGGACACCGCGGTGTCGCAGTACTTCCAGTGGAAGTTCCGGATGCGGAAGTCGAAGAAGGAGCTCAACGACTACCCGGAGCACGGGGCCGAGATCTCGATCTACGACTTCGTGATGCGCCCGGCCTCCGGGCTCGCCAAGATCGTGGACTGGATGAACGGCTGGGCCGCCGAGGTGGACCAGATCCCCTCGCTGCTGATCGTCCGCTACGAGGACCTGCGCGCCGACACCGTGGGCCAGCTGCGCCGGGTCGTCGAGTTCTGCGGCGCGCCGGCCGACGAGGCGGCGCTGCGCGGCGCGGTCGAGTACGCCTCGGTCGAGAACATGCGCAAGCTCGAGGCGCAGGGGAAGTTCTGGCTGGCGGGCGGGCGCATGACCCCGCGCGACCGCGACGATCCCAACACCTACAAGGTCCGCCGCGCCAAGGTCGGCGGCTATCGCGACTACTTCGACGACGAGCAGGTGGCCCGCATCGACGCACTGGTCAGCGAGAAGCTCTCGCCGGTCTTCGGCTACGGTGCGGGGCCGGAGGGAGCGAGCGCGTGAAGCCCACCGTCTTCATCCACACCAACGAGCGTCAGATCGTCGGCGCGCTGGTCGCCGAGTACGCCCTCAAGCGCAATTCGTCGCAGGCCGACCGCTTCGACGTGCGCATCATCCGCCGCGAGGACTACCCGTGGTTCCTCGACTACGAGGGCCGCAAGTACCTGCGCGACGGCGCGTGGCGGGCCTGGAAGAACGACGACCTGCAGTCGTTCACGCCGCTGCGCTTCATGCCGCCGGAGCTGATGGGCTTCCAGGGCCGCGCGCTGGTGATCGACCCCGACATCTTCGCGGTGGCGGACGTCTGGGAGCTGCTCTCCCGCGACATGCAGGGCAAGGCGATCCTGTGCCGGCGCCGCTCGGGCTGGAAGAAGAAGAGCTGCTTCGCCTCCAGCGTGATGCTGCTCGACTGCGCCCGGCTCACCCACTGGCGGGTGCGCGAGGGCTTCGACGAGCTGTTCGCCGGCAAGCGCGACTACGCGGACTGGATCTGCCTGCGGCTCGAGGACCCGGCCACGATCGGCGCCTTCGAGGACGAGTGGAACGACTTCGACCGCCTCACGCCGGCCACCCGCATGCTGCACAACACCCGGCGCTGGACGCAGCCCTGGAAGACCGGCCTGCCCGTCGACTTCGTGCCCGGCGACAAGTTCTCGGGCGTGCCCGGGGTGGCCTGGCTGATGCGCAAGCGCCGCGAGTGGTTCGGAGACTACGCCTTCCTGGGCCGCTACGTGCGCCACCCCGACCCGAACCAGGAGCGCTTCTTCTTCGGGCTGCTGCGCGAGTGCCTGGAGCGCGGGATCGTGACCGAGGACCTGCTGCGCCGCGAGATGGAGCGCAACCACGTCCGTCACGACGCGCTCGAGGTGCTGCGCCGGACGCCGCCGCTCGCGGCCTAGCGGAAGCCGCCGCTCAGCCCGCGTGCGCGGGCGGCGGCGGCAGCACCACCGGCTCGAAGAGCGCGCGCACGCGCGCGGCGGCGCGCTCCACGTCGCGCAGCGGCGGGGGCAGCGCCGCCGGCGTGCCCTCGCCGAGCCAGGCCGCGCGGCCCGAGTCCACCAGCAGCTTCTGCACGATGCGGATGTCGCGGGTCCAGCGCGTCGGCCCCCAGCGCATCCCGATCCGGTAGATCACCGCGTTGAGGTGCGCGCGGTCGAGGCAGTGCCACCAGGGCGGCCCGCCGTCGTCGCGCTCGCGCATCGAGAAGCGACCCTCGCCGGTGTCGAACAGGAACACCGGGCGGCCGGTCACGCACGCCTCGGTCATCATCGAGACGCTGTCGCCGGTCACGATCAGTTGATCGGCCAGTCCGAGGAAGCCGAAGTAGGGGTTGTCGGGGTCCTGCGGCCGCCAGCGGTACAGGAAGGCCGGCACGGTGACGTCGCGGAACAGCGCGTCGATCGCCTCGCGCGGCGTGCGCGCGCTGGTGGTGACGAGCAGCGAGCCGCCGGCGCGGGCCGCGAGCGCGCTCGCCTCGCGGGCGAGCCGCGCTCCGGAGCGCGCGTCGAAGGGATACGGGCCGCTCGGCCCGCCGGCCAGCACGGCGATCCGCGGGCGCGGAAGATGCGCGAGACGCGGCTCCCACACCGCCGCCGCCTCCTGCAGGCGCTCGGGCGTCACGCGATGGAGCGGGGTCTCGTTGTGCAGCACGTTGGCCAGCCGCGGCAGCCGGTACTGCGGCGTGGTCACCACGAGATCCCAGCTCTCGAGCGCGGCCCACGGGCGCCCCACGTGCACGAGCCGCACCGGCCGATCGGCGTGCCTGCGGATCCAGCGCGCGATCGGCTCGTTGCGGCGCCCGGCGGAGATCACCAGGTCCGGCCAGGGCGGCCCCAGCGGGCTCGAGCGCTCCTTCACGACACCCGCGAGTGTCGATGTGAAGGGCAGGTTCACCAGCCGCTCCCAGGGCTGGTAGACGAAGCGCTTGATCTCGAACGGCCAGCCGAGCGCCTCGCCCAGCGCCTGCACCTGCGAGTTGTCGCCCGCGCGGTGCCCCATCAGCAGCCACACGCGGGGCGCGGACTCGCTGCGGGGAGCGCGGTCGCCGGGCGATCGTCGCGACGACGATCGGCCCGCCCCATCCATGACGGCGGGCTCACGCACCTGTCGGCGTCCTCCGGCACGCGGCCCGGCGGGGGGAACGACCGCGGCGCACGGCGGCATGTTCCGAGCCGCGCGTCGCGCTGTCAAGAATTCCCCGCCGGCGCAGCGTGCGAAACCTCCTCATGCGCCCCTCCCGAACCCGCGCACCCGGGTGGCGAGCACCGCGGCCGCGGTGGCGAGCACCCCCACCGGCCCGAAGCCCGCGACCCACGGCGAGACCGCTCCGCCGTAGCCGAGCGATGCGCCCACCGCGGCGAGCAGCACCCAGCCGCCGCCCGCCACCGCGCTCGCGACCAGCGTGTGCACCGGCGTCGGGAACGGCGGCCCGCCCGCCGCGAACAGCAGCGCGAGCGCCGGAAGCAGCAGGCAGGCCAGCGGCGAGGCCAGCTTGATGGCGAGATCGACACGAAAGGCGGTGGGGTCGAGGCCGCGCTCGTCCATCACCCGGATCTCGCGGCGCAGGTCGGCGATCGAGAGGTGCTCGCCCTCCACCTCCACCACCGTCTCCTGGCCCAGGTGCACGATCGGCTCGGCGGGAATCGGATGGATGCCGTCGGCGTCGATGGCCCAGCGCTCCGGCTCCTCGAGGCTCCAGTTGCCGTCGCCCACGTGGAGCGCGCGCGCGGCGTCGGTGCGGATCCGGGGCAGCCCGTCGCTGCCCAGCTCGTAGAGCACGACGCCGGTGGCGGTGCCCGCCATCGGGTCGAGCAGCTCGGCTTCGAGCAGGCGGTCGCCCGACAGCGACCACACCTTCACCTGCACGCCACCCTTGTCCTTGATCTCGGTCTGCTTGATGCGGCTCGCGCGCAGGTTGGCGCGCGGCACGAGGTCGTTGGCGAGCGGGTGGTAGGCCACCGCCGCGACGATGCAGGCCATCAGGACCGGCGCGATGATGCGCGAGGTCGGCACGCCGCACGCGCGCATCCCGACCAGCTCGCCGGTCGCGCCGAGCAGGCCCAGCGTGAGCGCCGCGGCCACCAGCAGCGCCATCGGCACCACGCGCGAGGCCAGGAGCGGCAGCCGCGCGGCGTAGAAGCGCGCCACCTCGTCCGGCGTGGACTTGTACTTCGTGAACCACTTCAGGTTGTCGAGCACGTCGATCACGAGGTACGCCACCAGCAGCGCGCCGAAGCACAGCAGCAGGAGCTCGAGGAACGTGACCAGCAGGTAGCGGTCCAGCACGAAGTGGTGGAGGCGAAGCAGCGGGCGGGGGCGCCCGTTGCCCCGGCGGCTCCACCAGTGCGGCCGGGACGTCCCGCTGCGCCGCGCCGGCAGGACGGCGAGGAGCACGACGGCGAGCGCGCCCAGCACCACGTTGGGCAGCCACACCGCGAGCGCCACCGGGAAGGTCTCGGCGCGCCCCAGGCCGTTGCCGAGCTGCAGCAGACCGTAGTAGACCACCACGGCCACGATCCCGAGCACGATCCCGCTCGAGCGCGAGGGGCGTGCGCGCGCCACCGACAGCGCCACCGCGAGCAGCGCGAAGACCACGGTGCCGATCGGGAGCGCGATGCGCTGGTGCCACTCCTGGAGCGCCTCGCGCTGGCGCGCCGGCTCCTCGCTGGCCCGGATCACCTCCAGCAGGTCGCGAACCGGCGCCGCCGACGCCCAGCCTTCGAGCGAGTCGTGGTCCTCGGGCGCGACCAGCGTCTGCTGCATGCTCTCGAAGCGCACCTGGGTGGGCTCGCCGCCCACGGTGGCCATCACCACGCCGCGCGCGATCGAGAGCGTGCGGTGCTTGCCGTCGTGGCCGAGCGTCGCCTGCTCGGCGAACACCGTGCCGCCCAGGCTCGGCGCGCGCACCGCCACCGCGCGCAGCACGTCGCCCCGCGGTGACACCTCGCGGGCCACGATCCGCCAGTCGCCGAGCCGCTGCACCTGCCCGCTGCGGAACGGCGTGCCGCCGCGGCTCTCGCTGAAGGCCTGGAGCGCCCGGTCGAGGCTGCGGTGCGACCACGGCACCGCGAACAGCGCGAGCGCCACCCCGACCGCAGCGAACAGCGAGGCGAACGCCGCCACCGGGCGGGCCAGCGCGCGGGCCGACACGCCCGCCGACTCGAGCGCCACGATCTCGCGATCGGCGCCCAGGCGGCCGAGCGCCACCAGCGACCCGATCAGCACCGCGAAGGGGATCGCGCGGACCGCCATCGGCAGCGAGCGGTAGACCGCGACCCAGGCCACCTCGACCGCGCCGAAGCCGCGGTTCACGACCAGGTCCGAGTACCCGATCATGTCGGCGGCCAGCACGAGGAAGGCCACGCCGCCGAGCGCGAAGAGCGTGGGGACGGTGAGCTCGCGCAGCACCATGCGCCACAGCGTGCGGCCGAGCCGGCGCCGGCGCGGCGCGGGCGATGCACGCCGCTCGCTTCGCGGGTCGGGGGCAGCAGGAGTGGGCACGCGGCGAGCCGCCTGGGTCTGCATCGTTCTCGGGATCGGACCTGGGCCTGGGTCCGGCGATTCGGGCGGGCGCGCGGTGGAGCGACGCGCTTCCGGAATCCGGCGCGGGAGGGTGATTGCACGGTAAAAGACGCGGGGACGACGTGCCAGAAAACCCCGTGGGGCGGGGGTCTGGAAAGCTGCGATCCGTCTCTTAGGATTCGCCGCGTTCCCCCCCGGATCGGAGTCCTCGTGTCGCAAGCCGCCAGGCTGCCGGAGCCCCGCGAGCACGCGCCGGTCGCTCGCGCGCTCGCGCTCACGCCCGCCGCGTTGCGCCGGCGCTTCGCCGACGCCTTCGCGATCCGTCCGGCCGTCTACTGGACCGATCTGCTGGTCTCCGCGTCGGTCGGCTGGGCCGCCTTCGTGGCGAGCGGCTGGCTGGGCGCGCCGTGGCTCGCGCTCGCCGCGCTGGCAATCGCCGTGCTCGCGCTCTACCGGGCCGTGCTCTTCATCCACGAGCTCGCGCACCTGCGCTCGGGCGCCCTGCCCGGCTTCCCGCTGGTGTGGAACCTCGTCGCGGGCTTTCCGCTGCTCGTGCCGAGCATCATGTACGTGGGCACCCACACCGATCATCACCGCAGCAGCACCTACGGCACGGCGCGCGATCCCGAGTACGAGCCGATCGCCCACTGGAGCCCGCTGCGGATCGTGGCCTCGGTGCTGCTGATGCCGCTCCTGCCGGCGCTGATCGCGCTGCGCTGGGGCGTGCTGGCGCCGCTCGGCTGGCTCCTGCCGCCGCTGCGCCGTCTGCTGATCCGGCGCCTTTCGACGCTGGTGATCAACGCGGCCTACGAGCGCCGGCTTCCCACCGGCGCGCGCGCGCGCCGTTTCTGGCTCGAGGAGGCCGGAGCCACGGCGGCGTTCTGGCTCGCCGTCGGGCTCGTGCTGGCCGGCGTGCTCGACCCGCGCTGGCTGGTGCGCTGGTACGCGCTCGCGACCGCGATCCTGGTGCTCAACCACCTGCGCACGCTCGCCGCGCACCGCTACGAGCACACCGGGGCGCCGATGGACGTGATCACGCAGCTGCTCGACACGTTCAACATCCCGGGCGTCCCGGTGCTCACGCCGCTGCTGGCCCCGGTCGGGCTGCGCTTCCACGGCCTGCACCACCTGCTGCCCTCGCTGCCCTATCACAGCCTGGGCGCCGTGCACCGCGCGCTCCTCGACGAGCTGCCCGCCGACTCGCCGTACCGCCGCACGGAGGTGCGCGGGCTCGGCGACGCGCTGCGCTGGCTGCTGGCGACCGCGCACGCCAACCAGCGGCAGGCCGCGGGCGCCGCGCGCTGAGGGCCTAGCGCAGCGCGCCCTGGCGCAGCAGCCGGATCAGGATCGGGATCGCGTGCAGGAAGGGCCGGCGGCGCTGGCGCTCGGAGAGCACGATGCGCACGCCGCTGTGCCGCTCGACCTTGAAGATCGCGTAGTCGACCCAGCCTTCGAAGGTGAGCGGCGTCTTCACCAGGCCCGCGATGGCGACCGCCTTGGCGAGCGGCCGGCGCAGCCGCCAGCCGCGCCGCGCGCGGGCGCGCCAGGCGGGGTCGCTCTCCACCTCGAGCTCGCGCCCGGCCGAGCGCAGGCGCAGGCGCCCGCGCGCCTCGAGCGCGCACAGCGCGGCCACCGCGACGCGGTCGAAGCGCTCGGCCTGCGTCGCGTAGAGCCCGTCGATCGTCTCGGCCTTCTCGCCGCGCAGCTCGGCGCGGTAGGTCTCGCGGAAGGCGGTCGTCCACAGCTCGGCGGCCTCGAAGCGCTGCACCGGTCCCTCGCCCGGCAGCCAGGTGAGCATGCGCTCGACGGCGGTCGTGGTGGCGTCGCGCACCGCCTCCAGCACGGCGCGGCGCGCGGCCTCGTCGCGCGCCCACACGAGCCGCGCGGGCTGGCAGAAGCGCGACCAGATGCGGGCGTCCACCCGCTGGCCGCGCGCGGCGAGCAGGAAGTCGCGGCTCGTGATCAGCGCGTACTTGGCGCGCAGCCGGCCGCTCGGGTGGTCGATCTCGAGGTAGAAGACGTTGGGCGGCAGCAGCCGGCCCGCCGCCGCGGCCAGCCACGAGGCGTGCGCCGCGCGGTAGCCGTCGACCAGCACGTAGAAGTCGAGCACGCCTTCGGTGGTGCCGCGGCGCAGGCAGGAGCCGTAGAACAGCACGGCCGACACGCCCGGATGTCGGTCGCGCACGGCCTGCGCCATGCGCGCGACCGGCTCCGGCACCGGCGCGTCCAGCTCCGCCGCGAGCAGAGCGTCCAGCGCGGGGGCGCCGGCCTCAGGCACGCAGGAAGCGGACGCCCTCGACGGCGCCCACCCGCACCACCCGGTCGGGCATCGGGTCGTAGAGCTCGCCGTCCAGGATCACGCCGGCGTCGAGCTGCACGGCCAGCTCGTGGACGTTGCGGCTGCGGTAGCCGTGCTCGGGCCGCACGTGGGCGGGCGGGCGCCCGCGCAGGATCCCGGGGGCGGCGCTGCCGAAGCGCTGCGCGCCGCCCTCGATCAAGGTGACGCGCATGGGCGCCGGCTCGCGACCCCAGAACGGGCGCATGCGCAGGAACAGCCGCTCCAGCGTGGTCGCCATCACGAGCAGCTGCTCGCGCGGCTCGATCGCCTCGCCGTCGAGCGCGATGCGCATCTTGTCGGGCGCCAGCACGCCGCGCAGGCCGCCCATCACGGCGCGCGCGATCAGCACGCCGGTCACGATCCCGGCGCCGAACACGCCGCGCGCCTTGCCTTCCGGGAACACCTGGTGCACCAGCTCGACGGCACGGTGCAGCATGCCGAAGCCCACGAACATCCCGTAGTGCACGCCCTCGGCGAGCTCCACGCGCAGCACCGGCCGCACCCGCACCAGCTCGGCCAGCCGGCCGGCGCGGTCGGCCGCGATCAGCCGCGCCAGTCCGCGCACGGGGTCGCGGTGCGCGCCCAGGTCCATCGCGGTCATGTTGGTGCGCCCGCCGCGGATCGGTGCGATCCACGGCCGCCAGCTGTTGGCGGGGTTGCCGAGCAGGTGGGTGAGCGCGTGCTGGATCGTGCCGTCGCCGCCGTTCAGCACCAGGATCTCGACGCCCGCGCGCGCGAACTCGCGCAGCGCGGGCGGCACGGCGGCGTCCTCGGTGGTCTCGAGGTGCGCCACGTCGGGGTGACGCGCGAGGAAGCGCAGCACCTTGTCGGCCTTCGAGTCGCGCTGGCCGGCGCGCAGGTTGGACAGGACGCCGATCCGCATGCTCACTCCCCCTCCGTGGCGGAATGCACCGCCAGCGCGGCCGGCAGCGCGACGAGCGGCTCCGGCTGCGGATTCGTCCAGGCGAGCTTGGCGAGCGCGTCGCCGCGCAGCGCGCGCCCGGCGAGCCGCAGCTCGAAGCGCGGCCGGCTCCAGGCGAGGCGCGGGCGCGTGCGCAGCTCCAGCAGCGCGCGCAGCGGCGCGGGCAGGCGCGCCAGCGGCTCGAAGGTGGCGAGCGGCGCGCCGAACGCGACGCGCCCCTCCACGCC
>Ga0207873_1001643_pt1 | contig 20615 bp, 20 predicted proteins | sample BGWIniCompost_FD_187373 | JGI IMG/M metagenome (GOLD analysis project Ga0207873, IMG submission 187373) | Cellulose adapted compost microbial communities from Newby Island Compost Facility, Milpitas, CA, USA - BGW Initial Compost (SPAdes)... ...
GGAGACGAGCCAGCGCATCGCCGACGTTCTCCTGGGGGCGTTGGCGGAGGCAGCGCCCGACCGCGTGCCGGCCGCCTCTCAGGGCACGATGAACAACTGTCTCATCGGCAACGACCGCTTCGCCTACTACGAGACGGTGGCCGGCGGCCAGGGGGCTCGCCCCGGACGCGATGGGCAGTCCGGGATCCAGACCGGGATGACCAACACGAGGAACACGCCCCGGGAGTCGATCGAGACCCACTATCCGTTCCGGGTGCTGCGGAGCACGCTGCGTCGGGGAAGTGGCGGACGCGGACGCTACCGGGGCGGAGACGGCATCGTCCGCGAGTTGGTCTTCGACGAGCCCGCCACGCTGTCTCTGATGGGAGAGCGTCGACGCCACGGCCCCTGGGGGCTGGCCGGCGGCGAGTCCGGCGCCCCCGGCGAGGACTGGCTCATCAGGCGAGACGGCAGCCGGGAACGTCTCCCCTCGAAGACCACGGTCGAGGTCGAAGCGGGGGACCGCCTCTTGATCCTCACCCCCGGTGGCGGCGGATGGGGTTCATGACCGAACGGGGCGTGGAACACCCCGTTGCGACCAGGAGAGATCTCAGTCGAGGCACATCGTGCGAACTTGGGCCACCACACCCTCAACACCCTGAGCGGCAAACGCCGCCTGGGCGGCCCGGGCGTATTCCTCGGTGTCGAAGTAGACGCTGATCGTCAGGGTGCCCGCAGGCATGCCCAGCGCCTCGGCGGCGCCCTCGTCACAGTCGGTCCACCCGGCGGTGTAGCCCGCCGCGGACGCCGCTTCCTCGGCGGCCACGATCGCCGGATCGGACGGGTCGGAGCCACCGGCCAGGACCACGGCCCACGTGAGCTCACCGTGGCTCAGCTCAGACTTCTCCGGGGGGAAGGCGGGCACGGTCGTGGTCGACTCTCCAGCCGATGTGGCGGTAGGTGTCGTGGTAGAAGTCGTGGTCTCGGGCGTCGTCGCCGCCGTGGTGTCTGGTGATGTCGACCCGCTGCACGCCGCGACGACGAGTGCGACGAGGAGCATCGACATACGTGAGGCCAGGTGGCGGGTGGCAGGCGCTTCTGAGCCAGCTTGACGTGGAGAATGGCCCATCGGAAGGCCCTTTCGTGTCGGGAGCGGAAATCGTACCGGCGGAAGAAAGGGGGTCGACGCGACTCAGCCCTTGATCAGACGCAGGTTCATCGGGTAGCGGTACAGCTCTCCGCGTGAGGCAGCCATGGATCCGAGGAGAGCGAAGACGATCTCGGCAACGAACAGCCCGAGGCCGATGATGAGGAGCACCGGCCAGAGGAGGATGCCCACGATGGTGAGGAGCAGCACGATCGCCGCCACGACCAGCAGCGCAAAGTAGACGAAGAGCGAGATCTGGAAGTTGAGAGCCTCCCGGGCATGCGGCTCCACGACCGGGTCTTCCCTCTTCAGGAGCCACACGACCAGCGGTCCGAAGAACGAGGGGATCGACACGAATTGGATGAAGGCCGAGGCATGGGCGAGGACAGCCCACGTCTGCTGGTCGCTGGTGGGGGTTTCGGAGGCCACGTCCCCATCGTAAGGCAGCGACGGGAACAGCGATCGTAAGATCAAGGCATGGGTCTTGCAGAAGAGCTCACTGCCCTCCTCGGGGAGGGGCGTGTGACCGTAGACCCGTTCGCCCTGCTCATGTACTCGACCGACGGCGGCGCCGCGCGGGGGCAGGCCGACGTCGTGGTGTTCCCGGAGACCACCGAAGAAGTCGTCGAAGTCGTTCGCGTCGTGTCCCGACATGGGGTCCCGATCGTCGCTCGAGGCGCCGGCACCGGGCTCGCCGCCGGAGCGGTCCCCTCCGAGGGCGGAGTCGTGGTGTCCCTCAAGCGGATGGACCGAATACACGAGATCGATGTGGAGAACCGCACTGCCTGGGTCGGTCCCGGGGTCATCAACCTCGACCTCTCCGTCGCTACCTCTCCCTTCGGCCTGCATTTCGCTCCCGATCCGTCCTCGCAGGCGGTGTGCACCATCGGTGGAAACGTCGCCAACAACTCCGGCGGCCCGCACTGCCTGGCGGAAGGCAGCACGGTTGCTCATGTCCTCGCGCTGGAAGTCGTCCTTGCCGACGGCGAGGTGGTGACGATGGGTTCGGCGGCGCCCGATCCCATCGGGCTGGACCTGCGGGGAGTCATGATCGGATCGGAGGGGACTCTCGGCCTGGTGACGAAGGTCCTCGTCCGCCTGTTGCCCAACCCTCCCGACGTGCGAACGCTGCTGCTCGCCTTCGACAGCGTCGAGGATGCCGCCGCCACCGTTTCGGGCATCATCGCCTCCGGTGTGGTCCCTGCTGCCCTGGAGATGATGGACCAGGCGATGGCCGTGACCGTCGAGAACTGGCTCCACGGCGGGCTTCCCACCGAGGCCGCCGCTCTCCTCCTCGCCGAAGTGGTGGGCGAGACGCCGGCGGTGGAAGCTGAAGCAGAGGTCATCCGGCGGGTCGGAACCGAAAACCGCGCCCGGTCGATTGAACTCGCCGCTGACGAGGAGCAGCGGGCGACGCTGTGGAAAGGGCGGAAGTCCGCCTTCGGGGCCGTGGCCCAGACGGCGCCCGACTACTACCTCCACGATACGGTCGTCCCCCGCACCCGCCTCGTCGAGACCCTGAGCCAGATATACGAGATCGCCGAACGCCACCGGCTTCCGATCATGAACGTGTTCCACGCCGGCGACGGCAACCTCCATCCCCTCATCGCGTACGACTCCGAGGACGTCGAGCAAACGGAACGCGTCAAGAAAGCCGCCGCCGAGATGGTCGAAGTATGCGTCAGCCGGGGCGGTGTGTTGTCGGGCGAGCACGGCATCGGGCTCGAGAAGCGCGACTACATGCCCATGCTCTTCAACGAGGTCGACCTCGATGCTCAGGCGCGGCTCAAAGAATGCTTCGACCCGAAGGGAATCTTCAACCCCACGAAGGTGCTCCCTCTCGGCTCCCGTTGCTTCGATCTCGGGAGCCGACCCGTGCCCGACGGAGCGTGGGTATGAGCCCAACCGGGCAGGTGGTGGCTGCGGCCCCGCCAGAAGGTGTCGAGGTCTTCAGCCCCGCCAACCCGCACGAGCTCTCCGGGTACCTGAAGGAGGCGACTTCTTCCGGTACCCGTGTGGCGATCTGGGGCGGCGGCACCCATCGTGACATCGGCTACGACGGGGCCTTCGACGTCGTCGTCTCGACCAGCCGAATCACGGGGATCGAGGAATGGGTACCGGACGACCTGACGGTGGTGGTCCGGTCCGGTACCCCTGTCGCCGAGCTGGAAGCCGAGCTCAACTCCGGAGGGCAGACCGCCATCCTGCCCGAGCAACCCGGCCAGGCGACGGTAGGAGGCGTCGTCGCCACCGGCGTTTCCGGGTATGCCCGGCTCCGCTACGGACCCACCCGGGACCGGATCCTCGAGGTGCAAGCTGTGACCGGCGACGGGAGGCAGATCAAGGGAGGAGGCCGGGTCGTCAAGAACGTCACCGGATACGACCTGCCCCGTCTGTACGCCGGATCGTTCGGAGCCCTCGGGATCATCACGTCGGTGTGCCTGAAGCTGTGGCCGTTGACCGAAGTCTCCGCCACTGTGTTCCTCGACGAGGTCCCGTCCCAGGAGGCGATATACCGCCCGCGCGCAGTCCTGCAGACACCCGAAGGCGTCAGGGTGCTCCTTTCGGGAACCGAACGCGAAGTGGCCGACATCGCCGGCCGTCTCGGCGGCGAGCAGCGTCCCGGCCTGCACCTGCCCGACCCGGTCACCGGGCCGACCGTGTGGTCAGCGCGGGTGACGCCGAGTCTCCTCTCCCAGACGGTGGGCCGCTTCCCTCCCGGGACTCCCTACGTGGCCCAACACGGTGTGGGCGAGGTGACCTTCGTCGCCGAAGACGAGCTCTTCGTCGCCGCGCTGAGATCCTGGGTGGAGGAGACGGGAGGCGCCGTCGTCAGGATGCGAGGTCAGTCCGATCTGGACCCGTGGGGGACTCCACCCTCGACGCTGGAGCTGCAGCGTCGGATCGTGGCGGCGTTCGACCCGGCCCGGATCCTCGAACGCGGCCGCTTGCCCGGAGGGCTTTGATGGCTTGGGTCACCGACTTCCATCCCACGAAAGCCGAGTTGACGAGTTGCGTTCAGTGCGGCCTGTGCCTTCCGCACTGTCCGACCTATCGCCTGACCGGACGCGACACCGCCTCCCCGCGCGGCCGGCTGATGGCGATGAGCGCGGTGGCGTCTGGCGAGTTGTCCGTCGATGAGAGCTTCGCCGAGATCATCGATTTCTGCCTCCAATGCCGGGCCTGTGAGGCGGTCTGTCCCAGCCTGGTGCCGTTCGGGAGGGCGATGGAAGGCGCCCGCGCCGAGGTCACGGCCCAGCTCCCCGACTCGAAGCGACGTCTACGCCACCTCCTCGTCGGCAAGGCTCTCCCCAATCCGGCACTGATGCGCCTCGCCACCTGGGGAATGCGGCTTCTGCGCCGGTTCCGGCTCGACCGGCTGCTGCCCGCCACACTCTCGCGGCCCCTCTCCGGTGTCCGCCGCCTCGACGGGGCTGCCCCTGTACGAGGCACCATCCGCGGCCCCGGTCGTTTGGGCACTGCCGCCGTACTCGCCGGCTGTGTGATGGAGCCCTGGTTCGGCGACGTCCAGCGCGCCACCGTGGATCTCCTGTCCCGGGCCGGGTACCGGGTGATCGTGCCCGAGAACCAGACGTGCTGTGGGGCGCTCGCCGCCCACGACGGCGATGTCGTCGACGCGCGCAGGCTCGCCCGTCGCAACGTGGACGCCTTCGCCGGTGTCGACCTGGTCGTCGCCACCGCTGCCGGCTGCTCCGCTCACCTGGCCGAATACGGACATTGGGCGCCTGGAGGCGACGATGTCGCCCGGCGGTCCCGGGACGTGACAGCGGTCGTCGCCGACCTCATCGAACAGGGACACCTGCCCCATATCCCTGGGGGTCGCGGCCCCGTCGCCGTGCAGGATCCTTGTCACCTCCGACACGCCCAGCGTGAGACGGCCGCTCCCCGAAAGATCCTGCAGGCAGCCGGGTATGCGACGGTCGATGTCGACCCCTCGGGGATGTGCTGTGGCGCCGCCGGCATCTACTCGCTCAAGTACCCAGAGGCGTCAGCCGAACTCGGAACCCGCAAGGCCACCGAGGTCGAAGCGACGGGATCGACCCTGGTCGCTTCCGCCAACCCGGGATGTGAGATGCAACTCCGCCAGCACCTGCCCGCCTGGTATCGCGTGGCGCACCCGGTGGAGATCTATCACGAAGCGCTCGTGGAATCCGAGTCCCGACAGACGGTGCGAGGATGAGGTGGAAGCCACACCCGGAGCAGACGATTTAACGTGTCGGACCTGATGACGTCACCGCCGGAAGCAGCGCCTTCGGCCGCTCGCCATTGGGTGGCTCTCTCATGGTCGGCGTTGGGGACCATGCTCGACGTGGCGCTGATCGTCATCGGCAGCGCCTTCCTGGGGTTGGCGGCGGCTGTGCTCCTCGACGGGTTCGAGTTGGTGGATGTGGGCCTCGATCTCTCGACCGGCGCCATGCTCGGCTCGAGCCTCGTCATCGGCATCGTCGGAGGCTTCGCGCTGGGTGTCGCCTCTGAGGGGCCCCTCGGCCGGGGGCGGCGGACCCACGGATTCGACGAAGTCCATTTGCTCGTAGCCCGGGTGATTTCGGCGGTTCTGGTGGGGCTCTTGCTGCTGGTCGTCCATTCCGTGATCGACGACTTCGCTTTGGACCTGCCGATCCCGTTCCACGTGGCGGTCGATGTCGTCAGAGCGACGGCGATCGCCGGAATGACCGCCGTTCCCCTGCTCGGTGCTCCAGTGGCCTGGTGGGCGCGGACCGGCGGGTTCGGACAGGCCATCGCCGCCGACGGCGACATACCGGTGGTCTATTCGATCTGGGTGATCGCCACGATGGTGGTCCTCTGACGAGGGCTCACACCGGTTTCTCGAAGATGAACGACGGGTGGGACTCGAGGCCGTTCGCGGCCAATGCGTCCTCGATCCAGGGCACCGACGGCACGGTGAGATGGAGGCCTTGCAGACCCCGTTCCTGAGCGAGGTCGACCGTGGCCCGCACCAGCCGTCTGGCGTCCTCGGGGACTGACACCAGCCACTTGACGATCAGCTGATCCTCCTCTTCGTCGGTCATCACCCAGCCGGAAGGGCAGAACCAGGTGCGGGAGGAATAGACATCGTCCGCCCTCATCCGGCGCCAGGTCCACGGCTCGACCGGGAACAGCCCGTGGGATGCCCGGGCGAGCTCCGAGGTGGACCAGGCGATGAAGGCACCGTCTGCTTCGGCGCGTGGCGCCCGGTCCAGCCGCTCCTCGGCAGGGGTGCGGCGCCCGCCGTTGGTGGCGGGCTCGATCTGGGACCGGCCGATCTCGCGGAAAGCGTCTGTGACTTGGGCGACCTGGCGGTACCCCAGTTGCTTCACCTGGTTCTGGGCAGCCTCGTTCCACGTCTCGATCTGGAGTCGAACGACGACGGCGCCTCGTTCCGCCGCCCATTCGACACACCAGTTGTTCAGGGCCGACCCGAGTCCCTGGCGGCGGAAGTCGGGATGCACCCGGGCGGCCGACAACCACCCTTCCCGATCGCTCAGCATCCGCACCCGGGCGAGAGCGACGGGGCGATCGTCGGCGTCGGTGACGACCGGCACCTCGGTGTCGTCGTCCTCCAGCCACTCGGGGAAGGACTCCGCCACGTAGTCGCCCCATGAGAAAGTGTTCTGGGTGAAGCCGGCGATCACGGCGGCGTCCCGCTCCTCCGCTGGCCTGATCGACACAGTCATGGTCACATGCGCTCGGGCACCTCGATCCCGAGCAGGAAGAGCGATCGTACGAGGGTGTCGAGCGTGAGGCGGCAGAGCGTCAGCCAGCTCGCCTGGCGTTCGGCGTCGGGCTCGGACAAGACGTGGCAGGTGTCGTAGAACCGGTTGAACTCACCGGCCAACCCGTACGCGTATTCCGCCAGGTGGTGCGGGCAACGGGTGTCGATCGCCCGGTCGATCACTTCGGGCAACTGGAGGAGCTCCAGCATCAGGTTGCGCTCGGCGTGCACCGCAGGCGGCAGAACGGGTCCCTGCTTCAGGCTCTGCTGTTCCGCCTTGCGGAGCAGAGAGCGGATACGCACTGCGGCGTATTGCAGATAAGGGCCGGTTTTTCCCTCGAAGGACGAGAACCGGTCGAGGTCGAACACGTAGTCGGAGGCGCGGTTGGCGTGCAGGTCGCCGAACTTCAGCGCGGCGATGCCCACCTGATGGGCGATCTTCTCCCGTTCTTCCGGCGGGTAGTCGGTGGCGATGTGCGCTTCGTCGAGGCGGGCCATGGCCGCCTTCTCGACCATGTCGATCAGGTCGCGGAGACTGACCACCCCGCCCTCTCGGGTCTTGAACGGTTTGCCGTCGGGGCCGTTCATCGTCCCGAACGGGATGTGCTCCATCCGCATCTTGCCGGCGACGCTGCCCTTGCGGGCCGCCCGGAACACCTGGATGAAGTGGTCGGCCTGCCGGGCGTCGACGACGTAGAGGGCGAGGTCGGCACCGAGTTGTTCGGACCGGTACCAGATCGTCGCAACGTCGGTGGTCGAGTACAGGTAACCGCCGGCCCGATTGACCAGGATCAGCGGTGGCATCTCCCGCTTGTCGTCGGGTTCGTCGACCCGGACGATGAGCGCTCCCTCCGATTCCTCGGCGACTCCGGACTGGCGATACCGCTCCACCAGCGGCTCCAGCAGGTCGGCGACGTCGGATTCGCCATGCCAGATGTCGAAGTCGACGCCGAGATCGGCGAAGTTCTCCTTTTGGGCGACGAGGGAGACGGAGCGCATGTGGTGCCACAACGCCAGATATCCGGGTCGCTTGCTCTGCAGCTCGACGGTGGCGCGGCGGGCGGCCTCGGCGAATTCCTCGTCTTCTTTGGCGCGGGCGTCGGCGGCCGGATAGATCTCCTGGAGGTCCTCGAGGGTCACCGGGGACTCCTCCGGGTAGGGGCCGGTGTAATCCGGGTCGAAGTACGGCCACTCGGGGTGTCGTCGCTCCAGCTCGGCGATGACCAGTCCCATCTGCAGGCCCCAGTCGCCGAAGTGGGGATCGCGGATCACCCTGTGGCCGACGAAGTCGAACAGTCGGGCCAGGCTGTCGCCGATGATGGTCGCTCTCAGGTGCCCCACGTGCATGGCCTTGGCGACGTTCGGCCCGGCGTAGTCGACCACGACTGTCATGGGTTCGGCGACGGGGTCGACCCCGAGGCGCTCGTCGTCGGCCATGGATTGCGTCCATGCGGCGATGGCCTCGTCGGTGAGCGTGATGTTGATGAACCCGGGTCCGGCGACGTCGACGCTCTTCAGTTCCGTCGCCATGTCGAGCGCTTGCGCCACGTCCTCGGCGATCTCCCGGGGAGACCGGCCCGCCGTCTTCGCAGCGGCCATCGCTCCGTTGCACTGGAACTGAGCGAGTTCCGGGCGGTTCGACGGAACGACCACCCCGAGAGCCGGGTCCAGGCCCAGGTCGGCGAACGTTGCGCCGACGAGCGCGGAGAGATGGGAGATGAGGGACATCTCCCCGGAAGGTTAGAGCGCCCCCGACCTACGGCGTTTGCGGCGTCGGGTCGATCACCAGCGGACGACTTCGAGAGCCCGCTCGACGATGCCCTCCGGCGTGGGAAACACCTCGTTTTCGAGTTCCTCGGCGTAGGGCATGGCGGGGACGTCGTCCAGGGCGTACCGGCGCACCGGCGCGTCCAGCCATTCGAAGGTCTTGTCGGCGATCTGAGCTGCCAACTCCGCTCCATAGCCGACGAATTCGTTGTCTTCGTGCACGATCAGGACCCGCGACGTCTTCTTGACGGAAGCTTCGATCGTGGGCCAGTCGAGTGGCTTCAGCGATCGGAGGTCGATGATCTCGGCGTCGACGCCTTCGGCGGACAACATCTCGCCGGCTTCGAGGGCGAAATGAGCCATCGCTCCGTAGGTGAGGATGGTGATGTCACGACCCGAACGGCGGATGGCCGCCTGGCCGATCGGGACGACCCACTCACCCGCCGGGTAGGGACCCTTGGCGAGCCGATACAGCTTCTTCGGCTCGAGGAAGAGGACCGGATCGGGGTCGTGCACCGCCGAAAACAGCAGTCCTTTCACGTCGGCGGGTGTCGAGGGGACGACCACCTTCAGGCCCGGTATGTGGGCGTAGAAGGCCTCCACGGACTGGGAGTGATAGAGCGCTCCGTGGATCCCGCCGCCGAAGGGCGTGCGGATGACGATGGGGCAGGTCCACCGCCCGTCGGAGCGGTAGTGGATCCGGGCCGCTTCGGAGACGATCTGGTCGAAGGCGGGATGGATGTAGTCGGCGAACTGGATCTCGGGCAGTGGTCGCAGCCCACTCGCCGCCATCCCGATCGCCGCCCCGATGATCACCGACTCCGCCAACGGGGTGTTGAAGCAGCGCTCCTCCCCATACGTCGCCGTCAACGACTGGGTCGCCTTGAACACGCCGCCCTTGTCGCCGGCCACATCCTCACCGAACACGACGGTGTCGTCGTATTCCTCCATCACATCATGGAGGGCCCGGTTGATGGCGGTGATGAGGTTGACGGGGGTCCCCTTGGGCTCCGGCTCTGGCTCTGTGACCGGCTCGGCCGGGACGATCGGATTGGCGTACACCCGGGAGGTGGCCTCGTCCGGCCGCGGGGCGCTCTCCGCCTCGGCCACCGCGGCGGCGATCTCGGAGGCGATCTCCTCGTCCAGGGCCTTTTCGGCCGCTTCCGACAGGAGGCGATGCTCTATCAGATATTGCCGCAGCGCCATGACCGGGTCGCGCCGTCTCCACTGCTCGACTTCCTCACGGGTGCGGTACAGGCGATCGTCGTCGTCGGAGGTGTGGGCGTAGTAGCGGTACGTCTCCGCTTCGATGAGCGTCGGGCCTTCACCGGCCCGGGCGCGGTCTGCCGCCTCCTTGACCGTTTTGTAGACGAGCAACGGGTCGTTCCCGTCGATGGTGACTCCGGTGAATCCGTAGCCTTCCGCCCGCTTCGAGAGGCTGCCTGCCACCTCCTCGTTGGCGGGCACGGAGATGGCGTACTGGTTGTTCTCGATGATGAAGATCACCGGCAGGCGATGGATGCCGGCCCAGTTCATCGCCTCGTGCCAGTCACCTTCCGACGTGGACCCCTCCCCGCCGTAGACGGCGACAACTCCGGGCAGGCCCTGAATGCGAAGACCGTGGGCGATGCCCACGGCGTGGGGGTATTGGGTTCCGATGCAGGAGGATTGGGTGAGGACGCGGCGGGCGGGGTCCGACCAGTGGTTCGGGAGTTGGCGGCCACCCGACATGGGATCGGTCTTCCTGGCGAACACGGCGAGGAACACGTCTACGGGCGGCGTGCCCCAGGCCAGGGCCACACCCATGTCCCGGTAGTAGGGCAGGACCCAGTCGAAGTCACGGTCCAGCGCCAGGACGGACGCCACCTGGACGGCCTCGTGACCCGAAGAGCCGACCACGAAGGGGGCGCGCCCCTGGCGGTTCAGCGCCCACATCCGGTCGTCCATCCGGCGGGCTAGAGCCATCAGGCGGTACATCTCGAGGACCTGCTTGTCCTCGAGCCCTAGAGCTTCGTGATCGAGTGTGATGGTCACGTCCCTCTCTCCCTTCTCCTCAGGGCGTCGCTGCCCGCCGACGGCTGAGGCTCCCGATCTCTTCGATCCGCCGCTCGGCCAGGCGAATGGCGGCGGCGTGGGGAGTCATTCCCTCCTCCTGGGCGGTGCGGAAGATCTTCAAGGTGGCGTCGTAGATGCCGTCGACCCGGTGGAGGGCACGGCTCTTCGAATAGCCGTGCAACTCGTCGTAGACATTGATCAGTCCCCCGGCATTCACTACGAAGTCGGGGGCGTAGAGGATCCCCTCGGCGGCGAGACGCTCGCCGTCCTCTTCAGTGGCGAGCTGGTTGTTGGCCGAGCCGACCACCGCCTCGCACCCGAGGCGCGGGATCGTGTGCTCGTTCAGGACTGCACCCAGGGCACACGGTGAGAAGATGTCGCACGGGGTGGTGATGGCCTCATCGGGGTCGACCGGCTTCACTCCGTAGTTCTGGACCGCTCTGTCGATGGCGGCGGGTTGGGCGTCGGTGACGATCACCTCCGCCCGAGCCTCGACGAGGAGCTGGACGAAGGCGCTCCCTACTTTGCCGCATCCCTGCACCACGACCTTTCGGCCTTCGAGGTCGGGTCGCCCCCACAGGTATTCGGCGGTGGCCCTCGCTGCTGCGAACAGCCCGCGAGCGGTGACGGGTGAGGGGTCCCCCGAGCCACCCTCCGCAACAGGCAACCCGGTGGCCCACCTGGTTTCGCGGCGCACCAGGGCCAGGTCGGCCGCGGTGGTGCCGACGTCCTCGGCGGTGATGTACTTGCCGCCCAGCGAGTCGACCAACTGGCCGAAGGCACGGAACAGGCGCTCGGATTTGTCGGTGGCCGGGTCGCCGATGATGACCGCCTTGCCGCCGCCGAGGTCGAGGCCGGCGGCGGCCGCCTTGTAGGTCATGCCCTTCGACAATCGGAGCACGTCGATGAGGGCTTCCTCCTCCGACTCGTACGGATAAAAACGGGCCCCGCCTAAGGCGGGACCCAGAGCCGTGGAGTGGATGGCGATGATCGCCTTGAGGCCCGATACAGGATCGGACCCGAATACGACTTCCTCGTGGCCTTCAGCCGAGATGTGCTCGAAGACGCTCAACGCCACCTCCTGGTCGGCAGTGTACCCGGGACGCCATTTCTCAGCCGGTCGTTCATGCATTCTTGTATGAGCGTCATCTGTCGGCCAGTTGGGGCCTTTGCTCGAACGGCGGCGGATATAGGCTGAGCAGATGATCGATGTCGCCTACCTGCGGGTGTACCGGCCAGCCGATCAGGTGCGGCTGCCGGTGACGACCAACGGGCGCGATGTGCCCCGACTCCTGGGCGCAACCCTCACCACCGAGTCCCAGCGCGCCGACGCGTGGGAGGTGGAATGGGCCGGTCGCAGGTGGCGCTGTCCCCGAGCTCCGCGACGACGGATGCTGGAGTCCCTCGTCGCCTACTACCAGGCGACGAATCGGTTCGGGATGAGCATCGTCGACGTCGCCGAGGCTGAGTCGGCCCGCAGCGAACTGATCCGCATCCGGGCCGGCGTGGCTGAGCCGGCCTCGGTGATGGTCTCGGCGTGGCATCCTCCGCTCCGCTGGTTCATCCCGTTCATCCCCGACGACACCGTCGAGCCGATGCTGCTCCGCAAGGGCCTTGGCGACGCCATCGCCCGGATGGCGGAGGCGATCGAGTACATGCGCGCCCTCGACCTGCCCAGCGTGTGGGTCGAGGACCTCGAGTCGCTGCAGAACTGGATGCAGTCGTTCCGGGGCGAGGCGATGCTCGAGTTGGACTATCGCCAGGTCGGGTGGCGGCTCGGTCCGACGATCATGGACGACACCACCTTCGACGTGGCCAGCGCGGTGGACGCCCTAGCCGCCGGAGATCTCGAGACGGCGAGCCAGTGCTATAGCGCGGCGATGTTTCGCTGGGCGGAGGCGCAAGCGGTCGCTTATTCCAGCTGAGCCGCGTCAGTTCCGGTCTTCGTCCTCGGAGTCCGGCGGCGACGAGATCGACGACTCGTGATTCTCGGTCTCGTCCACCGGCGGCACTGGTGTCGTCGATCCGACCGGCTCGACCTCTTCCATCTTCGGAGGCGTCGACGGATTGGCCGGCTCCGGGGTCGTGCCGAAAGGTGTCTCGGGCGGAGGGGTGGTGGTCCCGCTGGGCGGGCTGGAAGGCTGCCAACCTCCGGGGACTGCGTCGCCCTTCACGGCCTGCACCACCTTGTCGGCCACCTTCTGCTTGCTCTCGTCGTCCATCGACGCAGGCAGCTTGGAGATGACGTTGCGACGGATCTCCTCGACGGGGCGGCTCGACCACTCCCGTCGTTTGTCTTGCAGCGACTTGATGCCCCAGACGACGGCGGCTCCTACGAGGAGGCGTCGAAAGAACTTACCCATGTCGCTCCCTTCCCGACTGTCGTGGCCGGATTGCCGGCAGTGCTCGAACTTATCATCGAACGATAACCACCGCCCGTTCCAACCAGCCGGGCCGCTTTAGACCACAAGGAGTGGCTTGATGCCCTTCACGCCGGAGCATCACGACTTCCGCCGTCTGGTGCGGGAGTTTGTCGAAAACGAGATCAATCCCCGGGTGCCGGAATGGGAAGCGCAGGAGTGGATACCCCTCCACGACGTCGTCTCCCAGATGGCCAAGCTGGGGCTCATCGGCCTCGAGTACGACCCCGTATATGGGGGTCAGGGGGCCGATCATCTCTTCACGTTGATCCTCGCCGAGGAGTTGGGGCGAGCAGATCACGGCTCGATCGGCATGGCGGTGGGTGTCATGACCGACATGGCCACACCCTCGCTCCATCAGTACGGCACCCACGAACTCAAGGAGAAGTACCTGGCGCCTGTGCTTCGCGGCGAGCAGGTGTGCTCGATCGCGGTGACCGAACCCGACGCCGGCTCGGACGTGGCATCGGTCCGCACCCGCGCCGTCCGAGACGGCGACGAGTGGGTCATCTCCGGCTCGAAGATGTACATCACGAACTCGCTTCAGGCCGACTGGCTGTGCCTGCTCGCCCGCACTTCCGACGAGGGCGGCTACGCCGGGATGTCCCAGATCATCGTTCCCACCGACACCCCGGGCTTTCGGGTGAGCCGCAAGCTCGACAAGCTCGGCATGCGCGCCTCCGACACGGGATTGCTGGAGTTCGACGAGGTGCGGGTCCCGGTCTCCAACACGATCGGCACGATCGGCCGAGGTTTCCAGCAGCAGATGGCCCAGTTCGTCATAGAGCGGATGTGGGCGGCCTACAGCACTGCTGCCGCCTGCCAGCGGGCGTTGGAGCGAACCCGCGACTACCTGCGGGAGCGGGTCGTCTTCGGCAAGCCGTTGCTCGAGCATCAGTACGTCCAGTTCAAGCTCGCCGAGTTGGCCGCCGAGGTGGACCTCCTCCGCGAGTACAACCACGTCGTGGCCGAACGCCACAACGCCGGGCAGGACGTGACGCGGATGGCGACGATCGCCAAACTCAAGGCCGGTCGCCTCCATCGGGAAGTGGCCGACTGGGTGCTGCAGTTCCATGGCGGCATCGGCTACATCGAGGAGACCTGGACGAGCCGCTTCCTCCGCGACGGCCGCCTGACGTCGATCGGCGCCGGGGCCGACGAGGTCATGCTCCAGGTGCTGGCGCGGCTCGATGGATACGGTGACTGACAGTCTTCCCCGAGGTCGCGAAAACAATCTTGCACTTTTCGAAGCGCGCCCCAGACCGAGCCCCTAGATTTCCTCTTGGAGATGGCTAGTCCATCTCTCGACGACGCCCAGCGGCCTTCGGGTCACTGGGCGTTTGTCGTTGTCGGTCGAGCGCAGAGCTCAGCGGGACGGCATCACGTATTCGAAATGGTCGGCGCCGGATTTGTGGGGCGGTTAGCCGCAGCCCATATGGCTGGGCGAGGCGGCGCAGATGTAGGAAAAGTCCATCTGCACGGTGGCGTGTCGGGGCTGGTCGACGAAGGCCTCTTCGACCTCGAAGGTCACCATGCCCTGGATCGTCGACTTGTCCCAGGAGGTGATGACCAGTTCTCCTGAGCCGTCGACGGTGGAGAAGGGCTCTTCTGGGGACAGGTTGAAGCCGGCGATCACTGTGCCGGGAGTCCCGACCATGTCGAAGATGCCTCCGGAGACGGGGTAGGTGCCCGGCCCCATCGGCATCTGAGCACCCTTGGTCCCATCTGTGGAGGCGACCAGAACGGACGGTCCCACGGTGTCCTGTGTGTATTCGGCTCCGCACGTAATCTCCAGCCACAACAGCACCGGCTCGTCTCGGCTCAGGAAGTCCTCATACGTCTCTTCGATCTCCAGGAACTCGATCGACTCCCTGATCTGGTCTTCGGTCAGCCAGTACTCGGTGTTGATGGACAGCGGGTCCTGCGGATACGTGACCTCTTGTTCCACGTCGCCGGTCACCGTGATCGTGCAAGAACCGCCTTCGGCGGAGGCATCGACATTCCCGGCGGCCGATGTGTCGCCAGCAGCGGTCGTCGTCTCGATGGCTTCAGTCGGTGGGGTGGTGGTGCCCATCGGTTCTGTCGCCGGTGGGGCTTCGGACGTCGCAACCGATGCGTCGGTCGTTTCCGTTCCTGCGCTTCCCCCTCCGCATGCCGAGACGAGGAGGGCGAGCGTCACCGTGGATACGAGGAGTGATCGTCGCCAACTCATGGTTGGCAAGCTACGAAGGACGCTTAGAGCCCGATTAGGGCGAGTGAGTGAACGATCCGGCCTTTCGCCTCGTCACCACACACGACGACGCAGACGGAGGTGCCCGGTGAGGAAGTTGCTCGTTGGTGTGGTGGCGCGAATCCCTGGAGGACGGTGTCTACTCCGTGTCGATCCGGAACGAGGAAGGCAACTTCTTCGGCGACCTGATCGGCATGGAGTTGCATGTCGGTGTCGCACGGCCGGGGGAGCTCACATATGAGTGGCCCCTCGACGAGCCGTTGATCGCAGAGCTGCCGGAGGGTGCCGTCATCGTGGGACCGGGGTCCAGGACCCAAACGGCCTCCGAGCGCTCGGCGGCGCCTACGACGGAGCAATGGGGGCCTCCCGGAGGGGTGATCGTGTTGGCGATCGTCGGGATGGCGATGTTGCTCGCCGGCGGGCGGAGCCGGCTCCGAGTGCGGTCGGGCGCGGTCCCTGGCACTGAGGCGGCGCGGCGACTACAAAGGGCAGGTGCGTTCGATCAGGCCCCTCGACGAGACGACATGGCCGGCGTTCGCAGAGTTGGCCGAGAACAGTGACGGCTTTCCCAGCGGCTGTTGGTGTATGGGGTTCCACCCCGAAGGGGTGCGCAAAACACCGGCGGCGGTCAATCGTCAGCGGAAATTCGAGCGGGTACAGCAAGGCACTACCCACCATGCCCTCGTCTTCGACGACGATCTCTGCGTCGGCTGGTGTCAGTTCGGCTCAACTGAGGAACTGCCCCGCCTCAAGAACCAGGCCGCCTATGAGAAGACGCTCATCGAACTCCCTGACTGGCGCATCGCCTGCTTCTACGTGCGAAGGGGATTCCGCCGTCAGGGAGTGTCGACGCAGGCTCTCGCCGGAGCCCTCGACATGATCGCCAGCTTCGGCGGGGGCATGGTCGAGGGTTACCCCGAGCCCGCCGACGCGGTCCCGGCGGGATTCCTGTTCCACGGTGCTCTTTCCACCTTCGAGCAGTTGGGTTTCGAGAGGGACCGCATGATCGGCAAGCACCGGTGGGTGGTGCGCCGCCTCGTCGAAGCCGCCGACTAACTCCCGTGACCCACTACAACGGGGTGGCCGCCTATCAGGGGGATGAATGAACAGGTCTCGTCCGCGTCGTAGCGTCCTTTCGGCCCTGCTAGTCGTGGCCCTCGGTGCCTGCAACACGGGCGCCGGAGGCGACACCACCTCCACCCTGCCCTCGACGACCGCGACGACCTCGGCTCCTACCACGTCCGTGGCGACCACTACGCCATCCGAAACCACAGCGCCAGCCGAGCCGCTTCCCACCAATCCCGCAGACTACGCCACGGCGGCCTTCGAGGCATGGGTCGCCGGAGACGACGCCCAGTTGGAACGTCTCCTGACCCCGGAAGCCCTGGAAACACTTCGTGAGATCGACGCCGACCGGTCGGCCGACTGGGAGTTCGGACGTTGTGAGGGCGCAGCCGGCTCCTCCTACTGCAACTGGGTCGGTCCCGACGGAACCCTGACATTCCGGGTGGCCAACGAAGCCGCCTCGACCGGCCGGGAGCAGGCGATCACCGAGGCTCTCGTCACCGGGGGTTGATCGGCATCGCAGGCGTCACACAAGGCGACCGGCACCGGTACGGTGGATCGAGGGCACGGACCGCGTTAGAGGGCTAGAGATGGTCGGGCCAGACCACAGGGGCTCGGACCGCCGAACCAGTCGGTTGGCTGCTCTAGCCGACAGACTCGTTGCAGCCGGAGCGCCGGGTGCCGCAGTCGTAGTCCTGGACGCCGATGGCATCGATGAAGCGGCGAGTGGGGTGGCGGATCGCGAATCGGGCCGATCGATGCAACCGTTCCTTCACTTCCGTGCTGGCAGCGTGACCAAGACCTTCGTGGCCACGCTGGTCATGTCCCTCGTCGCCGAGAGAAAATTGGCACTGCCGGACACGATCGAGCACTGTTTGCCGGGGGTGCTGCCGTACGCCCAGGAAGCAACGATCCGTCAGTTGCTGAATCACACCAGCGGCATCCCAAACAACTCGGACGTGCTGTCGAACATATGGCACGGCTCCTCGGGGGATCGGTTCCGGAGGCGGACACCTCATGAACTCGTTTCGATGGTCGTCGACCGCCAGCCGGTGGCGCCTCCAGGATCGACTTGGTCGTACTCCAATGTCGGCTACGTCATCCTCGGGCTCATCATCGAGGCGGCCACCGACTCCACCCTGGAATCGGAGCTGGCTCGTGCGATCTTCGAGCCTTTGAAGCTGGTCGACTCGACATTTCCCGTCGACACCGTTGGCCTGCCCGACCCGAGTTCCAAGGGCTACAGCTACCCGATCAGTTCCCAACCGCTGACAGTCGACAGTCAGTTGGTGGACTACACGCTTCAGCACCCATCCATGACGTGGGCCGCGGGCGCGATCATCTCGAGCCTTCCCGATGTTTGCCGGTTTCTCCGAATGCTGTTGGGCGGCCGTTTGCTCCCCGAAAGGCTCGTCGGAGAGATGCTCACGACCGTCGACGTCCCCGCCGAGGCTCTCCCTCTCCCGCTTTTCCAGCGCAACGGCTTGGGATTGATCGAATTGGATTCGCCTCATGGCGCCCTCCTGGGGAGTGCCGGCGGGATCCCCGGATTCTTCAACATGGTGATCAGCAGTCCCGACGCCAGAAGGCAGGGGGGCATGATGATCAACGTCGGCGAACGGGTGCCCGAGCCGATAGTCGCTTCATTCTTGGACGGCCTTCGAGAGCTTGCATCCATCGTGGGCTCGTAGACGTGACATCACCGTCGTCGTGCTGGGTCGATTTGTTCTGGATTCCACTCGGAGTCGCCGGTTCCGGCTTTGTCCGAGTCGTGGGAGAGGTGTACGAGGCTGTCCACGCCAGGCGCGATCATCGAGACCCGCTCCGGCTTTACCACACGGCGCTCCGCGTTGGGACAGCGGAAGGCGTCTACACCGTCGAGATGATGCTGCCCAGCCCAGGCGGCGACACCTCTTCTCGAGGCGTCGTGCTGGTTGGCTCCGTGGGCAGCGCCGTCTTGGAGCGACTGCGTCCCTTTCGATACGAGGTTCGATGCTGGCGGGATGGGCTGCTGTTCGATCGAGAGCCTGGCGTCGTCGGTCCCCAGAGGCTGAGCCGCGGCTTCGGTCAGGCGGCGCGCCTGGTCGAACTCACCGGCTGCATTCCCATCTCGTATGGGGGCGCGACGAGCTGAAGACCGGCGAGATGTGGAACTCCAACTCAGTTGTCTCGTGGCTGCTCAGCAAGGCGGGCATACCCGCGGACAGGATCACGGCCCCGCGCGGCGGCCGAGCCCCGGGTTGGTGCGCAGGACTCGTTGTTGCAGCTCGTGATATAGGAGGCTGACGCATCGCTCACGAGTTCGGCGACGCAGGCTCGTCGAGTTGGATCGTGATCTGGACGTTGTTCTTGGCGGCCTCGGCGACGGTTTCGGGGATCGGGTGACGGTTCTCGTCGAGCTTGACTCGATAGAAGAAGGCATCGCCCGGGTTGTGCCGAAGATAGGCGTCGAGACCCTTGGCGATCTCGTCGGTGTCGGTGGTCACGTCGGCGGTCCCGGTGAGGGTCTGGCCTTTGATCACGACAGTCACCGGCACTCCGCCCTGCAGGTTGCGCCACCAGGAGAACGGTGAATACACGAAGACGGTCCGGCCTCGCTGCATGTAGCCGACGGGCAAGTTGTAGATCTTCCCGGTCTTCCTGCCTCTGAATTCGAGCGTCATCAGCGTCTTGGCGGCGATGCCTCGATTCAGGAGGGCCCGCATGATCGGATTGATGAGCCGCTGGGTGAGGAAGGTGTAGATGGGGCCGGCCAGGGTCCGCATCGAAGCAGTCGGTGTCGATTGGCGCGGAGTCGTCATGGGAGTCCTTGCTCTGGATGGCAGGTATTCATATTATAAGTATTCATAGCATGACTAGACAACCCCAGAAGCCAAAGCGATCGCCACTAGGGCTGCTCGTCCTCCTGCAACTGGTCGGAGAGCCAATGCACACCTACCGCATGCAGCGGCTCTTCGAGGCGCAGGGAAAGCACCGCGTCGTGAACGTACGCTCGCCGGCCAGCCTCTACCAGACGGTTCGGCGCCTCGAACAGCACGGGTTGATCCAGGTCGAGGAGACAGGCCGTGAGGGAAGGCGTCCCGACCGGACGGTCTATGCCATCACCGATGCCGGACGGAAAACGGCTCGTGAGTGGCTGGCAGAGATGCTGGTGGAGACGGGAGGCGAGTATCCGGAGTTCATCGCCGCGCTGTCGATGGCGTTCACTTTTCCACCTGAGCGCGTGCGGGCCCTGCTCGAAGAGCGCGCCGAGCGTCTCGCCACCGAGTTGGCCGAAGCCGAAGGCGTCCTCTCGGCGAATTCCGACGTTCCTCGACTGTTCCTGCTCGAAGAGGAATACCGCGCTGCCCTGCTGCGTACAGAATTGGTCTGGCTCGAGGGCGTCGTCGCCGACATCGCCAACGGGCGTCTCCACTGGGATGAGAAGTGGATTCGAGAGATGGGGGCCAAGTTCAACCCGACCGAGTAGACCGAGGTTTCTACGCTTTCACCATGCCGAGTGTCCGTGTGAGCGAACACAGCGAGCTACCCCCCGATGTCGTCCTCACCGCGGCGCGTGACTTCAGTCCCCGGCGAGCCGACCTGTGGCCCGATGTCCACGTCGAATACCTGCAGGTCCACGAGATGGGCGACACCCACGCCGAGGTGACGGAGGGCAACCCCTGGTTCATCGGATACGTCTGGGAGAGGCTGCGCTACGACTGGTCCGATCCCCGTGCGCTGCGCGGGACGGTCGTCGACTCCAACATCTTCGAGCCAGGAAGCACGTGGGAGCTGTGGGCCACGCCCGAGGATGGCGGCAGCCGCGTCGAGATCCGTGCGGTCCGCCACCTGCGCGGCCGCGGCTGGCTTCTGGCGCCGTTCTTCCTTCCGATTCCCGGGATCTCCGCCGCGGCGACGGTTCGCGCCCACCTCCGTCGTTTCCTGGCAACGGTCGAGGCGTCGAACAGGCAGGGCTGAGCGCTCGCCCGGGGTACGCGAAAGCCCCAGGTGACTAGACCTGGGGCAAGGGGTGGGTGGTCAGGGACGGCGTCGATCCGTCGACCTCCGGTTTTTCAGACCGGCGCTCTACCAACTGAGCTACCTGACCTCCATACCGAAGGCTAGTTCTTAGCTCTTCGGTTGGCGGGGACGACGGGATTTGAACCCGCGACCTCCGGCTTGACAGGCCGGCGAACACTCCAGACTGTTCTACGCCCCCAGGGGATTCGGCCGGGA
>Ga0207873_1001644_pt1 | contig 20613 bp, 17 predicted proteins | sample BGWIniCompost_FD_187373 | JGI IMG/M metagenome (GOLD analysis project Ga0207873, IMG submission 187373) | Cellulose adapted compost microbial communities from Newby Island Compost Facility, Milpitas, CA, USA - BGW Initial Compost (SPAdes)... ...
CCGGCGGCCGGCCGAAGCGCAGGATCAGGCCGTGCGCGAGCAGCGCCAGCAGGGCCAGGCCCATCGTGCCGGTGCTGCGGGCCTCAACGGGCAGCAACCGCGGCCAGGCCAGCAGCAGCGACAGGGCCGCGACCACGAACACCGCCGCCGCCACCGCGAATCCGCGGCCGGCGTCCTCCAGCCGGCCACTGCCGATGGCAGCGCCCAGGGCCGACAGGCGGGCGCCCTCGCGCCCGGCCAGGCCGAAGGCGGGCCAGGCCCGCCACAGCGCCAGCAGCACGATGCCGCCGAGGGTGCCCAGGCCCAGGGCCGAGGGCAGCGATCCGGTTTCCTGCAGCGCCCGCAGCGGCCAGGCCGTGGCCAGGGCCAGCAGGGCGAAGGCGCCGCCCCAGAGCAGGCCCAGGCCGATCAGGTCGCGGCGCAGGATGGCAGGCGGCAGGCCGCCGGGCCGCAGGCCCTGCTGCAGCGAAAGGCCAAGGGCGAAGGCCGGCTGCGCCAGCCAGGCGCCCAGCAGCCCCGGCCAGGGGCCGAGGATCGGCAGGGCCGACAGGCCCAGACCGAGCAGCAGCCAGAACCAGGGCGAACCGGCCGGACGTGCTTCAGTCATCGACCGACCGTTCCGTTTCCAGGGGTGGCAGCTGGATGTGGAAGCCGCGTTGCTCCAGGTTGGCGCGCACCACCGCGGCATCGGACCGGGCCAGCTTGCGGCCCTCCGTCAGCTCCACCGACAGCACGAACACGAGCTGGCCCAGCGGCGCGCGCACCGGCTCAGGCAGCACGGCGAAGTCGTCCTGCTTGCGCAGGAATACATAGGTGTCGGCCTTGCGCAGGGACTTGTAGACGTAGGCTTGCATGGGCGGCGCCGAGGGGTTGGCGGCGATTGTCGCCGCAATCGCCGGCATGGGAAAGGCGGCACGGTGCCGGGCCGGAAGGCTTTGTTAGGCTTGCCGGCCAGTCTGTCCCTCTGGAGCCGACATGATGTCGCCACGTTCCGCTTCCCTCACCCGCTGCCTGGCCATGGCCCTGCTGCTGGGCGCCAACCTGCCCGCACTGGCCCAGGCGCCGGAGGCTCCGCCGGCGGCGGAGCCGCTGACCCTGGACCAGACCATGGCCCATCCCGACTGGATCGGTCCGCCGGTGGACGCGGCCTGGTGGTCGCTGGACGGCCAGCGTGCCTACTACGCGCTCAAGCGCGAGGGCTCGCCGGTGCGCGACCTGTGGACGGTGCCGGTGGCCGGCGGCGAGCCGGTGAAGCTGGAAGGCGCCGCCCTGGCCGATGTCGACGGCCCGGGCGCGCAATTCAACCCGACCCGCCGCTACGCGGTGTTCGTGCGCAATGGCGACGTTTTCCTGCGCCAGCTCGGCGGCAATCTGCTGCAGCTCAGCCGCAGCGCCGAGGCCGAGGCCGAGCCGCGCTTCGCCGCCGACGGCCGTGCGGTGCTGTGGCGTGTCGGCCATGACTGGTTCCGCTGGTCGCCCTCCACCCGCCTGGTCGAGCCGGTCGCCCTGCCCCGCGCCGGCAAGGATCCGAACGCGCCGCCGGCGCCGGACGCCCTGCGCGAACACCAGCTGCGCCTGAGCAGCACCCTGGCGCGCGAGCGCGCCTTCCGCGACGCCCAGCGCGAGAAGGCCGAAGCCGACCGCAAGGCCGACCCGACCCGCCCGGTCGCGCCGGTCTACCTCGGCGAAGGCATCGAGATCGTCAACAGTTCGGTGTCGCCGGATGGCCGCTGGCTGATCGTCGTCACCGAACCCAAGGGCGCCGACAAGGGCCGCGCCGGCAAGATGCCCAGGTACGTCACCGAGTCCGGTTACGAGGAAGTCGAGGACGTGCGCACCCGCGTCGGCCGCAATCCGCCGCTGGGCCAGGCGCTGAAGCTGGTCGACCTGAGCGACGGCAGCGTGCGCGACCTGCCGCTGTCGACCCTGCCCGGCATCGACCGCGACCCGCTGGCCGACCTGCGCAAGCAGGCCGGGCAGGAGCCGCTCAAGGGCGAGCGCACCGTCCGCATCGAGGCCATCCAGTGGTCGTCCGAAAGCGGCGAGGCGGCGCTGATGGCGCGCGCCGTCGACAACAAGGACCGCTGGATCGCCACCGTCGATTTCCAGGCCGCCCGCCTCAAGCCGGCGCACCGGCTGACCGACCCCGCCTGGATCAACTGGAACTTCAACGACTTCGGCTGGCTGCCCGGCGGCCGCACGCTGTGGCTGCTGTCCGAGGAAAGCGGCTTCTCGCACCTGTACACGGTGGTGCCGGGCAAGCCGGCGCAGCGCCTGACCTCGGGCCGCTGGGAGGTCTCCTCGCCGCAGTGGTCGCCGGACGGCAGCACCGCCTACTTCCTCTGCAACCGCGCCTGGCCGGGCGACTACGAGGTCTGCAGCGTCTCCAGCACCGGCGGCGAGGTGCGCGAGGTCACGGCGCTGGACGGCGTCGAAAGCTTCGAACTCTCGCCCGATGGCAGGCAGCTGCTGCTGCGCTGGTCGGATTCGCACATCCCGCCGCAGCTGGCGGTGCAGCCGGTGAGCGGTGGCGAGCCGGTGAAACTGACCGACACCCGCAGCGAGGACTACAAGGCGCGCGAGTGGCTGGAGCCGCAGTTCGTGCAGGTGCCGTCGACGCACGGCGCCGGCAGCATCTGGGCCAAGCTCTACCGGCCGGAGACGCTTGAGCCGGGCCGCAAGTACCCGATCGTGATGTTCGTGCACGGCGCCGGCTACCTGCAGAACGTGCACGAGCGCTGGCCGGCCTACTTCCGCGAGCAGATGTTCAACCAGCTGCTGGTGGAGCACGGCTACATCGTCCTGGACATGGACTACCGTGCCTCCGAGGGCTACGGCCGCGACTGGCGCACCGCCATCTACCGGCGCATGGGCCATCCCGAGCTGGAGGACTACCTGGACGGCGTGAAGTACATGGTGGCCGAGCACCAGGGCGATCCGGACCGGGTCGGCATCTACGGCGGCAGCTACGGCGGCTTCATGAGCTTCATGGCCCTGTTCCGCGCCCCCGAGGTGTTCAAGGCCGGCGCGGCGCTGCGGCCGGTCACCGACTGGACCAGCTACAACCACGAGTACACCTCGAACATCCTCAACACCCCGGACATCGACCCCGAGGCCTACCGGCGCAGCTCGCCGATCGAGTACGTGGAGAACTTCCAGGGCCACCTGCTGATCAGCCACGGCATGATCGACGACAACGTCTTCTATCAGGACTCGGTGCGGCTGGCGCAGCGCCTGATCGAGCTGAAGAAGCACAACTGGGAGATGGCCAGCTACCCGCTGGAGCGGCACGGCTACCAGCACCCGGAAAGCTGGTACGACCAGTACCGCCGCATCTTCGAGCTCTTCGAGCGCTCCCTGAAGTAGTTTTCCGGACGCGGATCTGCGCCGACGAACGCGGATCCGCGTCAGAGCACCCCTCCCTCAGGAGGCGACGAACACGCCCTCGAGTTCGACGTCCAGTTCGCGGCGGCAGACGTCGCCGCGGAGGTAGGCGATGCGGGCGGCAGGGATGCCGCTCGCGGCCATGATGGCCTGGGCGGTGTCCAGGTCGCGCGGGTGGCGCAGGTAGACGCGCAGGGCCTCGCAGCCGGAGAGCACGAAACGGTGGCCGGTGTGGCGCTCGCCCTCGGCCAGCAGGGTGGCCAGGTTCTCCAGGCTCTCGCGCAGCTGCGCGGCGAAATCGCCGGCATGCAGGGACACGTGGCCGACGATGCTGGCCGTGCCCGAGGCCAGCAGCCGCGGCGTGGCGGTATCGGCGTCCAGGACGGCGCCGCGGGAGAAACCCGGCGACACCGGCCCATGCTCGCGCGGGTAACGCCAGGCCGGCGTCTGCCGCGGATTCTCCAGCGCGATCGCCGGCGCCTTCGAGCACAGCGCCACCAGCTGCAGCCGGCCCGGCGCGCCGTCGGCGCCGATGGCGGTGGCCGCCGGCGGCGGATCGTTGAACATGCCGTCCACGGCGCGCGCCCGGCCGACGCAGAAGCGGCGGTAGCGCTCCTGGTCGCCCTCGCCTTCGTTGATGGCGGCGAAGTAGTTCCAGATCCGCAGCAGGTAGGGGTGCGAGGACGGCCGGACCGTCGCCAGCAGCTGCCGGTAGGCCTGGTCGGCGGCGGTTTCGATGTCGCCGTCCACTTCCTGCTGCTCGACGGCCACCAGCCGGTAATGCTCCGGGTCGTCGCTCTGCCAGGTTTCGCTTTCCGGCCCGGCCAGCGGCGCGCAGGCGATGTCCACGGACGAGGCCGGCCGCTCACGGAAACGGAAGCCGATCAGGGCCGGCGCGCCGGCCTGCGGCTCGGCGTGCACGCGCAGGCGCGACGGGGAAGGAATGGAAATCATGGGCGCGCGGATTATAGCGGCCGGGCCCGGCGGCTATCATGGCGTCCTTTCCGCAACGGACCTTGCCATGAGCGACTTCGCCGCCGTCCACGCCTTCCTGCGCGAGCTGCAGGACCGCATCTGCGCCGCCCTGGAGGGGGCCGACGGCGGCGGCCGCTTCCAGCAGGAGGAATGGACCCGGCCGGAAGGCGGCGGCGGCCGCACCCGGGTGCTGAAGGAAGGCGCGGTGTTCGAGCAGGCCGGCGTCAACTTCTCCGACGTCGCCGGCGCCACCCTGCCGCCCTCGGCCACCGCCCACCGCCCGGAGCTGGCCGGCGCGCCCTGGCGGGCGGCCGGCGTCTCGCTGGTGATCCACCCGCGCAATCCCTACGTGCCGACCTCGCACGCCAACGTGCGCTTCTTCGAGGCCCGGCCCGAGGGACGCGAGCCGGTGTGGTGGTTCGGCGGCGGTTTCGACCTGACGCCCTTCTACCCCTTCGACGAGGACGTGCTGCACTGGCACCGGGTGGCGCGCGACCTGTGCGCGCCCTTCGGCCCGGAGCGCTACGCCGAACACAAGGCCTGGTGCGACCGCTACTTCTTCCTCAAGCACCGCAACGAGGCGCGCGGCGTCGGCGGCCTGTTCTACGACGACCTGCAGGCCGGCGGCTTCGAGCAGTGCTTCGCCTACACCCGCGCCGTCGGCCAGGGCTACCTGGACGCCTACCTGCCCATCGTCGGGCGGCGCAAGGACATGCCCTACGGCGAGCGCGAGCGCGAGTTCCAGCTGTACCGGCGCGGCCGCTACGTCGAGTTCAACCTGGTCTGGGACCGCGGCACCCTGTTCGGCCTGCAGAGCGGTGGCCGCACCGAATCCATCCTGATGAGCCTGCCGCCGCGGGTCCGCTTCGAATACGGCTGGCAGCCCGAGCCCGGCAGCGCCGAGGCGCGCCTGTACGACTACCTGCGTCCGCGCGACTGGCTGACCGAGCTGGGCAAATAAAAACCCCGCGGGCCAGGGGAAGCCCGCGGGGTCAGGGGTTGGAGAACAGGTTGGGGAGAACCTGACTCCGATGGATCCACTCAGGGGAGGGAGTGATCCGGCGCCGGACGTTGCATCCGACGCGCCTAGTAGACCCCCGCGGACATGAGAAGTTCGTGAACGCGGCAGTTAAGGAATCGTTGCGTTCAGGACGCGTTCACCGTCTCGCAAGCCATTGGCACAAAAGGCGAAATACGCCACAGAAATGGTGCCGATGGCGACACGGTGTGTACTGCCAGCGCGAACAATCCGGCCTCCGACGGGCGGATTTTCCGTATTCGCCCTGATCGCCTCAGTGCGCCTCGTCCCAATTGGCGCCCACGCCCACGTCCACCACCAGCGGCACCCGCAGTTCGGCGGCTGCGGACATGCGCCGGCGCACCTCCTCGACCAGGGTGTCGACGAAATCCGCATCGGCCTCGAACACCAGTTCGTCGTGCACCTGCAGCAGCATGTCGGCGCGGCCGGCGGCGTTGTCGCGCAGCCAGGCATCCACCGACACCATGGCGCGCTTGATGATGTCGGCGGCGGTGCCCTGCATGGGCGCGTTGATCGCCGCGCGCTCGGCGCCGGCACGCTGGGCGGCGTTGCGCGAGTGGATCTCCTGCAGCTGCAGGCGGCGGCCGAACACCGTCTCGACATAGCCGAGGTCGCGGGCCTGCTGCCGCACCCGCTCCATGTAGTCGCGCACGCCCGGATAGCGGGAGAAGTACAGGGCGATGTAGTCCTGCGCCTCGCCGCGGCCGATGCCCAGCTGCCGGGCCAGGCCCCAGGCGCCCATGCCGTACATGAGGCCGAAGTTGATCGCCTTGGCGGCGCGACGCTGGTCGGCACCCACCTCCTCCAGCGGCAGGCCGAAGACCTCGGCGGCGGTGGCGCGGTGGATGTCCTGGCCGCTCTCGAAGGCGCGCAGCAGGCCCTCGTCGCCGCTGAGGTGGGCCATGATGCGCAGCTCGATCTGCGAGTAGTCGCAGGCGACCATCTTCCGCCCCGGCGGGGCGATGAAGGCGGTGCGGATGCGGCGGCCGTCCTCGGTGCGGATCGGGATGTTCTGCAGGTTCGGGTCGTTGGAGCTGAGCCGGCCGGTGGCGGCGCCGGCCTGGTGGTAGCTGGTGTGCACCCGGCCGGTCTCGGGATTGACCATCTCCGGCAGCTTGTCGGTGTAGGTGTTGCGCAGCTTGGCCAGGCCCCGGTACTCCAGCACCAGGCGCGGCAGCTCGTGCTGGTCGGCGATGGCCTCCAGCGCCTCCTCGTTGGTCGAGGGCGCGCCGGTGGGCGTCTTCACCAGCACCGGCAGCTTCAGCTCGTCGAACAGCAGGGCACCCAGCTGCTTGGGCGAATCGAGATTGAAGGCGCGGCCGGCGATTTCGTGGGCGCGCTGCTGCGCCGCCAGCATGCGCCGGCCCAGGTCCTCGCTCTGCCGGCGCAGCTCGTCGGCATCGACCAGCACACCCTTGGCCTCCATCCGCGCCAGCACCGGCACCAGCGGCATCTCGATGTCGCGGTAGACCGACTGCAGGCGCGGCTCGGTGGCCAGCTTCTCCGACAGCACCCGGTGCAGGCGCAGGGTGATGTCGGCGTCCTCGGCGGCGTAGCGGGTGGCGTCCTCCAGCGACACTGCCGAGAACGGGATCTGCTTTGCGCCCTTGCCGGCCACCTGCTCGTACTTGATGGTCTGGTAGCCCAGGTACTTCTGCGCCAGCGTGTCCATGTCGTGGCGCTGGCCGCCGGCGTTCCAGACGAAGCTCTCGAGCATGGAATCCTCGGCGTAACCGCGTACCTGCACGCCATGCCGGCGCAGCACGTGCAGGTCGTACTTGCCGTGCTGACCGAGCTTGGGGCGGTCCGGGTCCTCCAGCAGCGGGCGCAGGGCTTCCAGCACCTCCTCGCGGTCCAGCTGCGCCGGTACGCCGGGATAGTCGTGGCCGACCGGGATGTAGCAGGCCGCGCCGGGCTCGACCGCGAAGCTCAGGCCGACCAGGCGGGCGCGCATCGGATCCAGCGAATCCGTCTCGGTATCCATGGCGATCAGCGGCGCATCGCGCAGGCGCTCGATCCAGGCTTCCAGCGCCTTCTTCCCGGTGACGCACTCGTAGGCGCCCGGCGCGGCCAGGCCTTCGGCCGGTGCCTCGGCGGTGTCGCCGGCCAGCGCCGCCGGGCCCGGCGGCGTGCTGCGGCGGCTGCCGGCGCCGTTACCGGCCTCCAGGTCCTTGAGCGCGGCGTTGAAACCGTAGCGCCGGTACAGCTCGCGCAGGGCCTCGATGTCGCGCGGCCGCGGCTTGAGGTCGGCGGGCCCCTGCTCCAGCTCGACGTCGGTCTTGATGGTGACCAGCTGCTTGTTCAGTGGCAGGCGGTCGAGGGCCGCGCGCAGGTTCTCGCCGATCTTGCCCTTCATCCCGGGAGCGGCGGCCATCACGCCCTCGAGCGTGCCGTACTCGGCCAGCCACTTGGCGGCGGTCTTGGGACCGCATTTCTCCACGCCGGGCACGTTGTCGACGGTGTCGCCCATCAGCGCCAGCAGGTCCACCACCTGGTCGGGGCGGACGCCGAACTTCTCCTGCACGCCGGCCTCGTCCAGCACGGTGCCGGTCATGGTGTTGACCAGGGTGATGCCCGGCTGCACCAGCTGGGCGAAATCCTTGTCGCCGGTGGAGATCAGCACCGGGATGCCCTCCCGCCGGGCCTGCAGGGCCAGGGTGCCGATCACGTCGTCGGCCTCCACGCCCGGCACCCGCAGCAGGGGGATGCCCAGGGCCTGGACGATGGCCAGCATCGGCTCGATCTGCGCGCGCAGCTCGTCCGGCATGGGCGGCCGGTTGGCCTTGTAGGCCGGGTACATCTCGTCGCGGAAGGTCGGGCCGGAGGCGTCCACCACGAAGGCGGCGTAGTCCGGATTCTCCTTGAGCGTGGCCCGCAGCATGTTGACCACGCCGAACAGGGCGCCGGTCGGGCTGCCGTCGGGACCGGTCAGCGGCGGCAGGGCGTGGAAGGCCCGGTACAGGTAGGAGGAACCGTCGATGAGGACCAGGCGTGACATGGCGGGCATCCGTGGCGGCAGGCCACCGATTCTACGCCGCGTCGCGCTCGCCCTTGAGCGTGCTGCGGCCATTTGCCATGCTGGCCGTCCCGCGCCGGAGAACTGTCATGGCCCTGTCCCTTCTGCCCCTGTTGCTGGCCTTCGCCGCCCAGGATGCGCAGGAAGCGCCTGTCCGCGAAGACGTGCCCATTCCGGAAAAGGTGCAGCCGCCGCCGGAAAGCGACGAGCCGCCCACCGTCAGCATCCGTACCGGCGAGAATGGCGACGTGATCGAGGAGTACCGGATGAACGGCCAGCTCTACATGGTCAAGGTCACGCCGCAGCGCGGCAAGCCGTACTACCTCTACGACACCGACGGCAACGGCAAGCTCAACCGCGACGAAGGCGGGCCGAGGGTCAGCCCCGTGTACTGGACGATCTACGAGTGGGACTGAGCTCCGACGCGCCCCTGCTGCGCGCCATCGATGCCGTCAGCGGGACCGCCGGCCGCCTGGCCGCGGTCATGGCGGCGCTGCTGGTGCTGCTGGTGTTCGGCCTGGTCCTGGCCCGCTATGGCTTCGGTCTGGGCTCGGTGGCGATGCAGGAGGCGGTGCTCTGGCTGCACGCCGGCATCTTCCTGCTCGGCCTGGGCATGGCCTTCCGGCACGACCGGCATGTGCGGGTGGACGTGTTCTCCGCCCGCTGGAGCGCGCGCACCCGTGCCCGGGTCGAGCTGGCCGGCATCGTGCTGTTCCTGCTGCCGCTGTGCGTGTTCGCGGTCTGGATCAGCGCCGACTACGTGGCCGCCAGCTGGAACGCGCGCGAGGGCTCGCGTGATCCGGGTGGCCTGCCCGGCTGGTACCTGTTGAAAGCCCTGATCCCGCTCTCGGCCGCCCTGCTCGCGCTGCAGGGCATCGGCCAGGCGCTGCGCGCCGCCCGCGTGGCCTTCCCCGGAGAGCAACCCGGCGCATGAGCCTGGCCGACGCGCAACTCCTGATGCTGGTGCTGCTGTTGCTGGGCCTGTTCGCCGGCCTGGCCAGCGGCTTTCCGGTTGCCTTCGTGCTGGGCGGCGTGGCGTTGCTGTTCGCCGGCCTCGGCACCGCGCTCGGGCTGTTCGACCCGAGCTTCCTCGAGGCCTTCCCCAACCGCGTCTTCGGCGTGATGACGAACGAGACGCTGGTGGCGGTGCCGCTGTTCGTGTTCATGGGCGTGATGCTGGAACGCTCGCGCATCGCCGAGGAGCTGCTGGAGGCGGTGGCGGCGATGTTCGGCCGCCGGCGCGGCGGCCTGGTGGTGGCGGTGCTGCTGGTCGGCGCCCTGCTGGCGGCCTCCACCGGCATCGTCGGTGCCACGGTGGTGGCGATGGGCCTGATCTCGCTGCCGACCATGCTGCGCAACGGCTACTGCCCGCGCCTGGCCAGCGGCGCCATCTGCGCCTCCGGCACCCTGGGCCAGGTGATCCCGCCCTCGATCGTGCTGGTGCTGCTGGGCGACCAGCTGGGCAATGCCTACCAGCAGGCGCAGCTGAAGCAGGGCCTGTTCGCGCCGGACACGGTCTCGGTCGGCGACCTGTTCGCCGGCGCCCTGCTGCCGGGCCTGGGCCTGGTGACGCTGTACCTGCTGTACGCGCTCTGGGTGGCCTGGCGGCAGCCCGAGCGCGCGCCTGCCATCAGCGAAGCGGTGCCGCGCACGCGCGGGCAGCTGCTGCGGGCCATCGTGCCGGCGCTGACGCTGATCGTGCTGGTACTGGGGTCGATCCTGGCCGGCCTGGCCACGGCCACCGAGGCGGCGGCGGTGGGCGCGGTCGGCGCCACGGTCTTCGCCGCCCTGTACCGGCGCCTGGATTTCAGGCGCCTGGCCGAGGTTTCGCTGGAGACGGTCAAGGTAACGGCGATGGTGTTCGCCATCCTGATCGGGGCGGCGCTGTTCTCCCTGGTGTTCCGCGGCTACGGCGGCGACGACCTGGTGCACCAGGGCCTGGCCTCGCTGCCCGGCGGCGTGTTCGGCGCCATGCTGGTGGTGATGCTGCTGATGTTCCTGCTCGGTTTCGTGCTGGACTTCATCGAGATCGTCTTCGTGGTGGTGCCGATCGTGGCGCCGGTGCTGCTGGCCATGGGCGTGGATCCGGTCTGGCTGGGCGTGATGATGGCGATCAACCTGCAGACCTCCTTCCTGACCCCGCCCTTCGGCTTCGCCCTGTTCTACCTGCGCGGGGTGGCGCCGCCCTCGCTGCCGACGGCGAAGATCTACCGCGGCGTGGCGCCCTTCATCGTGCTGCAGCTGCTGATGCTGGGCCTGGTGGCCAGCTTCCCGGGCCTGGCGACCGCGCTGCCGGAGTGGCTGTATGGATGAGCTGCGCATCAGCACCGATCCGGCCGATGTCGACCTGGACGTGGTGCACGGCTATCTCAGCCGGCATTCCTACTGGAGCCCGGGCATTCCGCGGGCCGTGGTGGCGCGGGCGCTGGCCAATTCGCTGTGCTTCAGCGCCCTGCGTGGCGGCCGGCAGATCGGCTTCGCCCGGGTGGTGACCGACAAGGCCACCTTCGCCTGGCTGGCCGATGTCTTCGTGTTGCCGGAGGCGCGCGGCCAGGGCGTGTCCAAGGCGCTGATGCAGGCCGTGCTGGCGCATCCGGAGCTGCAGCATCTGCGCCGCTTCATGCTGTCCACCGCCGACGCGCACGGGCTGTACCGGCAGTTCGGCTTCACCGAAACGGCGCGGCCGGAGCGTTACATGGAACGCTACCGGCCGGATGCCTACCTGGATCCCGGCGCCGCCGATTGAAGTCGGGGCCGGGGCGGCATGCCGCCCATGCGGCCGCCGCGCTGGCGGCCGCGCGGGTGCGTCAATCGCGGGTGGCGTAGTAGGCCACTTCCGAGACCGCGTGCCAGGCCTTGGCCTGGGCCTCGAAGGCACGCATGGATTCGAGCACGCGCTTGGCCAGCGGATCGGCCGCCGCCACTTCCTCCAGCACGTCCTGCGACGCGCGGCGCAGCGCCGCCATCACGTCGTCCGGCAGCTGTCGCAGCTCGACGCCGTGCTCGCGCACCAGCGCGTCCAGGGCCTGCTGGTTGCGGGCGGTGTACTCGGCCAGCATGGAATCGTTCACTGCGCGGCAGCAGGCGTCGACGATGTCCTTGAGGTCCTGCGGCAGGGCTTCCCAGGCCGCCTGGTTGACCATGCATTCCAGGGTCGGGCCGGGCTCCTGCCAGCCGGGGTAGTAGCAGTACTTGGCGGCGCGGTGCAGGCCGAAGGCGAGGTCGTTGTAGGGACCGACCCACTCGGCGGCGTCGATGGCGCCGGACTGCAGCGAGCTGAAGATCTCCGCACCCGGCAGGTTCACCGGCGTCGCGCCCACGCGCGCCATCACCTCCCCGCCCAGGCCGGGGATGCGCATCTTCAGGCCCTTGAGGTCGGCCAGGCTGTTGACCGGCTTGCGGAACCAGCCGGCCATCTGCACGCCGGTATTGCCGGCCGGGAACGGCACCAGGCCGAAGGGCGCGTACAGCTCGCGCCACAGCGCCAGGCCGCCGCCCTCGTACAGCCAGCCGTTCATTTCCTGGGCATTGAGGCCAAAGGGCACGGCGCAGAAGAAGGGCGCGGCCGCGGCCTTGCCCTTCCAGTAGTAGCTGGCGGCGTGGCCCATCTCGGCGGTGCCGCGGCTGACCGCGTCGAAGACCTCGAAGGCCGGCACCAGTTCACCGGCGCCGTAGACCTTCACGTTCAGCCGGCCGCCACTGGCGGCGGTGATCATGGCCGCGAGGCGGGCGGCACCGGTGCCCAGGCCGGGAAAATTGGTCGGCCAGGAAGTCACCATCTTCCAGTGCAACACTTCGCCGGAGGCGGCCGGACCGGCCCCGCCCTGCGGCTGCGGCGCGCAGGCGGCCAGGCCGGTGGCGACCGCGGCCAGGCCGGCGCCACGCAGCAGTTCACGTCGCTTCATCGGATGTTCTCCCCCGGGAAACTTCGGCGGCGAATATAGCAGCCGTGCCCGCGCCAGGAAGGCGCCGGTCTCAGGCCGGCTCCAGCCTGGCGTAGCCCAGCACCAGCCACTTGGCTCCGCCTTCCTCGAAGTTCACCTGCACGCGGGCATGGGCGCCGCTGCCCTCGGCATCCATCACCACGCCAAGGCCGAAGGTCGGATGCCGCACCCGCTGGCCCAGGCGCAGGGCCGGGCCGGAACCGCTGTCGAGGGCGGCGCTGCGCTCCATGCCCAACGAGGCCGGCCGGCTGACCTGCACCCGCGGCCGCACTTCCCGCAGCAGGTTCGAGGGAATCTCGCGCAGGAAACGCGAGGGCACGCCCAGCATCTCCATGCCGTGCAGGCGCCGCGACTCGGCGTAGCACAGCAGCAGCCGCTTGCGGGCGCGGGTGAGGCCGACATAGGCCAGGCGCCGCTCCTCTTCCAGGCGGCCACTTTCCTCCAGCGAACGGGTGCTGGGGAACAGGCCTTCCTCCATGCCGACCAGGAAGACGGTGGGGAATTCCAGACCCTTGGCGCTGTGCAGGGTCATCAGCTGCACGCCGTCCTCGCCGGCCTCGGCCTGGCCCTCGCCGGCTTCCAGGGCGGCGTAGCCGAGGAAGGCGACCAGGTCGCTCATGCCGGCGGTGTCCTCGTCATCCTCGGCACGCTCGAAGCGGCTGGCCACCGAGACCAGCTCGTCCAGGTTGTCCACCCGCGAATCCAGCTCGCCGCGCGAGGCATTGGCGTAGTGCTCGCGCAGGCCGGAGGCGGCGATGACGTGGTCGAAGACCTCGTGCAGTTCCAGGCCGGCGCAATCGGCCTGCAGGCGCTCGACCAGCTCGAGGAACCCGCGCAGGGCATTGCGGGCGCGCGCGGTCAGGGCGGTGCCGGCCACCAGGCTGCTGGCGGCGCGCCACAGCGACACCCGCGCCTCGCGCGCCTCGCGGCGCACCTCGTCCAGGGTCTTGCCGCCGATGCCGCGGGCCGGCGTGTTCACCGCCCGCTCGAAGGCCGCGTCATCGTCGCGGTTGGCGAGCAGGCGCAGGTAGGCCAGCGCATCCTTCACCTCCATGCGCTCGAAGAAGCGCAGGCCGCCGTAGACCCGGTAGGGCAGCCCGGCCTGCACCAGCTGCTCTTCGATCGCCCGCGACTGCGCGTTGGACCGGTAGAGCACGGCGTGGTCGCCGGCATCGGCGCCCTCGGCGATGGCCTGGCGGATGCGTTCGACGACGAAGCGGGCCTCGTCCACCTCGTTGTAGGCGGCGTAGAGCTCGATCGGATCGCCCTCGCCCGCTTCGGTCCAGAGCTTCTTGCCGAGCCGGTCCGGATTGTGGGCGATGATGGCGTTGGCGGCGGCGAGGATGTTGCCGGTGCTGCGGTAGTTCTGCTCCAGGCGCAGCACGCGGGCGCCGGGGTAGTCGTCGAGGAAACGCTGCACGTTCTCGACACGGGCGCCGCGCCAGCCGTAGATGGCCTGGTCGTCGTCGCCGACCACGAAGACCTGGCCGCTGTCGCCGGCCAGCAGGCGCACGAAGGCGTACTGGATGGCGTTGGTGTCCTGGAACTCGTCCACCAGGATGCGGGTGAAGCGGTGCCGGTAATGCGCCAGCAGCTCCGGCCGGTGCAGCCACAGCTCGTGCGCGCGCAGCAGCAGCTCGGCGAAGTCGACCAGGCCGGCGCGGTCGCAGCGGGCCTGGTACTCGGCATAGGCACGCAGCATGGCCTGGCCGAAGAGATCACCGCCGGCCGGCTGGATGTTCTGCGGCCGCCGGCCCTCGTCCTTCTGGGTGTTGATCCACCAGGCGATCTGCCGCGGCGGGAAACGGCCTTCGTCCATGTCCAGGTCGGCGGCCACGCGCTTGAGCAGGCGCACCTGGTCGTCGGCATCCAGCACCTGGAAGCTCTCGGGCAGGCCGGCCTCCTGCCAGTGCAGGCGCAGCAGCCGGTGCGCCAGGCCGTGGAAGGTGCCGATCCACATGCCGCGGGTGCCATGCCGCAGCAGGCCCTCGACGCGGCCGCGCATCTCGGCGGCGGCCTTGTTGGTGAAGGTGACGGCGAGAATGCCGTGCGCCGGCACGCCCTCGACCTCGTTCAGCCAGCCGATGCGGTGGGTGAGGACGCGGGTCTTGCCGGAGCCGGCGCCGGCCAGCACCAGCAGGTGGCCCGGCGGCGCCGATACGGCCTCGCGCTGGGCCGGATTCAGGCCGTCGAGCAGGTGGGAAACATCCATGGCGCCATTGTAGCGGCGCCATGGACGCCGGGCGCGGGCCTCAGTGCTTCTTCGACAGCGCCACCGACTGCGACATCAGCTTGTCGGTCCAGGCGATGCCGATGGCCGAGACGATGAAGGCCGTGTGGACGATGGTCTGCCACATCACGCCGGCCTCGGTGACGGTGGTGCAGCCCTTGTTGCGCGAGGCCAGCTCGCTCATGGCCTGCATCGCCGCCTGGCCGGCCTCGGTGCCGCACAGCGGCAGGCCGCCGAGGGCGCCGGCCTCGATGAAGGTCTTGAGCAGGTGGATCGAGGAGATGCCGATGATGGCCATCGCCAGCTTCACCTTCAGCACCGAGGCATTGACGTGGCTCAGCCATTCCGGCTGGTCCGGATGGCCTTCCAGGCGCAGGCGGGAGACGAAGGTCTCGTAGCCGCCGACGATCACCATCACCAGCAGGTTGGAGATCATCACCACGTCGATCAGGCCCAGCACCAGCAGCATGATGCCCTGCTCGGTCAGCGTGTTGGCGTCCAGCACCAGGTGCTTGAGTTCCTTCAGGAACAGGAACACGTACACGCACTGGGCCACGATCAGGCCCAGGTACAGCGGCAGCTGCAGCCAGCGCGAGGCGAAGATCAGGGAGGGCAGCGGGCCAAGCCTGGGCTTGCCGCCGGCGGTTGCGGTCTGTTCGGACATGCGGGCTTCCGTGTGCTTATTTCTTCGAGGCCAGGCCCACCACCGCCGCCACGGCGCCGGCGCCCAGCAGGGCCCAGCCGAGGTTCAGCGGTGCGGTCCTGGTTTCGGTCTTGCTGATCTCGATCGGACCCAGGTCGGCCACCTTCTCGCTGGTCTGGAACTTGAAGAGGCCGGAGACGATGACGCCGCCGGCGACCAGCAGCAGGATGCCGATGACGAGCAGGGGCTTGCGCATGGCGGTTCTCCGTGGGCCCGCGATCGGGCCGGGCAAGGTTAGGGGCTCAGCCCCGGCCTTGCCAAGCGCGGCGGCTCAGTCCAGGCGCACGCCCGGCAGCGACAGCACGTAGTCGGCGCCCATCAGCTGCGAGGGCGTGCAGTAGCCGCCGGCCGGGCGTTCGCCGCCCAGCAGGCGCTGGACGATGCCCAGCGAGGCGGTCACGGTCAGCTCGTAGCCATTGGGCGTGCGCAGGCGGCAGCGGGCCTCGCGGCCGGAGGGGTCGCGCACCTCGCCCCAGATGGTGGCGCCATTGCGGGCCCGGCCCTCCTCGGAAGGGCCGGCGCCCTTGCGCCGCACCCGCTCCTTCAGCCAGGCCTGCACCGGGCCCAGGCCGAGCAGCGGCGCCAGCCAGCGGATCCGCCGCAGCCGGGCAGCGGTGGCCGGCGGCACCGCCATGTAGACCTCGACATCGGGAATGCCGGTGCTGATGTAGGCGGTGAACACGTCGCCCCAGGGAATGGTCATGGCGAAGCGCTGCTCGCCATCGCGCTCGAAACTGCGGGTCTTCCAGGCCAGCGGCACCTTCTGCAGCTCGCCGCCGACGCGCACGCGGCCGCCCTTGCCCAGGCCCTCGATGCTGGTCAGCGCCGTGCCGCGGCTGGGACCACCGCCGGCCTCGAAGGCCAGCACCAGGGAAGTGGCCGTGGGCAGCTCGCGCCTGAGGCGGGCGGCGACGCAATCGGTGGGCACCACGTCGAAACCGGTGCCGGGCATGACCACGATGCCGGCCTCGCGGGCGCGCAGGTGCTGGGCGTGGCAGTGGGCGAAGACGTCGATCTCGCCGGTGATGTCCAGGTAATGCGCACCGGTGGCCAGACAGCCCTCGAGCATGGGCGCGGCGGTGGCGGAGAACGGTCCCGCGCAATGCAGCACCAGGCCGACGCCATCCAGGGCGCTGCGCACCAGGGCCTCGTCCTGCAGCGGGAAGGCACGCACCGGCAGTCCGTATTCGCGCCCCAGCTCCGCCAGGGCCTCGGCATTGCGCCCGGCCAGCACCGGCCGCAGGCCGCGCGCCACCGCCTCGCGCAGGATCAGCCGGCCGGTGTAGCCGTTGGCGCCGTACAGCATCCACTGCATGTCAGGACTCCTGTCGCAGGACCTTGGCCGTCCGGCACAGCTGCCGGTAGTAGACGCCCGGGAACCAGCGCTTCAGGCGCCAGCGCAGTGGTTCCTTGCGGGTCGGGAAGACGAGGAAATCGCCGCGCTCGAGGGCAGCAAAGGTGCGGTCGGCCACCTGCTCCAGGCTGTCGCCGGCATTGCGCATCATCGCCTCGGCCACCGGCTTGAGGCGGGCGGCGCCACGCCAGCTTTCCAGCAGGTTGGTGCGGAAAAAGGCCGGGCACAGCACGCTGACGCGCACGCCGGTGCCTTCCAGCTCGGCGCGCAGCTGTTCACTCAGCGCCACCACCGCGGCCTTGGACACGCCATAGCTCATCATCCCTGGCGCGCCGGCCAGGCCGGCGAAGCTGGCGGTGTTGACGACATGGCCGGCGCCGGCGGCGATCATCGCCGGCAGGAACAGCCGGCAGCCGCGCACCACGCCCATCAGGTTGATCTGCAGCACGTCCTGCCATTCCTGGTCCGTGGTCTCGACCAGGGTGCCGCCGGTGGCGATGCCGGCGTTGTTCACCAGCACGTCCAGGCCGCCCCACTCGCCCGCCACGCGTTCGTGCACCTGCTCCATGGATTCGTCGCTGCCGACGTTGGCGACGATGGCCAGGTGGCCGTCGCCCGGCAGGGCGGCGCGGGTGAGTTCGGCGCGGGTGGCATCCAGGTCGACGCAGGCCACGCGCGCGCCGGTGCCGGCATAGCGGTGCGCCAACGCCTGGCCGAGTCCGCTGCCCGCTCCGGTGATCAGTACCCGCCTGCGCATTTCCCGCCCTGCTCCCGGTCCGGCCGTCATCGGCCGCGTGTTAGGCTGCCGAGGATAACAAGCAAGCCCCCTTCCGGAGCGAAAGCGTGAGTGGCGATTCCCTTTTCGACCTGTCCGGGCGCACCGCCCTGGTCAGCGGCGCCAGCCGCGGCATCGGCGAGGCCATCGCCCATCTGCTGGCGGCGCATGGCGCCCATGTGATCTGCAGCAGCCGCAAGGCCGAGGCCTGCGAGGCGGTGGCCGCGGCCATCCGCGCCGGCGGCGGTTCGGCCGAGGCCGCCGCCATGCACGCCGGCGATCCGGCGGCGATCGAGGCGCTGTTCGCCGGTCTGGATGCCGCCGGCAGGCAGGTGGACATCCTGGTCAACAACGCCGCTGCCAACCCGTACTTCGGCCCGGCCCTGGACATGCCGCTGGAGGCCTACGAGAAGACCGTCGAGGTGAACCTGCGCGGCTACTTCTGGACCACGGTGCAGGCGGCGCGACGCATGCGCGGGCGCGGCGGCGCGGTGGTGAACATCGCCTCGGTGAACGCCGAGCGGCCGGCGCCGGGCCAGCTGGTGTACTCGATGACCAAGGCCGGCATCGTCAACATGACCGAGGGTTTCGCCAGGGAACTGGCACCGCACGGCATCCGCGTCAACGCGGTGTTGCCCGGCCTGACCGACACGAAGTTCGCCTCGGCCCTGACCGGCAATCCGAAGATCATGGACATGATGATGAAGATGATCCCGCTGGCGCGCGTGGCCCAGCCCGGCGAGATCGCCCCGGCCGTGCTCTTCCTCGTTTCGCCCGCCGCCAGCTACCTCACCGGCGCCTGCCTGCCGGTGGATGGCGGTTACCTCGCCTGAGAGTTCCGGAATGATGCGTACCCTGCTCCTGCTCGCCGCCATGACCCTGACCGCGCCCGCCCACGCCGAACGGCTGACCCTCGAAGCCATCACCGGCCCCGAGCCGCTGAGCGGTCCGAGCCTGATGAAGCCGGCGATCGCGCCGGACGGCAGCCGCGTCACCTTCCTGCGCGGCAAGGACAGCGACCGCTTCCAGCTGGACCTGTGGGAATACGACATTGCCAGCGGCGAAGCCCGCCTGCTGGTGGATTCAGCGGAGGTGCTGCCCGGCACCGAGCAGCTTTCGGACGAGGAGAAGGCGCGGCGCGAGCGCCAGCGCATCGCCGCCTTCCGCGGCATCGTCGAATACCAGTGGGCACCGGACAGCAAGGCGCTGCTGTTCCCGCTCGGCGGCGAGCTCTACCTGTACCGGCTGGACGCGCCGGCCGGCGAACGCGTGCGAAAGCTGACCCGCGCCGAGGACGGTTTCGCCACCGATCCGAAGGTGTCGCCGGGCGGCCGTTTCGTCGGCTTCGTGCGGGCGCGCGACCTCTGGCTGGTGGACCTGAAGGATGGCCGTGAGATCCGCGTCACCCGCGACGGCAGCGAGACCATCGGCAATGGCGTGGCCGAGTTCGTCGCCGACGAGGAGATGGACCGGCACACCGGCTACTGGTTCGCGCCGGACGACTCCGCCGTGGCCTTCGCCCGCATCGACGAATCGCCGGTGCCGCTGCGGCGGCGCTATGAACTGGGCGCCGAGGACGTGACCGTGGTCGAGCAGCGTTACCCGGCGGCCGGCGATCCGAACGTGCTGGTCAGCCTGCACGTGGCCGACCTGCACCGGCTGCTGCGGGTACCGGGGACCCGCGAGCATGTGATCGAGGGCAGCACCGGCCAGCGCCGCGTCCGCCTGCAGGACGACATCGGCCCGTCGGTGGCGATCAGCGAGGTCTTCCTCGGCGCCGAGACCGACATCTACCTGGCCCGGGTGCAGTGGCGCGACGCGCGCCGGCTGACCTTCCAGCGGCAGTCGCGCGACCAGCAGACCCTGGAGCTGATCGAGGCCGACCTGGACACCGGCAGGCAGCGCGTCCTGCTCACCGAAACCAGCGATACCTGGGTGCCGCTGCACAATGGCCTGCGCTTCCTGGCCGACGGCCGCTTCCTGTGGCTGTCCGAGCGCAGCGGTTTCCAGCACCTGTACCTGCACGACGCCGACGGCAAGCCGCTGCGGGCGCTGAGTTCGGGTCCATGGGTGGTGGACGAGCTGCTGGCCGTGGACGAGGCCGCCGGCCTGGCCTACGTGGCCGGCACCCTGGATTCGCCGCGCGAGAAGCACGTCTACGCCCTGCCCCTGAGCGGCGGCGAGCCGCGCCGGCTGACCGCGGCGCCGGGCATGCACGAGGCCCGATTCAGCGACAACGCCGCCGTGTTCGTGGACCTGTGGTCGAACACGCGCACGCCGCCGCAGACAGAGCTGTTCCGCCCCGATGGCTCGAAGCTGGCCACCCTGATCGACAACGACCTGAACGACCCGAAGCATCCCTACGCGCCCTACCGCGCCGCGCACCGGCCCACCGAGTTCGGCACCCTGCGCGCGGCCGACGGCAGCGAGCTGCATTACAGCCTGATCAAGCCGGCGGACTTCGACCCGGGCAGGAAGTATCCGGTGGTGGTCTTCGTCTACGGCGGCCCGGCGGCGCAGACCGTGCAGGAGACGTGGCCGACGCGCACTGACGCGCTGTTCAACCAGTACCTGGCGCAGCAGGGCTACGTGGTGTTCTCGCTGGACAACCGCGGCACCCCGCGCCGTGGCAAGGACTTCGGCGGCGCGCTGTACCGGCGCCAGGGCACGGTGGAGGTGGAAGACCAGTTCGCCGGCGTGGACTTCCTGCGCCGGCAGCCCTGGGTGGATGCCTCGCGCATCGGCGTGCACGGCTGGTCCAACGGCGGCTACATGACCCTGATGCTGCTGGCCAGGGGCAGCGACCGTTACGCCTGCGGCGTCGCCGGCGCGCCGGTCACCGACTGGGCGCTGTACGACACCCACTACACCGAGCGCTACATGGGCCACCCGGCCGACAACGCCGAGGGTTATCGCGAGGCCTCGGTGTTCAGCCACCTCGACGGCCTGCGCTCGCCGCTGCTGCTGATCCACGGCATGGCCGACGACAACGTGCTGTTCAGCAACTCGACCAAACTGATGTCTGCCCTGCAGAAGCGTGGCACGCCCTTCGAGCTTATGACCTACCCCGGCGCCCGCCACGGCCTCAGCGGCACCGATGCCCTGCATCGCTACCGCCTCGCCGAAAACTTCCTCGCCCGCTGCCTGCACCCCGGAAAACCGGGGTCAGAGTAAAGGGTCAGAGTCAGGGGTC
>Ga0207873_1001646_pt1 | contig 20596 bp, 21 predicted proteins | sample BGWIniCompost_FD_187373 | JGI IMG/M metagenome (GOLD analysis project Ga0207873, IMG submission 187373) | Cellulose adapted compost microbial communities from Newby Island Compost Facility, Milpitas, CA, USA - BGW Initial Compost (SPAdes)... ...
CAGGCCTCGCGCATCATGCGCTCACGGACCGGTGCTCGCCGCCTTCGCGGCGCCGTGCCGCGCGCCGCGTCAGGTCAGGTCGACCCATACGCTCTTGACCTGGGTGTACAGCTCGAGCGCGTGGAGCCCGAGCTCGCGACCCTGGCCCGACTGCTTGTAGCCGCCGAACGGGGATGCGGCATCGAGAGGATGGTACGTGTTGATCCAGACGGTCCCCGCCTTCAGCGCACGCGCGACGCGGTGCGCACGCTTGACGTCCCGCGTCCAGACGCCGGCGGCGAGACCGTAGATCGTCTGGTTGGCGAGCGCGATGGCCTCTTCCTCATCACGGAACGTGAGCGTCACCAGGACGGGACCGAAGATCTCTTCCTGCGCGATCGTCACGCCGGGATCGACGCGATCGAAGACCGTCGGCTGGACCCAGTAGCCCTTCTCCTCGCCCTGGTAGAGCGCGCGCTCGCCGCCCAGCGCGATGTGCGCGCCCTCCGAACGGCCGCGGTGGATGTAGCCCAGAACGCGCTCCAGCTGCTCGTTCGAGATCAGCGGGCCGTAGCGCCGCTTCGGGTCGAAGGGGTCGCCCGGCGCCAGACCGCTGGCCCGCTTCACGAGCTGCTCGACGACCTGGTCGTGCACGGCCTCGTGGACCAGCAGGCGAGACCCGGCCGTGCACGTCTGACCCGCGTTGTAGAAGATCCCGTTGTACGCTCCGCGGACCGCGGCCTCGATGTCCGCGTCGTCGAAGATGATGTTGGGGCTCTTGCCGCCCAGCTCCAGCGATACCTTCTTCAGCGTCCCGGCCGCCTCGCGCGTGATGATCTTGCCCACGGCGGTCGAGCCCGTGAACGCGATCTTGTCGACGTCGGGATGCCGAACCAGCGCGGCGCCCGCAACCTCGCCGAAGCCGGGCACCACGTTGAGCACACCCGGCGGCAGGCCGACCTCCGCGCAGATGGCGGCCAGCTCGAGCGCGGTGAGCGGCGTCTGCTCGGCCGGCTTGAGGACGACCGTGTTGCCGCAGGCCAGGGCGGGGGCGACCTTCCACGCGGCCATCAGGAGCGGGAAGTTCCACGGGATGATCGCGCCGACCACGCCGACCGGCTCGCGCAGCGTGTAGTTGAGCACGTTGCCGCGGACCGGGATCGTCTCACCCTGGATCTTGGTGGCGAGGCCCGCGTAGTAGCGGAACGCGTCGATCGTCTCGCGCAGGTCGAACTGCACCTCGCGGATCGGCTTCCCGTTGTCCAGCACCTCGAGCCGCATGAGGTCCTGGCCGCGGGCCTCGATCGCGTCCGCGATGCGCCAGAGCAGCGCCCCGCGATCGGCCGCGTCCATGCGAGCCCACGCGTCAGATTCGAACGCCTTGCGCGCCGCTTCGACGGCGGCGGCGATGTCCTCCGCTCCAGCCTCCGCGACCTCCGCGAGCGGCTCGCCCGTCACCGGATTGTACGTGGTGAACGTGCGGCCGCTCGCCGCGTCCACCCAATCACCACCGATGTGCAGGCGGTTCGGCGCCCGACGCTCGACGGCGATCTCCGCTGTCGCCATGGTCTCCTCCCCGAAGCTCCCGTGCTCCGCTCGGACGGCCTCGCCGCCCGGACGGCCTACCTGCCCTTGAACTCCGGCTTGCGCTTCTCGACGTAGGCGGTCAGCCCCTCGCGCGCGTCATCGCTCTGGAAGAGGAGCTGCTGGAGCTCGCGCTCGACCGCCAGCGCCTCGGCGATCGGCAGCTCGGCGCCGGTCTGGACAGCCCGCTTGATGTGCCCCACGGCCTTGGCCGCCCGGTTCGGCGGCGTGAACTGGGCAGCGTACCCCAGCACCTTGTCCAGGAAGGCATCGCGCGAGTCCGCATCGTAGATGTCATGCACGATGCCCAGATCGCGCGCCTCCTCGAACTCGAAGGTGCGGCCCGTCGCCATCAGCTCGATCGCGCGCGCCTTGCCCACCAGACGGGCAAGCCGCTGCGTTCCACCCGTTCCCGGCAGCACGCCCAGGTTCACCTCCGGCAGGCCGATCTTGCCGCCGCCCCGGCGCGCGATGCGGATGTCCGCGGCCATCGCGATCTCGAGGCCGCCGCCCACCGTGTGGCCGTTCAGCGCCGCGATCACCAGCTTGGGCGTCTGCTCGAGGCGGCAAAGCGTCTCGTTCGCGTGCAGGCAGAAGTAGTACTTGAACTGCGGCGTCACCTCTGCCAGCATCTGGATGTTCGCGCCGGCGCAGAAGAACTTCTCGCCCGCCCCCACCAGCACCAGGACCGAGATGTGGTCAGCCATCCTCGCGCGGAGGATCGCCGCGTCGAGCTGCTGCATCATCTCGTAGGTGTACGTATTGGCGGGCGGGTCATCGAGCGTCAGCAGCGCCACGCCGCCACGCTCCTCGTAGTGAACCAGCTCGCGCGCCGCGCGCGCCGTGTCCTCCACCACCTTGGCCATGGTCGGTCTCCCTGTCCCCAGTTGCGGTCATCAGCGCCGCCAGATGGACGGCGTCGGCTCACCGGGCATGGCTTCCGCCGCACCGCTCGCCGGCGAAAGGCATCCCTGCAAAAAGAGCCGGCTGAACCCATCCGCCAGTTCCGCGACGGGTACATCCCGGCCCGGGTGATACCAGTTGTAGATCCAGTTCAGCATCCCGAAGAGCGCGAACGTGGCCACCCGTGGGTCGATCCCGCTGTTGGCCGGCCGCAACTCCTCCAGGATGGACATGCACAGGTCCGTGTACCTCTTTTTCTTCGCGTGGACCCGCCGGCGGTACTCGCCGGTCAGCGAGTCCGCCTCGTGCGAGAGCACCTTCATCTCCCGCATGTTGTTCACGAAGAACCGGACGTGGTTCTCCACGAACAGTCGGAAGCGCCGGACCGGGTCGGTCTCGCCGGCGAGCAGCCGCTCCACGTTCTCCAGCACCGTGCCGAAGCAGTGGTCCTGGATCAGAAAGAGCAGCTCCTCCTTGCTCCGAAAGTAGTAGTAAAGCCCCGAGAGGCTGACGCCGGTCGCGCGGCTGATGTCCCGGATGCTCGCCCGGTGATACCCCTTCTCGGCGAAGATCACGGCCGCCGCGCGCAGGATCGCCACCAGCTTCTCGTCGTAGCCCGGCCGGCCTGCCCCCATGCCTGAATGGCCCCCTGGTCGGACGTCCGAACGTGAACCTACGACCGCGCAATCGGAGGGGTCAAGTGGAGATTCCGGTTGCCGCGGCCAAGGCATGGTACTAGCTTTTCTCCCTAGTGTTTCCTCTTCGGTGAGCCCGAATGCCCGTTCGGCCCTCCCTGACGCCCGCCGCCGTCGCCGGCCTGATCATGCTCGCCGGCTGCGGCGATGCCGTAACGGAGCCCGCCGTTCTTGTCCCCGCGGGCCAGGTGGAGGCCGCGCTCGCCATCGCGGCGAAGCTGCCGACGTTCACGTCCCTGGCGAGCGACGCGCTTGCCCGCGGTCGGGCGGCGCCGCGCCGGGGAGAGAGCGGACCGGAGGAGGCGGCGGTGCGGCTGGGAGCGGCCCTGGCGCTGGCCGCGCGTGCAGACTCCCTCGAGGACGGGCCGGAGGCGCACCGGCTGCGTGCCGAGGCGTACGCGTCCGGGTTGGTGCCGCTCGCCGAGCTGCTGGAGCCCGCCGCGGTGGAGGAGGCGCGCGGCGCGCTCGGCGCCTGGCTGGAGATCGCCGAGGCGCTGGTGGGCGAGGCCGATCTGCCGCCGGTGCGCGAGGCGCTGCAGGACGCGCGGGTGCTGCTCGGGCGCTCTCGCGCCGCGAGCGCGCTGCGAGACGACATCGCGGCCGTCGCCGCCCTCGTCGGGGCGGCAGACCGGCTTGCCGCGACGACGCCCCGGGCCGTGCTCCGTCGCTTGCTGCCTGACCTCGAGGCGCGCCTGGCCGCGCGGCGGCGGACCGGCGACAGCGCCAGCGTCGCTGATTTGCGCCGGGCCGACCGGCTGTTGCGGGGCGCGCGAGAGGCGGAGGCCGCCGGCCACTACGTCCTGGGCCTGCGCCGCGCCTACTACGCACGGCAGCTCCTGGGCGAGGCGCCGGCTGCGGCGCGCTGAGTCGGCCGCCCGGATGCGCGCCGGGGCAAGCCGGCTCCGTATCCTTTCTCGATTCGTCGGGTAAATGAATGGCATGAGGACCACACTCCGCCGCCTCGTTCGGCGAATCGCGGCGGCCTGTCTGCTGGCCGCGTCGGTCCCGTTGAGCGCGTGCGGTCCATCCGATGACCTGGATCAGGATGGCGCGCGCCGGGACGTCGTGTACCGCATCCCCGTGCACGGGACGATCGAGCTGGGTCTCGCGCCCTTCATCGAGCGCAGCCTGCGTGAGGCCGCGGCAGCGGGAGCGGCCGCGGCGGTGCTCGAGATCGAGACGCCGGGCGGCCGGGTGGACGCGGCCCAGCGGATCGTCAACGCGGTCTCCGATTCCGAGGTCCCGGTCTACGCGTTCATCAACCGCCGCGCGTTCTCGGCCGGAGCCATGATCGCGCTGGCCACGCGCCAGATCTACATGCGGCCGGGCTCGATGATCGGCGCGGCGACGCCCGTGACCGGCGAGGGCGAGAAGGCGCCGGAAAAGATCGTGAGCGCGATGCGCAGCGAGATGCGGGCCCTGGCCGAGGCGCGTGGGCTCGATCCGCGCGTCGCGGAAGCGATGGTGGACGAGGAAGTGGGCGTCGAGGGGCTGGTCCAGCCGGGCAAGCTTCTCACGCTGACGACGGAGGAAGCCGTCCGCGTCGGCTACGCCGCCGAGACGGCGAGCTGGGAGACGCTGCTCGAGGACCTCGGGCTCGGCTCGGCCGAGACCATCGTGACCGAGGTGAACTGGGCCGAGGGCGTGGTGCGCTTCCTGACGCACCCGATGGTCGCGCCGCTCCTGCTGTCCCTCGGCTTCCTGGGTCTCCTGATCGAGATCAAGACGCCCACCTTCGGGATGGCTGGTCTGGTCGGAGCGGTGTGCCTGGCCCTCTTCTTCGGCAGCCACTACCTGGTGGGCCTGGCTGGTTGGGAAGAGCTGATCCTGCTCGGTATCGGCGCGGTGCTGCTCGGCATCGAGCTGTTCGTGGTTCCAGGCTTCGGCGTCTTCGGGATCGGCGGCATCGCCGCCGTGCTCGGCAGCGTCTTCCTGAGCATGGTCGGCAGCTCGGCGACCGCCGTGGACCTGAGCCAGGCGGCGGGGGGCCTTTCTTTCGCGATCGTGGCGGTGCTCGTCGGCGGCTGGCTGATCCTGCGGTCGCTGGCCAGGAGAGGCCGGCTCGCACGTTCCGGCATCGTGCTCAGCGAAGCGCTGGAATCGCAGGCCGGCTACCTCGCGGCGCCGGCCCGGCAGGATCTGGTCGGCACGACGGGCGTCGCGATCACGGCGCTTCGCCCGGCGGGCCTCGCGCAGTTCGGCGACGAGCGATTGGACGTCGTCAGTGAAGGCGAGTGGATCGAGGCGGGCACGGCCGTGCGCATTGTGCGTGCGGAGGGGTACCGGCACGTCGTCCGGCCCGCAGAGTAGTAGCTATTGGAATCCGTCGATCCTGACCTTTCCCTTTCACCCGCGAGCGTTCGGAAATGGAAGAGGGACTGTTCCTGAGCACGATCGGCTTGGTCATCGTCGGCGTCGTCATCCTGATGGTGCTGGCGTGGGCGGTGCCGGTCAGGTTGTGGGTCGAGGCGATCTTCGCGGGCGTGAGGGTCGGCCTCGGTGACCTCATCGGCATGCGCCTGAGAAAGGTGAGCCCCGCCTCGGTGATCCGCCCGTTGATCGCCGCGACGAAGGCGGAGCTCAACCTTTCGATCAAGGACCTGGAGGCGCATTACCTCGCGGGCGGCCGCGTCGACCGCGTTGTGAAAGCGTTGATCAGCGCCAACAAGGCCAACATCGACCTCTCGTTCCAGCGCGCCGCCGCGATCGACCTGGCGGGCCGGGACGTGCTCGATGCGGTGAAGGTGTCCGTGAATCCCAAGGTCATCGAGACGCCAAAGGTCGCTGCGATGGCCAAGGACGGGATCCAGCTCATCGCCACCGCGCGCGTGACCGTCCGCGCCAACATCAACCGGCTCGTCGGCGGCGCGGGCGAGGACACGATCCTCGCGCGGGTCGGCGAGGGTATCGTCTCGACGATCGGCTCGAGCGAATCTCACAAGGCCGTGCTCGAGAACCCCGACGCCATCTCGAAGACCGTCCTCGCCAAGGGGCTGGATGCCGGGACCGCGTTCGAGATCCTGTCCATCGACATTGCAGACGTCGACGTCGGCAAGAACATCGGCGCCGAGCTCCAGACCGACCAGGCCGAAGCGGACAAGCGGATCGCGCAGGCGAAGGCGGAGGAGCGGCGGGCGATGGCGGTCGCGGCCGAACAGGAAATGCGTGCGAAGGTCCAGGAGATGCGCGCGCGCGTGGTCGAGGCGGAGGCGCAGGTCCCGCTGGCGATCGCCGAGGCGTTCCGCAAGGGCAACCTTGGCATCATGGATTACGTGCGGTACCGCAACCTCGTTGCCGACACGGAGATGCGCCACGCGATCGCAGGCGGTGCCTCCGACGGCCCGGTCGAGGAGAGCTGAGTCGTGGAGGACCTCGGCGCATTCCTCCTTTTCATCTTCGTTCTGTTGCGCATCCTCTCCGGGCTACGGGGAGGGGGCCAGCAGACCCGGCCGCGGCAGCCCGGCAGGGCGGGGGGAGGCCCGCAGGCAAGCCAGCGCCCGCCGGCCAGGAGCGCCCCCGCGGCCGACGCGGAGCCGCAGACGGCGGCGCCGGCATCGGCCGCGGACATGATCCCGGACGAGCTCTGGGAGATCCTGACGGGAGAGCGGCGCCGGCCGGCACCGGTGAGCGCGCCGGCGCCGGTGCCGGTGCCCGCGGAGCCCGAGCCGCTCGAGTGGTCGCCGGCCCCCGAGGGCGCGGACCGGGACGAGGAGGAATGGGAGGAGGAGTGGGCGCCGGAGCTGCCGCCCTCGCGCGCGCCGCGGCCGGAGGTATCGCTCGAAGTGGAGCCGGTGATCCGGTCTCTGGAGGAGGTGGAGCTGTCCACGGAGGCACGGCACGCGGCGTTCCACGCGAAGGTCGCGGCGCCGGCCATGCCGGCGTGGCGGCCGCGCCGGCGGCCCATCCGCCTGAAGCTGGGCGACCGGGACGAGATGCGGCGGATGATGATCCTGCGGGAGGTGCTGGGACCGCCAAAGGCCCTGGAGTGAGACGCGCGCAGGCGTTATCTTTAGGTATATCGCGCCGGGGTGGCGGAATGGCAGACGCACGCGACTCAAAATCGCGCGGGCGCAAGCCCATGTGGGTTCGAGTCCCACCCTCGGCATACGGCGAGACAACACCGCGGCGGTGAGCCGCGAGTCCAGACGAAGGCCCGGAGCGCCAGGGAAGCGCCCGGGCCTTTCTTCATTCGGAGGGCGCCGAGCAGCCGCGCCCCGGCGGGCACGGGAAATGCCCGACCCGTATGCGGTCGTCAGACGCAACCGATTCTCGCCCAGCCCTTCCAACGGAGGTGCATCATGCTGTTCAGCCTGGCGATGTTCCCGGTGGGTGGCGGAGACTCCCTGGTCGAGCCGGTCTCCGAGGTCATCGACGAGATCGACCGTGCCGGTCTTCCGTACGAGGTGACGGGGATGGACACGGTCATCGAGGGCGACTGGGATGAGGTCATGCCGGTGATCAAGCGGGCGGAAGAGCGCTTGCGTGAGAAGCACGACCGGGTTTACATGCTGCTGGCGGTCGATGACCACAAGGACTCCAGCAATCGGCTGAACCAGTCCGTCCGGGACGTGGAGAAGCGGTTGGGCAAGCCGGTCTCCCGCTGAGGCAGCGTCCGGAACGGGAAGAAGGAGCACGCATGGCGGTTCAGCGATCCCCATCCAGGCAGCGGGAGGCGCCGCTCCGGCCGGGCCAGCGGCTGCCGAGTCTCACGCTACCGGCGGTGCCTGACGGGCGTCGCATCGCATTGCGCTCCCCGGCACAGGGAGCGCCCGTCGTCGTGATCCTGCGGCCGGACGGGGACGCCGCCGCCCTGCTGGAGCGGTTCGCGCAAGCGGCAGAGCGCCTGCAGCTCTGGGCGGGGCGGCCGCTGGCGATCGTCGCGTCGTCGCTCGAAGAGGCGACGGAGCTCGTCGGCCGGGTCGGGGGTGTCCCGTTCCCCGTCCTGGCGGACGTGGACGGGGCGGCGTTGCGGCGCCTGAACGTGCCGAGCGGCCGCAGCGCACTGATCATCGCCGACCGTTGGGGCGTGGTTTACCACTCGGTCGACGCGGAGAGCGCCACCCAACTTCCGAAGGAGGATGAAGTGGTCGAGTGGGTTCGGTACCTCGCCACGCAATGCCCGGAGTGCGGCGTGCCCGACGAGCCGGGTCACGGAGAATGGGAACCGTGATGCGGGGCGACGCGGTGGGTGGAACGGCCGCGGCGCAGCGGCCTCCGGAGAGCCCCGCGCAGCCCGGCGCCGATGCCGCTGCGGAGGAGCGAACGCATCGGGCGCTGCAGGAGGCAGAGCGCTGGGGCGCGCACAACTACGAACCCCTGCCGGTCGTGCTGGAGCGGGGCGAAGGCGTCTGGGTCTGGGATGTCGAAGGTCGGCGCTACTTCGACATGCTCAGCGCCTATTCGGCTCTGAACCAGGGGCATCGGCATCCGCGCATCATTGCCGCGCTCCACGAGCAGGCGGAACGGCTGACCCTGACCTCGCGGGCGTTCCACAACGACCAGCTCGGCCCCTTCCTCGCGGAGCTCTGCGCCCTTGCCGGCTACGAGAAGGCGCTCCCGATGAACACGGGCGCGGAAGCGGTGGAGACCGCGATCAAGGCCGTGCGCAAGTGGGCATACGAGCAGAAGGGCGTTCCGGCCGACCGTGCGGAGATCGTGGTCTGCGAGGGGAACTTCCACGGTCGGACGACGACCATCGTCAGCTTCTCATCCGAGGAGCTGTACCGGCGCGGCTTCGGCCCGTTCACACCGGGGTTCCGGTTGGTCCCGTACGGCGACGTCGAAGCGCTTGCCGCCGCGCTCGGTCCCAACACTGCGGCGTTCCTCGTCGAGCCGATCCAGGGCGAAGCCGGCGTGGTGGTGCCGCCGGAGGGGTACCTGCGCGCGGCAGCGGAGCTTTGCCGCGAACGAGGCGTGCTCCTCGTCGCGGACGAGATCCAGACAGGGCTGGGTCGGACCGGCCGGCTGTTCGCGTGCCAGTGGGAGGATGTGCGGCCCGACGTGATGATCCTGGGCAAGGCGCTGGGCGGCGGCGTCTACCCCGTGTCCGCCGTTCTCGCCGATGCGCCCATCATGGACGTGTTCACGCCGGGCACCCACGGCTCGACCTTCGGCGGCAACCCGCTGGCGGCAGCGGTCGCACGCGCGTCGCTGCGCGTGATCGTCGAGGAGCGGCTGCCAGAGCGGGCGCACGAGCTTGGAACCTGGTTCATGGGTGAGCTGGCCAGGATCCGCTCGCCGCACATTGCGGAGGTGCGCGGCCGCGGCCTGTTGATCGGCGTGGTGATCCGGCCTGAATCCGGCCCCGCGCGGCCGTTCTGCGAGGCGCTCATGCGGCGCGGCATCCTGGCGAAGGAGACGCACGAGCAGGTCGTCCGCTTCGCTCCTCCGCTCGTCGCGACGCGTGAGGAGCTGGAAAGCGTGCTGCCAGCGATCCGCGAAGTGCTCGCGGGCGAGTGAGCGGGCCGTACGGCGAGCAATCCGGCAGGCGGCCCGACGGTGACGCTTCGCGACGCACGCGATCGTTGCGGCCATCCCGGGTCGCCGCGAGCCCGTGCGCGGCCGCCTGCCCGACGCTCAGAACAGTGCCAGTCGGACGCCGATCCAGCCGCTGTGCGCCAGATGGAGCACCGGCTCGCTGGAGACGAATAGGCAGGCGCCGATGGGCGTACACCCGGGTTCCAGCGTGACGGCGTTGTAGCGCGATCCGATGAGCCGGTACTCGAGGAAGAGTCGAAGGCCAGGCACGGCGTACCACTCCGCGGCCACGTTCCCTTCCATGCGCAGCGCGAACGTCCTGTCGAGCACCGCGCTCACGTCTGCCTTGGGCTCCAGCCAGTAGAGCCCGATGCCGAGACCCGCGACCGGGCGGACGCTGCCGCGGCGCAACGGTCTGAACCGCACCCCACCGCTCAGGCCGAGGTGCTGGCGGACCTCGGCCGCATCCGCGTCGACCCTGGCGTAGAAGGAGACGTACGGGCTCCTGCGCACCTCCGTGTCGAGCCCGAAGTGGATGCTGCCGCCGCCGTCGGCGGCGTCACCAGCCGTGCCGGTTCCGCCCGTCGGGTTGACGGCCCCCCACCCGAAGGCGACGCCCAGCGTCTGATACGGCTCGACCTCCTGCGCGGGGAGGGGAAGCACGAGGGAGCAGCTGAGGAGTACCGAGCCGAGCAGCAGTGACAGCGGGCGCATAACGTTCCTCCGGTGGCGTGGCTCGGGGCCCTCGGGCAACGCGGCCCCGGGGCCAGCGGCCTGACGCATACGGCGCCCCCGGAGGCGTGTCAAGCGCGCAAGCTCACGACCGGGCGACGGCCGCCTCCCGTTCAACGCTCATCGGGCGCGGCGCCGACGGGACCTGGCCAGGAGAAACGACCTGGATGAACCGCGCCCAATCGCGAGCAAGGGCGACGGTCCTGCCCGCAGGCGTTTCGAGGAGGAGCTGCGAGGGTGTTTCTGCGCGGCATCGCACCAGATCGCCCTCTCGCACACCCAGGTCCGCGCAGAGCTCGCGCAGGGCCTCGAAGAGGATGCGTTTGATCTCGACGGCCTCCCCGGAGGCGGTTGCCGCGAGACTCCTGATGCGGACCGGCGAGGAAGGACCAGACATGACGCGCTCCCGCTACGGGTAGATCGGGTACTGAACGAGAAAGGCGCTACCGGTCGGCAGCGCCTTCACGAGCCAGAATCAGTGCAGGGGAAAGAGAAACCCCGGAGCGCTCCAGCGAAGGCGCCACGGGGCCTGCATCGCCATCCACCCCTGCGGGGATGGCATTGTTCGCGGTAATGTAACCTCGCCGCTGCGCGGTGGCAAGGCCGCTGTGGGCGGCTCGGCCGCCAGCCGCGACGACGGCTCCCTCGACACCGGCTGCGTCCGGCCTCGCGCACCGTCATGATGGGGGTAGGCTTCCGCGTGAATGCCATGCGTCGCGATGGCGTCGGCCGCTCTTGCATTCTACCGGGGGGCGCCACTATGTTCGGGCCCCGGCCGCAAGTTCCGCCCTGGACCGATACGGGGCTGGCTCCTCCACTCGAATGGTGGAGGATGTCGGCCCCGTTGTTGTCTGTCGTGCGGAGCCGGTCCACTGAACCGCAGTGCCTTCCACGCGCATTCCTTCGCCCTGGAGGAACGGGCTCATGTCGAATCGAGGGTTAGAGGGCGTTGTCGTTGCAGATACCGAGCTGAGCAAGATCTACGGCGAGGAAGGACGTCTCGTTTACCGGGGTTACGAGATCGAGGACCTGGCAGAGAACGCGACGTTCGAGGAAGTCTGCTATCTGCTGTTGTACGGGGAGCTGCCCAACTCCACGCAGCTCGCTGACTTCCGCCGCCAGCTCGCGAACGAGCGCGCGGTTCCCGCCGCCGTCCTGGACCTGCTGCGTCTGCTCCCGCGAGACACGCATCCAATGGCCGCGCTCCGGACCGCCGCATCCGCGCTCGCGGGCTTCGACCCCGACGCGCAGGACATGACGGAAGAGGCGAACTTCCGCAAGGCGATCCGGCTGACCGCGCAGATGCCGACGCTGACCGCGGCGTGGGGGCGGATCCGGAACGGCCAGGAGCCGATCGCGCCGCGGGAAGAGCTGAGCCACGCCGCCAACTTCCTGTACATGCTGACGGGCGAGGTGCCGGACGAGCTGCGGGCGCGGACGATGGACGTGGCGTTCACGCTCCACGCCGAGCACGGCATGAACGCCTCCACGTTCGCCGCGCGCGTCACGGTCGCGACGCTCTCCGACATGCATTCGGGCATCACGTCCGCGATCGGGACGCTCAAGGGCCCGCTGCACGGCGGCGCGAACGAGCGCGTGATGCACATGCTGCTCGAGATCGGGGAGCCGGATCGCGCGGAGGCGTGGGTGCGCGATGCGCTCGCGCGCGGCGAGCGCATCATGGGCTTCGGGCATCGCGTCTACCGCGCGCTGGACCCGCGCGCGCCCATCCTGCGGTCGCTTGCCATGCAGCTCGCAGCGCAGGGCGGGGACACGCGCTGGCTCGACATCGCGAGCCGCATCGAGAGCGTGATGCGCGAGGAGATGGACCGGCGCGGCAAGAAGATCTACCCGAACGTGGACTTCTACAGCGCGTCCGTCTACTACACGCTGGGCATCCCGACCGACATGTTCACGAACGTCTTCGCGATGGCCAGGACGCCAGGGTGGACGGCGCACATGATCGAGCAGCTCCGGGACAACCGGCTGATCCGGCCCAAGGCCAACTACGTCGGCCCGCTGGACAAGAAGGTCCAGCCGATCGAGAAGAGGGGGTAGACCATGGGCAACTACCGCTTCGCGCGCGTCCCCGAGCAGGGCGAGCCGGTCACGATCGAGGCCGGCAAGCTCGTCGTGCCGGACCATCCGATCATCCCGTTCATCGAGGGAGATGGTACGGGTCCGGACATCTGGCGTGCGACGCGCCGCGTCCTCGACGCGGCGGTGGAGAAGGCGTTCGACGGCCAGCGCCGGATCGAGTGGATGGAGGTCTACGCGGGCGAGAAGGCCAACGAGGTGACCGGCGAGTGGCTGCCCGACGAGACGCTGGACGCGCTGCGCGAGTTCAAGGTGGGGATCAAGGGCCCGCTCACCACGCCGGTCGGCGGCGGGATCCGGTCCCTCAACGTGACGCTGCGGCAGGTGCTCGACCTGTACGCGTGCGTCCGCCCCGTGCGCTACATCCCCGGCGTGCCCTCGCCCGTGCGCGAGCCGGAAAAGGTGGACGTGGTGATCTTCCGCGAGAACACGGAGGACGTGTACGCGGGGATCGAGTGGCCGGCCGGCAGCGTCGAGGCGGCACGCGTCGGCAGGTTCCTGGACGAGCAGATGGGCGTGAAGACGCGCGAGGGCAGCGCGTACGGGATCAAGCCGATGAGCGAGTTCGGCTCGAAGCGGCTGATCGCGGCTGCGATCCGCTACGCGATCCAGCGCAAGCGTCCTTCCGTGACGCTCGTCCACAAGGGCAACATCATGAAGTACACGGAGGGCGCGTTCCGGGACTGGGGCTACGAGGTCGCGCGCGAGCGCTTTGGCGATCAGACCATCACGGAGGCCGAGCTGGCGGGCGGCGATGCCGGCGGGCGCATCGTCATCAAGGATCGCATCGCGGACGCGATGTTCCAGCAGCTCCTGCTACGCCCCGACGAGTACTCGGTGATCGCCACGCCGAACCTGAACGGCGACTACCTCTCGGACGCCGCCGCTGCGCAGGTCGGCGGGCTGGGGATGGCGCCCGGGGCCAACATTGGCGAGGAGGTCGCGCTGTTCGAGGCGACGCACGGCACCGCGCCCAAGTACGCAGGACTGGACAAGGTCAACCCGGGCTCGCTGATCCTCTCTGGCGTGATGATGCTCGAGCACCTGGGTTGGGAGGAGGCGGCCGCGCTGGTGGTGCGTGGGCTCGAGCGGGCGATCCAGGCGCGTACGGTGACGTACGACCTGGCGCGACAGATGACGGGCGCGCGCGAGGTGTCGACGTCCGGCTTCGCGGACGCGATCATCTCCCACCTGTGAGCCGCGCCGTCGGGACCGGATCCTTTCTCCCGCCGTCGCTGTAGAACGGCACGCCTATGCAGCGACTCAGCATCTCGGTCACGGACGCACCGGCCGCCGAGGCGGCCGTCGCGCTTCTCGTCCTCCCGTGGTTCGAGGGGGACGGGCAGCCGGCGGGCGCCTTGGCGGAGGTGGATGCGCGGATGGCGGGCGCCATCCGCGCCGTGCTCGCCCGCGGCGACTTTTCCGGCCGCAAGGACGAGGTTGCGGTGCTCTACCCGCGGGAGGGCGAGGTCCGCGCGGAGCGCGTGCTGCTGGTAGGGCTAGGGCCTCGCCAGCAGTTCGGCGCGGAGCGACTCCGCCGCGCCGCCGGCGTCGCGGTCCGGCAGGCGCAACGCCTGGGCGCGCCGGGGTTGGCCCTGGTGCTGCCGGCGGGGACGGGTGAGGACGCCGCGCGCCTGGGGCAGGCGGCCACGGAAGGCACCGTGCTCGCCGCGTGGGAGTTCCGCGAGTTGCGGACGCGGCCGAGGGAGGACGGGCCGCGCGGGGATGTCGCGTCGCTGCTGTTGGTCGCCGGCGGCGGCATCGACAGGAACGCGGTGGAGCGGGGCGCGCGGGTCGGTGAGATCGCTGCGCGCGGCGAGAACCTGGCGCGCGAGCTCGCCGCTCGCCCTTCCAACCTCGCGACGCCGACGTACCTGGCGGGCGTCGCCGAAGAGCTCGGCCAGTCGCACGGCCTCAGCGTCACCGTGCTCGACCGCGCGGCGATCGAGGCGGAGGGGATGGGGGGGCTGCTCGCCGTGGCGCGGGGCACTCAGGAGGAGCCGCGCTTCATCATCCTCGAGTACAGGCGCGCCGGAGAAGGCGTGGCGCCGCTGGTGCTGGTTGGCAAGGGCGTCACGTTCGACTCGGGCGGCATCTCGCTCAAGCCCGCGCAGAACATGGAGGACATGAAGTACGACATGTCCGGCGCTGCCGCGGTGCTGGGCGCGCTCTCCGCGATCGCCGAGCTGGAGCTTCCGGTCAACGCGGTCGGCCTGATCCCGTCCTCGGAAAACCTGCCGTCCGGCACGGCGCTGAAGCCGGGAGACGTGATCCGCACGCATCTGGGCAAGACGGTCGAAGTCGTGAACACGGATGCGGAGGGACGGCTGCTGCTGGCGGACGCGCTCTCCTACGCGCGGCGCTTCGGGCCCGCGGCGGTGGTCGACGCGGCGACGCTGACCGGCGCGTGCACGGTTGCGCTCGGCCACCATGCGATCGGGCTCATGGGCAACGACGAGGCACTGGTGGCCAGCATCCGTGAGGCCGGCGAACGCGCCGGCGAACGCTGCTGGCAACTGCCACTGTGGGACGAGTACCGCCCGCAGATCGACAGCGAAGTGGCGGACCTGAAGAACACCGGCGGCCGGCCGGCAGGCACCATCACCGCGGGCCTGTTCCTCAAGGAGTTCGCGGGCGAGTACCCGTGGGCGCACCTGGACATCGCGGGAACCGCCTACCGCGACGACGTGCCGCCTTATCTCCGCAAGGGCCCGACTGGTGTGCCGACCCGGCTGCTCGTCGAGTGGGTCCGGACCCGGGCCGGCATCGCATGACTCGTAGTTCACTCCGCCGCGGCACCTCCCGAGTCGCGGCCTTCGGCGTCTTCTTCATTCTCCTCGCGGCTTTGCTCGGACCCGCGGACGCCCACGGGCAGGAACCCCGGCGCCGCCCGCCCATCCCGCCCGACACGGTGGCCCCGCCGGACACGCTGGTCCGGCCGGACTCGGCCGCCCTGGAGCCTCAGGACAGCGCAGCGGCAGCGGCGGACAGCGCCGCCGAGCCCGCTGCGCCGGACACCACGCCGATCCCGCAACTCCCGCGGCTCCGCGCCGAGGCGACACGCGATGGGGAGGCCGGCGTCTGGACCTGGGACCAGACGGACCTCCTCGCCAGCGGCGCGCTGACCCTGACGGACCTGCTCGAACGGATTCCCGGCGTCACGGGCGTTCGTTACGGCTTCGTGGGCCTGCCGGAGACGGTCGCCTCGCTGGGCGGCGCCGGCAGCATCGAGCTCGTGCTGGACGGCTACGTCGTCGACCCGCTCGGCACGACAACGCTGGACCTTTCGAGGATCGAGCTGGCGGAGCTCGGCCGCGTGCGCGTCGAGCGGCGGCTCGGCGGCCTGCGCGTCGAGATCGAGTCCCTCAGCCCGCGCTACAAGGCGCCGTATTCCCGCATCGAAGCAGGGACCGGCTACTACGAGACCAATCTTTTGCGCGGCCTGTTCCTGACGCCGCGGTTCCTCGGCGGCTCGGTCGGGCTCGGGGTCGAGCGGCTGGCGTCCGAGGCGTTCGGCGAGCCAGTGGAGAACTTCAGCGGCTGGGCAAAGTGGACCCTGACCGGGAGCAGGCTGGGCCTCCAGGTCGAGTACCGGCGCGGCTCGATCAGCCGCCAGGGCGAGGCCTTCGGCCGATTCGAGGGGCGGCGAGACGACGTCGTGCTCCGAACGCGCGCGGCGCTGGCCCCGGGGCTCGCGGCGGAGGCCTACGTCGGCCGCTCGACGGTGGACGATGCGTTCCACGGCCTGGCGGACTCGGCGATCGTCCGCGAAGCCGGGACGCAAGCCGGGCTCCGCGCCGCGTACGAGAGCACGGCGCTCCGCGCGGCGACCTCGCTGCGCGCTCGGACTGAGCGGGGCCTGCCGGCCCTGGATGGCGAGGTCTCGGCCGGAATGACGCTGGGCGGAGTTCTCGCGCTCGACGGCGCTCTCCGGCTGACGGACTGGCGGGAGGGCCAGCGAGCGGCATCACGGACGGTGCGTGCGGAACTGGGCCCGTTCTTCGGTATCCGGCCGGTCGGCGAGTGGTTCAGCGGGAAGACCGGCACGCCGTGGTTGGCCGACTCGGCCGGCGTGCCGATCCTCACGGAGCGCTCGGGCTACCGTGCCGGCGTGGAGGCCGCGTTCGGCCGCCTTTCTCTGTCCGCGGCGGGCACGGTCCTGGAGGCGGACGCCGTGCCCGACCCCGCGGTGGGGTTCGGCCAGCCAGCACGGTTGTTCCCCGGCGGCCGCGTGGAAGGCCTCGAGGTCGCGGCGAGCATCCCCACGCCCTGGAAGATCCTCGCCCTCGAGGGCGCGTACTCGCTCTGGCGTGGGGGCCAGACGTGGATCTACCTCCCCAAGGAGACCGGCCGCGTCGGGCTGGCCCTCCACACGGTGCCCCTGCGCAGCGGCAACCTCGAGTTGATCGCGCGCCTGGAAGCGCGCCACCGCGGCGCCATGCCGGTCCCCGGATTCGTGCGGACGGACGGCGACGAGGCCGGGTCCGGCGACGGCACGGGCGCGGACGATGGGGCTGCGCCGCCGCTGATCGTCGAGGTGGCGCCGGCCGCGACCACGTTCGACTTCTACTTCCAGCTCCGCATCAAGGACGTGCGGGCCTTCCTGCGCTGGGAGAACCTGACGAACCGGCCCGGTCTCTGGGACATACCCGGCCGCGAGTTGCCGGGCCAGCGCCTCTTCTACGGCGTGAAGTGGCATTTCCTGGACTGATCCGGGCGGCACGGACCGACACCGCCCCACCGCGTTGACCCCGCCCGCGCACACGGGTAGAATTACTCGCCGCGTGGAGGGCGAATGATCCGCAGCATGACGGGCTTCGGCCAGGCCGAGACGGACACGCCGGCCGGCCGGCTCCGGGCGGAAGTCAAGACAGTCAACCATCGTTACTTCGTCGCCAGCGTACGGATGCCGCCGGCGCTGGACCGGCACGAGCCGCAGGTGCGCGAATGGCTGCGCGCCATCCTGCCGCGCGGCCACGTGTCGCTGACGCTGCGGCTCGAACGGCCGGACGCCGAGGGCGAGGGGCCGGTGCTGGAGCTGGACGAGGCGCGGGCGCGGCAGTACGTGAGGGCGCTCCAGACGCTCAAGGAGCGCCTCCAGTTGCCGGGCGAGGTGGACATCGCGCTGGTCAGCCGGTTCAACGACCTCATCGTGCCGCAGGACAGCGAGGCGGCGGAGATCCCGCTGGACGCGCTCCAGGCGGTGACAGAAGCGGCGGCGCGCGCCTGCCTGGCCATGCGCGAGGAGGAGGGCCGGCGCCTGCGTGCCGACCTCGAGGAGCGGCTCGAGGCGATCGGCGCGGCGCTGGAACGCGTCGTCGAGCGGGCGCCGGCGCGGCTGATCGCGGAGCGAGACCGCCTGCGGCGTGCCATCGCGGAGCTCGCGCAGGACGTCGAGGTGGACGAGGAGCGGTTGGCGCGAGAGGTGGCGTACCTGGCCGAGCGGTGGGACATCAGCGAGGAGACCGTCCGTCTGCGCTCGCACATGGAGCTGTTCCGGCAGCTCCTGGCGGATCCTGGCGGCGAGCCAGTCGGCAAGCGGCTCGGCTTCCTGGTGCAGGAGATGCACCGCGAGGCGAACACCATCGGCTCGAAGGCGAACGACGCCCCGATCGAGCACGAGGTGGTCACGATCAAGAACGAAATCGAGCGCCTGCGCGAGCAGATCGAGAACGTGGAGTGAGTGTGCGGAGCCGGCCGTTCCCGCTGGTGATCGCTGCGCCGAGCGGGGCGGGGAAGACGAGTCTGGCGCGGGCGTTGGTGGAGCGGCACGAGGATCTGGTCTTCTCGGTCTCCGCGACCACGCGGCCCCCAAGGCGGCTCGAGCAGAGCGGGAAGGACTACTGGTTCGTGAGCGACGCCGAGTTCGACCGCATGCTCGAGGCCGGTGAGCTGCTCGAGTGGGCGGTGGTGCACGGGCGCCGCTACGGCACGCCGCGCAGCGAGGTCGAGGGTGCGCTGGCGCGCGGCCAGACGCCCGTCCTGGACATCGATGTGCAGGGCGCGCGGCAGGTGCGCCGCTCCTATCCGGCGGCCGTGCTCGTGTTCATCCTGCCGCCCAGCGGCGAGGAGTTGAACCGTCGACTGACCGGGCGGGGTAGTGAAAGTAAGGAGGACCGGATCCGGCGGCTCGAGAACGCCCGGCAGGAGCTGAGCGCCGCCCCCGAGTTCGACTACGTCATTGTGAACGACGACTTCGAGCGTGCGCTCGCGGCGCTCGAGGCAGTGATCGCGGGGGAAGAACACCGGGTGCCGCGCCTGGCCAACCTCTCCGGCGAGCTGGAGCGACTCGAGAAAGAACTGCGAGAGATCCTGGAAAGGAGCCGATAAATGCGAGTGTTCACTCCTTCCGAAGTGTCCAAGAACGCAGGCAGCAAGTATCTCGGTGTGCTCGTGGCCGCCAAGTACGCGCGTGAGCTGAACGCGCTTCCCCGGGAAGCCGTTCCGGCAGGCCTCGAGAAGAAGCTGACGACACGCGCGCTGGAAGCGCTCGTCTCCGGCGACATCGAGTTCCGCCTGATCAAGCGGCGCCGCAAGGGCGCGTAGCCTCCGATGCCCGGGGCGCTCGCTCCGCGGCGCCCCTGGCAGGGGCGCCGCGTCGTTCTCGGTGTGACGGGCGGGATCGCGGCCTACAAGGCCGCGCAGCTCGCGCGTGATTTGACCGAGCTGGGCGCCGCCGTGGACGTCGTGCTGACGCGCGCGGCACGCGAGTTCGTCGGCGCGGTCACGTTCGAAGCGCTCACCGGGCGCCCCGTCATTGGCGACATTCTGGATCCCGGCAACGCGCTGGGCCACATCCGGCTGGCGCGCGAGGCGGATGTGGTGTGCGTGGCGCCGGCGACCGCAGACTTCCTGGCGCGTGCGGCGGCGGGCCGCGCCGACGACATGCTCGCCGCCATCCTCCTCGCCACCACCGCTCCCGTCCTGCTGTGCCCGGCAATGAATGACCGGATGTGGGCGCATGCGCAGACGCGCGCCAACGTCCGGCGCCTGCGGCGGCTGGGCTACCGCATCGTGGGCCCGGCGGAGGGGCGGCTTGCGTACGGCGAGGGTGCCGGGCCGGGGCGCATGGAGGAGCCGGCCACGATCGTCGAGCATGTCGGCCGCGCGCTCTCCGGTGACACGCCGTTGACGGACCGCACCGTTATCGTGACGGCGGGTCCGACGCGCGAGCCGGTGGATCCGGTCCGGTTCCTCTCGAACCGGTCCTCCGGACGGATGGGGTACGCGATCGCCGCCGCGGCCTGGCGCCGTGGCGCGCACGTGATCCTCATCACGGGGCCGTCCGCCCTCGATGCGCCGACCGGCGTCGAGGTCGTGCGCGTGGAGACGGCGGAACAGATGGCCGAGGCCGTCCGCGCCGCGCTGCCGCGCGCCGACGTCTTGATCATGGCCGCAGCCGTGGCGGACTTCCGGCCCGTGGGCCCCGCGGAGCGGAAGATCAAGCGCAAGGAGGCGCCGGAGGCGATCGCGCTGGAACCCGCGCCGGACGTCCTGAGCGTGACGCGCGATGCCCGGCCCGCGGGCCTGGTGACAGTTGGCTTCGCCCTGGAGACGCACGACGCGTTGGCCAACGCGCGGGCAAAGCTGGAGTCGAAGGCGCTCGACCTGATCGTGCTGAACGATGCGACAGTGCCCGGCGCGGGGTTCGAGGTGGAGACCAACCGGGTCGTGATCCTCGACCGTGACGGCGCGGAGGAGGCGTTGCCGCTCATGTCCAAGCACGACGTGGCCGAGGCGCTGCTCGATCGCGTTTCCGCGCTGCTCGGGGCCCGGCAATGAGCGCCGCCCGGGAGCTGCTGGCCCGGTACCTGCGCCAGCGCCGCGAGCTCGGGGAAGACGCGCTGTTCCTGGAAACGCTGACGCGCGGGGACGCGATCTCGCTGGCGTCGGGGCGGCGGCCGCAGAGCTGCTCGATGGCGCGGGCGAGATTCCGTGAGTTGGGAACAAGCCGGACGCCGCGGGCAAGATAGGATGCGCGCGATAGCTTCTTCAGGTTCCGATTCAGCTCGGTGTCCGGGAGTGTGTCATCACTGAAGACAAACTGATCTCCCTGGGCGTAGTAGATCTTCACCGGCGCGTCCACGGAGAGGAGTTCGTGAGTGTTGGTGAAGTAAGTGGACACGACG
>Ga0207873_1001647_pt1 | contig 20595 bp, 10 predicted proteins | sample BGWIniCompost_FD_187373 | JGI IMG/M metagenome (GOLD analysis project Ga0207873, IMG submission 187373) | Cellulose adapted compost microbial communities from Newby Island Compost Facility, Milpitas, CA, USA - BGW Initial Compost (SPAdes)... ...
TGTCCATGTAATCAGAAATTATGTCCATTATAAATCATCCTGAATTAAGATACTTTTGATATGATGAATAAAAACTTTAGATATGATGAATAAAAAATGGAGAATGCTCCATGACTTGAAGAGAAGAATTACTTGAACATTTAGGATGATGAGATACATAAAGCTACTTTTATTCTGCTTTGCAGGCTTTTTTAATGCGCTTGGGCAAATCAATGAAGTCATAGTCAGGATAGACCCAAGCAAAATTTTCCAGTATATGGATGGTTTTGGCGCGTCCGACGCATGGCGGTGTCAATTTGTAGGGAAAAACTGGCCATTGGAAAAACGCGAAGCGATTGCCGATTTATTGTTCAGCAAGGAATTTGACAAGGATGGCAATCCAAAAGGAATTGGATTGTCAATTTGGCGTTTCTACCTGTCTGCAGGGACTTCCGAACAAGGCGACAGCTCCGGAATCGCCAACGTGTGGCGCAGGGGAGAGGCCTTCCAAAATCCGGATGGAAGTTACAACTGGACCCGGCAACAGGGGCAACGCTGGTTTTTAGAGGCGGCAAGAAAAAGGGGAGTTGAAAAGTTCCTAGCCTTCTCAATCGCCGCTCCCGTGCATATGTCGGCTAATGGAAAAGGATTTCCAGACAAAGGAAATATATGGTTTAATGTAGCTCCCGGCAAGATGGACGATTATGCGGCTTACCTGGTCGATGTAGTAGAACATTTCCAAAAAGAAGGGTATAATTTCGAATATCTAAGCCCTTTTAACGAACCTCAATGGAATTGGGATGGAGGAAGCCAAGAAGGAACCGCGGCGAGGAACGAGGAACTTTACGCGTTTATCCGGTATCTTTCAAATCAACTGAATCAAAGAAAAATACCCGCCAAGCTGGTTATCGGCGAGGCGGGCACAATTGGTCATTTATTTAAAACCATAAGCGACGATGGCAGAGACAATCAGATTCCTTTCTTTTTTTCTCCTGACTCGCCATTTTATATTGGAGGGCTCCCCAATGTGCTTCATGCCATTTCGGGACATAGCTACTTTTCGGTGTGGCCTGTGAAAGACCAGGTGAAATACAGGAAAGAATTGGCTGATTGCATTAAAAAGACCAACGATTCTCTTGGTTATTGGCAAACCGAATATTGCATATTGGAGAAGAACGACGAAATTGGGCAAGGAGGCAAACGGGACCTTGGCATGCCAACAGCTTTGTTTGTCGCAAGGATCATTCACAACGACTTGACGCTTGCTAATGCAAAGTCGTGGCAATGGTGGACAGCCTTAACGCAATTTGATTATAAAGATGGATTGATTTATCTTAACAGCCATGATGGCGGGATGGGCGCAAATATTGAAAGCTTGCAATATGACGGCCAATTTCAGGAAAGCAAATTGCTGTGGGCTTTTGGAAATTATTCTAGATTTATAAGGCCCGGGATGGTAAGGATTGAAGCTTCAAATCTGACATATCCCGATCCATCGGAAGCGGCGCAGAATGTGATGATTTCTGCTTTCAGGGACCCTGTTTCCGGGAAGATTGTCCTTGTTGCGGTAAATCTTACTGGAGAGGATAAAAAGTTGTCCATTGAAGGAGTGAAAAATGGCGGTTGGACAGGGTATTTAACGTCAAATAGCGCTAATCTTGAAAAACAAAAAGTTGGGAAGAGGATTGTGATTCCTTCGAAAGCGGTGATGACTCTTATTAGCGAGTAAGTGATCTGGATCAGGAAGCTAATGAATAAACAAGCAATAGAATGAATAGAAGAAGTTTACTAAAAAGAGTGGGGCTAAGTCTTGGAGCGGCTGTTTTAAGCGCTGAGAGCCTCCTGAGCATGGGGAATGATACATACGCCTATCACTTAATGAAAAATCCTTTAAAGGATCGCCCTTTGGACAAACCGGTTACCGCGATCACATTGGGAGCGGGAAATCGCGGCAATGTGTATGGGGGGTATGCTTTGAACTTTCCCGAAAACTTGAAAATCATAGGCGTAGCGGAACCCATTCCCTTAAGAAATGAACGATTTTCAGCAAAACACAATATCCCCCAGGAGCATCGTTTCGACACATGGGAGCGCGTATTTGAGCGCCCTAAATTTGCGGATGCAGTCATTATCACTACTCCCGACTCTTTGCATTACGCGCCTTGCATCAAGGCGTTGTCAATGGGGTATGACATTCTTCTGGAGAAGCCGATTGCCCAGACTGAGAAAGAGTGCCGCGATATTTTAGCCGCTGCTCGCAGATACAAAAGGATTGTGGCGGTTTGTCATGTATTGCGCTATGCGCCTTATTTCGTTAAAATGCGGGAACTCCTTAGGCAAGGAGCGATCGGAGAAATAATCAGCGTGCAGCATTTTGAGCCTATTGAACATAATCATATGGCGCATTCGTACGTGCGAGGAAACTGGCACAATTCCAAAGAGACCACTCCCATTATTTTAGCGAAATCCTGTCACGACCTTGATATTATCCGGTGGCTGGTAGACAAACCCGCAAAAAAGATTTCTGCGATGGGCGATTTGCGGTGGTTCAGGAAGGAGAATGCGCCTGCAGGCAGCACAGAGCGGTGTACGGATAATTGCGCGGTTGAACGACAGTGCCCTTATTCGGCCATTAAAGCCTATTATGAGAGGCGGGAACGGTTAGCGGTATTTGATTTGCCTGAAGACAAATCCCAACACGCCGACATCATTATGGAAAGGTTAAAGACGACCAACTATGGACGGTGCGTTTACCGGATGGGAAATGACCAGCCGGACCATTATGTAACCAACATTTTGTTTGAAAACAATATCACGGCAAGTTTTTCTATGGAAGCGTTTACCTCTTATCATGGCCGGAGGACGCGGATTATGGGGTCTATGGGAGATATGGTTGGCGATATGAATGAATTGATTGTCAACGATTTTATTACGCGAAAGCGGGTAAAACTCGTGCCCAAAGCCGAAGATGTGGAAGGTTATAAAAACAGCGGTCATGGCGGAGGCGACTGGCTGCTTGCCCATGACTTTGTTAAGGCAGTGTCGTTGCAAGATCCCCAAATGCTCACTTCAACGATCGACGAATCGATTGAAAGTCATATTATGGGTTTCATGGCTGAAAAAAGCCGTTTGCAGTCGAAAGTAATGACGGTAAGCGTATAAGAGGGCAATTATTCGCGACTATGCCAAAACAATGGGATCTGTTTGAAGATTCGATGCCCGCTGAACTCCCTGAGTTTCCGAACAAGTCAGAGAAAATTCTAATAGGCAAACGCATCTCGCTCCGGCCGATGACATATTAAAAGGCCAGGAATGAGCGTCCTGGCCATCCTTCTGATACGTATTAGAACCTCGCTGATAAGCGTCTGAAGCGGTCTGGCAGGGGTCCAATTAGCTTCCTTTGGTTAATTCGGAAATTCGCCGATTTGTTGATTCGAGATTGTACGTCTGTCCCATTTCGTCAATCTGAGCCGAGAATTTAAAAAAAACATCAAATAGAAGATGAATCGCCCGTTTTCCTATCTTGCAGAATAAATAACCTTCCTTCTTAAAGGATGCTGAATTGGATAAGCAAGGATATTTTCGTTGCTTTATCATCATACAATAGTCCATAACTTCAAAAGGTTTGTCCATTTATGTAAAAAAGCTAAACCGATAATTTTGGAAATATCATATTCCCCCAAAAGGATGGGATTTGATCGGGTTAATTCCATAATTAAAAAGGTCTTTTTATGAGGATAAATATATTCATCAGGTTGAAGACGCTGCATAGGATAGCGCACGGATCCATACCTTAGTCTATCCAAACCAATGCAGTTTCATGGCAAGAAAAAACTCGCATCGAGCTTTGATATTCTATAAATAAAAAACAATATGGAACGCATAGTATAGAACCGGTTTTTTGAAACTAATAATTAAAAATTATGAAAGGAAAACTACTTAACATTGTGTCAATGGCATGCAACATTATGCTATTGGTTACAATTGGTTTAAGCCAAGTTGTTGGCGCCGCAATTCCAGGCGTGGCCAGCAATGTAGAGCCGGACAATAGGTCTGGCAGAGTCTCAATGCAATCACGGATTGTCGTAGGGAAAGTGACTTCAGGAGAGGATGGTTCCGACTATGGAAATCCCCTGCCAGGAGTTAATGTGTTAATTAAGGGCACGGCAATTGGAACGGTGACCGACGTCAATGGCGAGTACCGGCTCGAAATCTCTTCGGACGAAGCCGTATTGGTATTTAGCTATGTAGGTTACATCACTGAGGAGGTTAGAGTAGGCGCTTCCACTCGCATTGATATGGCGATGTTGCCAGATATTGCAACGTTGCACGAAATTGTTGTAGTTGGTTATGGAGAGCAAAAGAAATTGACAACCACGGGCGCTATAACCACCGTTTCCGGAGCGGATATTGTGAAAGCCCCTGTTCCCGGTATTAGTAACGCGCTGATCGGTCTGACTTCCGGTATACAGGCGATCCAAACCACCGGAGAGTTTGGCGCCGATAAGGCGGATATAAGGATTAGGGGGATTGCTACTTTAAACACGTCTGGGGCGTCGCCGCTGATCCTTGTGGATGGCGTGGAGCGCGAAACATACAACAATATTGATCCCAATTCCATAGAAAGCATCAATGTGTTGAAAGACGCATCTTCGACGGCAGTTTTTGGAGTGCGAGGCGCAAATGGAGTGATCATCATTACCACAAAGCAGGGAAAGCCGGGTAAACCTCAATTTAATTTTACGGCTAACGCCGCCGCTTTGCAGCCATCTATTCTTCCCGACCTTTTAAATTCCTATGAATACGCTCTTTTGCGAAATGAGGCGCAAATTAATGAAGGCCAGCAACCAAGTTTTTCGGAAGAGGACCTGGAGAAGTATCGGACGGGGTCAGATCCCATTTTTTATCCGGATAAAGACTGGATTGACGAATTGATCAAAGATTTTTCTATTCAGCAATCCTATAACCTTAATATTTCGGGAGGGGCGGAGAATCTACGCTATTTCGCTTCCCTTGGATATTTCAATCAAAGCGGAGGCTATCATGCCCCCGAACAAAACCTGGGGTTTCCTTTTAAACACGATTATGACCGGTATAACATCCGCATGAATTTTGATTTCGACCTGACCGATGATTTCGTTGTGTCGGTCAAGCTGGGCAATCAGGTTACTGATAATTACATACCCAACGGCGGGGCATGGGGAGCGTTTGACAAAGCCACCAGTTATCCGCCTATGTCGAGTCCAGGATTTATTGATGGAAAATACATTATGGAAGTAAAAGGCCTTCCAGCGGGTGTGCCGAATTACAATCCATGGGCGCAGGCGGGGCCGACCAGCACAGGCGGCGCCTTTGTGAATGAATATTTTTCAAACACGCTAAACACCAATCTTTCATTAAAATATAACCTTGACTGGATCACTCCCGGCCTTTCTGTCAGGGCGATGGGAGCGTATGACAGCTACTACAATGTAGCTTCGTCGCGCACAAAGTATTTCCCTTCATATATTGTGATGAGAAATCCTAATAACCCAGACAACATTGTGATTTACCAAGGCGCCGATGAAGGGCCCTTCTATGGACTCTCGAAGGGAATTACAGATAGCGACAAATGGAGAAAACTGTACGGCGAAGCGGCTTTGGAATACAAGCGACTCTTTGGCAACGCGCATAATGTTACGGCGCTTGTTCTCGGGAATATGCAAAAGGCTCATAGACCCTCGATGGAGTACAAGCTTCCAACAGGCTATTTGGGTCTGGTAGGCCGCATAACCTACGATTATAAGGAACGTTACCTGACAGAGTTTAACATGGGGTACAACGGCTCCGAAAACTTCCCCGAAGGCAAACGGTTTGGTTTTTTCCCATCATTCTCAGCCGGTTGGGTAGCGTCGAATGAAACATTCTTCCCAAAGAACAAGATATTGACCCTGCTCAAGATAAGGGGATCATATGGCGAAGTAGGGAACGACCAGATTGGAGGCAACCGCTATTTATATCTGGACGGACCTTTTACTCTTGTCAGCGACAGATACCGGCATGTAGTATTTGGCGAAGCAGGAATCAACATGGTCAGCTATCAAATGTATAAAGAAGGAAAAATTGGGAACCATGACGTAACCTGGGAACGCGCCAAAAAATGGAATGCGGGGCTTGAGATGAAGTTGTTCGACGACCGGATTTCGCTGATAGGCGACTATTTCGAAGAAAAGCGCGACAATATCCTTTGGGGATTTTCCACCATTCCCGAATATGTGGCCGTGCAGCTCCCCGCAGCCAACATTGGTAGTGTAGAGAATTATGGATATGAATTGGAAGCCTCATTTAATGATAAGATTGGCAATTTGACCTACTGGGTCAAAGGGCTTTATTCCTTTGCGAGGAACAAGATTATCTATCAGGACGAGGTGACCAGAGCATATGATTGGATGCAGAGAACCGGCCGGCCTATTGGGCAATATTTCGGATTGACCTTTGAAGGATTTTACAATACATGGGATGAAATCAACGATCCCAACCGACCTATCTCTCAGTGGGAGGGCGACGGCCTTCAACCAGGCGACATGAAATACAAGGACCTCAACAAAGATGGGAAGATAACGACAGATGACATGGGTCCTATTGGGCACTCCAATTGGCCGGAAATTAATTACAGCTTTTCATTTGGAGCTTCGCTGAAAGGATGGGATTTATCCGTCCTTTTCCAGGGCACTGGCAATGTCTCGGTTCGTTATGATTCAAAGATCGCTTATCCCTTTACCGCCGACTGGGGACCCGCGCAGACTTGGCATCTGGAAAGATGGACCCAGGAAAGGTACGAAAGAGGCGAAAAGATATCTTTCCCGCGCGTACAGCTGTCGCCTGGATCGCAACATAATTATCAGATATCGGATTTTTGGGTGCAGGATTGTTCCTATTTACGTTTGAAGAATGTCGAACTGGGCTATCGCTTTTCTGGGAGCTTGCTTCAGAAAGTCGGATTGAGTTCGATGAGAGCGTATCTGAGCGGCAATAACCTGATCACTTGGACAAAGATGAAGTACCAGGTCGATCCCGACGCGCGAGAGTTGTGGGGACGCACATATCCTTCAATGAGAGTCTTCAATCTTGGAGTCAATCTGCAGTTTTAACCTTTCCGGTAATTGTTTGAATAATTAAATCTACATTGACATGAAAAAGATACTGACAATAGTGGTTGCGACGCTCTCATTGGCTTTGGGGCTTTCTTCTTGCGAAGACTATCTCGAAAAGCCGGTTAGCAGCGAGATCAACCTCGATAGCGTGTTTAGTTCAAAAGAAAGAACCGAGCAGTTCTTGTGGAATGTTTACAGCACGGCTTCGATTTTTGAATTTCCGTTTTATTGGGACGCAACCGATCAAGGTTATAACCATTTCGGCACGCGTTATTCTCTTCTGGCTCCGGCCTGCGATGAAGCCGATACCTGGGCAAATTATGCAGGAAGCGATTTCTTCAATACCGGTAATTGGGGGCCTACCGATGTTTTTTATTTTGAATTCGATTCCAGCTTTCCTTATAAGGGCATTAGAAACGCTAATATCTTTATAGAGAACGTGGACCGGTCGCCATTTTCTGAATCCGAAAAGGCGGCAATGAAAGCGGAGGCTATTTTTCTCAGGGCGTTGATGCATTTTGACCTAATGCAACGTCTTGGCGGTATTGTGATTGTGGATAAAACCTTAAAAGTAACTTCCGCCGACGATATCCCAGCGCTTAGAACTCCCAGGAGTTCGTTTGAGGAAACAGTTAATTTTATTGTGAACAGTTGCGACGAGGCCGCCAAATGGCTTCCAAATTCCTATCCCAGCAACTTCAAGGGGCGAATTGTAAAGGGCGCGGCATTGGCTTTGAAAGCGCGAACTTTATTGTACGCCGCAAGCCCTTTGTTCAATTCAGACGAGCCCTATTTGCCGGTGGACAATCCGGATTTGCGCAAGATGATCGGATATTCAAGCTATGATCCCAATCGTTGGAAGTTGGCCGCCGACGCCAATAAGGCAGTACTTGACTGGGCAGCGAATGAAAGCGGCTGGTGCGAATTGTATCAAGGCAAGACCAATCCAATAGACCGGTACGAAGAGATTTTTATCAATCCGAATGTTAGCGAAATCATTCTTGACGCCGGAATGATGGGAACGCACACCACCAATTATTTCTGCAGGTTTATGCTGCCGGGTAAGATTGTTTATACCGGGACAGATCCTGTAAATATTGGAATCACCTTCAATTTTACGAGATTCTACCAGAAGCAGGACGGGACCGAACAGGTGTGGGACGAAGAAGAAGGACAGTTTTATCCGTACGACCAGTACCGGACAAAGCTGGATGAACTGGAACCTCGTTTTCAGGCTTCGGTTTTTCATTCCGGAACAGAATGGTCGCGCGGAGTGGGCACGGTTTACCACTTTTATGAGCAGCAAGCCAACTTGTTAAACTTATACAATGGCGTTGGTTTTTTAAGGAAGTTCCTAAAGGGCGTTTATAACGGTTCGAGCCCCGCTCCCAGATGGATTACTTTCAGGCTAGCCGAATTTTACCTCAATTATGCGGAAGCTTTGAATGAGATAAACGGATTGTCCTCTGAGATAGAATCGGCGGTCAATGCAATCCGCTCGAGAGTAGGAATGCCAGCAATATCCTACACCAATCAGGATGACATGCGTCAAAAGATTCGCCGCGAAAGAGCTGTTGAATTGGCCTTTGAGCAACACCGCTATTTTGACGTTCGCCGCTGGAAAATTGCGGGCGAAGAAGGCGTTATGGGCGGCGGCATGTATGGCCTGAAATTATATGGGCCGACCGAAGATACCGGCCCCACTTACCGGCTGGAGAAATTTGAGAACCGGGTGTGGTCGGATAAAATGTACTTGTATCCATTTAAGCAAAGCGAAGTGGACAAAGGCTACATTATACAGAATCCAGGTTGGTAAGGTTCAATCATCATTTACTGTTAAATTACAATGAATATGATCCATAAAAATAAATATATCAACAAACGCCGGGTGGAACAAAAAGCGGGATTCGGGACAGTCCTGATCCTCTGCATGTATTTGCTTCCTTTCATCGCCATGGCGCAGTCCGGTCAGTTTATACCGGGCGACTCTGCGACTGTTGAAAAAGTGAATGTCGCATATGGAGTTCAGGATAGAGATCAAACGACTGCCGCAATTTCTACAGCGCGCAGCGAAGAGCTTTATAAAACGCATACTGCGTCGTTAAGCAATACCTTTTTTGGCGCTGTTCCGGGATTGACCGCTATTCATCGGCCAGGCGCTCCGGGTTATGACGAAGCTTCCCTTTATCTTAGAGGCGTCCATACATTTGTGAACAACGAAATCCTTATCTTGCTTGACGGATTCCAAATAGACAGCTATAATCAGGTTTCTGTCGACGAGATTGAGAGCATAACGGTATTGAAAGACGCGGCCGCCGTGGCTTTGTATGGCGTTCAAGGAGCCAACGGCGTTCTTTTGATTACTACCAAAAGAGGAAAAGAGTCAGGCAAGGTTAACGTCAACTTTAAAGCGAGATATGGATATCAGACTCCTGAAAGTCTTCCTGTTTTCGCCGGCTCGTATGATTACGCAAGATTATATAACCAGGCGCTTATCAATGACGGGCTACAACCGCTTTATGATGAAAAGGATTTGGAAGGCTACAGAAAAAAGGAAGACCCGTATCTTTATCCAGATGTCAACTGGTATGATGAGATATTGCGAAAAAGCTCTTCTATTCAAGACTATTCCATCAGTTTCAATGGCGGGAGTCAGGCGTCCAAGTATTTTCTGATGTTGGGATATATCAACAACGATGGATTGTACGCCAATACCGACCGGGAAAGCAGTTCCAATATCAACTTCCGGAGAATCAATTTCCGGGCGAACGCCGATATAGACATTACCGCAAAAATGAAGGCTGAAATTGGCCTGGGCGGCAACTTGGAGGAAAGAAAATTTCCCCCAGTAGGCACAGACGAGCTATGGAAGAATATGGCTGTTTATGCGCCTAATCTTTATCCCTTGAAAACTCCTGAAGGGAAAATCACCGGATCGGCGAATTTCCCTAATAATCCTCTTGGGTATATCCTGGAGAGGGGGTTTCAATCGCGGCATAACCGGAACGTACAGGCGACGGTGAAATTAAAGCATCAGCTTGATTTCATTGCAAAAGGGCTTAACGCCTTTGGAACGATGTCGTACAGCACCGTCCAGTATAGCGGTTATGACAAGACAAGAAATTATGCTTATTACGAACCCATTGTAACTACTTCCTCCACCGGAGCCGATTCCCTTTATTTCCTGAGGAGGGGGGTAGATACCGACCTTTCTGTGTATACCGGATACAATTACGAAAATCACCGGATAAATTTCCAGTTTGGACTCGATCACAATTTTCAATTGGGAGATCATAAATTCGATTTTCTGGCAATGTATCATCAGGACCTGTATACCGCCATTGGTTCTCAGGCGCCTTATGCTTACCAGAGCGTCATGGGCAGAGTAAATTATGGGTTGAAGGAAAGATACTTTGCCGAGTTGGCCGTATCCTATAGCGGAAAAGAAATTTACGCTCCAGGGAAAAGGTTCGGAGTGTTCCCCGCTTTGTCGGCCGGATGGCTGGTCCACAAGGAAGGTTTCTGGAATCAGGGCGGTTTGTTGAACTACCTGAAAGTCAGAGGTTCTGTTGGCTTGTCCGGCAATTACAGGGGAGTGCCGCGATTTAATTACAATCAGTACTGGGGCACCCCATCGGGTCAAGGATATTATTTCGGCGTCGGACAGACCTTTTATAGCGCGCTTGTAGAATTAAGCAAGGCAAATCCCAATATAACCTGGGAAAAAGCGCTAATCTATAATGGAGGCATCGAAACCAAGTGGTTTGACGGCAAACTGAACCTTAACGCCGACGTCTTCTACGAAGACCGTTATGATATCCTGGTCAACATGGGCAACGTCATACCGTTCATTTCGGGGGCCTCTTCCTATGCCATGGAAAATCGCGGCGAAGTGATCAATTACGGGACCGAGATCGAAGCGCATTATACCAACCAAATTGGTCAGTTTCGATATTTTGCCGGCGGGCATTTCGCTTTCGCCAGGAACAGGATCATAGAAAGCTACGAAACGCCCAAAAAAGAAGCATACAGTTATAGAAAAGACCGTCCGGTCAATCAATATTTTGGACTGGAAGCAATCGGGTTTTTCAAGGACGAGTATGACATCATTACCAGCCCAGTGCAAACCTTCGCTCCGGTACAGCCGGGAGACCTTAAATACAAGGACCAGAACGGCGACGGCATCATTGATGTAAATGATGAAGTGGCAATTGGAAAGCACAGCTATCCGGAGATCAGTTTTGCATTCAAAGGAGGATTGGAATGGAAAGGCGTCGATTTTTCTTTCCTGCTCCAGGGTATGGCCAACAGAAGTGTTTACCTCGACGGTTATATGTTTTGGCCGTTTGTCGACAACTCCAATATTTCTCAATGGGCAATCGAAGGACATTGGACTCCTGAGACGCATGCAAAAGCTTCGTTCCCACGCCTCACCACAGAGCCTAACGCCAATAACTACAGGCCTTCCAACTTTTGGGTGAGGGATGTGAATCAAATGAGGCTCGCTAATGTAGAGTTAGGTTTTACCGTGCCAAATAAAGCGCTTCAGCGATTCCGCATCGAGAATCTGCGCCTATTTGTCAGTGGAAATAACCTTTTGAGATGGGACGACCTGGCTGTCGATGTGGATCCAGAAACGCTCAGCCGTGGATACCCGGTAATGCGAACCTACAGTGGAGGATTAAGTGTGAATTTCTAATGACCCAAATCTGAAGAACATGAAAACTAAAAATAAAATCATATTATTCTTGATGTTGTTCTCCACGGGTTTGTGGGGATGCCAGGATTTTCTCGAAAGAGAAATTGTAACCGATTATAAGGATGATCAGGTCTTTGTCAATTATGAACGCATGAGCCAGGCGGGGTATGGCGTATATACTTTCCTCTTTTACCGTTTTGGCTTTGACAGAATAGACAATGCAATGTTGGCTTCGGCTTGCGATGAAGCCGATCACGCCGACAGGAACTCGTCCATTCAAAAGTTCAATAATGGCGCATGGAACGCAGCGTCGAATCCAGAAGATAATTGGCAAGGTTTTTACCAGGGAATATACCGGGCTAATTTGTTCCTGGAAAAGTCGGTTGATTATAAAAATATATTGTATCGCGACACGCTCGATCCCGATAATAAGGCGAAATATATCCGCAACGTGCGCGATATAGAATGGCTGCGCGCCGAAGTTCGTTTTTTGAGGGCGCTTTACTATTTTGAACTGATCAAAAGATATGGCGGCGTGCCAATTATTACCAAAACAACCCATAGCCTTGAAGAGCTCAAGTTAATGCCTCGCAAGAGTTTTGACGAGTGCGTGGAGTTTATAGAAACCGAACTGGATGAAGTAGCTCCCCTCCTTCAAGAGACCTGGGTGGGATACGACTCAGAAAAATGGAGAGGCAGGGCCACAAAAGGGGCCGCGCTAGCGTTGAAGGCAAGACTTCTTTTATATGCGGCAAGTCCCTTACACAATCCGGATAACGATAAGACGAAGTGGGAAAAGGCCGCTCAAGCCGCCCATGACGTCATTGCGTTGAACCGGTATGCGATTCATTCGGACTATAAAGGATTGTTCAGGCTTGGTAATGGCGCGGATGGAAATCCCGAGGTGATCTTTTCGCAACATGGTTGGGCGAGGAACGATTTCGAAAAAAGAAATTACCCGATCGGTTATGATCAGGGCGGTCAAGGCAGCACATGTCCGTCTCAGAACCTGGTGGACGCCTACGAAATGAAAAGCACCGGCGCGCCGATTTATGAACCCGGCTCCGGTTATGATCCGGCCAACCCCTATGCCGACAGGGATCCCCGGTTAGCGATGTCTATTCTGACCAACAATACCGTCTTTAAAGGACGCCCGGTTGAGTGCTGGGTTGGCGGATTGGATGGATTGGGCAAGCCCAAGGCGACTACTACGGGTTATTATATCAGGAAATTTGTGGATGAAAGCCTGAATCTACCCCAGAACACCACCAGCATGCATACATGGATCATTTTCCGCTATGCGGAGGTATTATTGAATTATGCGGAAGCAATGAATGAAGCGTACGGCCCCGAATCCAAAAGCGGATTTACCATGTCCGCAAAGCAGGCTGTCGATATGGTTCGTTCGAGGCCGGGAGTGGGTATGCCTATTTTACCCCCGGGGCTATCGCAGGAAGAAATGCGCCAACGCATCCGGAATGAACGCAGGGTGGAACTGGCGTTCGAGGAACACCGGTTCTTTGACGTTCGCCGCTGGAAAATTGCAGAGCAAACGGAGAACATGCCTTTAATGGCAATGAAAATCACGAAAAATAACGATGGAACTTTCAGTTACCTGGTTGTGAAAGCGGAGGATAGGGTATTTCATTCGAAAATGTATTTTTATCCTATTCCGGAATCAGAAATTTTAAAAAGCGAAGGCGCTTTGATTCAAAACGATCAATGGTAATAGGAATGAAAAGGAGAGGTCATTAAAGGACCGCCTTGTCGAATTTATTGTCCTTTTAATTTGAGCATTCAAAATATGAAAAATTATGAAAAGAAATAAATGGTTTCAAATCGTGGGGATAGCGCTGCTTTGGAACATAGTTTCATGCGAAGACCAGCTCACATTCCCTGATATTGATTCTCCCGATCTTCCCGGCGTCAAGGAATCGTTCGCCCAATTACTGTGGATAGGGCCGGAATATAAAGTGGCGGTTTCGGCAACTTTTGAAGATGAGGAAGGAATCAGCAAAATCGAGATTAAAAATAGCGAGTGGCGCCTTAGCAAAGCGATCAACGTGGATAAGGCTGTTGCATATGTTCTGAAAGATACCTTTGTCGTCGAAAGAGACGTAAATCCTACCCAACATTTCCTGGATTTCACAATAACAAACAGTAAAGGCGGCATCATGAAAACCAAGGTAGAGGTGGAGGATCTTTCTTCCGAGAACCAGATCCCGGGTTATAGTCCTGATTTGCTTCCTCCGGTAATCGCCGTTTCAAAACCTACGGAAACCAGATTTTACGGGTTGAGCGACGATCCGATTCAGGTTGAAATAGAAGCGGATATTTCAGACCTGGAGATTGCATCTGTCGCGGTGACATTTTGGGGTGAAACAGCCGATGGGGAATCGGTGTGGATAGAAGACAATATTTCAATGGATGAAGAAGCGGATAAGACCCAATATTTTTATAACCGCGCCTTTGACGTGCCCGCCGGGAAAGTTGGCGAATATCAATACGTGGTGAAGTCGATCGACGCCAGCGGAAACAAATCCGTAAGAGGGGGGATGATCACGGTCGGCTATCTTGACAGGTTGTATTTGTCAGACGCGGAGAATGAAGACGAAGTCCTTATGCAGGGATTCGACCATTATGGAGCTTGCCGGGGAATCGGAACTTTAATATCCATGAAGAAGCAGGGAGCGAATACCTTTACGGTGGACTATTATTATCGCAACGAACCCGAAGATAATATCCGGTTTGTGGCTTTTCTGGGCGATGACAGGCCGTTTGTCAGAAGCGGAAGCGTCAACCAGGCCGAAGTGAATTATACGCTCGACGGTTTCAATGTGGTGGCGGCCAGCGTCCAAGACCCCGGGAAAATCACGACAAATCTTGACGAGGCAAGCTTTAAATTGCCGGTGAATGAGAAAGGCTACTATAGAATTGTAGTGGATATGACGGCCCGGACAATCACCGCAACGCCCTTTACTCCCGTTATTCCTTCCGATGAAGTTATGTTCCCAAAGTGGTCTGACGACAATCCATGGCCGTATTTGGCGGTAACAGGCACGACCGTCGTTGGAACCGGGGCCTGGACGGAGACGGCCACGTCGCCAAAGCTGATGAAAGAGCCGGATCATCCTTACCTTTACACGGGGACCTTTCAAACCAACGGAACTTCGTCGAACATGAGCCTTAACGCGCCTCTATCCGTTTTGGATGGGGATATCTGGGGAAAAGGATGGTTCAGGCTAAAGGCCGCAAGGGCGGCGATGGTCGATGATTATGGCGACCTGATAACGATTGTCGCCCCTGTGGGACCGAGCAGCGGCGGAGCCAACTGGGGTTTTTCCCTGTCGCCTGTTGGAACCTACAAAGCGACTTACGATCTGGCGCTGGGACGTTTCAGAGCCGTGTTAATCGGAGAATAGCTATACATTTCTAAAAATAACTTAATTAAGATAATTCCCCTGCCGCCGCGATCCTTCAAAAGGCTTTTAGGCGGCAGGGATTAATTTAGCAGAACATGAAGAAAATCCTGATAGGGATGGCGATTTGTTGCCTTGGATTTGGCGGCAAAGCGCAATCCGTCTATAAACTACCCGAATCAGATGCGCAGGTTATTTCATTGGCGGGAATCTGGAAGTTCAAGTTGGATCCTTTTTCCACTGGCGTAGGCAGCAACGGCGTCCAGCTTTTTCCGAATCTTGCCGAAGAGATTATCCTGCCGGGATCGACCGATCAGGCGGGCAAGGGTTATAAAACCCAGGAGATGACCTCGTTGCGCCTGACGCGCATGTTTGAATATAAAGGCCCGGCCTGGTACGAGAAAGAGGTATTCATACCGGAAAATTGGAAAGGCAAGGAAGTTGAACTGTTTCTCGAGCGAGTACACTGGGAATCGCAGGTCTGGATCAACAACCAGTACGCCGGGCGGCGGGAAAGCCTTTCAACGCCCCATAGTTATCGTATCGGAGCATTCCTTAAGCCTGGCGCAAAGAATGTGATTCGCGTTCGCGTGGATAACAACAGGATATATGACATAGAATACAGCCATGCGATCAGCGCCGAGACGCAGACCAACTGGAACGGCGTGATTGGAAGAATGGAGTTGCGGGTCTTTGACAAGGTAAGCATTGAAGACGTCCAGGTTTATCCTCATATAGGCGGCGAATCGGCCGAGGCGAGGATAAGGATTGCAAACCGTTCCGGCTCTATGATTGAAGGAACGGCGAAGGTGGAAGGGGCGGCATACAATACCGATGAAGACCGCAGCATCCCCGTTCATAGCGTGAAGTTCTCCGGCCAGGATTCCCTGATTGATCTTGTGGTGGAGATACCTGTGAAAGATCCGGTCTTATGGGACGAGTTTAATCCCGCATTATACCAATTACAAATTGCCGTAAATGCCAAGGGGAATGGGCAAGAGTTTTCCGATGTTAGGCAGGTTTCTTTTGGCATGCGGGAAGCGGGAATAGCAGGAACGCGTTTTACGATAAACGGGCGCGCCACGTTTATCCGGGCGACGGTCAATTGCGCCGAATTTCCTATCATAGGTTATCCTCCCACCGATCTGGACAGCTGGATGCGCATTTTCAGGATTTGCAAGGAGTATGGATTAAATGCGGTTCGTTTTCATTCATGGTGCCCTCCCGAAGCTGCATTTACAGCCGCCGACCTGCTCGGCTTGTACCTTCAGGTTGAAAACTCGGACTGGCGCTTTACAGTGGGGAAGGATTCAGCTACGAATCGCTTCCTGAAAGAAGACGCCGATCGCATATTGAAAACCTATGGCAATCATCCTTCTTTTGTATTCTTTGGAGAAGGAAACGAACTGGTTGGGCCTACGGTAAAAGAATTTCTGAGCGAGCTTGTGGTTCATTGGAAAAGCCAAGATCCAAGACGGTTGTACACAGGCAGTTCCGCTTACCCATTGGTTCCGGAAAATGATTTTAATGTCTTGTACGGGGCCCGTCCCCAACGATGGAAAGAGGGCTTGAGAGGCAGGTTTAATGTGCAGCCCTTGAACACCTTGTATGATTATGCCGAATATGTGAAGAAATACAACCAGCCCATGATCACCCATGAAGTTGGCCAGTGGTGCGTTTTCCCCGATTTCTCCCAAGTCTCAAAATATACCGGGGTTTTAAAGCCTTTCAATTATGAGTTGTTTAGGGAAGCCTTGAGGGAAAAGGGAATGCTCGACCAGGCCGAACAGTTTACAATAGCGTCGGGAAGGTTCCAGGTGATCCAGAAAAAGGAAGAAATTGAATCGTACCTGCGAACTCCGGGTATGGCGGGATATCATTTATTGCAGCTCAACGATTTTCCGGGGCAGGGGACTTCTCCTGTGGGCATTGTGGACGTATTTTGGGATCCCAAACCCTACGTAACTGCGGAAGAATTTAGAACTTACCAGTCAGACAGGACATTTCTGTTACGGACGCAGTCGCTTACCTGGACCAACAACCAGACCTTTGAGGGCGAACTTCAGTTTGCCAATTTCGGCGCTTGCGAATTGAAAGACGTCCAGGTAGCATGGAAACTTGCATTTCCCGATGGTTCAGTTTTTGAGAAAGGATCTTTCGGCGTCTCCATCCCAGTTGGCAGCCCGATGCCGGTTGGCAAGTTGTCAATTCCTTTATCGGGCGTTAAACAAGCGGTTCAACTGAAGCTGACGGCGGAGGCAAGGGATATCGGCTGTTCCAACAATTGGGATATATGGGTGTATCCCGAAAAGAACGCGCGTCCGGCTATGCAGAAGGATGTATTGGTTACGTCGTCATGGGATGCAAAAGCAAAACGCCACCTTCAGAAAGGAGGCAAAGTCTTGTTGCTCGCCGACACTGCGAAAGCAAACTCCGATATTCCCGCATCATTTTCAGGGATATCTTGGAATGCCGTATGGTCGGGCATGCCGCCCAACCTGCTTGGCATATTGTGCGATCCGGATCACCCGGCCCTCAAGGCATTCCCTACCGAGTTCCATTCCAATTGGCAGTGGTGGGACCTTGTGGCTAAATCAAAACCTTTTCAGTTGGACCATACGCCTGCGTCTTTCAAGCCGCTTGTGCAAATGATACCCGACTGGAACAATCCCAAAAAGATAGGATTGATTTTCGAAGGCAGGATAGGAGAAGGCAAACTGATCGTTTCGGCCATCGATCTGATCAACGGGATGGAGGAAAGACCTGTGGCAAGGCAAATGCTGCATTCTTTGCTGCAATACGTCAATAGCGAGGAGTTTGCCCCGACCCATGAGCTTAATCCGGAATGGATCGACGTCTTATTTAAATGAATTAGCGCATGAAGAAGATTTTATCTTTTGTTTTTCTAATCACGGCCATTTCCCCATTTATGGGATTCGCCCAGGCCGGCAAAGGGGAGTACCTTAGCAATATCAAGGAGGAACTTGTGAAAACATGGCCCAATAACCGGACGATCAACCTCGTTTTCCATGGACATTCCGTCCCTTCCGGATATTTCAGGACGCCGGAGATCAGAACTTTGGAGTCTTATCCGTACCAAACGCTAAAGGCGTTAAAAGAAATCTATCCCACTGCGTCTGTCAATGTGATTGTGACGGCGATAGGAGGGGAGAACTCGGAACAGGGGGAAAAGCGGTTTGTGGACGATGTATTGACGCACAAGCCCGACGTCCTTTTTATTGATTACGCTTTGAACGACCGGGGCATTGGGCTTTCCAGATCGGAGGCCGCGATGGAAAAAATGATTCGCGCCGCATTGGAAAGAAAGATAAAGGTGATTCTGCTCTCCCCGTCGCCCGACCTGAGAGTAGATATAACCGCTTCCGGGAATGAACTGGAGAAACACGCCTGCCAACTGGCGCAGTTAGCGAAGAAGTATGACGTTGGGCTGGCTGACAGTTACCTGGCATTTAAGGAACTGGCGAAAAAAGGCGAAAACCTTGAAGAATATATGGCGCAATCCAATCATCCGAACGAAAAGGGACACCAGGTGATTGCCGGGGAATTGATTCAATATTTCAAGTAAGGGGGGAGTAATGATAAAGGGTATCCTGGCAGGCGCTTTATTTCTAATGGTTTCGATGCCGGCATGCGGTTTTACCGGAGCGCGAACAGTCGAGTCTTTAAATGGCGAGTGGCGGTTTATAGCCGATCCCGCCGGCTCGGGCGCGGCTAACGGTTGGACCGCCGGGCTTCCCGATTCCGCAAGAACCGTTCAGGTTCCTCATACATGGAACGTGGAGCCAGGCCTGGAAGATTTCCGTGGGTTGGCATGGTATGAAAAGAAGTTCCATTCGCCGGCGGATTGGCGGGGCAAACATGTCAGATTGAGATTTGCCGCGGTTTACCACAGCGCGACCGTCTATCTCAACGGCAAGAAGGTGGGCGAGAACCTGCATTCCGGTTACACTACATTTTATGTGGATATATCCGGTCATATCGCGCGAGGGGGCGAAAATACGCTGGTGGTATTGACGGACAATTCCTTCTCCGGGCTCAATCTGCCGTATAAAGATTCTTTCGATTGGCCCAACGACGGCGGCCTCATTCGCGACGTTTGGCTGGAAGTATCCGGCAAGCCGTCTATCCGGTATGCGCATATCGCGCCGGCCATTAACTTCTCCGACACTTCGGCTACGGCGAGCCTGTCTATCCGGCTATGGGAGGATGTTAGGAAAGCCAATTTCGCCATCGCTATCAGGGAAAGAGAATCACAAAAAATGGTATGGTCGGGGAATAAGACGCTCACAAGAACGGGCGACGCGTTCCAGACTTCGTTTCAACTCGATAAAGCGCATCTTTGGCATTTCGACGATCCCTTTTTGTATGAGGCGGAAGTCGCGGTAATTGACAAAGGCGTGGAGACAGACCGGAAAATAGAGCGTTTTGGCTTCAGGAAGGTTGAATTGCGGGGTCAGGAGTTTTTGTTGAACAATGAGCCGGTGCGATTGCCCGGCATTGAATATATGCCTTCGAGCTATCCGGGTTATGGCGCGGCTGAGCCCAAGTGGGTAATGGATTCTGTGGCGCATATGATGAAAGACCTAAATGTCGCCATCACCCGGTTTCATTGGCAGGTGGACGAATACATGCTCGACTTGCTGGATGAGAAAGGCGTATTGGTACAGGCCGAAATACCCTGGTGGCAACAGCCCGGCAAACTCAGCCCCGCTTTGAAAGAAACCGCCAAACGCCAACTGACGGCAATGATCGAAAGGGACTTTAACAGGCCTTCGATATTCGCGTGGGGGATCAGCAACGAAGTGTATAGCGAAGACAGCGAGCAATTTTATGTGTTGGTGGATTTTGTAAAAAAGCTGGATTCCACAAGGCTGGTCAACATCGTTTCAAACGAAACATTCAAGCGAAAGGAAAAGGACGAGTCGCTTATCGGCGACTTGCCTACCTGGAACGACTATGTGGGCACATGGTATAACGACGACATGTATGCCTTGCCCGAATATTTTGAAACGATTGAAAGCTTCCTGGGCAACAGGCCTTTGCTGATCACCGAACATGGCTTGTGCGAACCGAGGTTTACGGGCGGCGACCTGAAAAGGGTGGAATCGATGATCTACCATTATAGAGAATGGGCAAAAAGGCCGTACATCGCCGGTTGCATCTATTTCAGCCTGAACGATTACCGCACTCACCGGGGCGAAGACGGCTCAGGCAGCCTAAAAGCCCGCGTACACGGCGTTACCGACCTGTATTTCAATAAAAAGCCTTCTTACTATGCGTATAAGCAGTTGGCTTCGCCCGTTGAAATTGGCGACGTAAAGAAGAAAAACGACTCGACGGCGAC
>Ga0207873_1001650_pt1 | contig 20573 bp, 15 predicted proteins | sample BGWIniCompost_FD_187373 | JGI IMG/M metagenome (GOLD analysis project Ga0207873, IMG submission 187373) | Cellulose adapted compost microbial communities from Newby Island Compost Facility, Milpitas, CA, USA - BGW Initial Compost (SPAdes)... ...
GTTCGTGCTGCATGCGATCGACCGCGCGCAACCGGGCACGGGCACCGATCTCAAGGTGCCGTTCGAGCGCTTCCGCGAGTTTCGCACGGGCCGGGGGCTGGTCGCCGTGATCTCCGATTTTTATTGCGACCCCGAAGCGCTGCTCAAGGGTGTTCAGCCGCTCGCGTACCAGGGACAGGACGTCGTGCTCTTTCAGCTGCTCGATCCCGAGGAGCTCGAGCCGAAGGTGAAGGAATCCGTGCTGCTCGAGGACATGGAGACCCGCGAAACGATGGAGGTGTCCCCGATCTACATGCGCTCGCGCTATCGCGAGCGCATTCGCGCGCACGTGGACGCTCTGAAACACAGCGCGAGGCGCGCGGGTGCCGATCACGTGCTCGTGAACATCGCGGAGCCGCTCGACGCGGCGCTCCGAAGCTATCTGCTGTTCAGACAGCGGCGCGCATGACGAGGCGGGCCACGTTGTCGGCGAGGACTTGACATGACACTGCTCGCGCCCGCATTCCTCGCAGGTCTCCTGGCGATCGGCTTGCCGTTGTGGCTGCACCGGCTGTCGTCGACGAATCCGAACCGCCGCAAGTTCAGCTCGCTGATGTTTCTCGAGCCGGGCGAGCCGCGCCGCGTGCTCGCGAAGAAGCTGCAGTATCTCTTTCTGCTCGCGCTCAGGATCGCCGTGCTCGCGCTGCTCGCGCTCGTGTTCGCGCAGCCTGCGAGGCTCGAATCGCCTGCCGGGGCGGCGGACGGCGACTCGAGACTGCACGTGCTCGTGATCGACGCGTCGGCGTCGATGGCGCACGAGTCGCGTTGGGAACGCGCGCTCGATGCGGCGCGTCGCGTGCTCGACGGGATCCGGGCGGGCGACAGGGTGCAGGTCGTCGCGGCGGCGCGAGTGGCCGAGATCGCGACGCCCCCGACCGACGACGTCGGCGCCGCGCGCGACGCGCTCGCGACGCTCACGCCTACGCCGTTCCGGCTCGATTACGGCCAGCTGATGCGCGCGCTCGACGGCGTCGTGCGCGCGGCCGATCGGCCGGTCACGCTGCACATCGTGACGGACGGACAACAGAGCGCGATGCCGGCGCGTTTCGCCGAGCTCGCGCCGGACCGCCCGGCGTTGCTCGAGATCCACGACGTCGCCGACGCCGGCGACCGAAACTGGGCGATCGAAAGCTTCACCGGGTCGCCTTTGACGGGACGCCTCGAGGCCGAGGTCGTGAGCTTCGCGCCGCAATCGGTCGCGCGTACGCTGCGGCTGTCGTTGAACGGCCGCGTCGTGCAGGAGCGGCGCACGGAAATTCCCGCGAACGGGCGCGTCGGCGTCGAGTTCGATCCGCTCGAGCTCGAATCGGGTCCGAATCGTGTCGAGCTCTCGCTCGTGCCGGGCGACGATCTCGCGATCGACGACCGTCGGTACTTGTCGTTGCGTCGGCCGGAGCCGCGCGACGTGCTGATCGTTTCCGGAGGCGGAAGACGCTCCGACGATCTCTTCGTGCGCGCGGCGCTCGAGACGGCGGGCACGTTGTCGCTCGCGATGAAGACCATCGCGGTCGGCGCGCTCGCCGACGAGGCGCTCGCCGAGTACGACTTCGTCATCGTTCTAGACGCGGGCGTGGTCGGGCCGGCGGACGCCGCAAGCCTCAAGTCGTACGCCGAGTCGGGCGGCAGGCTGCTCGTCGGGCTCGGGCCGCGCTCGTCCGGGCTCGGCACGATTCCGATCCTGGAGCTCGCGCCCGATTCCTCGGCCCCGGCGCTGCGCGGCATCGAGGCGGCGTCGATCAGCGGCATCGACGCTTCGCATCCCGCGCTGCGCGGCCTCGACGGGCTGCGCAGCGGCCGGTTCTTCCGCTACGTCGCGGTCGCCCCCGCCCCGGGCGACGACGTGCTGCTCGAGCTCGATACCGGCGCGCCGCTCCTCGTCGAGCGCGAGATCGGTGACGGACGCGTGCTGCTCTATGCGTCGACGCTCGATCGCGAATGGAACGATATGCCGGTTCAACCGGCCTTCGTGCCGCTCGTCGCGGGGCTCGCGAACTATCTGCTCGGCGGTGCGGGCTTCAGCAACGAAGCGCCGCTCGGCGCGACGCTGTCGCCCCGTGCGCTCGGTATGCAAGGCGGGCAAATCTACGATCCCGACGGCAGGCGCGCGCTCGGGCTCGGCGGCGGCAGCAGCGACGTCGTGCTCGACCGCATCGGCTTCTACGAAGTGATCGGCGGCGGGCGTACCGAGGTCGTGGCCGTGAACGTCGATCCGCGCGAGTCGGATTTGACGCGCGTCGACGACGGAACGTTGCAGCGATGGCAGGCTCTCGGATTCGAAGCGGACGAAGCTGCGGTAATCGCCGCGGAAAGCGGGGAAGAGGTCGCGGTGCCGCTCGGCCCCTGGCTGCTCGGGGTGCTGATCGCGGCATTACTCATGGAATCCCTCGTGGCAAACTGGCATCTTAGGGTGCGAAGGGGTATCGCGGCATGAGCGTTCAGAGAGAGCTCGAGTCCTATCTCAAGGCATTTCGCCGCCGCCTCGAAGCCCTGAGCGTGGCCCGCGGCACGGCGGTGCTCGCCGTCGCGGCCTTCGTGGTCACGATGGTGGCCGTCTATTTCGGCACGCGGCGCGCGTTCGATGCCGAGTTCGTGATCGGTGCACGGCTCGCGCTGGCCGCGGTCCTCGGCGTGGTCGTCGCGTGGCTCGTCGTCTATCCGTTGCGCAAGCTGCGCACGAGCCGCGCGATTCTCGAGATCGAGCAACGCGCACCCGATTTCGACGGCCGACTCGAGACCTACGACAGTCTCGTGCGCAAGAATCCCCGCTCGCCGTTCGTCGCGCTGCTCGCGGAGGACGCGCTCGCGCTCGCGCGCAGGATTCCGGTTCCGCTCAAAGTGCCCTCGTGGCAGATTCGCGTGCCGGCGGCGATCGCGCTCGTCGCGGTCGCGCTGCTCGTCGGCATCGCCGCGTTCGGGCCCGAGAGCTGGCGCTACGGCGTGCGGCATCTGTGGGTGGGATGGCTGTTCGACGACACGCTGCCGCCGCAGTTCATCGAGGTCGTGCCGGGCGACCAGAAGGTGCGGCGCGGAGGCGATTTCGCCGTCGCGGCTCGCGCGAGAGGCTTCGACCCGCGCGACATGCAGATCTTCGCGCAGTTCGAGTCCGGCGGGACGTGGCAGAGCGCGACGATGAGCCGCGAGAGCGGCCAGTTCGAGTTCACGTTCTTCGCGCTCCGCGAGCCGATGCGCTATTACGTGACGGCGGCCGGCATCCGCAGCCCGGAGTACCGCGTCGACGTCGTCGATTTGCCGCGCATCGAGAACATCAAGCTCACGTATCGCTATCCCGAATGGAGCCGTCTCGAGCCTCGTACCGTCGAGCCGGGCGGAGACATCCGCGCGGTCGCGGGCACCGAGGTCGACGTCGAGATCCGCGCGGATCGGCCGCTCGACAACGCGGAGCTCATCGCGAACGGCGGCCGCGTGCCGATGCGCACGGACGGCAACGTGGGCATCGCGACGCTGACCGTCGACCAGGACGGCGAATACTTCGTATCGACGCTCTTCGACGAATCGAGCATCCGGCTCACGGACGATTACTTCATCACGCTGATTCCGGACGAGAAGCCGGTCGTCAAGGTCGTGAAGCCCGGCCGCGACTGGCGCGCGAGCAACATCGAGGAAGTCTCGCTGCGCATCGAGGCGAGCGACGATTTCGGTCTCGAGAACGTCGAGCTTCGTTACTCGATCAACGGCGGCGAATGGCGCACCGTGACGGTGCCGATCGGCGAAGACGGCGCGTCCGTCTCGGCCGAGCAGATCCTGTACCTCGAGGAGATGACGAAGCCGGCGCGGCAGGCGCGCCGCTCGGGAATCGGCGCTCGTCAGGGCGTCGTCAACCTCGACGATTTTCGTTTGCCGCGTCCCGGCGGCGGATTCGACGACGAGAGCCGCGCCGCCGAGGCCGAGGCCGAGAACGAGCGAACGCCGAGCGAGACGAAGCTCGAGCCCGGCGACCTGATCTCGTACTACGTCGTCGCGAAGGATCGCGAGCGCTCCGCACAGACCGATCTCTACTTCATCGAGGTCCAACCGTTCGAGCGCACGTTCACGCAAGCGAGCGGCGCGGGCGCGGCCGGCGGCGGAGGCGGCGGCGCGGATCAGAACGAGATTTCGCGCCGGCAGAAGGAGATCCTCGTCGCGACCTGGAACCTGATCCGCGAGCGCGACGAGGTGACCTCGAGCTTCCTCGACGAGCAGCAGCTGAACGACAACGCGCGGATGCTCGCGGAGCTACAGCGCACGCTGGCCGAGCAAGCGCGCACGCTCGCGAACCGCACGCGCGCGAGACAACTGACGAGCCAGGACGAGAAGATCCGGCAGTTCGTCGAAAGCCTCGAGCTCGCGGCCGAGTCGATGGATCCGGCGGCGGAAAATCTCGAGCGAGTGGAGCTTCAGGACGCGGTCGCGCCCGAGCAGGCGGCGCTGCAGCATCTGTTGCGCGCCGAGGCGCTTTTCACCGACATCCAGGTTGCGTTCCAGCGCAACGGCGGCGGTGGCGGCGGGCTCGCCGGGCGGGATCTGTCCGAGCTGTTCGAGCTCGAGATGGATCTCGAGAAGAACCAGTACGAGACGGAATCGCCGGTCGCGTTCGAGCAGCAGCAGAGCGGCATCGACGAGGCGATCCGCAAGCTTCAGGAGCTCGCCCGCCGTCAGGAGAACCTCGCGCGTCAGGCGAATCGCCGCCAGCAGCTGACCGAGCGCGACCGCTGGGAGCAGCAGCAGCTCCGCCGCGAGACCGAGGAGCTTCGCCGCCAGCTCGAGCAGATGCAGCAGCAGCTCGCGCAGCAGCAGGCGCAGTCCTCGCAGCAAGGTCAGCCGGGGCAGCAAGGTCAACAAGGCCAACAGGGCCAGGAAGGGCAGCAGAGCCAGTCGGGCCAGCAGCCGGGCGCGCAGGCCGGCAGCGGCGGCCAGGGCGGCGATGCGACCGCCGAGGCGCTGCGTCAGCTCGACGAGGCGCTGCGTGCCATGGATAGGGCCGCGAGCCGGGGCGAGGAGATCGATCCGGCGCAGGCGCAGCGCGCGATCGAGCAGGCGCGCCGCCAGCTGCAGCAGGCGCTCCAGCAGATGACGGCGCAGCGTCAGCAGCAGGCAAGCGAAGCGTTCTCGGATCTCGCGGACCGGTCGTCGGATCTGTATCGCCGGCAGCGCGAGCTTGCGGCGGAGCTCCAGCGCGCGGTGCGCGACGCGCTCGACGCCCGGATCGATCGCGGCATTCGCGGCGGCATCGATCGCCGCACCGCGCTCGACATCGGCGAACGCAAGGAAGCGCTGCGCCGCGAGCTCGAGGCTCTCGAGCAGGACATGCAGCGCATCGCGCAGCAGTTCCGCGGCCAGACGCCGGGCGCGTCAGAGGCGTTGACGCGCGCGCTGACGCAGCTGCAGCAGTCGCAAGCGATCGCGCGGCTCAGCATCGCGTCCGAGATGATCCGCCAGGGCTACGGCGTCGAGGCCGCGGCGACGGATTCCGTCACGACCTCCGCATTGCGGGACCTCGAGCAACGCACGCGGGAGGCGCTCGAGCGCGCGTCGGAGGAAGCGGTGGCCGGCGGTCCCCGCGACGAGGATCCGAGCGCCGAGCTGCTCGCGGAGCTTCGAGCGTTGCGCCGCGAGCTGGACGATCTGATGCGCGGGCCGGGCGATCCCCTCGATCCTCGATCCGGCCAGCCGGGCGGGAGATTCGGGGCGCAGGAGCCGACCCGCGACGGCGAAGGGCAGCCCGGACAAGACCCGAATGCGCCGCTGAGCGCCGGGCAGCAGAACGATCAGCCTGGACAGGGCGCGCAGCAGGGCGGCTCGCAACGGGGAGGCAACCAGGCTGGAGGGAACCAGGGCGGTCCGTACGCCGGCGGGGATATCGGCCGAGGCGGCTACGGGCCGCGCGGCGGCTTCTACGACCCGAACCGCAGCGACGTTTGGGGCCCGTATCCGTACGGATTCTGGCGCGATCCGCAGCGCCTCGAGGAAGCGCGCGAGCGCCTGCAAGCGGCCGGAACGGATCTCTTGACGCTCGGCAACCAGCTGCGCTCGGAAGGCTTGACCGCCGAGGAGCTCGAGGCGATCCGCCGTTTGGGCGAGGCGTTGCGTGCCGGGCTGACCGGCAACGAGGCGCTGATCGAGCGCGAGCTGCGCAACCTCGCGAACCTGATCGATCACACGGAGCTCGAGCTTCGCGCGAGCTCCAGCGATCGCAATCAGGCGCGCGTCCGCACCGAGGCGCCCGTGCCCGCCGCCCGCGGGTACGAGGACGCGGTGGCCGAGTACTATCGGCGTCTGAGCAAAGCGCGCGGCGATTCCGATTCGCAGTAACCGTCAACCGCGCGCTCGCGGCCGACGTCGAAGCCGGCCGCGAGCGCGCGTTCATCGAAAACGACGAGAGGATGGGAGAGCAAGTCGGATTGACGGCCCGTGACGGGCATGCCTTCGACGCTTATCGGGCCGATCCCGCCGGCGAGCCGATCGGCGGCATCGTCGTGGTGCAGGAGATTTTCGGCCTGACCGCGCACATGAAGCGCGTCGTCGACCGTTATGCGGCGGAAGGATTCGCCGCCGTTGCGCCGGCGCTGTTCGATCGCGTCGAGCGCGGCCTCGTGCTCGATTATTCGGAGATCGAGCGCGGCCGAGCGACGATGCAGAAGCTCGACTGGCAGAACACGCTCGCCGACGTGCAGGCGGCCGTCGAATCGCTCGGAGATCTCGGTATCGGGGTCGTGGGTTTTTGCTGGGGCGGAACGGTCGCGCACGTTGCAGCGAGCGAGCTGTCGATCGATGCCGCGGTCTCGTACTACGGGACGGGGGTCGCCCGCATGCTGGACAAGCAGCCGAAATGCCCGATCCTCTATCACTTCGGCGAGCTCGATCGGTCGATCCCGCCCGACGCGATCGAGCGAATTCGGCAGGCGGTCCCGAACGGTATATTTCACGTCTATCCGGGCGCGGATCATGGTTTCGACTGTCGCGACCGAGCCGCGTACAGCCCATCGGACTCCCAGCTTGCGTTCGAGCGCTCGGTGAGCTTCCTTCGCGAGCATCTCGCCGCGAAAAGATCTTGATCTCACTTAAGAATCCTTGAGTGACGGCGAGTTACGCGCTCGCTACGATGCCCTCCGGTCACCTCGGCTGAGATAATCCGGGCGTGTTCTCCCGCGGAAAGAGCCGTCGTGGTTCGTTCCGCTCGACGGTTTCATGGGCGTGAGCGCGGTCATCCAAACGCACAACCTCAAACGCACGTATCGCATGGGCGGAGAGCTGATCCATGCGCTGCGCGGCGTCGATCTGTCGATCGACAAGGGAGAGTATGTCGCGATCATGGGACCTTCCGGGTCAGGCAAGTCGACGCTGATGAACGTGATCGGCTGCCTCGATACGCCGGACGAAGGCGAGTACTGGCTGAACGGCAGGCTCGTCTCCGATATGAACGATCGCGAGCTCGCGCGCGTGCGTAACCGTGACGTCGGTTTCGTGTTCCAGACGTTCAACTTGCTGCCGCGCGCCGACGCGCTGCACAACGTCGAGCTGCCGCTCGTCTACGCCGGCGTCAAGAAAAAGGAGCGAATCGAACGCGCGAAAAAAGCGCTCGAACGAGTCGGGCTCGCGTCGCGGATGCACCATCGGCCGAACGAGATGTCCGGCGGACAGCGGCAACGGGTCGCGATCGCGCGCGCGCTCGTGACCGAGCCGAGCATCCTGCTCGCCGACGAGCCGACGGGAAATCTCGACTCCGCGACGAGCGAGGAGATCATGGCGCTCTTCGACGACCTTCACGCATCGGGGCACACGATCATTCTCGTGACCCACGAGCCGGACATCGCCGCTCACGCGCGCCGCATCATCGTTCTGCGCGACGGCGCGATCGAACAGGACTATCCGAACCCTCGAGTGACTCATTGACATGACGCTGCTTTTCTCGAAGCACAGGATCGTGCTCGTTACCGCGCTCGGCGGCTCGATGCTCTTGGGCTGCCAGCCCGAGCCCAACGAGGTGGTGACGCTCTACGACTCCGAGCCCGTTACGGTCAGGGATATTCGGGTGAACGTCGAGGCGTCCGGGGTCATCGAGCCGGTTCGGACGGTCGAGGTGAAATCGAAAGCGTCCGGGGAGATCTTGAGCGTCCACGCGGACACGGGCGACGTCGTGCAGGCCGGCGATCTTCTCGTCGAGGTCGACAAGCGGACGCCGCGCAATCAGCTCGCCGAGGCCGAAGCGTCGCTCAAGGCCGCGCAAGCGCGTCGGCAGATCGCCGAGACCGCGATGCGGCGTGCGCAGCGGCTCTTCGAGTCGGGAACGCTCACGCAGAGCGATTACGAGCAGTCGCAGCTCGAGTTCGCGAACGCCGAGGCGATGGTCGTGAGCGCGCAAGTCGCGCTCGAGAACGCGCGCATCGCGATGTCCGACACCGACGTTCGCGCGCCGATCACGGGCACGATCATCGAGCGGCACATCGAGCCCGGCGCCGTGATCTCGTCGCCGACGCAAGCGGTCAGCGACGGCACGCTGCTGATGAAAATGGCCGATCTCTCGGTCGTGCAGGTGCGCGCGCTCGTCGACGAGACGGATATCGGTAAGATTCGCCCCGGCATGGAGGCGCGCGTCGTCGTCGCGGCCTATCCGAATCAGCCGTTCGACGGCACGGTGCAGAAGATCGAGCCTCAGGCGGTCGTCGAGCAGAACGTCACGATGTTCGCCGTGCTGATCGTGCTCGACAACTCGCACGGGCTGTTGCGGCCCGGCATGAACGCCGAGGTGAGCATCGAGATCGCGTCGCGCGAGGGCGTCACGGCCGTGCCGACCGCGGCGCTGCGGGCGCTGAAGGACATCCAGACGACGGCGGCGATGCTCGGCATGCGGCCGGAGGAGATCCACGCCGCGCTCGATCCTCACGCCGACCCGAGCGCGGCCGCGGCCTCCGCGCGGTCGACCATCTCGATCAACGGCCGGACGATCACGCTGCCGGACGGCGTCGACCGGGAGCGCGTCGACGCGCTGATGCGCGCGCGGCAGTCCGGTCGCGAATTGACCGCCGAGGAACGCGATCTCTTGCGCACGGTCATGGGACGGGCCTTCGGCGAAGCAGGCGGCCCGCCGGTCGGCCCGTGGGGACGCAACGGCGGACGCGCGGCTTCGGGCGAATCGAGCGCGGCGTACCTGTTCGGAGGCGAGTACTGGGTCGTCGCGCTGCGCGACAATCGGCCCGTCCCGGTCAAGGTCGTGACGGGCATCACCGATCTCGAGTACAGCGAGGTCGTCTCCGGGCTCGCCCCCGGCGATCGCGTGCTGCTCTTGCCGAGCACGAGCCTGTTCGAGCAACAGGAGCGGCTGCAGCAGTTCATCAGCCAGCGCTTCGGGTCGGGACCGTTCCAGCAGCAGGGCGGGCCTCCGCCCGGGCCGCCGCCGGGCGGGCCTCCGCGCTTCTGACTCATGCCGCTCGAGCGGCGATTCAAGGTTCAGGGCCACACGCTCGCGGCGCTCGAGTGGGGAGACGCCGGCGGGCTGCCCGTGCTCGCGCTGCACGGCTGGCTCGACAATGCCGGAAGCTTCGAGCGGCTCGCGCCGCTCCTTGCCGGCTGCCGCGTCGTCGCGCTCGATCTGGCCGGCCATGGTTTCAGCGATTTTCGCTCCGAGGATTCCGGGTATCTCCTCTGGCAGGACGTCGGCGATGCGATCGAGGTTGCCGATCGACTCGGTTGGACGCGCTTCTCGCTGATCGGTCACTCGCGCGGCGCGGCGATCGCGACGCTCGTCGCCGGAACGTTCCCGGAGCGCATCGAGCGGCTCGTGCTGATCGAAGGCGGTCTGCCGCTGATCGATCCGCCGGACGCGGCGCCTGCACGGCTCGCCGAGGCGCTCGTCCGCAAGCGCGAGCTCGCGGGGCGGACGGGGAGAGTCTTCGCGGGCCGCGAGCGGGCGATCGAGGAGCGCGTGGCCGGGTTCTCGAAGGTCGAGCGCGAGACCGCGGAGATCCTCGCGCGTCGATCGTTGAGAGCGGTGCCCGGCGGGTGGGTTTGGCATGCGGATCAGCGCCTGAAGGCGCCTTCGGAGCTGCGCTTCACGCCCGACCAGGTCCGCGCGTTCGTCACCCGCGTGACCGCTCCGGTGCTGATGTTTCGCGCGACCGAAAGCCCGTTCAATCGCTCGCCGGAGTACGACGAGATCGTCCCGCTTTTCCGATCGCTGCGCGTCGTGCGGCTCGCCGGAGGGCATCACTTCCATCTCGAAGGCGCCGAGCACGCGATCGCCGCCGAAATCCGCAGATTCTTCGCCCTCGACTGACGAGGGGCGCAACGGATCGCCCCGAATTCGCTACCATCTGGAGCCGTGCGAAGACGCTCGAAGCTTTCGGGGTCGGCCGCGGCGACTCGCCGATCGTCGAGGCCCGAGGCGCGCTCGGGCGCTTCACAGGAGGGAGACGATGAAGGTATTCGAGATCGTTCAAGGCAGCACGTCGCTCGACGGGCTCAGACTCGCCGAACGACCGAAACCGTCGGCCGGGCCCGGGCAAGTGCTGGTCAGAATCCGCGCCGTGTCGCTGAACTATCGCGATCTCGCGGTCGTGCAGGGCAAGTATTTCGGCGGTGCCGTGCCGAGGAATCTGATTCCGCTTTCCGACGGCGCGGGCGAGGTCGAGGCCGTCGGCGACGGCGTCACGGCCTTCGCGCCGGGCGACCGCGTCGTCGCGACGTTCACGCAGGGCTCGCCGCCCGCCGCGCTCGGCTCGCCGCTCGACGGCACGCTGGCCGAGCACGTCGTGTTTCCCGAGTCGGGGCTGCTCAAGATTCCCGAGCACCTTTCGTTCGAGGAAGCCGCGACCTTGCCGTGCGCCGGCGTCACCGCATGGAACGCGCTGATGGAGGGCAAGATCACGCGTCCCGGCGACACGGTGCTGACGCTCGGCACGGGAGGCGTGTCGATCCTCGCGCTGCAGATCGCGAAAGCGGCCGGTGCGCGAGTCATCGTCACGTCGTCGAGCGACGAGAAGCTCGCACGCGCAAAGGCGCTCGGCGCCGACGCGACGATCAACTATCGCCGCACGCCGAACTGGGACCAGGAGGTGCTTGCCCTGACGTCAGGCCGCGGCGCCGATCATATCGTCGAGGTCGGCGGCGCCGGGACGTTGCCGCGTTCGCTTCACGCGGTCGCGCAGCGCGGCGAGATCGTGCTGATCGGCGTGCTGACGCCGCCCTCGGGCGACTTGAATCCGCACGCGCTGATGCCGAAGAACGCGACGCTGCGCGGCGTTTTCGTCGGCGACAAGCCGATGTTCGAGGCGCTGATGCGCGCGATCGAGGTGAACCGCATCCACCCTGTCGTCGATCAGGTTTTCGACTTCGAGTCGGCGCCCGACGCGTATCGCCGGCTGCAGTCGGCGCAGCATTTCGGCAAGCTCGTCATTCGCGTCTGACGCCGGCCGAGGAAAAGGCGGGCCGGGCTCGACCGCCGCGGCGCTGCGATAGATCGGTCGGGAAAGCGGGGCCCGAGAGGCTCTTCCGAGCGAAACCCGTCGGCCGGCCTCGGCCGACGGGTCTTACGATGCTCAGGTGCCCGGAACGAGGGAGAAGCGCGGATCGGCGAGGAGGCATTCCGCCTCCGGCACGCCGAGCTCCCTGCGGACGATATTCGTGCCCTGGACGAGCGCCGCCATCTTGTAGAGCGCGTGGCGGCGGCTCATGCCTTCGCGGCCCATGCCGCAGTCGGACGAGATCACGAGGCGCTCGGCCGGGATATGCTTCAGCGCCTTGCGGATATGGTCCGCGACCTCTTCCGGCCGCTCGACCTGCAGCGAGTGATGGTCGATGACGCCGATCGCGACCTTCATGTCGGTGATCTCTTTGCCGATGGCCTCGAGATCGATGCCGCCGGAGCTCACCGACTCGAACGTGATGACGTCGGCATCGACCTTGTTCAGGATCTCGAGCGCGGGCTTGTAGCTCTGCACCGTCGCGAACATTCGCTGCTGCGACGGGTTGCCCCAGCACGTGTGGCACCAGACCTCGGTCTTCGCGCGCAGCCCCCGCACCGTGTTGTTGAACACCTCGAGCATGAACTCGGGGTTGATCTTGTCGTCGACGATGCCGCGCGCGGCGAGGAGGTGAATCTGCGGCTCCTCGAGCTGGATCGCGGGACACCCCGCGTCGGCAAGCTCGTGCAGCTCCTCGTTGAACGCGTCGCTGATCGCCCAGATCCGCTCGCGGATGTCCTTGTAGTGGAAGTCCTGCACCGCGAACGCGACGAGCTCGGGCGTGACCGTGCCGAACTTGACCGGCTTCGTCGTCATGCGCTGCGCGGCCTTCCAGATCGCCGCGTACTGCATGTTGCCGCGGCCGACCGGGCCCACGATGCTCGGCATCACGCGCGCTTCGATGTAGTCGTGCAGGATGTGTCCGCGCGGAAACGCGATGCCGCCGGCGCCGGGTTTCGCGGCCTTCGGCACGCGATCGAAGCCCGACATGTGCGACGGCGGGTAGCTCGTCCAGCTTTGCCCGCCGATATCCGAGTTAAAGCGAACGTCGCCGTCGGTCAAAATATCGAGGCCCGCGATTGTCTGCTGCGTGATATAGACCGACAGCGTGTCCTCGTACTGCTCCCGGAAGCGAGTCTCGACCATCGCCTCGAGGAAGCTGCGCATACCCAGGTTTTCCGTATACCAGCTTGGCCGCGGCAGTGATCCGGTGATCGTCGTCGGCAGAATCTTGTCGGCGGTGGCACGCAGCATCCGTTCGCTCCCCCGGACTATTGTTCGATTGGCCGGATACAATATTGTAGATGCCGGCGGTCCACAACCCTGGTGTCTCCGACGCATTCTCGGCAGCCCGATCGTTTCGGCCGCCGGGACACGCGACGCCAAGCGAAGAATCGAGGAGATCTTGAATGGATTTGGGCAGCGGTCTCGGCCATCTGACTTATTCGACTCTGGTCCACCCGGGCGATACGTGGGCAGAAATTTGGGACAGCCTCACTCGCTACGTGCCGAAGGTCAAAGAGCGCGTTTCGCCCAATGCGCCTTTCGGCGTCTCGCTGCGAATCTCGGCCGCGTCGGCCGAAACGTTGACGGCCGACGCGAACGAGCGCGCGAAGCTCAAAGCGTTCCTCGACGAGCACGACATGTATCTCTACACGGTCAACGCGTTCCCGTACGGCACCTTCAAGAACACGATCGTGAAGGAGCGCGTCTACGAGCCGGATTGGCGCTCGGACGAACGGGCCACCTACACGAAGCGCGTCGCGGACATTCTCGCCGAGGTGTGCGCGCCGGGCATCGAGCCCTCGATCCAGAGCCCGCCGCTCGGCTTCAAGCCGCGCGTCAGCGGTCCCGACGTCGTCGACGCGTTCACGCGGCAGGTCATCGGGACGGTCGCGCACCTCGTGAAGCTCCGCGAGCGCACCGGTCGGCTCGTGCGGCTCGCGCTCGAGCCCGAGCCCGCGTGCTTTCTCGAGACGACCGAAGAAGCCGTCGACTACTTCACGAATCATCTTTACGCCGATAAGGCGGTCGCGTCGCTGGCCGAGCAGACGGGGCTCTCGAGGAACGATGCCCAACGCACGCTCACCGAGCATCTCGGCATGGTCTACGACATCTGTCATCAGGCCGTCGAGTACGAGGATATCGGCGCGTCGTTGCGCAGGCTCGCGGACGTGGGCATCCCGGTCTTCAAGCTGCAGGAGGCCGCGGCCGTGCGCGTGCCGGAAGTCACGCAGGAGAAAGTCGATGCGCTCAGGCAGTACGCGGACACGATCTACCTGACACAGACCATCGAGCGTCGCGACGGGAAGCTCACGCAGTATCTGAATCTCGAGGACGCGTTCGCCGCGTGGGAGCGCGATCCCGGCCCGCGCGAATGGCGCACGCATATCCACGTTCCGGTCTTTCTCGACGACCTCGGCGATTTCCGGACGACGCGCTTCGCGATCGAGGATGCGCTCGAGTTCCACAAGGCGAACAAGCTGTCGCCGCACCTCGAGATCGAAACGTATACGTGGGACGTGCTGCCGGAGCACTTGAAGACCGGCGACATCGTCGATTACGTCACTCGCGAGCTCGAGTGGGTCAAGAGCCAGCTGCTCGGCTGATTCCGTAATGCTGCGACGAGTGGGCGAAAGCCCAACGCTCTTTCCGCACGAGCCGCAGCACGGGAAGGCGAGCAGCCAGAGCGACCGGCACGACAAGGAGACATAGCAATGAGAATAGGCTTCATCGGGCTCGGCCGGATGGGGCAGGCCATCGCCGGCCGGCTCGCGGGCAGCGAGCACGACCTCATCGTCTACAACCGCACGCGCTCGAAGGCCGCGGAGCTCGAGCAACGCGGCGTGAAGGTCGCGGACTCGATCGCCGAGGCCTCCGCGGGACGCGACGTCGTGTTCACGATGCTGACCGACGACAAAGCGCTGCGCGAGGTCGCTGCAGGCGGGCTGCTCGAGTCGCTGCCGAAGGGTGCGATCCACGTGCCGATGGGCACGCACAGCGTGACCGCGCTCGATGCGCTCGCGAAAGAGCACGCGGACGCGGGGCAGATCCTCGTCGCCGCGCCGGTGCTCGGCCGTCCCGATGCCGCGGCCGCGGGCCAGCTCGGCATCGTCGCCGCCGGGCCCGCCGACGCGATCGCGAAGCTCGAGCCCGTTTTCGCGCTGTTCGGCCGGCGAACGTTCAACGCCGGCGCGAATCCGGCCGGGGCCGCCGCGGTCAAGCTCGCGAACAACATGGTGCTCGGCTGCGCGATCGAGGCGATGGCGGAGGGCTTCGCGCTGACGCGCAAGTTCGGCGTGGCTCCGCCCGTGTTCTATGACGTGCTCACGGACGGGCTCTTCGCCGCGCCGGCGTACAAGGTCTACGGCAACATCATCGCGAACGAGAAGTACGATCAGGTCGGATTCACGGTGCGGCTCGGGCTGAAAGACGCGAACCTCGCGCTCGCGGCCGGCGAGGCGGCGGGCGTGCCGCTGCCGAGCTGCAACGTCTTTCGCGACCGGCTGCTCGGCGCGATCGCTCACGGCGAGGGCGATCTCGACTGGTCGGTGATGGCGCGCGATCAGGCACGCGCAAGCGGGCTCGAATAGCTCGAGGAGCTTGCGGGGGAACGGCGGCGTGCGGCAGCGCCGATGCACGCCGAGAAGTGAAGGGAAGGGCATCCAAGCCCGACTCGAGCAAGGAGAACGAGAATGATCAATGCGGCTATCGTTGGACTCGGCTGGTGGGGACGCACGCTCGTCGAGGCGATCTCGGGGCAGAGCGAGCGTATGCGTTTCGTCGCGGGTTCGACGCGCACGCTGAACGACGACGTCAAAGGCTTCGCCGAGCAGCACAAGCTGAAGCTCTACTCGAGCTACGAGGAGATGCTCGAGGATCCCGGCATCGACGCGGTCGTGCTCGCGACGCCGCATTCGCTGCACGTCCCTCAGGTGATCGCGGCCGCCGGCAAGGGCAAGCACGTGTTCTGCGAGAAGCCGTTCGCGCTGACGAAAGCCGAAGCCGAGGAAGCGGTCGCGGCCGTGAAGCGCGCCGGCGTCGCGCTCGGCCTCGGCTACAACCGGCGCTGGCATCCCGAGATGAGGAAGCTTCGCGAGAAGATCGCGAGCGGCGATCTCGGCGTGATCCTGCACGTCGAGGCGACGATGACGTTCCCGAACGCGCTGTTCCTGAAACCCGAGGCGTGGCGCGCGAACCGCGAGGAGACGCCGTGCGGCGGGTTGACGCCGATGGGCGTGCACGCGATCGACGGCATGATCGATCTCTGCGGGCCGATCGACGAGGTGTACTGCCAGAGCTTCCGGCGCGTCGTGCAGATCGACGCCGACGACACCACGTCGGTGCTGTTCCGCATGAAGGAAGGGATGTCCGGCTACCTCGGCACGATGACCGCGACGGGCGGCGGATTCAGCTTCCAGGTCTACGGCTCGAAGGGCTACGTCCGCCTCGAGGGCATGACCCACGTCGCCGGCGCGTCGTCCGAGGAGCGAAGAACGCGCCTCTTCGGCCGCTGCATCTTCAAGCCGACGCAGGGGCCGGCCGAGGAGTGGGACGCCGAGCGCCTCGACGTGACGCGCGCGTGCCTCGAGTCGTTCGCCGACGCGGCCGCGGGCGGCGAGCCGTTCCCGATCACGCTCGACGAGATGGTGCACGGCGCGTCCGTGACCGAGGCGATCATTCGCTCGGCCGAGACGCACAAGCCGGAGAAAGTCGCGTAAGCGGTCCGCGCAGTCGGACCCCTCGCTCGGCGCGGGGGGCCGACTCGTCTTCAGCTCGTCTTACGTATCTCTACGCCCGTCGAGCGCTCGACCCAGCGAACGAGCTCACTGACGCTCGCGCCGGGCTCCGCAACCGCCTCGGCGCGCTGCCACAGCTCGCGGCCGTACGCGCTGAACGGCATCGGCACGGCCGCGGACTCCGCGAGCTCCATCGCGATCCTCAGGTCCTTCACCATCAGCTCGAGCTTGAACGGGTCGTCGAACGTGCGGCTCGTGACGCGCTGCTTGATGTGCGTCTGCGAGATCCACGACATACCCGTCGAGAGATTCAACACGTCGGTCATGAGCTCCGGATCGAGGCCGAGCTTCGTGCCGAGCGCGAGCGCCTCGGACGTCGCGAGCAAGGTCATCGCCGTGACGAGATTGTTGAGCGATTTCATCGTGTGCCCGGCGCCGATGGGGCCGAGGTGGAAGACCTGCTTGCCCATCACGTCGAGAAGGGGGCGGACGCGTGCGATGCTCGCCGGATGCCCGCCGACCATGAATACGAGCTCCGCGCGCCGCGCACCCCATTCGGCGCCCGAGACCGGCGCATCGACCATGTCGATGCCGCGCTCGCGGAGCGCTTCGGCCGTCGCGACGGTGATCGCAGGCTCGGACGACGACGTGTCGACCAGGATCGCTTCGCTGCCGAAGCCTTCGACGAGACCTCGAGGTCCGAGCGCGACGTCGCGAACGTATTCCCCGGACGGCAGCATCGTGATCACGATCTCGGACGCGGCCGCGACTTCGCGCGGCGAGCCCGCGACCTTGACCGTCGGATGCGCCGCCTTGAGCCGCTCGGCCTTCGAGCCGTCGATATCGAAGACCGTGAGCGCGTAACCGGCCGTCGCGAGATGCCCCGCCATCGGCGTGCCCATCACGCCGAGCCCGATGAAGCCGATGCGCCGATCCATGCCGTGCTCCGTTCGTTCCGATATCGAATGCATGTCGCGAGCAGGATCGGATCATAAACGAAGCGCGTAGCCGCGGCGCGGACGAGCCCCGGCGAACGGGCGCCGGTCGGCGTCGCGCCGTCTTGCGCACGGCGTCGTCAGATTCGGTCGACGGCCTGCTGCACCCCTTCGCCGTGCGCGCAATGCGCGCAGCAGAACATCGCGTTGCCGGCCTCGACGCCGTGACCGATGATGCGATTACCGCAATGCTTGCATCTCGGCGCGAGCATGTTGATCGCGCACTCGAACGAATCGAACGTATGCGCCTGGCCGTTCATCGTCACGGTGAAGGCTTTGTCGTAATCGTTGCCGCATTTCTCGCACTGCGCCATGATTCTTCTCCCGGTGCCGGATAGAGAACCGTAAAGCTCATCCATTCGGCGAAGGCGCGCGCAATCCGCAGTCGCCCCTATGCCTGACGCGATCACGCGGGGAGATGACGATGAAAGCCGATGACGACGATCTGCTCCCCGTCGCGGGCAACGGTCTATTGCATCGGCGCCTCTTTCTGCGCGGCGGCGCGGGCTTGCTCGGCGCGCTCGCGCTTCTCGAAGCCCGGCCCGCGCGCGCCGACGGTCCGCCGGACGTGCCGCCGTGGATGAAGGCGCCGGGCGAGGGCATGCGGCCGTACGGGAGCCGTTCGCGTCACGAGGAGCACGTGTCGCGGCTCGTCGGCGCAATGCCCGGAACGACCGGCGCCGGCTCTTCACGCACGCCGCTCGAGGCGCTCGAGGGCATCATCACGCCGAGCGCGTTGCATTTCGAACGTCATCATGCCGGCGTGCCGGACATCGATCCCGCGCGTCACAAGCTGCTGATCCACGGTCTCGTCGAGCGGCCACTCGTCTTCGACGTCGAGTCGCTGTCGCGCTATCCGCACGTCTCACGCATTCGGTTTCTGGAATGCTCCGGCAACAGCGCGCCGAACAACGCGCCCGAGCCGCCGCAGCAAAGCGCTGGCGCGCTGCACGGCCTCGTCTCGTGCAGCGAGTGGACCGGCGTGCCGCTCGGCCTGTTGCTCGACGAGACCGGCGTACGCCCCGAGGCGCGTTGGGTCGTCGCCGAGGGGGCGGATGCCGCCGCGATGTCACGCAGCGTGCCGCTCCAGAAGGCGTTCGACGACGCGCTCGTCGCGCTCTATCAGAACGGAGAACGGCTCCGCCCGGAGCAGGGCTATCCGATGCGCCTGTTCTTGCCCGGCTGGGAAGGCAACATGAGCGTGAAGTGGCTGCGGCGCCTGAAAGTCACGGCCACGCCGTCGATGACGAAAGACGAGACGTCGAAGTACACCGACCTGCTGCCGAACGGCGAGGCGTTGCAGTTCACGTTTCCGATGGGCGTGAAGTCGGTGATCACGTCGCCGTCCGGAACGATGACGATGCGCGGGCCGGGCGTGTACCGTGTCTCGGGTCTCGCGTGGTCCGGCGCCGGGCGGATCCGGCGCGTCGAGGTCTCGGCCGACGGCGGCCGCACGTGGGCCGAGGCGGCGCTCGACGAGCCGGTGCTGCCGAAGGCGCTGTGCCGTTTCCGAATCGCATGGCGTTGGGACGGCGGCCCCGCGGTGCTGCAAAGCCGTGCGATCGACGAGACCGGCGCGGTACAGCCGACGCGTTCCGCGCTGCTCGCGGAGCGCGGCCCGAGCTATCGGTATCATTACCACGCGATTCAGAGCTGGGCCGTGACCCCGGACGGCGAGGTGCGCAATGTCTACGCATAGCGACGACGGAGTTGCGGCCATTGCTTCGACGTGCGATGCGCGCGCTCGTGCGCGGCTCGCCTCCGCTGCGGTCGCCGTCGCGGCCGGTTTCGCGATGCTGCCCTCGAACGCGCCGGCCGATGAGCTCATCGCGCCGCTCGAAGCGCGGCCGAATCTCGGAGCACCGGCGACGGCCGAGCAGATCGCGGGCTGGGATTTGAGCATCGGATCCGATGGCGACAACCTGCCGCCGGGATCGGGCACCGCGGCGCGCGGCGCCGAGATCTTCGCGGCGAAATGCGCGGCGTGCCACGGCGCGGACGGCACCGGCGGGTTGAACGATCCGCTCGTCGGCGGGCACGGCACGCTCGCGAGCCCCGAGCCCGTGCGGACGATCGGCAGCTACTGGCCTTACGCGACGACGATCTTCGATTACATCCGGCGTGCGATGCCGTATCCCGAGCCGCAATCCCTTTCGAACGACGACGTCTACGCGCTGACGGCGCACCTGCTGCACGCGAACGGCATCATCGACGAGGACTTCGTTGTCGACGCCTCGACGCTTCCCGCGATCGAGATGCCGAACGCGCGCGGCTTCGAATCCGCGTATCGCGAGCGATCCCGATAACCGAGCCATTGCGCGGATCGGGAAGCGGCGACGTGATCGAGGTCAGAACGGCCAGATCATGGGCGCGAGCACGACCGTCACCGCGCCGATCAGGACGTTCAACGGCACGCCGAAGCGGACGTAGTCCGCGAAGCGATAACCTCCCGGCCCGTACACCATCAGATTCGTCTGATAACCGATCGGCGTCGCGAAGCCGGCCGACGCGGCCATCATGATCGCGAAGACGAACGGCCTGAAGCTCACGTCGAGGCTCTCGGCCGTTGCCGCGGCGATCGGAAAGATCAGCACCGCGGCCGCGTTGTTCGTCAGCACCTCGGTGAAGAGATTCGTCAGCAGATAAATGCCGAGCAGCGCGAGCCACGGGTTGTCGCCGAAGGCCGCGATCCAGCTCGACGCGATCGCGCCGGCGGCGCCGCTCACGGTCAACGCCTCGCCGAGGCCGATCGCGGCGCCGATGACGATCAGCACCGACCAATCGATCGATGCGCGCGCCGCGCCGAGCGTCGTGCAGCGGGTCGCGAGCATCAGACCGGCCGCGACGAGCGCCGCCTCGAGCATGGTCAAGAGCTCCGCGGTCACGACGGCGACCATGCCGGCAAGGATGGCGACGGCCACCCAAGCTCTCTCGTGGCGCGGGAGCTGCGCGTTCTGCACCTCGCTGACCAGCAGGAAGTCGCGCGAGTTTCGCTGCGTCTCGATGAACGACGGGCGGCACTCGAGGAGCAGCGTATCGCCGGCGCGAAGCTCGATATCGCCGATCTTTCCGCGCAGACGCTCGCCGTTTCGCGCCGCGGCGATCACGACGGCGTCGTATCGCGAGCGGAAGCGCCCTTCGCGAATCGTGCGATTGACCAGCGGACACTGCTCGGAGACGACGACCTCGACGATGCGGCGCTCGGGTCGCGGCGCGTTCAGCTTGAAGAGCTGCTCCGGCGCGGGATAGAGGCCGCGGAGCCGTAACAGGTCGACGAGCGAATCCACCGCCCCTACGAAAAGCAGCCGATCGCCCGCGCGCAGCCGCTCGCTCGGCGCGACCGC